>Ga0154441_1003_pt1 | contig 13060 bp, 10 predicted proteins | sample RifGroC2_FD_115945 | JGI IMG/M metagenome (GOLD analysis project Ga0154441, IMG submission 115945) | Candidatus Rokubacteria bacterium GWC2_70_16 | reverse complement strand
TGTCCCGGACGAAGCGGATGATGTCCTGGGTCGAGGTGCCGGGCGTGAACAGCTCCCTGACGCCCAGGGCCTTGAGCCCGAGGATGTCCTCCTGCGGGATGATCCCGCCGCCGAACACCGCGATGTCGCCCGCCCCCTTCTCGCGCAAGAGCTCCAGCACCCGGGCGAACAGGAAGTTGTGGGCGCCCGAGAGCACGCTGAGGCCGATGGCGTCCACGTCCTCCTGGACGGCCGTGGCCACGATCTGCTCGGGCGTCTGGTGCAGCCCCGTGTAGATCACCTCGAACCCCGCGTCCCGCAGCGCGCGGGCCACGATCTTTGCCCCGCGGTCGTGCCCGTCGAGCCCCGGCTTCGCCACCAGCACCCGCACCTTCCGCTGGCTCATGCGTCCTCCCCCGCTACTTGAGCAGGCCCCGGAGCCGCTCGCCGATCTTCATGATGTGGTCCCGGTTGCCGGGCGTGAGCGGCCAGTCGAACCCCTTGCCGTCGCCGGTCCACCGGGGGATCACGTGGAGGTGGAAGTGGGGCACCGACTGGAAGGCCGCGGCGCCGTTGGCTTGCAGCAGGTTGAGCCCGTCCGGCTTGAGCCCCTGCTGGATGGCGAGCGCGACCTTCCTGGCGGCGACGATGACGGCCTGGAGATCCTCCGCGTCGGCCTCGAAGAGGCTGGGGGCATGGGCCTTGGTCACGACCAGGCAGTGGCCCGAGTTGAGCGGGTTGATGTCCATGATCGTCAGCGTGCGCTGGTCCTCGTGGATCTTCATCGCGGGAATCTGCCCGTCGCGGATCTTGCAGAAGATGCAGTCCATGGCCCCCCTCTAGCAGGCCGCTGAAAAAGGCCCATCTGCTTCGTTGGCGCCCTCAGCTGCACGCTCAACGTACAGAGAGTACGCCTCGCGTGCGGCCGTCGGGCGCCGCCTCGCATCTGGACCTTTTTGAGCAGCCTGCGGGCTTTTCAGCATCCTGCTAGACCTCGACGGTCCAGCCGTGGGGATCGGGCGCCTGCCCGTACTGGATGCCGACGATGGTGTCGTAGAGTCGCTGGGTGACTGGGCCCACCCGCCCGCCGTTGATGGCCATGCGATCGCCGCGGTAGGTCAGCTCGCCCACCGGGGAGATGACGGCTGCGGTGCCGGTGCCCCACGCCTCCGCGAGCGTGCCCGCCCGGTGAGCGCCCACCACCTCGTCGATGCTCACCTGCCGCTCGCTCACGGTGAGCCCCCACTGGCGCATGAGGGCGAGCGAGGAGTCGCGGGTGACCCCGGCGAGGATGGTGCCGGACAGGGGCGGCGTGATGATCTCGTTCCCGATCTTCACCATGAAGTTCATGGTGCCGACCTCATCCAGATACTTCCGGTGCACGCCGTCGAGCCACAGCACCTGGGTGTAGCCCCCGTGCTTGGCCTCCTCGCTGGCCAGCAGGCTGGCCGCGTAGTTGCCACCGGTCTTGGCCCCCCCCAGCCCCCCCTCGGAGGCCCGGACGTACCTGTCCTCGACCTTGATCTTCACCGGGGCCATCCCCTCCGGGTAGTACGCGCCCACGGGCGAGAGGATCACGAAGTAGATGTAGGACTTGGCGGGGCGCACGCCGAGGAAGGCCTCGCTGGCGATGATGGTGGGCCGGATGTAGAGCGAGGTGCCCACCTTGCGCGGCACCCAGTCGCGCTCGAGGCCGACCAGGGTCACCAGCGAGGCCAGCGACAGCTCGGGGTCGAGCGGCGGGATGCAGAGCCGCTGGGCCGAGAGGTTCAGGCGCTCCACGTGCTTCTGGGGCCGGAAGAGACGGATCTTGCCGTCCACGCCACGAAAGGCCTTGAGCCCGTCGAACACCGCCTGGGCGTAGTGGAGCACGGCCGCCGCCGGGTCGAGCGGGATCGGCGCGTAGGGCTCGACCCGCGGGTCGTACCAGCCCTTCTCCTCCTGGAAGTTGGCGACGAACATGTGGTCGGTGAAGATCTGCCCGAAGCCCAGCTCGGAGTCCTTGGGCTTGGGCCGCGGGATAGGCACCTTCGTGATCCTGATGGGCTCAGCCATCGTGTTGCCCCCTGGTGCAGCGGGTTGACTTCCCCGACCGTCGGGCGCGAAGGCGCCCCGACGGCAAATCAGAAGATGATCGGTTCCCTGTACAGGCCGAAGACTTGACGGTAGACGTCCGAGATCTCGCCCAGGGAGACATAGTCCTTCACGGCGTCCACCAGCACCGGCATCACGTTCCGCCCGCTTCGGCAGGTCTCGGCGAGCTGGGTGAGCCGGCGCTCGACCCTGGCGGCGTCGCGGCCGGCCTTCACCCGGCGCACGCGCTCCACCTGCTCCCGCTCGACGGCCTCGTCGATGCGGAGATAGGCGACCGGCTTCTCCTCGGGCAGCACGTACCGGTTCACGCCGACCACGACCTTCTCCCCGGCGTCGTCCATGAGCTGGTAGCGATAGGCGGCCTCGGCGATCTCCCGCTGCGGGTAGCCGTGGTCGATAGCGCGGATGATCCCGCCCAGCTCGTCGACCTTCCGGATGTAGGCCATGGCTCGGGCCTCCATCTGATCCGTCAGCGTCTCGAGGAAGTAGGACCCGCCCAGCGGGTCCACGGTGAGCGGCGCCCCCGTCTCCTCGGCGATGATCTGCTGGGTCCGGAGCGCCACCGTCACCGCCTCTTCCGTCGGCAGGGCCAGCACCTCGTCGTAGGAGTTGGTGTGCAGCGACTGGGCGCCCCCCAGCACCGCCGCCAGGGCCTGGATGGCCACGCGCGCGATGTTGTTGAGCGGCTGCTGCGCGGTGGCCGACACCCCCGCCGTCTGCGTGTGGGTGCGCAGCCGCATGGACTCGGCCTTCGTGGCGCCGAAGCGCTCGCGCATCACCGTGGCCCAGATGCGCCGGGCCGCGCGCAGCTTGGCGATCTCCTCGAAGAAGTCATTGTGCACGTCGAAGAAGAACGACAGCCGCGGCGCGAAGCTGTCCACGTCGAGCCCGCGCTTGACGCAGGCGTCCACGTAGCCGAAGCCATCGGCCAGGGTGAAGGCCAGCTCCTGCACCGCCGTGGCGCCGGCCTCGCGGATGTGGTAGCCCGAGATGGAGACGGGGTTGAAGCGCGGCGCGTGCCGCGCGCAGAACTCGATGGTGTCCACGACGATCCGGACGGCGGACTCGGGCGGCGAGATCCACTCCTTCTGGGCGATGAACTCCTTCAGCATGTCGTTCTGCATGGTGCCGCCGATGCGGTCCCACGACACGCCCTGCTTGTCGGCCAGCGCCAGATACATGGCCAGCGCCACCGACGCCGTGCAGTTGATCGTCATGGACGTGGTGACGCGGTCCAGCGGGATGTCGCGGAAGAGCACCTCGAAGTCCGCCAGGGTGGAGACCGACACGCCCTCCTTGCCCACCTCGCCGCGCGCCCGGGGATGGTCGGCGTCGTAGCCCATGAGGGCGGGCATGTCGAAGGCCGTGCTGAGCCCCGTCTGCCCCTGCGCGAGGAGGTACTTGAAGCGGGCGTTGGTGTCCTCCGGCCGCCCGAAGCCGGCGAACATGCGCATGGTCCAGAGTCGGCCGCGGTACATGGACGGGTACGGCCCCCTGGTGAAGGGGAATTCCCCAGGGTGGCCCAGCTTGTCGCCGTAGCGCCAGCCCTCGAGATCCACCGGCGTGTAGAGCGGCTTGACGGGAATTCCGGACAGCGTCTCGAAGCGCACCGGTCGCTCCGGCGCCCCGGCCACGAAGGGCCGGTACGTCTCGCGCTCCCAGCGCTCCCTCTCCTCGCGCTCGCTCGGGTCGGCCATGGGCTCCCCTCGCTCAGTGGGCCGGCGCCGGGCCGGCCAGCAGGTGACGGGCGATCACCAGCTTCTGGATCTGCGAGGTGCCCTCGTAGATCTGGGTGATCTTCGCGTCCCGGAAGTAGCGCTCCACCTGGTACTCCTTGATGTACCCGTAGCCGCCGTGGACCTGGATGGCGTCCGTGGTGACCCGCATGGCCATCTCCGAGGCGAAGAGCTTCGCCATGGCCGCCTCGGCGCCGAAGGGAGCTCCCGCGTCCTTGAGGGCGGCCGCCCGCCAGACGAGCAGCCGCGCGGCGTCGATGGCCGTGGCCATGTCGGCCAGCATCCACTGCACCATCTGGTGTCGGGCGATGGGGACGCCGAAGCTCTTCCGCTCCCGGGCGTAGGCCACCGACAGCTCGTAGGCCCCCGCGGCGATGCCGAGGGCCTGAGCCGCGATCCCGATCCGCCCGCCGTCGAGCGTCGCCATGGCGATCTTGAAGCCCTGCCCCTCCTCGCCCAGGCGGTGAGCGGCAGGCACCGGGCAGTCGTCGAAGACGAGCTCGGCGGTGTCCGAGGCGCGGATGCCCAGCTTGTCCTCGATCTTCGCCACGCTGAAGCCCGGCGTGCCCTTCTCCACCAGGAAGGCGCTGATCCCGTGATGCGCCCGGGCGCGATCCGTCTGGGCGAAGACCAGCGCCACGTGGGCCTCGCGGCCGTTGGTGACGAAGATCTTGCGGCCGCCGAGCCGGTAGCCATCGCCGTCCCGGACGGCCAGCACGTTCTGGTTGCGCGCGTCGGACCCGGCCTCGGGCTCCGTGAGGCAAAAGCAGCCGAGCTTCTGTCCCGAGGCGAAGGGGGTGAGGAAGCGCTCCTTCTGCTCCTCCGAGCCGCACTTCCAGACGGGGTCGCAGTACAGCGAGTTGTTCACCGACATGATGACGGCATGGGAGGCGCAGACCCTGGCGACCTCCTCGAGCGCCAGCGCATAGGCCACGGTGTCGCCGCCGCTGCCGCCATAGGCCTCGGGGATGGCGATGCCCATGAGCCCCAGCTCGCCCATCCGCCGCACCGTCTCGCGGGGGAAGCGGGCCTCGCGGTCGATGGCGCAGGCGATGGGGCGCACCTCCTTCTCCGCGAACTCGCGGGCCACCGCCTGGATCATCCGCTGCTCTTCGCTCAGCTCGATGTTCATGATTCTTCACCCGGCACGGGCACCCGGGCTGTCGCCCGCCCGCCGTGCCTGCTCCTCGCGCTACCCCGGACTACTCGCGAACGGAGTCCGGGGAGCCAGCGGGTGGCGCCGCGAGCGGGGCGCCCCGCTGGCTCCCCGGACGTGGATCGCCGGTTCATGCATGATGCGCGCTGGCGGCCACCTATTTCTCCAGGAGCTTCTTGAATTCCTGCGTGAGGAGCGGCGCGACCTCGAACAGGTCGGCCACGATGCCGTAGTCGGCGATCTTGAAGATTGGCGCCTCCGGATCCTTGTTGACGGCGCAGATCACCTTGGAGGTGCGCATCCCGGCCAGGTGCTGGATGGCGCCCGAGATGCCGAAGGCCAGGTAGAGCTTGGGCGACACGGTGCGCCCCGTCTGGCCCACCTGGAAGCGGTGCGGCCGCCAGCCGGCGTCCACCGCCGCGCGCGAGGCGCCCACCGCGGCGCCGATCACCCTGGCCAGCTCTTCGAGGATGACGAAGTTCTCGGGCCCCTTCATGCCCCGGCCCCCCGAGACGATGATCTCCGCCTCGGCCAGCTCCGGCAGCCCCGTCGAGGCCTCCTCGCGCCGCTCCACCAGCGTCATGCGCGCCGCCGGGAGGCTCACCGCCGGCCGCTCCACCGAGGGCGCCACTCCGGGCTGCGGCTCCTCCGCGCGGAAGACGTTGGGCCGGAGCGTGGCCAGCCATGGCGTCTTCGCCCACGTCACCTTCGCCAGGAGCTTGCCCGCATAGATGGGCCGCGTCGCGACCAGCTGCTCCCCGTCCAGGGCCAGGGCCGTCGTGTCGGCCGAGAGCCCCAGCCCCAGGCGAGCGGACAGGCGCGCCATCAGCTCGCGCTGCCGCGTGGTGACGGCGCCCAGGATGGCCTTCGGCGACTCCGTCCCCGCCAGCTCGGTCACCACAGGCGTCCAGACCTCGCCGCGGTACGGGGCGAAGGCGGCGTTCTCGAGCAGCCACACCCGCCTGGCACCCCACTCGCCGAGCAGCCTGATCCCCGACTCGCTCGCCTTGTCGGTGATCCAGATCGCCTCCGCCTGACTGCCTGCCTTCGCCGCCAGCCGCGAGGCCTCTCCCAGCACCTCGGCGGTCACCTTCTTCGGATTGCCCTGCCTGTCGTCCTCGACGATGCCCCAGAACGCACCCGCCATGTCTGTAGTCTCCTGGGAGTTAGATTGCCTTGGCTTCTTCGCGGAGGGCGCGCACCAGCTCGCGCGCGGCCTCGGCCGGCTCCCCGGGGATGACCCGCCCCGGCGGCCGCGGCGGCAGCGCCTCGAGCGCCACCACCGACAGGGCGGGCGGCTCGACGGCAAGCCCGAGGTCCGCAGCCTTCACGTCCTTCATCTCCTTCTTCTTCGCCCCCATGATGCCCTTCAGCGTCGGGTAGCGCGGCTCGTTGAGCCCCTTCTGCGCCGACACCACGGCGGGCAGCGGCAGGTCGAACACCTCGAGCCCGCCCTCCGCCTGGCGGCCGACGCGGATGGACGTCCCACCGCCGTCCACGGCCTCCTCGATGATCCACGAGGCGCATGGCCAGCCGAGCAGCTCGGCCACCTGTGCCCCCACGGAGCCCATGTCGTCGTCGATGGCCTGCCGCCCGCAGAGCACCAGTCCGGGCGCCTCCTGCTTGATGGCCGCCGCCAGCGCGCGGGCCGTGGCCAGCGTGTCGGCCCCGTCCCAGGCCGGGTCCACGAGGTGAATCGCCCGATCGGCGCCCATGGCGAGGCATGACCGCAGGGATTCTTTGACCCGGGCGGGCCCCAGCGACACCACCACCACCTCGCCCTGGCCGCGCTTCTCCTTGATGCGGAGTGCCTCCTCCAGCGCGAACTCGTCGTAGGGCGAGACGATCCACGTGATCCCGGCCGTGTCGATGGTCTTGGAATCGGCGCCGAGTTTCACCTGCGTCGCCGTGTCGGGCACCTGCTTCACGAGCACCAGTATCTTCATGCCTGTCTTTCTCCTTCTTCCTACTTGAACGTCGTTGACTTCGCGGGGCGGTTGGGCCTCTTCGCGCCTCCGGCGCTCATCGGGTCCTGGTGTCAGTCCGCGCGTGCCAGCTGGGCCTGTTCGTGACGGCGAGCGGTGTGCGCGGGGTCGTAGCGGAGCTGGCGCGTGATGCGAAAGCGGTCGCCCGGGATGAAGACGCGGTCGTACACCACCGGGGTGCCATCGGCGGCCAGCGAGACCCGGTCCGAGCGGAACGAGGGAATGCCCCGCCGGCACCCGAGCTCCCGGGCCGCCCGCCCCTCGAGTGGGACCGCGGACACCGTCTCGCGGGCCGTGGCGATGTCGATCCCGAGCTTGAAGGACAGCGCCTGGCGGAGCGGGGTCACCCGGAGGTCGGCCTTCGACAGCTCCTCGCCGAGCGCGGCGGTCACGTACGACGCCTGGAAGCTCACAGGTCGCCCGCCGACCAGGCGCAGGCGCTCGAGCACGAAGACGCGCTGCCCGGGCCGGCAGCCCAGCTCCCGGATCACGTCCCGGCCGGCGCGCGCGAAAGAGCTGCGCACGAAGCGCGTGACCACGTCCTCGCCCTGGGCGCTGAGGTCGCCCGCGAAGGTCTGGAGCTGGAGAATGTCGTAGTCCACGGAGGGCGAGGCGATGAAGGTCCCGAGGCCGTGGCGGCGAGCGATCAGACCGTCGCGCTCCAGCACGTCGAGCGCCTGCCTGAGCGTCATCAGGGTCACGCCGAACTCGCGGGCCAGCTGCCGCTGATTGTCCAGCCGATGGCCCGGGGTGAGCCGCCCGCCGAGGATCCGCTCCCTGAGGCTCTGAGCGATCTGGTGGTAGCGCGGCACCCGGCTCTTCACTTGGGCCCCTTCCTGAGGCTGGTGTTCTAGAACTGCGGCGGCCGCGCTGCGCCGTCGCCAGAGTTCAGCACGGGAATACCAGCGATCGGACGGGCAGTTGCGGCTACCGACGGTCCCTATCTTACTGTCAGGCGACGCCGGGGGTCAACCCCCATCGGCGCGGCGACCTCAGGCCGGGCGGGGGGCGGCCAGCTTCCGCGACAGCTCCACGAGCTCCGCCAGCTTGCGGGCGGCGGCCCCCGAGTCCACGGAGCGGGCGGCCAGCGCCACGCCGTCCTTGAGGTCGTGGGCCTTGCCGCCCACCAGGAGCGCGGCCGCCGCGTTCATCAGGACGATGTCGCGCCGCGGCCCCGTCTCGCCCCCGAGCACCTGGCGAATGATTTGGGCGTTCTCCTCGCGGTCGCCGCCCTGGAGGTCGCCGATGGTGGCGCGCGGCATCCCGAAGTCCTCCGGCCGCACCCGCGAGGAGCGCACCACCCCCTCGTGCACCTCGGAGAGATGGCTCTCGCCGGTGTTGGAGATCTCGTCGAGCCCGTCGGCGCCGTGCACGACCACGGCGCGGATCGTCCCGAGCTCGGCCAGGACCCGGGCCAGGGGCTCGGTGAGAGAGTCGGCGTAGACCCCGATCACCTGGGCGTTGGCCCCGGCGGGGTTCGTCAGGGGGCCCAGCATGTTGAACACCGTCCGGATCCCCATCTCCCGGCGCGCCGCCATCACGTGCTTCATGGCCGTGTGCAGGAGCGGCGCGTACAGGAAGCCGATGCCGACCTCGTCCAGGCAGCGGGCCACCTGCGCGGGGGTCAGCTCGATGTTGATGCCCAGCGTCTCGACCACGTCCGCCGAGCCGCAGAGGGAGGAGACGGAGCGATTCCCGTGCTTGGCCACCTTGAGGCCGGCCCCCGCCACCACGAACGCCGTGGCGGTGGAGACGTTGAAGCTGCCCGAGGCGTCCCCGCCGGTGCCGCAGGTGTCGATCAGCATCTCGCGGTCCGTCCCGGTGGCCGCCACGACCTCCCCGGCATGCGCGCGCACCTTCACGGCCTTCTGGCGCATGACCTGGGCGAAGCCGATCAGCTCCTCCACCGTCTCGCCCTTCATCCGGAGCGCCGTGAGGAAGGCGGCGATCTGCGCGTTGGTGGCGGCGCCGGACATGATGGCGTCCATGGCCGCCGCGGCCTCGATGCGGGTCAGGTCGCGTCGGTCCACGAGGGCGCGCACCGCCTCGGTGATGATGGGGCTCGTCATGGTCTGTTCTCCTTCACCTGGGCCAGATTGGCCAGGATGTCCTGGATCCTGAGCGGCTTCGGGAGCACCGCCTCCACGCCGCTGGCCTTCATCTCCGCGGCCGACACCTCCACCCCGAACCCGGTGACCAGGAACACCGGCACGCCCGGCGCCAGGCCCTTGATACGCCGCGCCACCTCCCACCCGCTGAGCCCGGGCATGGCCAGGTCGGTGAACACCACGTCGAATCGCTCGGCCTGGAACCGCTCGATGGCCTGGGCCCCGCCGCCCACCACCACGGCCATGTGCCCCGCGGAGGCGAGCACGTCGCCCAGCACCTCCGCGACCTCCGGCTCGTCGTCCACCACGAGACAGCGGAGCGAGCCCGCGGGCCGGGGAGGCGCGGCGTCCGTCCGCGGCTCCCCGGGGAGATCGCTGGCGGCAAAGCTCAGCCGGAAGCTGGTGCCCCGCCCCACCGCGCTCTCCACCGTCACGCGGGCGCCGTGGCGCGTGAGGATCCCATACGCCATGGCGAGCCCGAGGCCCGTGCCCTGGGGGCCCTTGGTCGTGAAGAACGGGTCGAAGATCCGCTCCCGGACATGGTCCGGCATGCCGACTCCGGTGTCGCTGACCAGGAGCTCGACCCGGCCGTCCGCCCTGCGCGTCGCCAGCGTGAGGGTGCCGCCCTGGGGCATGGCGTCCACGGCGTTGAGGATGAGGTTGGTGAGGACCTCGCGCAGCTCGGCGGCATCCCCGGCCACCAGCGGCAGGTCGGCAGCCAGCCGGGTCTTCACCTCCACGGCGACGCCCCGGCTGCGCGCCTCCTCCTGCCAGCGCATGGAGGTGGCGTCCAGGGACTCCTCCACCACCCGGTTCAAGCTCACGGCCACGAAGGGCTGATCGCGGCGGACGCGGCTGAACTCCTGGAGCCGCCGCACCGTCTTCGCCCCGTCGAGCCCCGAGCGCTCGATCACCTGCAGCCAGCGGCGGTGCCTGGCCTCCTGGACCTCGGCCAGCAGAAGCTGGGCGCGGCCGACGATGACGGCGAGCACGTTGTTGAAGTCGTGCGCCACGCCCGACGCCATCTCGCCCAGCGCCCGGAGCTTCTCGGCCCGCACCAGCTGATCCTGGGCCGCCGCCAGCTCCTCGTAGGCGCCCGTGCGCTCCTCGAAGAGCCGGGCGTTCCTGATGGCGGCGGCCGCCTGGGCCACGAAGCTGTCGAGGAGGCCCTGCTCGTCAGGTCCCAGATCGAAAGGCTCGGCGCCGCTCAGGCCGAGGACGCCGAACAGCGTGCCCTCCACGGTGATGGGCACGCCGAGATAGCTCTTGAGCCCGTGGGCCCGCCACCACTCGCGCCCGATGAACCGCTCGTCGGCGAAGACGTCCGGGACCTCGAGCCGCTCCTTCCGCGTCGCGACCCAGCCGACGGCGCCATCGTCGAAGCTCGCCCGGAGCACCGGGAAGTCGGCGGCCAGGCGCGGGTCGGAGAAGGCCCGTGGCGTGAGCGTCCGCGCGCCCTCGTCGGCCACCCAGAGCAGCACCGCCGGCGCGCTCATCAGCTCGGCGGCCGCCCGGGCGATGGCCCCGAGCACCTCGTCCGTGTCCAGGGACGACGAGACGATGTGGCCGAGCCGCGCCAGGACCCGGAGCCGTGCCGCCCGCACCTCGGCGGCCTCGAAGAGACGCGCGTTGTCCAGGGCGATGGCCGCCTGACCGGCCAGCGCGCCCAGCACCTCGATCTCGACGGCGGTGGGCTCATGTGCCTCCCACCAGTACGCGGCCAGGACCCCGTAGGCGCGGCCCTTGATCACGATGGGGACGGACAGCGTGGCCCGGTATCCTTCCCGGGCGACGAGGGCGCGAGTGGTCTCGTCCAGCGAGATGCCGAGGTCGCCGAGCATGTCCGAGGACCAGGCGGGCGCCCCCTGGGCGAAGGCCCGCCCCGTCGTCCCCTCGCCGGGGCGGATCCTGACCGCCCGGACGAACTCGGGAGACAGCCCCACGCCACGCTCGTAGACGAGGCGGCCCTGGGACTCGTCCAGCCTGAAGATCCCGGCCGCGCGCACGCCCATCAGCGCCCGGGCCCGCTCGGCGATCAGGTCCAGGACCCGCTCCACATGGAGCGTCGACCCGATCAGCGTCCCGACCTCGAAGAGCGCCCGGTACTCGGCCGCCCGCTGCTGGGCCTCGGCGAGGAGGCGGGCGTTGCGGATGGCGACGGCCGCCTGTCTGGCGAAGTCGCCCAGCGTGGCGAGATCCTCGTCGCTGAAGGCCGCCATGCCGGCCTCGCGACTGATCGTGAGCACACCCACCACGGCCTCGCCCAGGAGGAGCGGCTGCGCCATGACCCGGGCGAGGACGGCGGCGAGCGCCGGGAGAGCCCGCCCCGAACCGGCGTAGTCGTTCTCCACGATGCCCCGGCGCCCGGCCGCGGCCGTTCCGCTGACGCCGGCGCCGACGGGGATGCGAGCCTCGTCGAAGGCGGCGCCGGCCGGGTGCCAGGCCTTCGGCACCAGGGTGTCTCCCTCGCTCAGGTACAGCACGGCCCGGCGCCCGCCTATCAGCTCCAGCGAGGAGCAGGCGATGAGCGCCAGCAGCTCCCCCACGTCGAGCTGGGCCGAGATGTGGCCCTCGATCTCCCGGAGCGCTTCGAGCCGCCGGAGCCGCGCAGCGGCCGTCTCGAGGAGCGAGGCCCGCTCCACGGCGACGCCGACCTGGCGGGCCACCGACTCGAGCAGGCCGAGCTCGTCGGGATCGAGCTCCCGCTCCTCGTCGCTGAGGAGCGCGATCACCCCCCAGATCTCCCCCTTGACCGGAATGGGGATGGCGATCTGCATCCGGCGCCGATGCCGCTTCGCAAGCTCCCGCAGCCGAGGATCCCGGGGCGAGCGCTCTCCCATCCGGTTGACTGCAGGGCGCCCGCTGCGCGCGACCTCGGCGATGTAGCTGCCTGCCAGGGGGCGCTCGCGGAGGAGGGATATCTCCTCAGGGGCGAGCCCGCGGTGGGCAACCATCACGAGGCTGCCAGGGTCGCGGTCGATCCGGTAGACAGCCCCGGCGCCCGTGCGGGTCAGGAGGCACACAGCGCCCAGCGTCTCCTCGGCCGTGGTCACGAGGTCGGCGCCGCGGCCGATGGTTGCAGCCACGGCGTTCAGCGCCTCCAGCTCGCGGTTCCGCCGCGCGATGTCCTCGGGCAGGGACCCGGACGGGGTCATGGGGGTCATTGTCGACCGGCCGGGCCGCGTTTGCACGGGTTTCCCTGAGCGCCGATCAGTGCACCCCTCTTCGCTCGCCGCGCCAGTGGGGCTCGCGCAGCCGGACCTTCTGAACCTTGCCGCTGGGGGTGCGCGGCAGGGCGTCGCGGAACTCGACGGAGCGCGGGATCTTGAATCCGCCGAGGAAAGCCCGGCAGTGCTGGGCGAGCTCCTCTGGCGAGGCGTTCCGCCCGGGCGCCAGCACCACCACGGCGTGCACACATTCCCCCCAGGTGTCGTCAGGGACGGCGATCACCGCCGCTTCGAGCACGGCCGGATGGCTCGAGAGAGCGTTCTCCACCTCGACCGAGTAGACGTTCTCGCCCCCACTGATGATCATGTCCTTCTTGCGGTCGAGGATGTAGAGGAAGCCGTCCGCGTCCACCGTGGCGAGGTCCCCCGTGTGGAGCCATCCGCCGCGCAGCGCGGCGGCGGTCTCGGCCGGCCGCTTCCAGTAGCCCTTCATGACGGTGGGCCCGCGGGCGATCACCTCGCCGGTCTCGCCCGGGCGGAGGGCACGATGGTCGGCGTCGGCCACCCGCGCCTCGACCCCAGGGACGAAGCGGCCGCAGGCCCGGAGCCGTTCCGGACGGCTCGCCGCGCTCCTGTGCTCCTCGGGGGTCATGACGCAGATGGACTGCGTGGCCTCGGTCTGGCCATAGCCCTGGAAGAGGCCGCAGGGCAGGAGTCCCAGCGCGCGGTGGAGCGTGTCCTCGGCGATGGGCGAGCCGCCGTAGTGGAGCAGCCGCCAGGAGCCGAGGTCGTGCGAGCCGCCGTAGTGGAGCAGCCGCCAGGAGCCGAGGTCGTG
>Ga0154441_1303_pt2 | contig 13209 bp, 12 predicted proteins | sample RifGroC2_FD_115945 | JGI IMG/M metagenome (GOLD analysis project Ga0154441, IMG submission 115945) | Candidatus Rokubacteria bacterium GWC2_70_16 | reverse complement strand
GCCGTGGGGCACGGCTCCGCTCGCCCTGCTTCCCTCTCCGCTCGCCTCGCCGTGGGGCACGGCTCCGCTCGCCCTGCTTCCCTCTCCGCTCGCCTCGCCGTGAGACACGGCTCCGCTCGCCCTATTTCCCTCTCCGCTCGCCTCGCCGTGAGACACGGCTCAGCTCGCCCTACCACGTCCGGCGGAGCTCGCGGCGGATCTCCCGGAGAGAGAGCCGCGACACGATGGGCCGGCCATGGGGACAGAAGTACGGCTCGCGCGCCGCCCCGAGATCGCCGATCAGGCGCCGCATCTCCTCCCGCTCGAGCGGGGCCGGGGCCTTGATGGCCGCCCGGCAGGCCACGAAGGCCAGCGCCCGATCGAGGAGCGGGCCTTCCCCTTCCCGTCCCGGCGCCGCCACCTCCTCGAGCATGCGCTGGATCAGCGGCCCGGGCTCGCGCCCACCCAGGAGCACCGGCACCGAGCGGAGGAGGACGGTGGCGCCGCCGAAGCCCTCGAGGACGAAACCCAGACGCCCCAGCGTGGGGGCCCACTCGGCGATTTGCGCGGCGTCCGCCGGGGGCAGCTCGAGCAGCTGGGGGAAGAGCAGCTCCTGGGCGGGCAGCGCATCGCCGGCCAGCTCCGCCCGGAGCCGCTCGAAGAGGACCCGCTCATGCGCCACATGCTGGTCGACGAAGAAGACCTCCTCGTCGGTCGCGGAGACGATGAAGGTCTCCTGGAGCTGCCCCACGACCGTGCCGAAGCGATCGCGAGCCGGGGTGGGCGTCTCCTCCATGAAGAGCGCCGCCTGAGCCGTCGTCGTCCCCGGGTCGGTCGCAACCGGCCCCGCGCCGTCGCGACCTGAGCCCTCCATCCCGGCGCCCGGCGCTGACACGGCGGGGCCACCGAGCCCCGGCTGGGGCTGGACCACCTGGGCGGAGCGCAGGGCCTCCTGCACGGCGAGGAAGAGCATGTCCTGGATCAGCCGGGGGGCGCGGAAGCGCACCCAGGCCTTCGTCGGGTGGACATTGACGTCGATCTCCTGCGGGGGAAGCGTGAGCGAGATCACGGCGGCCGGGAACTGCTCTCGCGCCAGCATCGGCCGGTAGGCGTCGAGCAGCGTCTGGGTCAGGAGCGCGTCGCGGATCGGGCGACGGTTGACGATGAAGGTGATGGCCTCGCGGCTGCCGCCGGCCGCCTGGGGCGGGGCCACGAGCCCGGAGAGCAGGGTCCCGTGGCCAGCGCGTTCCACCTCGAGCATCCGGCCCGCCAGATCGAAGCCCTGGAGCGCGCCCACGCGCTCGCGCAGCGTGGCGGCCCGTGGCGCGCTCAGCGCGGACTTGCCGTCGTGCGTGACCCGGAAGTGGATCTCCGGATGGGCGAGCGCGAGGGCCTGAAGCAGCCGCAGGATCACGGCGAGCTCGGCGCGAGCGCCCTTGAGGAACTTGAGCCGGGCCGGGGTGTTGAAGAACAGATCCGCGATCTCCACGGTGGTGCCGGGCGCCGCGGCGACACTCACCGGGTCGCCGGCCACCCCTCCCTCGCCGCGCAGCAGCGTTCCCGTCTCGGCGCCGCGCGGGCACGACAGGAGCGAGAACCGGCTCACCGCGCAGATGGCGGGCAGCGCCTCCCCCCGGAAACCCAGCGTCCGGATGGCCTCCAGATCCGCCTCGTCGGCGATCTTGGAGGTGGCGTGGCGCAGGAGCGCCCACCCCAGCTCCTCTGCCGTCATCCCCGTCCCGTCGTCGCTGACGCGGACGAGCTGACGGCCGGCATCCCGCAGCTCCACCACGATGCGGGCGCTGCCGGCGTCGATGGAGTTCTCGACCAGCTCCTTCACGACGGAGGCTGGCCTTTCGACGACCTCCCCGGCCGCGATCTTGTTCACGAGCTGGTCCGGCAGCCGCCTGATCCTGGACTTGTTCATCTCGCCTGAACGTGGAGGACTTCGCGTTGCGGTTTGGCCTCTTCGCCCTTCGGGCCTCTGCCCATCCTGCTCGAAAGTCGAGGAGCTCGCGTCGCGGTCGGGCCTCTTCGCCCTTCGGGCTCATCGGGGCCCCATGTGTCCGTCTTGCTCGTCGCTGCGGCGCTGCTCACTGCTCGCGCGCTTTCAGCCGGCGCTGCCAGTCGGCGAGGAGGTTGAGGGCCGCCAGGGGCGTGAGTGAGGCCACGTCGAGGGCGGCCAGGTCGCGGACGATCGGCTCCCCCGCGGGCGGGAACAGACCGAGCTGCACGGGCGCCTCCCGGCCCGGGGCGGTGGCCGCCGTGAGGCCCTCGCGCTCGTTCTCGAGCTCCGCCAGGATGGCCTTGGCGCGCCGGATCACCGCCGGGGGGAGCCCCGCCAGGCGCCCCACCTGGATCCCGTAGGAGCGGTCGGTGCCGCCGGGGCGCACCGTGTGGAGGAAGATGATCTCGTCGTTCCACTCCTTGACCGCGACGTGGAAGTTCCGCACGCGGGGAAGGCGCTCCGCCAGCGCCGTCAGCTCGTGATAGTGGGTGGCGAAGAGCACCTTGGCCCCGCGCCCGCGCTCGTGAAGCTCCTCGGTCACCGCCCAGGCGATGGCGAGCCCGTCGAAGGTGGAGGTGCCCCGCCCGACCTCGTCGAGCAGGATGAGGCTGCGGGGCGTGGCGTTGTGCAGGATGCTGGCCGTCTCGATCATCTCCACGAGGAAGGTGCTCTGGCCCCTGGCGAGGTTGTCCTGCGCGCCCACCCGGGTCAGCACGCGGTCCACCAGCCCGATCCGCGCCGAGCGCGCCGGCAGGAAGGCGCCCACCTGGGCCAGGATCACCAAGAGGGCCGTCTGCCGCATGTAGACGCTCTTGCCGCTCATGTTCGGGCCGGTGAGGATCACGATCTGCGACGAGGCCGGATCCAGACACGCGTCGTTGGGCGTGAAGGGCTGCGCGCCGGCGGCGTCCAGCACCGGATGGCGCCCCTCCACGATCTCGAGGCAGAGGCTGTCGTCCACGGCGGGGCGCACGTACCCTCGCTGATGCGCCACCTCGGCTAGCGCTGCGAGCGCGTCCACGGCCCCCACCCCGCGCGCCGAGCGCAGCAGGGCCGTGGCCTCGGCGGCCACCGCCGAGCGCACCTCCTCGAACAACTCGAGCTCGAGGCGCGCCATGCGCTCCTCCGCGCCCAGCGCCCGGCTCTCGTACTCCTTGAGCTCCGCCGTGACGAAGCGCTCCGCCCCCACCAGCGTCTGCCGCCGCACGTACTCCGGCGGGACCTTGGCCGCGTGCGCGTTGCTCACCTCGATGGCGTAGCCGAAGACGCGGTTGAAGCGGACGCGCAGCGTCGGGATGCCCGTGCGCTCGCGCTCCACCCGCTCCAGGGAGGCGATCCACTCCTTCGCCTCCCGCTGCGCCCGGCGCAGCTCGCGGAGCTCGGCGCTCCAGGCCTCGCGGATCAGCCCCCCCTCGCGCAGCCCGGCCGGCGGGTCGTCCTCCAGCGCCTCCTCCAGGAGCTTGACGAGGCCGGGGAGCGGGGCGATCTCCTCGGCGAGGCGGAGGAGGAGCGCGCAGGGCAGCGCGGACAGCGGCTCCCGGAGCGCGGGCAGCTCCCGGAGGAAGCCCCGGAGCGCGATGAGGTCGCGGGCATGCGCCACGCCCAGCGCGGCGCGGCTCGAGAGGCGCTCGATGTCGCCGATGGCGCCGAGCCGTGTCCGCAGCGCTGCGCGCTCGGCGGGAACCTCGACCAGGGCGCCCACCGCCTCCTGGCGCTCCCGGATGCGCCCGAGGTCCAGGAGCGGACGCAGCAGCCACTGGCGCAGCAGGCGCGCCCCCATGGGCGTCCGGCTGGCATCGAGGGTAGCGAAGAGCGAGCCCTTCACCGTCCGGTCCTGCGCCGTCTCGAAGAGCTCCAGCGTCGCCACGGCTGTCCGGTCCAGGATCATGGCCTCGCCGGTCACGAAGCGCTGGATCCGGGTGATGTGGGAGAGGCGGTCGCCCTGGGTGTCTCTCAGATAGGCGAGGGCGGCCCCCGCGGCCTGCAGCCCGGCGCCCAGCGATCCCACGCCCAAGGCATCGAGGCTCGGCACGTTGAAGTGAGCGGTGAGCCGCTCCTGCGCCCCCCGCAGCGCGAACCAGGAGGGCTCCACCCGGGTGAGCGCGATGCCCAGCGCGGCGATCCGCGCCGCGAGGGCAGCCTCCGCGGTGTGAGCCAGCAGAACCTCAGCCGGCCGCCTGAGGAGCGCCGCCTCGAGGAGCGTCTCCCCCGCCCCGTCCTCGTCGCCCACCCAGAAGTCGCCCGTGGAGACATCCGCCAGCGCCACACCCAGGCTCGCCGGCCCCCGGTGCACGGCGAGGAGGAAATTGTTGGCGGCGCCGTCGAGGTACTGCGTGTCCGTCACCGTGCCCGGCGTGATGACGCGCACGACCTCCCGGCGCACGAGCTTCTTGCCCTTGACCGGCGCCTCCATCTGCTCACAGACGGCGACCCGCTGCCCGGCGCGGATGAGCCGGCCGATGTAGCCGTCCGCGGCATGGTGCGGGATGCCGGCCATGGGGGCATCCTGCCGGGAGGTGAGGGTGATCTGCAGGAGCCGCGCTCCCAGGCGGGCGTCCTCGAAGAACATTTCGTAGAAGTCCCCGAGGCGGAACAGGAGGAGATAGTCCGGGTAGCGGCGCTTCAGCTCCCGGTACTGTCGCATCATCGGCGTGGGGGGGCCGGCCGCCTCCGTCACGAGCGCAGCGCGGCCGACAGGCGATCGTAGGTGTCGTGCAGCGACTCGGGGAGGACCTTCGTGTCCCCGATCACCGGCATGAAGCTCGTGTCGCCGTGCCAGCGCGGCACCACGTGGACGTGCAGGTGCCCGGCGACGCCAGCCCCGGCCACGCTGCCCTGGTTCACCCCCACGTTGAAGCCGTCGGGCCGGTAGACGGCCCCGAGGGCGCGGACGGCCGCCTGCACGAGCCGCATGCTCTCGGCCAGCTCGTCGGGCTCGGCCTCGTGCAGGCCGGCCACGTGGCGCGTGAGCGCGGCCATGAGATGCCCGGAGGCATAGGGGTAGGCGTTGAGGATGAGGAAGGCCCGCTCGCCGCGGTGGAGGATCAGGGACTGCCGGTCATCGGTGGAGGAGAGTGCGGCGCAAAAGACGCACGCGGCAGCGGGCGCCCCGCCGGCCGAGACGTAACTCATCCGCCACGGCGCCCACAGGCGATCCACTCGATCTCAGGTGTTGACGAGCTCGCGGAGCCGCTTGCCGACCTTGAAGAACGGGACGCGCTTCTCCGGGACGCTCACGCTGTCGCCCGTCTTCGGGTTGCGTCCCTTGCGGGAGTTCCGATGCCGGATCCGGAAGCTGCCGAACCCGCGCAACTCCACCTTGTCGCCCTTGGCGAGGGCGTCGGTGATGTTGTCGAAGACGGTGTTGACGATCAGCTCCGTCTCCTTCTTCGTGAGGGTCGACACTCTGGACACTTCCTCGATGAGATCCGCTTTGGTCATGACCGGACTCCCTCCCAAAGGCCCGTTCTCGCTGGGCCGGGCCCCACTTCAGGGTGGAGGGCCTGGCTTCGCCTTCCCGGGGAGGCTAGCATGGGGGTCGAAAGATTGTCAAGCAGGGTGCGGGGTTAGCGCACACGCCGCGGGGCCGGGGGCCCCTAACCCATCAGGTAGAGCGGGGTGCGCAGCGACGGCAAGGCCGGCAAGAGCCCTCCCGCGGCCCCGAGCCCCAGCTGATTGCGCAGGAGATCCACGAGGGAGAAGCGCCGACGAGGGAGCAGGAGCTTCGGGCGGGCCGGCAGCCCGGCCAGTCTCGCGGCCCCCTCGATCGCCTCGTGGAGCCCGCCGAGCTCGTCCACCATCTTGAGCGCCCTGGCCTGCTGCCCGGAGTAGATCCTGCCGTCGGCCAAGCCCAGCACCGTGCCTCGGTCCAGGCCGCGCCCCTCGGCCACCGCCCCCACGAACTGCCCGTACACGTCGTCCAGCAGCGACTGGAGAATGCGCCGCTCCTCCGGGGACATGCTCCGCGCGAAGCTGCCCACGTCCTTGTAGGCCCCGGCCTTCACCACGACGTACTCGACGCCCACCTTCTTGAGCAGCCCCTCGAGGTTGGCCATCTGCATGACCACGCCGATGGAGCCCGTGAGGGTACCCGGGTTGGCATAGATGCGGTCCGCCGCGGTGGCCACGTAGTAGCCACCCGAGGCGGCCACCGCGGCCAGCGAGGCCACCACGGGCTTCCCCGCCTTCCGCACCCGCTGCACCGCCGAGAAGATCTCCTGCGTCGGTCCCACCACGCCGCCCGGGCTGTTCACCCGGAGGACGACGGCGCGCACGGCCGGGTTGTCCATGTGCTCGCGGAGTTCCCGGACCGTGGCGTCCCCGTCCACGATGATCCCCTCCAGCAGGACGATCGCGACGCGCGGGCCCCCGGGCAGCGCCCCGTCCTCCAGCACCGCCATGAGGGCCCAGACCGTCACCAGGAACACGGCCAGGATGAGCGCCGTCAGCCCGAGCCCGAGCAGCAGGCTGCGGACGCGAGCGGTCATGCACTAGTCCTCGTCGTCGAAGTCGTCGTCCGCCCGGCGCTTGCGTCCCTTCCCCCGGCCCCGCGAGTCCTGCGCCTGCGGCTCCTCCATCACGGCCGCGGCCAGCTCCTTCAACGACAGCCCGATCCGCCGCTCGTTGGGGTCCACGCGGATCACGAGCAGCGTCAGCTCGTCTCCCACGTTGGCGATCTCCGAGGGCGAGCCGATGGGCCGGCTGGACATCTGGGAGATGTGCAGGAGGCCGTCCACCCCGGGCTCCAGCTCCACGAAGGCGCCGAAGTCGGTGAGCCGCACGACCTTGCCAGTCACCCGGGAGCCCATGGGGTAGCGCTGGGCGACGCTCTCCCAGGGGTCCGGCTGGATCTGCTTGAGTCCCAGCGAGATGCGCTTGTTCTCCCGGTCGACGTTGAGGATCTGCGTGTCGACGGCCTGGCCCTTCTTCAGCAGCTCAGAGGGGTGGCCGATGTTCCGCGTCCAGGACATGTCGGAGATGTGCAGGAGGCCGTCCACCCCGGGCTCCAGCTCCACGAAGGCGCCGAAGTCGGTCAGGTTGCGCACCTTGCCCTGCACGCGCTGCCCGGGCTTGTAGCGCTCGTCGATGGTGGCCCAGGGGTCGCTTTCCACCTGCTTCATACCCAGCGAGATGCGCTTCGTCGCCTTGTTGACGTCGAGCACCTGCACCTCGACGGTGTCCCCCACGTTGACCAGCTTCGAGGGGTGGCGCACCCGTCGCGTCCACGACATCTCGGAGACGTGCACGAGCCCCTCGACTCCGGGCTCCAGCTCGATGAAGGCGCCGTAGTTGGTGAGGCTCACGACGCGGCCCTGGACCTTGCCGCCCACCGGGTAGCGCTGATCCACCGTGGCCCAGGGATCCGAGGACTTCTGCTTGTAGCCCAGGGACACCCGCCCGGTCTCGCGGTCGAAGTGCAGGACCACGACCTCCACCTGGTCGCCGACCTGGAAGATCTCCGAGGGGTGCCCGATCCGCCCCCACGACATGTCGGTGACATGGAGCAAGCCGTCGATGCCGCCGAGGTCGATGAAGGCGCCGTAGTCCGTGATGTTCTTCACCGCGCCGGTCAGCACCATGCCCTCGCTCAGGACGGCGAGCGTGTGCTTCTTCTTCTCCTCCCGCTCCTCCTCCAGCACGACCCGGCGCGAGAGCACCACGTTGCCGCGGCGGCGGTTCAGCTTGATGACCTTGGCGCGGATCGTCTGCCCCACCAGGGAGTTCAGGTTCTTCACGGGTCGGAGGTCCACCTGGGAGCCGGGCAGGAAGGCCCGGACGCCGACGTCCACGGCCAGCCCGCCCTTGACCACCTCCACCACGCGCCCTTCGACGGGGGTGCCGCTGTCGTAGGAGTGCGAGATCGCGTCCCAGACCTTGATCTTGTCGGCCTTGTCCTTGGAGAGGACGATCAGCCCCTCGTTGTCCTCCTTGGCCTCGAGGTAGACCTCGATCTCGTCCCCCACCTTGGGCGCCCCCGCGTGCCGGAACTCCTCGATGGGGATGGTCCCCTCGCTCTTGTACCCGATGTCCACGAGCACCTCGCTGTCGCGCACCTCCACGACGCGCCCGTGGACCACCTCCCCTTCCTCGATGTCGCTGACACCCCTGGCGAACCACTCCTCCATGGTCTCTTCCCGGGTCTCTCCCACCTCCCTCTGACTGGCCGTGGGGCCCTGCGCCTTCCGGTTGTCCGTCTCCATACTCTGCTGACTTCCCCCTTTGGTGGATATCGCCGGCGCGGGGGTCTCACCCGCGCCTTGCGTCGAACGCGCACTCTACCCGGTCGGCTCGCCGAGTTGCGCGATGGCGCGCATCATCTCCTCGGTCGCCTCCCGGTACCGCTCCTTCCGCCCCCCGGTCGCGCCCCGCTTGAAGTACAGCGGCGGCCCGAAGGTCACCCGCACCTTGACGGGCCGCGGGATCAGCCGCCCCCGGGGCAGCGCGCGCCACGAGCCCGACACGTAGGCCGGCACCACCGCCGCGCCGCTCATCACCGCCAGCATGCCGACCCCCGGCTTGCCCTCGCGCACGGGCCCCTCTTCCCCGCGCGTGCCTTCGGGGAAGACCAGGAGCCCCTTGCCCTCTTCCAGCACTCGCAGGGCCGCCTTGAGCGCCCTGGCATCGCCCCCTTCGCGGCGCACCGGCCGGGCATTGACCGCCCGCAGCAGCCGGCCCAGGAGCGGGATGTCGAACAGCTCGGCCTTGGCCATGAAGCAGAGCTGCCTCGGACAGGCCCCGCCCACCACCGGCGGGTCGAGGAGGCTCACGTGATTGGCCACGATGAGCAACGGTCCAGCCATGGGCACCCGGTCCGCCCCTCTGATCTCCAGCCGGAAGAGCAGGCGCATCAGCGCCACGGCCACGAGCTTCAGGGGGGCGTACAGCACCGGACCCGCTCGACCTCCTCCAGCAGCCTCCTGAGCACCGCCTCCGGCCCGAGCGACGTGGAGTCCACGAGCACGGCTCCCGGCGGCCTGACCAGGGGGGCCAGCGACCGCGCCATGTCCTGGCGGTCGCGCCTCAGCACCTCTTCCCGCACCCTGTCCAGGCCCACGTCCACGCCCCGCGCCGCCAGCTCTCCCCGGCGCCGCCGGGCCCGCGTCTCGATGTCCGCGTCGAGGTAGAACTTTACGTCGGCGTCGGGGCAGACCACGCTGCCCGTGTCCCGCCCCTCCAGCACCACCCCCCCCGCGGCGGCCAGCGCCCGCTGCAGCGGGGTGAGCTTGTCGCGCACTGGATCGAGGGCCGTCAGGACGGAGGTCAGCTCCCCGATGGCCGGCGTCCTGATCTCCGCCGTGACGTCCCGCCCGTTCACGAGCACCCGGTCCCCCGCCAGCTCCACCGTGGTCCTCTCCAGGAGATCCCGGAGCGGGGCGCCGTCCTCGGGCGGGATTCCCGCCTGCTGAACCGCCCATGCCAGCCCCCGGTACATGGCCCCCGTGTCCAGCAGCCTGAACCCCAGCCGTCTGGCCAGCTCGCGGGCCGCGCTGGACTTGCCCGCCCCAGCCGGTCCGTCGATCGTCACGATGGGCTCCCTCCGGCCGCAGCCGGTCACGCCGACACCTGCGCGCAGGGACCGTCCGCCAGGGCGTTCACGGCGTCGAGGAACCCCGGGAAGGAGGTGGCGATGCAGTCCGTATCCTCCACCACCGTCTCCCCTTCTGCAAGCATTCCCGCGACCACCAGCGCCATGGCCATCCGATGATCCCCGCCGCTCGAGACAGCGGCGCCGCGCAGCGGCCTGCCCCCGTGGATCCGGAGCCCGTCCGGGCGCTCGGTGATGGTGGCGCCCATCCGCGCGAGCTCGGAGGCGATTGCACGGATGCGATCGGACTCCTTCACGCGAAGCTCGGCGGCGTCGCGGATCTCGGTGATGCCCTCGGCGAGGCAGGCGGCCACCGCCAGGGCCGGGATCTCGTCGATGAGCCGCGGGACGAGGGTGCCGCCGACGGATGTGCCGCGCAGCCGGGCCGAGGTCACGCGGAGGTCTGCCGCGGGCTCCGCGGTGGCGACGCCGGTCCCTGCCCCGCTCTCCCGCCGGGAGATGTCAGCTCCCATCTGGGCGAGCACATCCAGCAGCCCCGTCCGCGTGGGGTTCACTCCCACGCCCTTCACGCTCACCGCCGCGTCGGGGACGACGGCCCCCGCCACCAGAAAGAAGGCCGCGGAGGAGATGTCGCCGGGCACGGCCACGGCACGGCCCCTGAGCGAGCCTCCTGGATGAAGGGTGACCGCCCCGCCCGCGGCCGAGAGCCGGGCTCCGAAGGCGACCAGCATGCGCTCGGTGTGGTCGCGGGACGGCGCGGGCTCCTCCACCGTCACCGGCCCATCGGCCCAGAGACCGGCCAGGAGGAGCGCGGTCTTCACCTGGGCCGAGGCCACCGGCGAGGCGAAGCGGAGCGCGCGGAGTGGCCGGGCGCCGCCCACGGCCAGCGGCAGGCGGCTGCCGCCCTGCCGTCCCACCACGGTGGCTCCCATCTGCCGGAGCGGGGCGGCCACGCGATCCATGGGCCGCCGGCGCAGGGAGGCATCCCCCGTGAGCACAGCCCAGAAGGGCTGGCCGGCGAGGACCCCCATGAGCAGCCGCGCGGTGGTGCCCGAGTTGCCGCAATCGATGACATCCTCGGGCTCGGCCAGGGCCTCTGGCCCCCCTGCGTCCACGAGGTAATGCCCGGCCCCTTTCCGCGTCACCTCCGCCCCGAGGGCGCGCACGGCCCCGAGCGTGGCGAGGCAGTCCTCGCCCTCGAGAAAGCCCGTGATCTCCGTCCTGCCCGCCGCCAGCGCGCCGAAGAGCGCCGCCCGGTGGGAGATGGACTTGTCGCCGGGGACCGTCACCTCCCCGCGCAGCCGCGCCACCGGCCTGACGTGGATCCTCACCCGAGGCGCTCCCGCGCCTGCCGGATGCGGTCGAGCTCCCGCTCCACGGCGGCGCCCTCTCCCGCGTCGATCAGGCCTTCCAGGTGGTCCAGCGACTTCCTGAACGCCGCGACGGCCTCGACCAGCGCAGCGCGGTTCTCCTGGAAGATCTCTCGCCACACGGCGGGGCTCGAGGCCGCGATGCGGGTGGTGTCCCTGAAGCCGCGCGCCGCCACGTCCAGGAAGGCCGGATCCAGATGGAGCACGGCGTCCATCAGCGCGTCAGCCACGAGGTGCGGCAAGTGGCTCACGGCCGCCACCGCGCGGTCGTGGGCGGCCGCGTCCAGCGTGATGACGCGTCCGCCGAGCGCCTCCCAGAAGGCGCGCACGCGCGCCACGGCCTCACCGTCGCTCCGCTCCGTCGGAGTCAGGATCACCAGCGCGCCCCGGAACAGGTCGGCGCGAGCGACGGCGTAGCCGGACAGCTCGGAGCCGGCCATGGGATGGCCGCCGACGAAGCGCAGCGGGCCGGAGCCGGCCAGCCGCTCGGCCGTCTTGACGATGCGTCCCTTGGTGCTCCCCACATCCGTGAGCACGGCCTCGCGGGGCGCCGCCTGCCACACGGCCGGCAACAGGGACTCGAGAGTCGCCACCGGGGTGGCCAGGAGGCAGAAGTCGCAGCCGCGGACGCCAGCGTCCACCTCCGTCGTGATCCGGTCCACCACCCCGTCCCGCAGCGCCAGCTCCAGCGTCTCCCGCCTCCGCCCCACCGCCACGATCTCGCGCGCGAGGGAGGCCTCGCGCGCCGCCTTCGCGACGGAGCCCCCGAGGAGCCCGAGGCCCACGATGGAGAGGCGGCGGATCACGCGCCCTTGACCTCCGGGAGCACCTTCCGCAGCGCCTTCATGAGCCGCCGGTTCTCCTCGGGCGTGCCCACCGTGACGCGCAGCGCGCTCTCCATCCCGAAGCTCGTCATGGGGCGGACGATGACGCCCTCCCGGAGCAGGCGGTTGTAGACGTCCGCCGCGCTCCGGCCCACGTCCACGAGGATGAAGTTGGCGCGCGAGGGCGTGTACTTGAGCCCCAGCGAGGTGAACTCGTCGTAGAGGAAGGCGCGCCCTGCCTCGTTCATCCGCAGGCACTCGAGGATATGCGCATCGTCCTCGAGCGCGGCCAGCGCCGCCACCTGGGCCAGCGAGTTCACGTTGAACGGGGCACGGATCCGGTTGAGGAGCGCCACGCAGTCGGCCGCGGCCACGGCATACCCCACCCGGAGTCCGGCCAGGCTCGCCGCCTTGGAGAAGGTGCGGAGGATCGCCACCTTCCGCCCCTGGCGCAGGTAGGCGAGGGTGTCGGGGAAGTCCGGTCCCTGCGCGAACTCGATGTAGGCCTCGTCGAACACCACGATGACCCGCTCCGGCACGCGCCCCATGAACTCCTCCACCTCCGCGGCCGTGACGATGGTCGCCGTGGGGTTGTTGGGGTTCGCGATGAAGACCATCTTGGTCATGGGCGTGATGGCGCGGGCCATGGCCTCGAGGTCGAGCCGGTGCTCCTTGAGGGTCACCACGACGCGGATGCCGCCCACGGCCTGGACGATCATCGGGTAGACGACGAACGAGGGGTGCGGGATCACGACCTCCTCGCCGGGGCGCACGAAGGCACGGACGAGCAGCTCGATGAGCTCGTTGGAGCCGTTGCCGAGCACGATGTCGTCGGGCGTGAGTCCGTGACGCCGGGCCAGCGCGTCGCGGAGGTAGAAGCCGCCGCCGTCCGGGTAGCGGTTCAGCTGGCCCAGCGCCGCCGCGATGGCCTTCTGGACGCGCTCCGACGGCGGCAGGGGGTTCTCGTTGGAGGCGAGCTTGATGGCGTCCTTGATGGCCAGCTCGCGCTCCAACTCCTCGATGGGCTTCCCCGGCTCGTACGGGGCGATGCCGAGGATGTGGTCGTTGGCCAGCGTTTCCCAGGAGGCGGGCATGGAGAGCTCCTTATGCGGCCGGGTAGGATCCGAGGACCTTGAGGAACTGGCAGCGCTCGGTGACGGCCGCGAGCACTGCCCGCACCACCTCGGTGTCCCGGTGCCCCTCGAAGTCGACGAAGTTCACGTACTCCCAGGGGCGTCGCTTGGTCGGCCGCGACTCGATCTTGGTCAGGTTGAGCCGGCGCTCGGCGAAGGGCTGCAGGATGCTGTAGAGGACGCCGGGCTCGTTGCGCATGGAGAAGAGGATGGAGGTCTTGTCCCGCCCGCTGGGCGGCACGGGCCGCCGCCCCAGCACCAGGAAGCGGGTCGAGTTGTACGGGTTGTCCTCGATGCGGCGCCGCAGCACGGGGACATCGTGCAGCCGCGCGGCCATCTCCGAGGCGAT
>Ga0154441_1232_pt1 | contig 13233 bp, 11 predicted proteins | sample RifGroC2_FD_115945 | JGI IMG/M metagenome (GOLD analysis project Ga0154441, IMG submission 115945) | Candidatus Rokubacteria bacterium GWC2_70_16 | reverse complement strand
CGATCCGGACATCGTGACACTCGGCAAAGGGCTCGGCGGAGGTGTCCCGATCGCCGCGCTGGTCGCGGCCGAAAGCGCGAGCTGCTTTGAGTATGGGGACCAGGGGGGCACATTCAACGGCGCCCCGCTCATGGCGGCGGTCGGGTGCGCCGTGGTTGAAACCGTGCGTGACCCGAGATTCTTGGACGCCGTCGCGGCGAATGGTCATTACCTGATGGAGCGGCTGAGGACGCTCTCCGCTGAGCTCGGCCATGGTGAGGTTCGCGGTCGTGGCTTGCTCGTCGCCCTCGAATTGAACGAGCGCGACGCCGCGACAGTCGCCCGGGCCGCGTTCGACCAAGGCCTCCTCGTCAACGCGCCCCGACCGGCCACGCTTCGATTCATGCCGTCGCTCACCGTGTCCCGCGATGAGATCGACCAGATGGTCGAGCTGCTCCGAGTGAGCCTCAAACATGAGTCGAAGCTAATGGCTGATCCGGCTTCTCTGTGAGCAGCCGGGTGGAGTATGGATAGCCGCAGACCGCTCGCCTCTACCGCGAGACGCCGACGCGGAGCCGATCCTTACGAGCAATGGCGAACCGACGTGCGGCTCGGCGCCGTCGTCTCCCTGGCCTCGATCGGGCCCGGGGCTCGGCCCGCCGGGCGACCGCTCGTCCGGGCGCTCCAAGGCGATGGGCCCCGTGTTGCTCCCTCACACCCGACCTTCCAGCGCCCGCCGGAGTTGGTCCAAGTGGTTGTCGTCATGTCCGGCGAGCCCGGCAGCGAAGTCGCCGATGGTCATCCGGCCCCGCGTTGGGTGGATACCACCGCGGTGCCATTGCTCAGCGGAAAGCCCCTTGAGGAGAGCCAGCACTTCTTCACGCCGTCTGCGAAATGCAGCGAGAGCCTCACTTGTGTCGTTACGGAGGTACTGACGCTCCTCAGCCCAACGGCCAGGATCGAGCGGGTGACCAACCGGCCCCCCGATCCCCCAGTGGGCCAGATCACCCGGAGCCGCATTGAAGGCCAGGATTCTCGGTTCGTCCATAGCCAGCATCGTCAGGAATCGCGTGAGAAACAGTTCCTCAACATCTCGCAGATGACAGACGATCTCCTTCGCCGACCAGTTCTTGGAATCCGGGCGGCGCGAGAGGGCGGCATCGTCTCGGCCCCGGATGGCGGCGGCAAGTTCGTCAGGGGTGTGCTGCAAGCGCCGGAGGCGTTCCTCGGCGGGCACTCTTGCGTAGTGCTCCATCGTCGGCATCGCGGTGTCCCCCCCGGCGGCGAGACGACTCTAGCCCCCCCTTCGCCAGTCGTGAATCGGGCCAGATCCACACGGGGCGCGCCAGCGCACGCCGAGCACGACAACGGACCAGGCTGACGTCATCATCATCCGGAGTCTGATGGTCCGGCTCGGCGTGTCCCGGCGAACGCGGGGGCTAGCCGTCCTCGGGGCCGAGCTTCACGAGCATCTTGCCGAGGTTCTCTCCCTTGAAGAGGCCGAGGAAGGCGCGCGGGGCGTTCTCCAGGCCCTCGACGATGGTCTCCTGGTGCTTGAGGCGCCCGGCCTTGAGCCAGGCGCCCGCCTCGCGGAGGAAGTCGGGGTAGCGATCGTAGTGATCGCTGATGATGAAGCCCTGCATGCGGACGCGGTTGCCCACCATCTGGAAGAGGTAGCGCGGCCCCGGCTCGGGCGGGTCCTGGTTGTACTGGGAGATCATGCCGCAGAGCGGGATGCGCGCGAAGGGGTTGAGACAGCGCAGCACCGCGTCGAGCACGGCGCCGCCCACGTTCTCGAAGTAGACGTCCACGCCGTCGGGGCAGGCCCGGCGGAGCGCCTCGTAGAGGTCGCCCGCCGTCCGGTAGTTGATGGCGGCGTCGAAGCCGAGGTCGCGCGTGAGATGGGCGCACTTATCCTCCGTGCCCGCCGTGCCCACCACGCGGCAGCCCAGGATCTTCCCCATCTGTCCCACCAAAGAGCCCGTGGCCCCGGCCGCCCCCGACACCACCAGGGTCTCGCCGGCCTTGGGCCGCCCGATCTCCGTGAGCCCGTACCAGCCGGTGAAGCCCGGGATGCCCAGCACGCCGAGATAGGCCGGCAGGGGCGCCACGGAGAGGTCGAGCCGGCTGAGCCCCTGGCCCGAGGAGACGAAGAACTCCCGCCAGCCGAGCATGCTGCTGACGTAGTCGCCGGCCGCCAGCGTCGGATGGTTGGAGCGGACGATGCGGCCCACGGCGCGCCCGTCGCACGGCTCGTCGAGCTTCCACGGGGGCGCATAGGACTTCCGGTCCCTCATCCGGCTGCGCATGTAGGGATCCACGGACATGTAGATGTTGCGGACGAGCACCTCGCCCGGCCCCGGCTCGGGCATGGGCCTCTCCTCGAGCCTGAAGTTGTCCGCCGTGGGCATGGCCGGCGGGCGAGAGGCGAGCACGATCTGACGATTCACGGTCGGGGTCACGGCAGTCTCCTCCTCGTGGGGCTGGGGCTCATGCCAGGACGGGGGCCCTCCAGGCGCCTGACTACTCTAGCACCAAGCCTCCGCCACCGCCCAGGGACCGGATCCCGTCGGAGCCCGGGATCGCCTGCCGCTACTGCCGGGCGGGCGCGGGGCCCCGGGGCAACGACGCCAGGGCCAGGCGCAACGCCTGGCGGTCGATGGGCTTGGCGAGCACGAAGTCCAACAGGGCGTGTTCTGCCGAGGCCGTCTCGACCTCGTCTGTCCACCCGGTGACGAGGCCCACGCGCAGCCCGGGCCATCTGGCCCTGATCGCGCGCGCGACGTCCCGGCCCGTCATCCCGGGCATGCCGAGGTCCGTGAGCACCACGTCGACCTCCTCGCCGGCCTCCAGCCGGGCCAGGGCCTCGGGCCCATCGCCCGCCTCGAGAACCCCGTGCCCGTCCGCCCTCAGAAGGTCCGCGAGCCCCGCGCGAACCTCCGGCTGATCGTCGATCAGGAGCACGCGGTGCGGGGGCAGGGGCGTGGGCGGCGCATCGCCCGCGGCGGGTACAGGGGCGCCCGCCGCGCGGCGCGGCAGGCGGATGGTCACCACGGTGCCCTTGCCTTCGCCGCTCTCGAGGGTGAGCTCGCCTCCGTGCCGCTGGATGGTCCCGTGGATCACGCTCAGGCCCAACCCCATGCCCTGCGAGCCCTTCGTGGTGAAGAAGGGCTCCAGCGCCCGGCGCCGAACCTCCTCCGACATCCCTGTGCCCGTATCGCTGACGGAGCAATGCACGCCGTGGGCCGAATCCCACGTCCTCAGCGCGATCGCGCCCCCGTGCGGCATCGCGTCCACCGCGTTCAGGACGAGGTTGATGAGCACCTCGCGCAGAGGTCCGGGCTCCCCGGCGACGAGCCCGATCTCCGCCAGGTCGAGCGACAACTCGACCGGGATCCCACAGGCCTGGCTCTGGTCGCGCCACCGCGGCTGGGTCAGCTCCGCGACCTCTCGACAGAGTTGGTTCAGATCGACCGCCGCGACGTCGGAGACGGGCTGCTCCGCTCGGGCGAAGCGCCGGACGCGACTGACCACCTCGGCGGCGTCCCGGATGGCGCGCTCGGCGATGTCGAGTGCCCCTCGCGTCTCCGGATCGTCCAGCCGGCGGGCCAGCAACTGGATGCGGGTCGAGACCACCATCAGCAGGTTGTTGAGGTGGTGAGCCATCCCTGAGGCCAGCTGCCCCATGGCCCTCAGGGTTTCCCCTTGCACGAGTCGCGCCTGGGTCGCCCTGAGCTCGTCGACCGCCTCCTGGAGGCGGTCGGCCGTGTCCCGGGCTTCCTGGAGCAGCCGGGCGTTGTCCAGCGCGTAGGCGATGTACCCCATCAGCGTGTTCAGGAACTGCAGGTCGCTGGCGGTGAAGGCGCGGACCGCGTGCGGGCCGCCGCCGGTATGCTGCTTCTTCGCCAGGTTGATGACACCGATCACCCGCTCCTCCACGCGGATCGGAAGACAGATGAAGGATCCGCTCCCGTACCTCGGGTCGTTCACCCGCGCGAAACGGGGATCGGTTTCGATGTCCTCCACCAGCACCGGCTCCCCGCCCGCGGCCACGGTGCCGGCAATGCCCTCCCCCACCCTGACCTCGGCGCCGGCGAGCGCGCCCTCCGGCAGGCCCCGGGCCGCCGCCACACGGAGCCGCTGGCGCTCGCGGTCCAGCAGCATGATCGACCCGATCGTCGCGCTCACGGCGCGCATGGTCCGCTCCAGGACGAGGGCGAGGAGGTCCTGGATCCTTGGAACCTTCGCGGTGAGCTCCACGAGCTCGTTCAGCGTGCTCGACTTGAGCACCTGGTCTTCGAGGCGCACGGTGGAGGTGCGGAGGTCCTCGAGCATGCGGCTGAGCGTCGTGCCCATCTGGCCGATCTCCGCGATCTGCCCCAGGCCCGGCACGGTCGGCGGCTGCACGGCCGCCGTGGCCGGGGCGCCGTCACCCGTCGTCGCGGCCCCTGTCGCATCTGCGATCCTGGCGATCTGGGCCACCATCCGGTAGAACGCGACAAAGCCAACCGAGGTGCTCAGGAACGCCAGCAGCAGGCTGACCTGGAGCTGCAGCGGCGTGACCAGGTCGGGCCGCTGCAGCAGGAGGACGAGGAGAAAGACCAGCAGCAGCACGGGCAGCAGCGCGATGAGCGCGAAGATCCGGACGGCCGCCTCGCGGAGGCTCACGGGCCCGGGCGGCAGGCGCCCCATCGTCATCGGCGGCTCTCCCGCCGGCGCAGGCGGCGTGGCTCCGCCACGGTCGCCCTGTGGCCTCCGCCGTGCGATCGCGTCGGTGCCTCAGCCATCCGAGACCTCCCGGTAGGTGCCCGGCTTGACGAACCACCCCTGCGGGATCTGCCCGCCGCCCGTCCGGGCGGCCGCGCAGTTGTAGACGATCGAGGCGTTGCCCCCGCTGTTGGTGTCCACCGTGGTCGCGACGCTGTCGCGGATGTTCTGCGACACGACGACGCCGGCGATCTCCCCCGTCCCGGTGCCGGTGTAGGAGAGGTCGTTGACGACGTAGAGCATCCCCTGCATCCGGAAGCTCCCGCTGATGGACAGCGAGCCGTTCACGATGACCCAGCCCGCGAAGGTGCCGCTCGGGTCGGCCACGGCGCCGCCATGGATCTGCACCGCGGCGAACTCCGAGGCCGGAGTGTTGGCCGTGATGTTGCTGCCGGTCGTCGTGTCGACGAAGACGATGCCGTTGGGCAGCTGGTTCGAGGCGTTGAACGTCACCGCGCCGCGGTAGTAGGTGCCGTTCGCGCGGGCGAAGCCCTTGAGGATGTCCAGCTCATCGGCCGTGTAGGTGAACGCATCGAAGCTCGACGGCGGCTGGTCCTGCTGGATGTCGGCGGGCTGGTTCGCCGTGTTGTTGCCGTCGGCCCCCCACACGCTCGCGGCCCCGCTGCCGATCACGGTCGTCCCGCTGGTGAAGGTGCCCGCCTTGTTTCCGCAGCTCGTGTCCCCGCGCGCATCGACGCTCGCGTTCCCGCCGACCTCGAGGGTCCCGCGCACGCACAGCGCGCAGGGGGGATCGATGAAGCGGACCTTGGTGAGCGTGGCCGTGATCCGCTGGTGCGCCTTGGTCCGACGGTCCGCGCTGGCATCCGTGGGCACCCAGCCGACGGCGACCACCGTGCGCTCGTTCGCCGCGGCCCCCGACGCCACGGTGAGACGGAACCCCCCGAGCGCGCTCCCCTGCACGCCCAGGGGAACGAGCACGCTGCCGTCGTACGGGGCGGGCACCTGCGCTGGCAGGGGGTCAGCGAGCCCACCGCTGGCAGAGGGATTGGACAGGGCCCAGATCCCCACCTCGACGCCCGCCTCCGCGAGCCCGCGTGCCTGGGCGACGCGCAGCTGGTTCGCGGCGATGTCGGGCTCGGAGGCCGCCAGGACCGAGAACGCCACGACGAGCGCCGCGAGGATGAGCGTGGCGATCAGCGCGGCGGGCAGGGCGATGCCGCGCTCGTCCGAGAACGCGGATGTGAGTGGACGGTTCCCCATGGGACACCTCCCCCGGGAAGCTTCAGCGGCCGCAGGGCGGCCGACGTTTTCGCACATGTGCCGATGAGCGCCTCAAGACGGCCTCGCCGCCACCGACGCCGGTGGCGGCACCCTTGTCAAGAAGCAAGAAGGGGACCGCGGGCCGAGCCGGGCGGGCGATGCCCCTGGAGCGCAGCGATTGCGGGGGGCGATCAGGTCGCCTAGTGCGTTTGCTGTGGCCCGGTGGGCTGCGCTGCCCCTGCTGCTTGCGCTCGGCAGCGAGCGTGGGGCCCGACCCTGCACGTCCTGCAGAGGGGCGTGCCGGGGCGGCTGACGAAAAGTGCGATGGGGGTGACCGCTAGGGCGGACGAGTCATGAATCCGCGGTCCACGTACGGGAACCAACGGGTCTTGGCACGGCGGCGCGCGACCGTCTCCCCGAGTACTCCGCGCTACCGCCCCTTGAAGACGGGCTCGCGCTTGGCCACGAAGGCGCGCGTGGCTTCCTTGTGGTCCTCGGTCATCCCACAGCGGGTGTGGTGCCAGGCCTCGAGGTCCAGCAGGTCCTTGAGGGTCCCGCTCTCGGCGGCATTGAAGTTGCGCTTCATGTAGCGGTAGGCGACGGACGGCCCCCGGGCGAGCCGACTGGCCAGCGCCAGCGTCTGCTCCTCGAGCTGGCTGTCGGGGACCACGCGGTTGACGAGCCCGAGCGCCAGCGCCTGCTGGGCGTCGAGGAGGTCGGCGGTGAAGTACAGCTCCCGGGCCTTGGCGGTCCCCACGAGCTGGGTCAGAAAGTAGGAGCCGCCGAAGTCGCCCGAGTAGCCCACCCGGGCGAAGGCCGTCCCGAAGCGCGCGCTGTCGGCCGCCACCCGCAGATCGCAGGCCAGCGCCATGGACAGCCCGGCCCCCGCCGCCGCCCCGCGCACCATGGCGATGGTCGGCTTGGGCATCTCGTGGAGCCAGCGCGAGACCTCCATCCGCCCCCGGAGCGCCTGGGCCTTGTCCTCGAGCCCCATGTCGCCGAACTCCGCCCCCTCGGCCATGGCCTTGACGTCCCCGCCGGAGCAGAAGCCGCGCCCGGCCCCGGTGAGGACGACCACGCCCACCGCGGGATCCTCGGCCAGCCGGGGCAGGGCCTCCAGCATCGCGTCCATCATGGAGCGGGACATGGCGTTGAGCCGCTCCGGGCGATTGAGGGTGAGCATGGCGACGCGGTCCGTGACGGTCTCGATCAGGTCCTGGCTCATCGTGGTTCCTCCGGGCATGGGTCCTGGTGGTGGTCGCGGGGCCCTAGATGCCGGGATGATCGCCGGCCAGGGGGGGCGGCGCAAGAGCAAACGGGCGAGCGACTGTCAGCGGCGCCGACAGGGGGCGGGGCAATCCCCGCCGGGGAGGTCTACGGGCTATTCTGGAATGAGCCGGTCGGCCTGGTCCACGGGCACCATGAACGCCCCCAGGGCGCTCAGGGTCTCGTCGTTATCCGGGCGCCAGCGGCGATGGGACTGGCGCCGGTCCAGGTCGGGGGGCCCGTCACCCCGGCGCCGCTCCCCACGCCTGCGATCCAGCGTGACGAGCACTTCGGCCTCGTCGGCGAAGTGGCTGGAGAGATACTCGCAGAGCTCGGGCTTTTCCTTCGACACCACGAAGAGGAATCGGCGCATCTCGTCCCTCATCTCCCAGACGCGGCGCATCTAGCCTGCACTCCTGACGCTCTCGGATCGCGGAGTCATGCCCAGCTCACTTGCAGAGCCAGGATAGCAAGTTCCCTGCCGGAAACGAAAATTTAACCTTTCCGGCTGGATCACCCCGGATCCAGGGGTCCCGGCGGGGCATCCGTAAAGTTTCTCGACGTGGTGCGGGCGGCGAGCCACGCCGGGGGCACCGCGGGAGGGGATGAGTGACCCGGAGGGGGGGGCCGCAGAGTACGCCCGAAGGCCTCAGGGCCGCGGATCACCGCGGCGCAGCAGGGCTCGCCCCGGCCCACCCGGACGCCGGTGCCGTCCCGGAGCCGGGAGCCGAGCCGGGGGGCGGGCTAGATGAAGAGCGAGACGCTGGCGTCCCCGGCGAAGTCGAGGAAGGTCGTGGCCCCCGCGCACTGGGCGGCGGGAATCAGGTCTTCCTGCTTGATCCCCATCACCCCCATGGTGGTCGCGCAGGCGAAGAGCTTGACGTCCGCGTCCACGCAGAGGTCGAGCATGTCCGTCACCGTGGGCATCTTCGCCTTGGCCATCCACCCCTGCATCATCATGGTGGCCATGGCGGTCATGCCGGGCAGGGCCCCGAGGAGATTGGGCACCTTGAACCCGGGCATGGCGGCCAGCGGGGGCGGCATCGCGGGGTTGCCGATGGGGCTCACCTGCAGATGCTTGACCCGCTCCTTGTGCAGGATGTCGAGCCCGTAGAAGGTGAAGAAGATCCCCGTCTCCCAGCCCATGCTGACGGCGGTCGTGGCCAGGATCAGCGGCGGGTAGGCCATGTCGAGAGTGCCCTTGGAGGCCACCATCGCCAGTCGCTTCGGTCTGTCACCCATGACGATTCCCTCCGAACGCCGGGGAAGGCTACTTGGTCTTGCGGACGAGAAAGCGGAACACCTCGCCCTGCCGGTCGCGGCTCACGATCTCGTGCCCCGTCTGCCGCTGGAAGGCCTCCATGTCCGGCACCGAGCCGGGGTCCGTGGCGAGCATCTCGATCACCTCACCCACCTGGACCGCCTTCACGGCCTTGGAGAGCTTGATGATTGGCACCGGACAGAGCAGCCCCTTGCAGTCCAGCGTCTGAACGACCTTCGGTGCGGTGGTCATCTCCATCGCCCCTTTCTGTCCCCGGTGGACACCCCGCGCGGACGCCTCCACGGGTACCACGACCCCACGGGCTTGGCAAGGCGCTCTGCTATACTTCCTGGCGTGTCCGACGCCTCGCTTCCCCTCACGGGCCTCGTGGTGCTGGATTTCACGCGGGTCCTGGCCGGCCCCTACTGCACGCGGCTCCTGGCAGATCTCGGCGCCCGCGTCATCAAGATCGAGCGGCCCGGAGTGGGCGACGAGATGCGCCCCGCGGCGTTCCAGGTGGAGCCGGGACGCGCCGACCAGAGCACGTACTTCATCCGGGTCAACGTGGGCAAGGAGAGCGTCGCGCTGGACCTGGGCCACCCGGAGGCGAAGGCCGTCGTCCTGGACCTGGCCCGCGCCGCGGACGTGGTCGTGGAGAACTTCCTCCCCGGCGTCGTCGCGCGGCTTGGCTGCGACTACGACACGCTCCGCGCCGCGCGCCCCGACCTCGTCTACTGCTCCATCTCGGGCTATGGGCAGACGGGGCCGTGGCGACAGCAGCCCGCCTTCGCGCATGTGGTCAACGCCGCCTCGGGCATGATGGCCCTCGAGCGGGTCGAGGGGGAGGCCCCGCGCGCCGCGAACATCCAGGCGGCGGATGTGCTGGCCGCCACCCATGCCTTCGGCGCCATCACGGCAGCTCTCTGGCGCCGCGCGCGCAGCGGCCGGGGGGCGTACATCGACGTCTCGATGCTCGAGGCCCTGGTGGCGGCCGACGACATCTCCTATGCCGCCGTGCTCAACGGCGGTGAGCCGCTCGGGGCCCCGCGCCCCGGCATGGCGGTGTATGCCGTCAGCGGGCGGTACCTGGCGCTCCAGATCGTGGGCGCCACCGCGCTGTGGGAACGCATCGCCGCGGCCATGGGCCGGGCCGATCTCGCGGCGGACCCGCGCTTCGCCACGCCCATCGCGCGGCGCGAGAACTGGCCGGCGCTGCGCGAGATCATCGGCGGCTGGATCGGGCGCTTCGCCACGGCCGACGAGGCCCTGGCGGCCCTGACCCGGGCGCGCGTGCCCTGCGCCCCCGTCCTCGATCCCCCCGAGGTGATCGCCCACCCGCACCTGGCCCAGCGCCAGTTCTTCCCGACCGTGCCGCACCCGGGAGCGGGGAGCGTGCGCGTGACGGCCTCGCCCTTCCACCTCGACAGCCGGCCCGTGGGCCCCGCGGGCCCCGCCCCCTACCGCGTGGGGGAGCACACGCGCGCCGTGCTGGAAGGCCTCCTCGGCTACGCCCCGGACCGCGTCGCCGCGCTCGTCGCGGCAGGGGTGATCGAGGCGCCGTGACGACCAAGCACCCGCCAAGGCCACGCCCCCTTCACCCACGCCCGGCCCCAGGAGGCCGCGGAAGAACTCCCCAGGAGGACAGTGGACCATGGCCCGGATGACCGGCGGCGAAGCCCTCGTCAAGTCCCTCTCGCGGGAAGGCGTCCGCGTGGTGTTCGGGCTGCCGGGCGTGCAGCTCTACGGCGTGCTGGCGGCGCTGCGCGATGAGCCGGGGATCCGGTTCATCTCCACCCGCCACGAGCAGGCGACCTCCTACATGGCCGATGGCTATGCGCGCGCCGGCGGGGACTTCGGCACGGCGCTGGTGGTGCCGGGGCCCGGCCTGCTCAACGCGGCGGCCGGACTCAGCACAGCTTACGCGGCCTCCTCGCCCGTGCTCATGATCGCCGGCCAGATTCCGAAGGCGAGCATCGGCAAGAACATCGGGCTCCTCCACGAGGTCAACGACCAGCAGGACGCCATCGCCCCCGTCACCAAGTGGCGCCGCCGGGTGCTGGAGATCGCAGACATCCCGGGCGCGGTGCGCGCGGCGGTGTACCAGCTGCGCAGCGGCAGGCCGCGCCCGGTGGAGATCGAGATGTCGCCCGAGACCATGGAGGACGAGAGCGAGGTGGTGCTCTGCGAGCCCGTGCGTCCGCCCCGGGCCTGCGCGCCCGCCTCGGATGTGGACCGCGCCGCCGAGATGCTGCTGGCAGCGACGAATCCCGTGATCTATGCCGGCGGGGGCGTTCACCTCTCGGGCGCCCACGAGGCACTGGCCGCGGTGGCCGAGTACCTCCAGGCGGGCGTCGCCACATCCGCCGAGGGCAAGGGCGCGGTGAGCGATGGCAGCGACCTCTCGCTGGGCGCCGCCTTCTGGCGCGAGTCGCCGCTCCGGACGCATCTGCGCGCCGCCGACCTGGTGCTGGCCTTGGGGAGCCGGCTCGCGGTAGTGTCCTTCTCCCCAGGGCAGCAGGTGATCCAGCTCGACGCCGATGTGGAGGAGATCGGGCGCAATCACAAGAAGACCCTGGGGCTCGTGGGCGACTGCCGCGCCACGCTCGAGGCCCTCCTCGAGCGCCTCCGCGCCGCGGCCCCGCCGCGCCCCTCACGCAAGGCCGAGCGCGAGGCGCTGCGCGCCGACATCGCGGCACTGGCCACCCAGGAGCCCCAGGCCTCGATCCTCAGAAGCCTGCGGGCGGGGACGCCCGAGGATGCCATCTTCGTCGCGGGGATGAACCAGATCGGCTACTACTCGCGCCCGTTCTGGCCCGTCTACCACCCGCGCACCTACCTCACCTCCTCCTACTCCGGCAACCTGGGCTATGCCTACCCGGTGGCGCTCGGGGCCAAGGTCGCCCGCCCGGACCGGCCGGTGGTCTCCGTGTCTGGCGACGGCGGCTTCCTCTTCAACGCCCAGGAGCTGGCGACGGCCGTGCGCCACAAGATCAACGTGGTCGCCGTCGTCTTCAACGACCAGGCCTACGGCAATGTGGCCCGGGACCTCGACGAGGCCTGGGGCGGGGCCATGGGCGCGGACCTCTCGAACCCCGACTTCATGAAGCTCGCCGAGGCCTTCGGCGTCCGCGGGATGCGCGCCAAGGAGCCCACGCAGGTGGGCGCGCTCGTCCGCGAGGCCATACAGCTGGACCGCCCCGTCCTGATCGAGGTGGCGGTGGGACGCATGCCGCGCCCGGTGTTCTTCACGCCCCGGCGCACGCCCACCAAGTACCAGCGCTGACCGCCCGGCTCGTGAGCCCGGCCCGCACCCTGACTCTTTACCGGTGGCCCTTCATCTGCCTCTGCCTCTCGGTTTTCCTCTTCTACCTCTCCTTCAACCTGCTGCTGCCCCTGATCCCGCTCTACGCCATCGGGCTAGGGCTCCGCGAGGGGCATGTGGGGCTGCTTCACGGCTTCTTCGCGCTGTCGGCCATGCTCTGGCGTCCGCTGGCCGGCCACTGGGCCGACGCCATCGGCCGGCGGCCGCTGGTGGTGCTGGGCCCGGTGATCTTCACGCTCTCCTCCCTCGGCTACTCGGCCGCGGCCGGCGCCGCGAGCCTCCTGGCGCTGCGCTTCTTCCACGGCGTCGGCATGGGCTTCGGCCCCACGGCGGGCAGCGTCGTCGTGGCCGACGTCGCCCCCCCCGACCGGCGCGGCGAGGCCATGGGCATCTTCGCCCTGACCACGACGACGGGGCTCGCCATCGGGCCCTATGCGGGCATCGAGATCTCCGAGCGCTGGGGCATCCACGCCGCCTTCGTCACCTCGGCCGCCGTGGCCGCCGCGGCGCTGGCCCTGGCCCTCATGCTCCCCGAGACGCGCCCCGCAGGGCTCCAGCCGCCGGGACGCCTCTCGCTGCGGGGGCTCTTCAGCCGCGGCGCCCTCTACCCCTCGGCGCTGCTGCTGGCGCTCTTCTTCGGCTACGGCGGCCTCCTCTCGTTCGTGCCGCTCTTCGCCCGGCGCGAGGGGCTCGGCAACCCGGGGCTCTTCTTCACGGTCTTCGCCCTGGCCGCGCTCGTCGGCCGCACCCGGGCCGGCCCCCTGACCGACCGCTTCGGGCGGCGGCTCGTGCTGGTGCCGGGGCTCGTCACCGCGGGCCTGGCGCTCGTCGTGCTCGCGGCGGCCGGCACGCGCTCGGCGATGATCGTGTCGGCGATCGTCTACGGCCTGGGCTTCGGCGCCGCGCAGACCGCCCTCATGGCCATGATCACCGACCGGGTGCCGCCCGACGAGCGAGGCCGCGCCATGGGGACCTTCTTCACGGCCTGGGAGCTGGGCATCTCCGCCGGCTCCATGCTCGCGGGCGTGCTGGTTGCCTCCCTGGGCTACACGGCCATGTGGTGGACCGGCGCCGGTGTGGCCGGGGCGGGGGCGCTGGTCGCCTCCCGTCACATCACCCGCCTCCGCGGCTGAGTACCGCCAGGGGCGGGGCGGATCACGCCGGTCGAGGCCGCCCACAGCCGAACCCCGGCCGGCGCCACGCCGATTGACCTTGACTCGGCGTAAGTGCATGCTAAGTGCATGGCTGTCAAGACCATCACCATTGACATGAAAGCCTACGAGATCCTCTCCCGCCACAAGGCAGCGGGCCAGTCGTTCTCCGACGTGATCAAGGAGCGGCTGGGCAAGAGGATGACGGGGAAGGATCTCCGCGCGCTGCTCGCCGGCGCCAAGGTGGCCGACGAGACCCTGGACGC
>Ga0154441_1229_pt1 | contig 13248 bp, 11 predicted proteins | sample RifGroC2_FD_115945 | JGI IMG/M metagenome (GOLD analysis project Ga0154441, IMG submission 115945) | Candidatus Rokubacteria bacterium GWC2_70_16 | reverse complement strand
CCTCGCCTCCGGCTCGGCTCGCCACGCGGAGTACGCCTCGCGTGCGGCCGTCGGGCGCCGCCTCGCATCTGGACCTTCTTGAGCGCCCTGAGGAGGTGTTCCGGCCCCTGCTCGCTCGAGTATGCGCAAGCGGGCGGGCGAGGCGCCAGGCCCCGGCGCCTCGCCCGGGGGATCGCGCAGGGCCGCGAGCAAGCCCGGCCCAGCTGGCGAGGGCTACTGCGGCGCGTCGCGTCGGAAGACCACGTCGCCAGACACGAGGGTGAGGAGGGGGACGATGTGGGGGATCGCCTCCTCGGGGCAGGTGAAGACGTCGTCTGAGCAGACGATGAGGTCGGCGCGCCGGCCCGGGGTGAGCGCGCCCAGTTCCGTTTCCTGGCGGGAGGCGTAGGCGTTCCACGTCGTGAAGGAGCGCAAAGCCTCGTCCCGCGTCATGCGCTGCTCGGGCTGCCAGCGGGGATCCTCTCCCGTGCGCGGGCGGCGCGCCACGGCCGCATGGATGCCGAGAAAGGGGTTGGGGGACTCCACCGGGAAGTCCGAGCCGCCCGGGACGACGACGCCCGTCGCCAGCAGCGAGCGCCAGGCATAGGCGCCCCTCAGGCGCTCCGGCCCCAGGCGCGCCTCCGCCCACGGCATGTCGGAGGTGCAATGCGTCGCCTGCATGCTCGGCAGCACGCCCAGCTTCCGGAAGCGGTGGATGTCGGCCCCCGCGAGGACCTGGGCGTGCTCCACGCGGAGACGGTGGTCGCCGCCCGGCGGCAGCGCGCCGAGCGCCCGCTCGAAGGCGTCCAGGGTGAGGGTGTTGGCGCGGTCCCCGATGGCGTGGACGCAGACCTGGAAGCCGCGGGAGGCCGCCTCCACGGTGAGGCGGAAGATCTCCTCCGGCGGGACCAGGACGAGGCCCGTGTTCCCTGGGTCGTCCGAGTACGGCGCATGCAGCGCCGCGCCGCGGGAGCCCAACGCCCCGTCGGCAAGGAGCTTGAGCGCCCCCACCACCACGCGCCCATCGCCGATGGTCTCGGGCCCGCGCTCGCGGGACCGCTCCCAGCTCTCCTCGGAGCGGCCGGCCACGGCCGCGTAGTTGCGGAAGGGGAAGTGCCCGCGCTCGACGAGCCGCCGGTACGAGGCCAGCCCGAAGAGGTCCACGCCCATCTCGTGGATGCCGGTGAGCCCGACAGCGAGGCAGTCGGCGATCGCCTCGCGCACCGCGCTGTCGAAGCGTTCCTCGGAGGGCAGGGGCTCCACCTGCTGGATCAGCCGCTGGGCGGTGTCGACGAGGAGCCCGGTGGGCTCGCCGCGCTCGTCCCTGACGACGATGCCGCCGCCGGGGTCCGGGGTCGCCCGCGTGATGCCGGCCGCGGAGAGCGCAGCCGTGTTCGCCCAGATCGCGTGACCGTCCACGCGCGTCAGCGACACCGGGTGATCCGGCGCGGCACGGTCGAGCGAGGCGCGGGCGGGGAAGCGCATCCCCGGCCAGAGGTTCTGATCCCAGCCGCGCCCGCTGATCCACTCGCCGCGCGGTGTCCGGGCCGCCGTCTCCGCCACTCGGCGCGCGATTTCCTCCTCCGAGCCCAGGCCGGCGACGTCGAGGGTGAGGCGGCCTCGGGCCAGCGCCATGAGATGCGCGTGGCCGTCCACGAGGCCGGGGAGGACGGCGCGGCCGCCGAGGTCCAGCGTCTCCTCGCCGGCGGGCGCGTTGACGTCCTGCCGCCGGCCGGCGAAGCCCCCCCGCCCGTCGCGCACCACGAGCGTGTCCACCACCGTGCCCGCCGCGTCCAGCGTGTAGATCCGGCCATTGGTCAGGAGCACGCAACGATTGTATCCTGTGCGCGGGCCCTTCCGTGACCACTGCCACCCCCGCGGCCGCGTCGGACCCCGAGCACGGCGCCGCCGCCTTCGCCCGGCGTCACCTGCGCCACAACCTCCTGGCGCTGGGTCTCGACTTCGGGCTCTTCCTCGTGGCGCTGTCCTTCGCCTCGCCCTCGACCATCCTGCCGGCCTTCGCCGCTCACCTGGGCGCCCCGAGCGTGGTCATCGGTGCCATTCCCGCCGTGATGACGCTGGGATGGTATCTGCCCTCGCTCTTCGCCGCCGGGCACACGCAGGGGCTCAGGCGCAAGCTCCCCTTCGTGCTCCGCTACGCGCTCTGGGAGCGCGTGCCGCTGCCGATCCTCGCCGGCGTGGCCTTCTTCCTCGCCGAGCCCGCCCCGGGCCTGGCGCTGGGCCTGCTGCTCCTCCTGCTGCTGGTGACGACGGGCACGGGGGGATTCCTCATGCCGGCGTGGATGGACATCGTGGGCCGGGCCGTCCCCACCACGCTCCGCGGGCGCTTCTTCGCCGTGATCAGCATGGCGGGCAGCGCCGGGGGACTCGCCGGGGGCGTGGCCACGGCCTGGATCCTCGGCGCCGTCACGCCGCCGGCGAGCTACGGGCTCTGCTTCCTGCTGAGCACGCTCTGCATGGGCCTCTCCTACGGGGCGCTGGCCCTCACGCGGGAGCCGCCGGCCTCCGCCCCTCCGCCCTCGCCCTCGCTGGGCGCCCATCTGCGGCGCATCCCCAGCCTGCTCCGTCGCGACCGCAACCTATCATGGTTCCTCGGCGCACGCGCTCTGGCCGCGCTGGGCACCATGGCCGGGGGCTTCTACACGGTGTACGCGCTCCGGGGGCATGGCGCCCAGCCCTGGCACGTGGGCCTCTTCACGACGATCACCCTGGCCGGGCAGCTCGCGGGCAGCTTCGTGCTCGGGTGGCTGGCGGATCGCGCCGGCCACCGCCTCGTCATCGCCATCGGCGCCGTGGCCATCGGGGGAGCGAGCCTGATGGCGCTGGGCGCCCCGTCGCTGCCGCTCTTCACCCTCGTCTTCGCGGCAGCCGGGGTCCACCAGGCGGCGATCCACGTCTCCGGCCTCAATGTCCTGCTGGAGTTCGCCCCCGACGAGAGCGAGCGGCCGGTGTACGTGGGGCTCGGCACCACGATGCTGGCTCCGGTGGCGTTCCTGGCGCCGCTCGTGGCCGGCGTCATGGTGGACGGGTGGGGCTTCGCCTCCGTGTTCGCGACGGCGGCCGCGGCCAGCCTCCTCGGAGTCGCCCTCCTGCTGGGGCGCGTGAGAGATCCGCGCCACGCCGCGCGGCCCGGGGCGCACGGAGCGCGGCCCTGATCGAGATCCCGTGGGATCGGCGACTGGCGCGGCTGCTCGTGAGAGCGCTCGTGGGCGTGCCCGCCGTCCATCCGAACCACATCACGACGGCGAGCCTCCTGCTGGCCCTGGGAGCCGGTCTCCTGTTCGCCCGCGGCGACAGGGGCGCCGCCCTGTGGGGCGCCGCGCTCTTCGCGCTGGCGCGCTTCGTGGATCACGCCGACGGCGAGCTGGCCCGGCTCACCGGCCGCTCCTCCCGTCTGGGGTACTACTACGACTTCGCGGTGGGAGGACTCAGCTCGGCGGCGCTCTTCCTCGGCATCGGCGTGGGGCTCGGGACCGGACACGTGACCGACTGGCCGGTCCTTCTCGGCATGCTCGCAGCGGTCTCGGCCCTGGCCGGCACCGCGCTCGGCATCGCGGTGGAGGCCGCCCCGGGGCCGCGGGAGGCCCTGTATCCCAGCGCCGGCGGGTTCGAGCTGGAGGACGGCATCTACCTCATCGTCCCCTTCACCTGGCTCGGATGGCTCGGGCCCTTCTTCGTCCTGTCCAGCATGGGCCAGGTGATCTTCTGCCTCGCGGTGCTGGGACGGCTCCGCGCCGCGCGCCGGGTCTGACCCGGCGCGCGCCTCATGACCCGGCGTGCCCTGCGCCGTCCGGGGCGTGGGGGTCGAGCGCGATGGTCCCTGCTGCGGCGAGGCGGTCGATCTGGGCGCGGGGCAGGCCCAGCTCCTCCAGCACCTCGAGGGTGTGCTCGCCGAGGCGGGGGGCGGGGCGCATGATGGCCGCGGGGGTCACGGAGGCCCCGAAGGGGAAGCCGAGCATGCGCACGCGGCCCAGGCCGGGCTGCTCGACTGCGGCCACGAGGCCCAGATGCCGCACCTGCGGATCCTCGAACACCTCGTCGAACTCGTAGATGGGCCCGCAGGCGACGGCAGCCGCCTCGAAGCGCTCCACCCACAGGGCCGAGGGCGCGGTGGCGAGCACCGCCTCCACGCGCGCCTTGAGCTCCGCGTGGTGCTCGAGCCGCGAGGCATTGGTCGCAAAGCGCGGGTCGGCGGCGAGCACGGGGTCCCCGACGACGGCGCAGAACCGGCTCCACTGGTCGGGGTTCATCACCACGACGGTGACGTGGCCGTCCTGGGTGCGGAAGGCCTCGGCCGGCGTCAGGTGGGGGTTGCGGTTTCCCCAGCGGCCGGGGCGGACGCCGGTGTCGAAGTAGGCGGCGACCGGATCCGGCAGGAGCGCCATGGTGGAGGCGAGGAGGCTCACGTCCAGCTGCTGGCCCCGGCCGGTGCGGAAGCGGTGGACGAGCGCGGCCGACACCGCCCCGAAGGCCATGAACGAGGCGGCGAGATCGGCCACGGAGCCCCCGGCGCGCGTCGGCGGCCCGCCGGGCGTCCCCGTCAGCGCCATGATCCCGCTCATGCCCTGGGCGATGAGGTTGTAGCCGGGCTTCGTCGCGCGCGGCCCCGTCTGGCCGAAGCCCGAGACGGAGGCGTAGACCACGGCCGGATTCTGCGCGCTCACGGCCGCGTAGCCGAGGCCCAGCCGCTCGGCGACGCCGGGGAGAAAGCTCTCGACGACGACATCGGCGCGGCGGGCCAGCTCCAGCGCGAGCTGCGCCCCGTCGGGGTGCGAGAGGTCCACGGCCACGCCCCGCTTGTTCCGGTTGACAGCGGCGAAGGCCGCGCTCATGCGGCCGTCGCCGCCCAGCGCGCGCAGGTCGTCGCCGCGGCCCGGGCGCTCGAGCTTCACCACGTCGGCGCCGAGATCGGCGAGCAGCATCGTGGCGAATGGGCCGGCGATCACGCGCGAGAGGTCGAGGACCCTGATGCCGTCGAGCATGCGGGGAGCGGCCATGGCAGTACGCCTGTGGTAACAGGGGCGCGCGAGGAAGTCAATTGACACTCCCGGCCGCGCCGCCTAGACTCCCTGCCAGACTCGTGATGACCGCGGATGCGCCTCCCTCCAGGATTCTCATCGTGGACGACGAGCCCGACATCGTCGCCTACCTCGAGCACCTCCTGACGGCGATCGGCTACCGGACGCTGTCGGCGGGGAATGGCACGGAGGCGCTCGAGCGGGTCGCCGCTGATGCGCCCGACCTCATCCTCATGGACGTCACGATGCCGGTCATGGACGGCATCACGGCCTGCGGCATCCTCAAGGGGCGGGACGAGTCCCGTCTCACCCCCGTCGTCATCATGACGGCGCTCGGCAGCATGGAGGACCGCGTGCGCGGCATCGAGGCGGGCGCCGACGACTTCCTGATCAAGCCCGTGGACAACCGCGAGCTGATGGCGCGGATCCAGACGGCGCTCCGGCTCAAGCACGCGGTGGACCGCAAGCTGCGCGAGCTGCACCGGATCCGGGACCACTTCTCCAAGTTCGTCCCCGAGGCCGTGCGCCAGCTCATCGCCGCCAACCCCGAGGAGCCCGCGCTGGCCAAGCGGGAGCGGGACGTCTCGATCCTCTTCCTGGACATCACGGGCTATGCCCGGCTCAGCGAGGAGCTCCGGCCCGAGACGCTCAACGCCCTCGTGGAGCGCTACTTCTCGACCTACCTCGACCGCATCCAGGCCGCCGCCGGCGACATCACGGAGACGGCGGGCGACGGCTTCATGGCCGTCTTCCAGGAAGGCGACGCCGCGGCCCATGCGCAACGGGCCGCAGCCACGGCGCTGGAGCTCCTGGCCGTCACCGAGGCCCTCAACCGGCGAGAGCCCCACCGCCCCCTCGGCATCCACATGGGCATCAACTCCGGCCCCGCCTGGGTGGGCTCGAGCCGCTACGAGGGCTCGCGCGGCATCCGCTGGACCTTCACCGCCAGCGGTCCGGTCACCAACCTGGCCGCGCGCCTGGCCGAGGTGGCCCGGGACGGCGAGATCCTCGTCGGGCCGGCGACAGCCCGCCGCCTCGGCGACCGCTACCGCCTCGAGCGGGTGACGCGCGGCCGCCTCAAGAACATCTCGGACGAGGTCGAGCACCACCGCATCGTCGGCCCTGCCGACCCCCGGTGAGCGGCCACCAGGAGGTCACGATGGGCCACCCGCTGAGTCGCAGGGCAGTGCTGAAGCTCGGCGCCTACGCCACCGCGGCCGCCAGGGTGCTCACCCCCGGGATCTCCCTGGCCCAGGCCGTCGTCACGGCCACCCGCGGCATCGTCGCCCGCGACGTCCAGCTCACGGTGGGCGGCACCATGATCCCGGCCTACGAGGCCCGCCCGGAGACGGGGGGCCCCCATCCCATCGTCGTCCTCCTCTCGGGCTTCGAGGGCAACCACGAGCATTACAAGGACGTGGTCCGGCGCTTCGCCCATGCCGGCTTCTACGCCATCTCCCCCGAGCTGTACCACCGCGAGGGGGGGATGCAGGGGAAGACCTTCCAGGAGATGGGCCGCATCTCGGGCGGCGTCACGCGCGCCCAGTACCTCGGCGACATCAGGGCGGCGCTGGCCTTTGCCAGGGGCCAGCCCTGGGCGCGCGCCGACCGCGTCGGCGTCACCGGCTTCTGCGCCGGCGGCGCGCTGGCCTTGCACTTCACGGCCGAGACCCCCGAGGTGACGGCGGTGGCGCCGTGGTACGGCTCGGTCAAGCGCATGTACAGGGACGCTCCGGGCGTGGACGCCTTCAGTCTGGTGGACAGGCTCAAGGCGCCCGTGCTCGGCCTCTACGGCGAGGCCGACAGCTTCATACCCGCGGATGACGTGAGGCGCTTCGAGGCGGCGCTGAAGACGCGCGGCGTCAGCGCGGAATTCGTGCTCTACCCCGGCGCCCCCCACGCCTTCTTCTCCGATCACAGCCCGCAGGCATACCGCAGGGAGGCGGCCGAGGACGCCTGGCAGCGCTGCGTCGCCTTCTTCACGAAGCACCTGAAGGCGTAGGGGCCCGGCCCCGGCGGGCCGCGTCAGGCCGAGGCGAGGAAGTCCAGCACGGTGCAGTAGCACGCAGCGCGCGAGCAGCAAGCCCGGAGCGCGAAGTTTTTTCGCGGTCCGCGCCACGATGACATTCCTCAGGATGCGGGTGGCGGTTTTGGGCGCTCCGGACGGGGCCGCGCGGCGCCTTCGCGCGCTGCGGGAGACGGATCCACGGGGACTTAGCCGCGGCCGTCCACTGGCACGGATGTTGCCCGCTACCGAGCGTCAGAAGCATGCGTTACCACATGGAGGGTGAGGCGGCGTTCGCGGGCCAAGGGGTCAAGCAGAAGATCTGCCTGGCGCTCACGCTCTCCTCCGTGATCCCGATGCTGATCCTGACCTACGCGCTGTATGCCCACGTGCTGCCCTTCCTCGACCCGGTCCAGCGCTTTCGCGACCTCGTCTGGTTCGAGGCGCTCCTCGTCTTCACGGGGCTGCTCATGGCCGCGGGAGGCTTCGTGATCTGGGACCTGGCGACCGCCGTCTCCCACGCCGCCGCGGCGGTGACCGAGGCCGAGCAGACCGAGGAGGAGGCGGCGGCGCGGTCGGATGAGATCGGCACGCTCATGGCCTCGTTCTCCCGCATGCTCGGGACCATCACGCAGCAGGCGGCGGAGATCAGCCAGTACGCCCAGCGGCTCGAGGGGGCCTACCGGGAGCTCGAGCTCACCAGCGCCCGGCTCAAGGAGTTCTCCTTCACCGACGAGGTGACGGGGCAGCACAACCGGCGCTTCTTCTCCGTGAGGCTCGAGGAGGAGGTGTCCCGGCATCGCCGGTTCAACCACCCCGTCTCGGTGGTCATGCTGGACGTGGACGGTTTCAAGGCCATCAATGGCGCCCTCGGGCGCGGCGCGGGGGACGAGACGCTCAGGATCGTCGGCGACATCCTCGCGCGGTACTCGCGAGGCATCAACGTGGTCTGCCGGTACGGGGCGGACGCCTTCGGGGTCCTGCTGGTGGAGACCGCCAAGACCGGCGCGGGGCTGTACGCCGAGCGCATCCGCCAGGTCCTGGCCGCCTACCCGTTCGCCCACGGCCGGCGCCTCACGGCGAGCTTCGGCATCGCCTCGCTGCCCGAGGACGTGGCCCCCTCGGCGGACGAGCTAGTCCGGGCGGCCGCCGAGGCGCTCTACAGGGCGAAGCGGGCCGGCAAGGACCGCATCTGCCTGTACGAGGCCGCCCCGAGTCCCCCCGTGGACGTGGAGGCAACGCGCGCATGACCGACAACGGACGGCACACCGAGGTCCTGATCGTGGACGACGACCGGCACATCCGCACGGTGCTGCAGGAGCTCTTCCGGGCCAGCGGGTACACCTGCCAGCTGGCCGCCAACGGCCAGGAGGGGCTGGCGACCTTCGATGCCGAGCGGCCGCCGCTGACGGTGACGGACGTGAACATGCCCGTCATGGGGGGGATCGAGCTCCTCAAGCAGGCCCGGGCGCTCGAGCCGGACGCGGCCATCCTGGTGCTCACCGGCATGGCCGACGTGGAGACCGCCGTCGAGAGCCTCAAGCACGGCGCCTACGACTTCATCATGAAGCCGGTGAACGTGGACAAGCTCATGGTCACCGCCGAGCGCGCGCTGGAGCGCCGCCAGCTCCTGGTCGAGCGCCGCGAGTACCACGCGCTCCTGGAGCGGCGCGTGGACGAGGCCACGCGGGACCTGGCCGCCACGCTCCGGGAGCTGGAGGAGACCTACCGGAGCACGCTCGAGGCGCTGGGCTCCGCCATCGACACCCGGGATCTCGGCACCCAGGCCCACTCCCGGCGGGTGCGCGGCTACTCGCTGGCCCTCGCGCGGGCTCACGGCGTGCCGGAGGCCGAGCTGCGGGACCTGGAACACGGCGTGCTCCTGCACGACATCGGCAAGATCGGCATCCCCGACGCCATCCTGCTCAAGCCGGGGCCCCTCACCCCGGCCGAGTGGCAGATCATGCGGTCCCACCCGGAGGTGGGGCGCCAGCTCGTGGAGCAGATCCCCTTCCTCCGCGGGGCGGTGCCCGTGGTCTACCACCACCATGAGCGCTGGGACGGCACGGGCTACCCCCTGGGGCTCAAGGGCGCGGCGATCCCGCTGGGGGCCCGCATCTTCGCCGTGGCGGATGCTCTCGACGCGATGACGTTCGACCGCCCGTACTCCCGCGCCATCCCGCTCGAGGCCGCCCGGGCCGAGATCCAGCGCTCGGCCGGCACCCACTTCGACCCTGCCGTCGTCGCGACCTTCGTGGTCCTGCGGCTCGAGATCTTCGAGGAGATCCGCCGGAAGTCCCTCGCCTGAGCGGTCCGGAGGGGACCGGCGGGAGGCCGCAGCGGGCTCTGGACTCGCGCCGAGTCCCTGAGGTACCATGCGGCGATGACCCGTTACGTGTTCATCGTGGCGCGCGAGGAGCCTGAGCTGTGCGCCCACCTTGCGCGGGAGTTCTCCGGCGAGGCCGGCGTCGAGGTCGTGCTCGATCGGCGTCGCGTCGAGCGCCGGCAGCGCCGGGCGGCGGGTCTTCCGTCGGAACGGCGCCGGGGCGCTCGCCGCACCCACGCGCCGATCCAGGGCGAGCTCCAGGCGCTCAACTTCGCGCTCGTCACCGCGGACTGAGGCCCTCGGCTCGCCGCCGCCCGGTCGGATCCCGGCCCGCGCCATCGCTGGGAGGAGCCCTCAGTGAAGGACATCGATCAGATCCTCGAGACGGCCATCAAGAAGAACGCGACCGACATCCACCTCCAGGTGGGCCTGCCCCCGGTGTACCGCGTCCAGAAGAAGCTCGTGACGTTCGCCAGCGAGAAGCTCACGGCGGAGAAGGTCCAGGAGCTCGTCTTCTCCATCATGGCGGACCAGCAGAAGCGGATCTTCCGCGAGAAGCTGGACTACGACTTCTCCTACGGCATCCAGGGGCTGGCCCGCTTCAGGATCAACGCGTTCATGCAGCGGGACTCGGTGGCGGCGGCGCTCCGGCGCATCCCCTTCGACATCCCGCTGCTGGACTCCCTCGGGCTGCCCCCCGCGGTGCACGAATTGACCAAGCTCAAGCGGGGGTTCGTGCTCGTCACCGGCGCCACGGGGCAGGGCAAGTCCACCACGCTGGCGGCCCTGATCGACCGCATCAACCAGGACCGGCAGGTCCACATCGTCACCCTCGAAGACCCCATCGAGTACCTCTTCCAGCACAAGAGCAGCATCGTCGTCCAGCGGGAGCTGGGGACAGACACCGTCAGCTTCGCCAGCGCGCTGCGGGCCTGCCTCCGCGAGGACCCGGACGTGATCTTCGTGGGTGAGATGCGCGACTTCCAGACCATCGAGGCGGCGCTGACCGCGGCGGAGACGGGTCACCTCGTCTTCGCCACGCTGCACACCAAGACGCCGGCCCAGGGCATCGACCGCATCGTGGACGTGTTCCCGCCCCACCAGCAGCAGCAGGTCAAGGTGCAGCTGGCCAACGTGCTGCACGGGATCATGACCCAGCAGCTCCTGGTGCGGAAGGACGGCGAGGGGCTCGTCGTGGCCGTGGAGCTGCTGCTCGCGACCCCCGCCATCCGGAACCTGATCCGCGAGGGCAAGACCTTCCAGATCCAGTCGGTGATCCAGACCGGGACCTCCATGGGCATGCAGACCATGGAGCAGTCCCTCAAGGGCCTCCACGACAAGGGGCTCATCTCCTACGAGGACGCCATGGAGCATTGCTTCGACAGCAAGGAACTGGCCCGCATCATGGGGAGACCCCCCTCGTCCTGACCCCTCCGCCGCTGGCTCGCCGTCGGCTGCTCCGGGTTCTTCCGCTCGCCATCTGCCTCCTGAGCCTCCTCGCCTTCCTGCCCGCCCTCCAGGCGGGCTTCGTCAACTGGGACGACACGGCCAATCTCCTCAACAACCCGCACTTCCGCGGGCTGGGCTGGACGCAGCTCACGTGGATGTTCACCACGACCCTCATGGGGCATTACATCCCCCTGACCTGGCTGAGCCTCGGGGTGAACTATGCGCTGGGCGGGATGGAGCCCCGGGGCTATCACCTGGGGAACCTGCTGCTCCACGCGGCCAACGCGGGCCTCTTCTACCTCGTGGCGCGCCGTCTGCTCGCCGCCGGCTTCGCCACGCGGGCCGAGAGCGTGGCCTGGGGCGCCGCCGTCAGCGCCCTCGTGTTCGGGGTGCACCCGCTGCGGGCGGAGTCGGTGGCGTGGGTGACGGAGCGGCGGGATGTGCTGTGCGGGCTGTTCTACCTGCTGGCGGTGCTCGCCTATCTGCGAGGAGTCGAGGGCGGCGGCCGGATCCGGCGCCGCTGGCGGGCGCTGTCCTGCCTGGCCTTCGGGGCGGCGCTCCTGTCCAAGGCCATGGCGATGACCTTGCCGGCGACCCTCCTCCTGCTGGATCTCTACCCCCTTCGCCGGACGGGCCTCGGCTGGAAGGCGCTCCTCAGGGAGAAGGCGCCGTACGCGGGGCTCGGGCTCCTCGGCGCCGCCGCCGCCGTCGTCGCGCTGAGCCGGGGCGCCACGGTGACGGGGTACGGCGAGTATGGCCTGGCGGCCCGCGTGGCCCTGGTCGGCTACACCCCCTGGTTCTATCCCCGGGCGATGCTGTGGCCCGTGGGGCTCTCGCCACTCTACGAGATCCCGGGCTGGGTGAACCCGGTCGAGTGGCGCTTCCTGGGGCCGATGGTGGCCGTCGCGCTGACCACGGCGATCCTGGTGGCGCTGAGGCGCCGGTGGCCCGCGGGGCTCGCGGCCTGGGCGCATTCCGCCATCGTGCTCCTGCCGGTGAGCGGGATCGTTCACGCCGGCTACCAGCTCGCCCACGACCGGTACAGCTACCTCTCGGGGCTCGGGTTCGCTCTGCTGGCGGGCGCCGCGCTGGTGTGGACCGCTGGCGCCGCCCGCGCGGGTCGGGTCGCCCCCTGGGTGCCGCGCGCCCTGGCCGTCGCCGCGGCGCTTGCGGTGCTGGGCTGGGGGGCCGGAGCATGGCGGCAGACCCGGATCTGGCAGAGCTCCGAGAGTCTCTGGCAGGCCGCGCTCGCCGCGGACCCCGAGTGCGCCCTCTGCAACAACAACATGGGCGCGGCCATCGTGAGGTCGCGCCAGGCGGGCCCGGCGCCTCTCCGACTCGCGGAGGCGCATTTCCGGTACGCGATCCTCCTGCGCCCCGAGCGGGCGGACCCGTATCACAATCTGGGCGCTCTCCTGGCGGGGCAGAAGCGTTACCATGAGGCGGAGTGGGCGCTCCGGACGTACATGCGCCTGTCGCCGGCGGCTCCCGACGGTCCCCTCCGGCTCGGGATGCTCTACGCCGACCAGGGGCGATACGCGGAGGCGATCGAGTCCCTCGACCGGGCGCTCCAGCTCCGGGCGGAGTATCCGGAAGCCCGCGCCGAGCGCGGCCGGGCCCTGAGCGCGCTGCGCGAGACGGACCCGGCCCGGGCGGAGCCTCTCACGCATCGCCGCTGAGGAGGACCGAATGGACACGGTGACGACGGGCGAGGCCGCGCCCCGGGGACTCCGGGTGATGGGCGACTCGCCCATCCGCCAGCGGGTCGTCATCGCGCTGGCGCTGTCCACCATCATCCCCACCCTGATCCTCTTCTACGTCCTCCTCATGCACATCGTCGGCATGCCCGCCGAGCAGCGCGGCTATCTCCCGGCGCTCGCGCTGTCGACGATCCTGCTCATGGTCGCCGGCGGCGCGGTGATCTGGGACCTGGCGCGGGAGGCGGATCGGGCCAACGCGCGCTGGCGCGATCTCTCCCTCACCGACGAACTGACCGGCGCCTTCAACCGGCGTTACTTCGACCTGCGGCTCCGCGAGGAGATCGCGCGGGCCGAGCGCTACAGCCATCCCCTCTGTCTCATGCTGCTGGACGTGGACCGCTTCAAGGAGGTCAACGACAGCCACGGCCACGATGTCGGCGACCTCGTGCTGAAGGAGTTGTGCCGCCTCATCCAGGCGCAGTCGCGCGCGGCGACCACGCTCTGCCGCTACGGCGGCGACGAGTTCGCGATCCTGTTGCCGGAAACCGCCTGGACGGGCGCGCTGGTCTATGGCGACAGGATCCGGACCTGCGTGAACCGGGCGCCCTTCCCCCACGGGCAGCCCGTCACCATCAGCGTCGGGCTCGGCACCTTCCCCGAGGACGCCACCAGCGCCGACGACCTGTTCAAGGCCGCCGACACATCGCTGTACGCCGCCAAGGCGGGGGGGCGGAACCGGGTGGGCGGGTA
>Ga0154441_1308_pt1 | contig 13619 bp, 14 predicted proteins | sample RifGroC2_FD_115945 | JGI IMG/M metagenome (GOLD analysis project Ga0154441, IMG submission 115945) | Candidatus Rokubacteria bacterium GWC2_70_16 | reverse complement strand
GCCGTAGAGTCGCCGCACTCCGCATCCCACGAGCGCCGGATGCCCCCCGGCGCTCGTGGTGTCTCATCCGCCTGGCGCCAGGCGATGTGGCGCTGGCGGCGAGCCGCTACCGGGGCGACAGGTAGTGGGCGCGAAGCCCCTCTCGCTGTTCCCGGGTGGCCGGGGATGCCCCCCGCGTGATCCCCATGCGCTGGAGATCCGCCAGCGCCTCCGCCGTCTTGACCGCCGCGGCGAAGCTGTCGAGCAGCGGCACGCCGTCGACGTCCCGCACCCCGTGATCCAGCAGGAACATGTTCACGGGGTTCCCGGCCGGCAGGAGTATCCCCGCGCCTCGGCCGATCGCCTTCCGGGCCTCGCTCACGAAGGCCGCCAGGACAGGGTCCGGATCCTCGTACATCCGCCGGAAATCCCGATAGGTCAGATCCAGGGAGGCGCCCTCGACCATCCGCCCGCCCAGCCCGTAGCCGCCGGCCAGCCGCTGCATCTTGTCCAGGATCATCCGGTTGTGGGTGAGAAAGGCGAACCTGCCCGCCAGCTGTGAGGCCAGATGGACAGCGCACTCGGTGATGAAGACGGCGGGAAGCTCGGTGAGCTCGCGAACCTCCCGGTGGCCCGCGTCGATGGTGCTGATCATGACGAAGGCCGAATAGCCGCGCTGCTCCGCCTCGATCGCGTTGCGAACCACATCGAAGGTGGCCAGGTGCTCGGCGCTGTCAAGGTGGTCGATGCCCGGAAAGGTGGCCCGCACGCCGTGGAACTCGATCTCCGTCCCGGGGCGGGCAATCCTCACGGCGTGCCGCTTGACGGATTCCTGATACACGCTCCAGACGGCATCAGCCTCCGCCGAGCAGCTCTGGGCCCAGATCCTCGCGCCGTTCCCCATGGCTCCCCCCCGATCCTCCCGCAGCCTGCTATTGACTCTTGCCGAATACGGTTACGCGAATTGGCCGGGGGCCGGCAGGCGGGGGCGCTGTCGGGACCCGTGCCTTAGCGGCTCTCGAAGCCGGCGCCCGCCCCTCTCGTTTGCACCATGTCCGCGGATCGGCCGTGACGAGGGTGCGAGGTCCAGGTAGCGCCCCCGCCTGCCGGCCCCCGGCGTAACGGCACTCCGCAAGAGTCATCAGTCGAGCCCGTAGAGCCGCCTCGCCGCCTGCACGTCTTCCCGCGAGGGGGGAGCCCCCGGGCCGCGTCGCCCCCCGCGCGCGCCGAGCCGGCAGAGGTCCACGCGCGCCTCGGCCATCTTGATGAGCACCGCCGTGTTGTCCAGGACGGGGATCCCGTCGCAGGCCCGGACGCCCTGCGCGACCAGGAACACGTTCAGGGCGCCGAAGCCGGGAACGAGCAGGCGAGCCCCTCTGCCGATCGCCTCCCGCGCCGCCGCCGCGATCCGCTCCAGCACGGGCCCCGGCTCGGCGAAGCTCGCCACCATCTCCTCGAGGGGCATCCCGCCCAGGTGCACGCCCGGCACGTAGCGGCGGCCCAGCCCGTAGTCCTCGACCCGGCCCTCGATGCCCGCCAGCACCGCGGCGTTGGGCGCGATCACCGAGAAGTTGGGCGACAGGAGACAGGCGACGTGAAACGACGTCTCCGCGATGAAGAGCACCGGAATCGTGAGGAGCTCGTGCAGCTCGTGGTAGGCGAGGTCCAGCATCCCCCCGAGGAGGAAGGCATCGTAGCCCTGGCGCTCGGCCAGGAGCGCGCTCTCGTGGACCTGTCTCGCGTGCAGGTACTGCAGGTAGCGGGAGTTGACCATCCTGTCCACCATGAGCGGAACCCCGTGGACGGACACCTCGGTGGTGGGCCGGGCCACCTCACGAACATAGCGCGCGAGGTGCTCCTCGTAGTAGGCCCAGCGGGGGTCGAAGCCGATGGCGCTGTAGCTCTGATACCAGATTCGCATGGTCCCTCACCCCATCGTTCGTGGAAGCCACAGGACGAGCTCCGGAAACACCATCAGGATCGCGATCACGGCCAGATCGGCCAGGGCGAAGATCAGGCACCCGGCCAGCACGTCGTTGAACGTCACGTTGTCGGGCGCGAGGCCCTTGAGGATGTAGAGGCTGAAGCCCACCGGAGGGGTGATCAGGGCCATCTCGATGTTCACCATCAAGAGGATGCCGAACCAGATGAGATCGAAGCGGAGGGCCGTGAGGACAGGGACCAGGACCGGCATGGTGACGATGATCATCGAGACGGGGTCGATGAACATGCCCAGCACGATGTACATCAGCTGAAAGGCGATCATCAGGACCCACCGGTTGACCTCCGCCTGCACCAGGACGTCCACCAGCCGCTGCGGGATCTGGTGATAGGTGAGCACCCAGCTGAGCAGCTTGCCCCCGACGGCGATGAGCATGATGAACGCCGTCGTCTGCACGGTGTGCTGGAGCCCCTGCCACAGACGCTCCGCCGTGACCTTCCGGCGGGCCATGGCCACGCCGAGGCTCGCGAGGGCCCCGATTCCCGCCGCTTCCGTCGCCGTCGCCACGCCGAGGTAGATCGACCCCAGGACCGCGAGCACGAGGAGCAGCGGCACGCCGGCCTTGCGCAGCACCCCGAGCCGCTCCGCCCACGAGGTCGCCGGCTCGCGGGGCGCCGCCTGGGGCGTCCACCACACCCAGACCCACACCACCAGCCCGAAAGCACCGGCCAGGATCATCCCGGGAATGAATCCAGCCATCAGCATCTTGCCCACCGACACCTCGGTCACGGAGGCGTAGAGGACCATGAGGATGCTCGGGGGGATGAGATGGTCGAGGCCCCCGGCCGAGGCCACCGCGCCCACGGCGAGGCGCTTGTCGTACCCGCGATCGAGCAACTTCGGCAGGGCGAGGGTTCCGAATGTGGAGACCGCCGCCAGGCTGGACCCGCTGAGCGCGCCGAAGATCGCGCCGGCGCCGATCGTCACGATGGCAAGCCCGCCCCGGATCCCTTGCAGCCACTTGGAGGCGATGTCGAAGATGTCGTCAGCGGTGCCCCCCACGAAGAGGAACTCGCCCATGAGGATGAAGAGGGGAACCGCGATGAGGGGATAGTTCGTCCAGAACTCGAAGAACTCCGTGCCGAGGACCGCGAGCGTCCGGTCGAGGCCCAGCTCGCCCAGAAGGAAGAGGGCGCTCGTCAGGCCCAGGCTCACCGCCACCGGTACGCCCAGCACGATGAGCGCCGCGACGAGGCAGGCTAGGAGGCCGGCGAAGACATACCAGTCCATTCGCCCCCTTTCCCCGAGCCGGGACGGTCCAGCTCACGAACACGCTCAGCGGGGATGTGCGCCATTCGACGGCTCCGTCTGGCGCGCCTCCCCGAGCAGAGCCTGCCCCGCTTGCACGAGCGCCTGCAGGCTCAGCGCAAGGAACCCGATGGGAATCACTGCCTGGACCAGGACCAGGGGGATCTCGGCCTCGTCGGAGCGCAATCCCTTGGCGAAGGCCACCGAGGCCAGCCGCCACCCGGCCCAGCACGAGAGCACCCCATAGGCGAGGAAGAGCGTGAGCGCCAGGAGGTGGAGTCCTTTTCGCGCGCGCGCGGAGAGCACGCCGGTGAGAACCTCGGTCGCGACATGAGCGCCGTGCCGGAGCGCGAAGGCAAGGCCCAGGGCGACCACGGGCAGGAAGCTGAAGCGGGCGAACTCGTTCGCCCACGCCACCGGGGACCGAAGAGCGTAGCGCATGACCACCCCGTAGCACACGACCAGCATCATCCCGAGCAGCGCGACCCCGGCCATCCGCGCCAGGAGCTCGCTCAGCCACTCGATCGCCGCGGGCCCCTTGCGGAGCCCTCCCATCCGCTCGCCCCCGGAGGACGCCCGCGTCACCTGAGCGTCTCGCGGATCTTCTCGAACCGCGTCCATTCCGCTCCCCACGTCTTCGCCATCTCGTCATGGAACGGCTTCAAGGCCGCCTTCCACCGCGCCACCTCCTCGGCGGGAACCTCGTAGACCTGCACCTTGGGCTTCATGCCCTTCAGCTGGTTGATCACCTCGGTGGTGTCCTGCCTGATCTTCCGGTAGTACTGCTTGTCAGCCTCCACGAAGGTGTCCCAGACCAATGTCTTCATGTCCGGAGGGAGGCTATTGAAGAACTTGAGATTCATGATCACCGGGAGGGAACCCGTATACAGGTTGGCGATCTGGATATGCGGGGCCACCTCGTAGTACTTCTCGCTGAAGATGCTGGAGATCGCCAGCGTCCCGCCGTCCACGGTCCCGCGCTGGATGGCGTTGAAGAGCTCCGAGGTGGGGATGAAGATGGGCTCTGCGCCGAGCAGCTTGAGCGGCTCCTTGAGGCTGCTCACGGTCCTGAGCATCTTGCCCTTGAAGTCTTCCAATTTCCGGATCGGCTTCGACGAGAACACCTCCCCGTGCGGGACGTTCGGCCAGCTCATCAGCTTCAGTCCGTTCCTCTCGAAGTGCGGCGCCGCGAAGTCGTAGAAGCTGCCGGGCTCCCGGTAGTGCTCCCCGAACTTGTAGGCGTCCCAGTTCCAGGGCGAGTTCGCGACGGCGGCCACGACGCCCATCCGCTTGGGCTCGTACGCCGCCGAGGTGAGCGCGATCTGCACCACGTTGTCGATGACCGCATCGAACGCCTTCGCCAGCTTGACGAGGGACTCCGCCGGGTAATGGTCCACCTTGAGGCGTCCCTGGGAACGCTTCTCGAGCATGTCCTTGACGGTTTCCAGGTGGATCCGGATCGGGTAGCTCGGGCCCCCGTACGAGGCCATCTTGATGGTGATCGGCTCCGCCGACTGCGCCGGCGGGACCCACGCGACGGCCGCCACGCCGAGGCTGACGGCCACGGCCACTCCGGCCCGATAGATCGCTCCGATGCGTCCCCTCGTCATTCTCATCGCGTGCCCTCCCGGCTGGCTGCGGTCGCCCCGGCCTCGAGTGGATGCGGTCGCTCCTGCAGGCTGCCCCGCGCGGTGGAGGGGGCAAGCCACGGGCCATATTGGCACCGACGCCCCCGAGAAGGAAAGCCAGTTCTCGGCGCTGGCCGCCCGCGTTGCCCCCTCCTTGACTCGGGCCACGAGGTCGCCGCATGCTCCTGGGCAGGGCCGCGCCGATCCACCCATACGCCGGCTCCGTCACCGCAAGGAGGTGCCCCATGGTCATCGGGATCCTGGTCGCGGCGATGTGCCTGCTAGGCCTCGGGACCGCGCAGGCCCAGGACAGGCCCCGGTACGGCGGCGAGCTGATCTTCCTCATCCCCTCCGAGCCGCCCTCGTACGACGGGCACCAGGAGGGGACCTTCGGCGTCATCCACCCCCTGGCGCCCCACTACAACACCCTGCTGCGCATGGATCCCGCCGACCGGACGGGCACGCGGCCCGCCCCGGACCTGGCCGCGTCCTGGACCATCGCCCCGGACGGGATGACCTACAGCCTCACGCTCCGCCAGGGCGTCCGCTTCCACGACGGCAGCGTGATGACCTCGCGCGACGTCAAGGCCAGCTACGACAAGATCGTCTTCCCTCCGGCGGGGGTGCGCTCGTACCGCAAGGGGAGCTACCAGGCCGTGGAGGCCGTCGAGGCTCCGGACCCGCACACCATCCGCTTCCGGCTCAAGTTCCCGCAGCCCTCCTTCCTGACCGTGCTGGCGTCGCCCTTCAGCTGGATCTACAAGGCCGACATCCTGGCCAGGGACCCGCGCTGGTACGAGCGGAACGTGATGGGCACAGGTCCCTTCAAGTTCGTCGAGCACGTGAGGGGCTCGCACTGGGTCGGCAAGAAGAACCCCGACTACTGGGACAAGGGCAAGCCCTATCTCGACGGCTACCGGGCGCTCTTCATCTCGGCCTCCTCGGCCCAGGTGGCCGCGATCCGGGCGGAGCGCGCCCACATCCAGTTCCGCGGCTTCAGCCCGGCCGACCGGGATGCGCTCGTCCAGGCGCTCGGCCCGCGCATCGCCGTGGCGGAGAGCCCCTGGGACTGCGTCCTCCTGGTGGCGATGAACCACGAGCGCAAGCCCTGGGACGACAGGCGCGTGCGCCGGGCCCTGACGCTGGCGCTCGACCGCCACGAGGGCTCGCGCAACCTCTCGCGGATCGCCATCGTGAAGGAGGTGGCGGGCATCCAGGTGCCGGGCACGCCGTGGGCCACGCCGCCGGCGGAGCTGGAGAAGCTGGCCGGCTACGGGCGCGATGTCACCGCCAGCCGCGCCGAGGCGCGCCGGCTGCTCCGCGAGGCGGGCATCCCCGAGGGCTTCGCCTTCACCTTCAAGAACCGCGGCATCGCTCAGCCCTACGAGGCGACCGGGATCTGGCTCGTGGACCAGTGGCGCCAGATCGGGCTCAACGTCAAGCAGGAGATCATCGAGGCCTCGGCCTATCACCCCACACTCGTGCGCGGGGACTTCGACGTCGCCATGGACTTCCAGTGCAGCTTCGTCGTCGAGCCCGACATCGACCTCGACAAGTTCCAGTCCTTCGGGGTCTCCGACCGCAACTTCGGGCGCTACAAGGATCCCGTGATGGACGAGCTATACCTCAGGCAGGCGCGCGCGGGGGACCCGGAGGAGCGCAGGCGCCAGCTCCGGGCCTTCGAGCGGCGCCTCCTCGACGAGGAGGTGCACTACATCTACACGCTGCAGTGGCACCGCATCGTGCCCCACAGCGCCAGGGTCCGGGGCTGGACCATCACGCCCGCCCACTTCCTCAACCAGCAGCTGGACACCGTGTGGCTCGGCGAGTGACCGGCCCTCCGGCTCCGTACCGAGGCAGCGCAACCCCGCGGGATTTGACTTGGCCCGGACGAGGCCTATAGCGGCGCCGGTCGCAGTCACCCTGTCCACACCAGGGGAGCCACCCATGCGGCGACGCGCGCTCGGACGCCTCGAGGTATCGAGCCTCGGTCTTGGATGCATGAGCATGACGCCCATCTACGGGCAGCCGGATCCGGCCGGCGCGCTGGAGACGCTGCTCCGCGCGCCCGATCTCGGCATCGACCTGATCGACACCTCCGACGCCTACGGCCACGGGAAGAACGAGGAACTGGTCGCCCGGGCGCTCACGGGCCGGCGGCACCGCTACGTCGTGTCCACGAAGTTCGGGAACCTCCGGCTTCCCGACGGAACCCCCGCCGTGAACGGCCGCCCCGAATACGTGCCAGGGGCCTGCGATGCCAGCCTGAAGCGTCTCGGCATCGACACCATCGATCTCTACTTCCTGCACCGGGTCGACCCCTCGGTGCCCATCGAGGACACGGTGGGCGCCATGGGGCGGCTCGTCGAGCAGGGGAAGGTCCGGCACCTCGGGCTCTCCGAAGCCGGGGCGACGACCATCAGGCGCGCGCATGCCGCCTGCCCGCTCACTGCCGTGCAGACCGAGTACTCGCTCTGGACGCGCGATGTGGAATCCGAGATCCTCCCGACCTGCCGCGAGCTCGGCATCGGCTTCGTCGCCTACGCGGCGCTTGGGCGAGGGTTCCTCACCGGCGCCATCCAGGCGGAGAGGGATCTCCCCGAAGACGACATCCGCAGAAAGATGCCGCGCTTCCAGGGCGAGAACCTCGCGCACAACAGGGCGCTGGTGGCCGACCTCGAGCGCCTGGCGGCCGCGGAGGGCTGCACGCCGGCCCAGCTCGCCATCGGCTGGGTCCTGTCGCGCGGCGACGACATCGTCCCCATCGCCGGCACCAGCCGCAAGGAGCGACTCGAGGAGAACGCGGCCGCGGCCGGCCGCACGCTCTCGACCGAGACGGTGCAGGCGCTCGAGGCGACCTTCGCCCCGGGCGCGGCCCGCGGCGTGCGCACCGTGCCGGCGCTGCTCTCCCGCCTCGGCCTCTGACCGGCGGACCGCCCGGGGCGGGTCGGGCGCCAGCGCATGCTGACGCTTCGTTCCAGGAGCTGGCCTTCCGCTTCGCCAGCCACAGCGAGTCCATGGTGGGGCGAGACGGCGGTCCCCAGCCGCGTGCGGGCCCGAGGAGAGAAGGATGCAGGCGACGTTCACGGTGAGCACGCGCCGGGCGCGCGAGGTGGTGGACATCACCCGCCAGGTGGCCGCGGTGCTGGAACGGGCCGGTATCACGGAGGGCCTGTGCACGGTGTTCGTCCGCCACGCGACGGCGGCCGTCGTCATCAACGAGAACGCCGATCCGGGGTTCCGGGCGGACCTGGTGACCGCCCTCGACGGCCTCTTCCCTGAGGGCGTCTGGGAGCACGACAAGGTGGACGACAACGGCGCGGCCCACCTCAAGGCGGCCCTGCTCGGGCCCTCGGAGGTGATCCCGGTCACGGGCGGCCGCCTGGCGCTCGGGACGTGGCAGGGCATCGCCCTGGTGGAGTGCGACGGCCCCCGCGAGCGGCAGGTGATCGTGGACATCAGGTAGGCCAGCAGGCCGGCGGCCCGGCCGATCCCGCGGCCGGAAGCGCGTCGCGAGACGCCTCCCGAGGACGATGCCCGGCGCTCCGGGGCGGCGCGCGTGGCGTGGAGGGGACCGTGGCCTCCCGCCCCTCCGGGACGTCAGGGCAGCGGATCGGGGTAGATGCGCTTGAAGACCGCCGGCGAGCCCGCGTCGAGCTCCATGAAGGGGCGGATGCGGTGGGTCCAGGGATTGCGGTCGCGCACCTGATTCCACGCCTCGCTCTTCGGCACGTCGGGCCGCTCGAACTCGTACACCGTCAGGTACTTGGGCTGCCCCTCGATCACCGCGAAGCGGCGCGCCCGGATCACGCCGGGCACCGTCAGGTAGTCGGGGACGTGGACGGCAGTGATTGCGCTACGCCAGCCCCAGGCGCTGGCGCTCCTGCTCCCTGAGGACGCGGCGGAGGATCTTCCCCGACGCGGTCTTGGGGATCGCCTCCACGAACTCCACCTCGTGGAGACTCTTGTAGCCGGCCAGGCGGCCCCGGGCCCAGCCGAGCAGCTCCTCGGCCGTCACCGCTTGATCGTTGCGCCTGACGACGAATGCCTTGGGCACCTCGCCGGCCGCGGGATCGGGCTTGCCGATCACGGCCACGTCCGCCACGGCCGGGTGCTCGAAGAGGAGGGCTTCGATCTCTGCCGGGGCGATGCCGAAGCCCTTGTACTTGATCATCTCCTTCTTCCGGTCGTGGATGTAGAGGTAGCCCCGCTCGTCCAGCCGGCCGATGTCGCCCGTGTAGAGCCACCCCCCGCGGAGGGCCGCCGCCGTGGCCTCGGGCGCCTTCCAGTAGCCCTGCATGAGCTGCGGCCCGCGCACGATGACCTCGCCCACCTCGCCCGGCGGCAGCTCCCGCTCGCCGGTGTCGAGGTCCACGATCTTCTGCTCGGTGTCGTGGGCCGGCAGGCCCGCGGAGTCCAGCACGTTGATGGACTCGTCGTGCACGGGATTGAGATGCGTGAGCGGGCCGCCCTCGGTGAGCCCGTAGCCCTGCACGACCTTGATGCCCGTGACCTCCCGGAAGCGCCGCGCCATCTCCGGGGGCACCGGGGCCGCGCCCACCATGCAGTGGCGGACCGTCCCCAGGCGATAGGCACCGATCCCGGGAAAGGCGGCCAGGGCGTTCATCACCGGGGGCACCGCGAAGAGGAGCGTGACCCCGTGCGCCTCCATCAGCCGGCAGCACTCCGCGGGGTCGAAGCGCTCCATGATCACGAGCGTCGCGCCCGAGAGCAGCGCCCCGCCCAGCAGCATGAGCCCGTAGATGTGGTAGAAGGGCAGGAACACGAGCAGGCGGTCCCGCTCGGTGATGCGGCTCACCGCGATGAACTGGATATTGTTCCACCCGAAGGCCCGGTGGGAGAGGAGCACGCCCTTGGGCAGCCCGGTGGTGCCCGAGCTGTACGGCAGCGTCAGGAGGTCGTCGAGGACGACCGGGACACCGGTGACGGGGACGGCCGGGTGCCGGGCCACCAGGTCGGCGAAGTGGAGCACGTCGCTCCCCGCGGCGGGCCGGCCGGGTCCCACGCCGATCACGTGCTCGAGGCGGGGCAGCCCCGGTCGCACCGCCGACACCAGGGGCAGGAGGTCGTGCTGGACCACCACGGCGACCGCCTCGGAGTCCTCGATCTGGTAGGCGACCTCGCGCTCGCGGTACGAGGGGTTCATGGGGCTCGCCACCGCGCCCAGCCGGGCCAGCGCGAAGAAGGCCACGGCGTACTCGGGCCGGTTGGTCATGTAGAGGCACACCCGGTCGCCCCTGCCGATCCCGAGCCCCCGGAGCGCCTGGGCGAAGGCGTTGGTGAGGCCCTCCACCTCCCGGAAGGTGAGCGACCCGTCCGGGTGGACGATCGCCTCGTTCTCGGGGTGGAGCGCGACCGCCCGGGCGAGGAGGTCGCCGTAAGGCGCCTCCGGGTAGCTGAGGGGCGGGCGGAACAGCTCGGGCTGGGCGAGGCGGCGGGCGGCTCGCCCGTCGCCGGAGTTCGCGCCTCTGTCGGTCATGGGGCCTCCTCTCAGGGGCTCGCCTCCACCCCCGCGCGCTCGCGCTCGCAACGGCCGATTCTACCCGATCCGGCCGCCACCCCTCACCCCCTCGTCGGCCGGCGGCATCCTTGAGCCGCGCTCCGCTCAGCCCCAGATCTCGCGGGCGGTCTCCACGACCAGCCGGAGCTTGGCCCACTGCTCCTCCTCGGTCAGCCGGTTGCCCTCCTCGGTGGAGGCGAAGCCACACTGCGGGCTCAGGCAGAGCTGCTCGAGGGCCACGAACCGCGTCGCCTCCCCGATGCGCCGCTTGAGATCGTCCTTCCGCTCGAGGGCGCCGGACTTCGACGTCACGAGCCCGAGGACGACCTGCTTGCCTCCCCTCGGCAGGAAGCGCAGCGGCTCGAACCCGCCGGCGCGCTCGGTGTCGTACTCGAGGAAGTAGCCGTCGATGCCGAGCTGGCCGAGGAGCACTTCGGCCACCGGCTCGTAGCCGCCCTCGGAGATCCAGGTCGAGCGGAAGTTGCCGCGGCACACGTGCATGGTGATGGTCATGTCGTCCGGCCGGCCCGCGATGGCCTGGTTGATCGTGCGGGCGTACATCGCGGGGAGCGCCGCCGGATCGTCCCCCCGCTGGCGCGCCTGCTCGCGCTGCTCGGCCGAGCAGAGGTAACCCCACACGGTGTCGTCGAGCTGGAGGTACCGGCACCCCGCCTCCGCGAAGGCCCGCACCGCCTGGCGGTAGGCCTCGGCGAGATCCGCGAAGAAGGCGTCGAGATCAGGATAGACCTCGCGGCTGATGCCCGCCCGGCCGCCGCGGAAGTGGAGCACGCTCGGGCTCGGGATGGTCATCTTCGGGACGAGCCGCGTGCGCGACGCGAGGAAGCGGAAGTGGTCGAGCATGGGATGGCCGGCGAAGCCGATCCTGCCGGTGACCCGGATGCCCTCGGCGCGCGTCTGGACGCCCTGGAACTGGATGCCCTGGGCCGGCACGTGGGACTCGACCCCCCGGAGCCCCTTGAGGAAGTCGAAGTGCCACCACGAGCGGCGGAACTCGCCGTCGGTCGCCGCCGAGAGCCCGATGGCCTCCTGCCTGGCCATGACCGCCTCGATCTCGCGGTCCTCGACGGCGGCGAGCGCGGCGGCCGTGATCTCGCCGCGGTCGCGTCGGGCCCGGGCCTCCTTGAGCGCCGGGGTGCGGAGAAGACTCCCGACCTGATCGGCCCGGAACGGCGGGCGTACCCTGTTCATGATCATCTCCTCCCACGATGTAGGTGACGGGGCCCCGACCGGTCGCCGGCCCCGTCCGGGGGCATTCCCTTCCCTGGGGTCCGACCCGCCGGTGCCAGCGGGCTCCACGGGGCCAGCGACCACGGTAGCCACGACGGCCACGGTGCCCAGCCTCCCAGCGCCCGCCGATCCTGCGCCGGGGGGTGGCCCGTGCCACGTACCGAGCGATCAGACCGAGACCGCACGATGGCCATCGAGGGGAGACCGCGCTCCGTCCACCGGCGACCCCGGCCGGGAGGGGCAGTCGTCACACCCATTCAAAGCCCCAGCTCCCCGCCGAGGATGCGGGTGACGAAGCGCTCGCCGTAGCTCTCGCCGGCAACGAGCCCTTGGATCCGCTCCCGCACTTCGCCGGCCCGCCCGGCCCGCTCCGCCGCCTTCATCGTGCTCCCGTAGGCGGCCCAGACGTCGAGCCCCGTGATCTCGTAGCCGTAGCCCTCGACGAGCCAGCGGAGCGCGGCCAGGCCCGCCTCGATGGCGAACTCCGGGCGCGTCTCGCCGAAGTCCCGCGCGGCGCGCGCCAGCGTCTTCGGATCGCAGGGCGTTCGATTCGCGAGCTGGATCGCCTGGTCGAAGAGCCCCACCTCCTTCGCCGTGGCGAACCACTTGCCCTCGTCGCCAGGCGTCCTCTCGACGAGATCCCCGAGCAATTCCTCGGGCCCCTTCTGTGGGTACTTCCTGGCGAGCGCCCGGTAGGTCGCGAGATACGAGGTGCCCCGGGTTGCCTCGAGCGCATAACGCCGGTACGCCTCCTCGGCGCGCCCGGAGGCGAGCAGGATCTCCTCGCATGCGCGCGCGATGCCGACGGGGCTGTCGTTGAGCCCGCGCGACGCCTCGGCGTAGTGGATCGCCTCCTCGGTGCGGCCGAGCGCGGCGAGCGCGCGCACGCCCCACTGCCGATCGTGCCAGAAGACGAACGGCGCCTTCTCGAGCAGGGCGAGGATCTCCTCGTGGCGCCCGGCCCGGAGAAGGGCGCTCAGGCACGCCGTCGTGCCGTGGAAGAAGCCCCGGCGCTCGGGGTCCGGGCTCCACGCCATCTCCACGACCGGGACCAGGCGATCCGCCCATGCCGAGGCGACCTCCCGCGAGGCGCAGAGCTCGCCCCAGAAGTCCCCGAGCCGCTCGATGTACGGGATCGCGTCGTTCGCGTGGGCCTCCCAGAGGCGCTCGAGCCAGCCCTCGCGCGTCCTGGCGTCCGCGGGCGCCCCGGCGATGATGGCCACGAGCTCCTCGACAGCATGGTTCACCGCGGTGCCGATGGCCCCCGAGGAGCTGTCCACATGCTCGAGCGCGGGCGACACACGCTCCAGAAAGCGCACCGCCCCCTCTGCGCCCAGGACCGGGTCCCGGCGGGTGGCCTTCTTGATCTCGCTCACCGCTTGCCTGACTCGCAGCATCGCCGGCTGCGACTTCCAGCCGAAGGCACCCCGCCGGAAGCGCCGCACGAACTCCCAGGGATGCGCCTTAGCCTTTGGCATCGTCACCTCTTCTGGTCTGAAGCCTCATGCCGCGCTTCAACGCCTTCTTGTCCTCCTCCCTGCGGGCCCGTTCCTCGATGGAGACAACGACCTCCGGGCTCCGCTTGGCAAACCGCTTGAAGTACAACTGCTCGATGTACGCCGGGAGGGGTTGCTTCCAGGGTTCCTGCTGGTGGTTGTCGAGCTTGCCGAGCTTCTTGGGGTTCATGCCGAGTTCCCGCGCCATCTGCACGTGGGCGTGAGAGAGGTGATGGCGCTCGCGCGCGTCGATCCAGACCTGAAGTCGCTCGGGAATCCGCCCGCGGGACATGACTCACCGCCAATTCTACGTTGGAGGCCGTCGGCGGGGAATGCTTGATGTCGTGCCCCCTGCAGGTCGCCGGAGCAGCCCGCCGGCCATCAGGCACCGAGGTGCCGTCGATCCGGAAAGTCGGTGCCCGCTCTCCGTCCTGGCGTACGATGCTCGACGCGGCCAGGTTCGTCGGCGGGAACGACTTCTCCCGTGCCGGCGAGTA
>Ga0154441_1309_pt2 | contig 13662 bp, 16 predicted proteins | sample RifGroC2_FD_115945 | JGI IMG/M metagenome (GOLD analysis project Ga0154441, IMG submission 115945) | Candidatus Rokubacteria bacterium GWC2_70_16 | reverse complement strand
ACCTCTTCGTCTTCCCCTCGCTCAACGAGGGGATGGGACGAGCGCTGGTGGAAGCCATGGCGGCCGGGCTGCCGATCGTCGCCTCGCGGGCCGGCGGGATCCCTGATGTGCTGGAGCAGGGGGAAGCGGGGATGCTCGTGGAGGCGGGAAGTGCCGAGGCCCTTGCCCACGGGATCGAAACGCTCCTCCGCGACCCGGCGCTTCGAGCTCGCCTGGGAAAGACGGCCCGGGATCGCGCGCGATCCTACGGGGCGGAACGGATGCTTCAAGAGATCGAAGCCGTCTATCGGCAGCTGCTCGGGATCGAGGGAGGGAGGCGGTGAGGGCGCTGGGGGTCGCGCTCCTTCTCGGCGGCCTGGTGTCGGGAGAGGTCGAGGGGGCGTTCCTCCAGGTGAAGGCCGCCGTCCACGTCCATACGGACTTCTCCACCGGGGCCCTCGGCCTGGAGGACGTCATCAAGGAGGCGCGGCGGGAGGGGATCGACGCCGTGATCCTGAGCGACAACTTCCTCCTCCGCTTCGAGTACGGCCTCTTTCCACTCGAGGGCCTGGTCAAGAAGGTCGTGGAGAAACCCTCGGTTCTCCGGGCGGGGGTCGGGCGGTACCTGCGCGCCATCGAGGAGGCCCAGGCCCGTTTCCCCGACGTGATCCTCATCCCCGGCGTCGAGGTGATCCCCTACTACTACTGGAGCGGCTCCCCCTTCAAGGGGGATCTCACGCTCTGGAACGCCCAGAAGAACCTCCTGGTCGTCGGGCTTAGGCACCCCGAGGACTACGAGGGGATCCCGGCAATCGGGAACGGCCAGGCGCTCCTGCCTCGAGGGCCGGGGCTCGTCAGGCTGGCCCTGGCGGCGGCCGCGATTGTGGGCGGGATTGTCCTCCTGAGGTCAGGGCGGAAGCGGGAGGTCCGGCTCACCCGCTTCACGCTGCGGGTGCGCACGGGGTACCGGCTTCTCGGATGGACGGCGCACGCCGTCGGGGTGCTCCTCGTGCTCGACGCGTTCGCCTCCTCGGCAGTCACCCCCTACGCCGGGGACCTGGGGATCGCGCCCCATCAGGCGGTGATCGACTGGGTTGAAGCCCGTGGGGGAAGGGCACTCTGGTCCTTTCCGGAAGCCCGGGATTTCAGCCGAACCCCCATCGGCCCCCTGGGAACGGTCACGGTCCGTACCGAACGATATCCCGAGGCCCTCCTTCAGAGCCGGGGGTACACGGGGTTCGGCGCCGTGTACCCCGACACCGTGACGTTCACCGAGCCGGGCCGGCACTGGGATCAGCTCCTGCTCGAGTACGCCGAGGGGCGCCGGCCGCGGCCGGCCTGGGCGATCGGCGAGGTCGGGTACCATGGGCCTCCGAAGCCGCTCAGCGACGCCCTGACGGTCTTTCTCGTCTCCGAGCGGTCGCGGACGGCAATCCTCGAGGCCTTGAAGGAAGGACGGCTGTATGCGCTCAGGCGGCCGAGGGACGGCCACCTGGTCCTGGAGGAGTTCGCGTTGGGGCAGGAAGGCGCCGGAGGTCAGGCCACCATGGGGGGCGAGCTTGAGAGCAATGGAGCCAGGCCCCTTCTGCTCACCCTCAGGATCGGGGCCAGCGACGGGCGAGGCGAGCCGTTCACCGCGCGGCTGATCCGTTCGGGGAGCGTGCTTGACGTCCTCCGGGGCAGGACGCCCTTCGAGAGGACTCTCAGACTGGACCCCCCGGGGGCCGGGAAACGGGAGTTCTTCAGGATCGAGATCACCCAACCCCATCGGCTCCTCTCCAGCCCGATCTTCGTGCGGGGGCGAGGATGAAGGTGGCGATTCACCAACCTCAGTACCTACCCTGGTTGGGCTATTTCGACAAGATGGCCCAGGTCGACTGCTTCGTTGTCCTCGACAACGTCCAGTTCAAGAAGAACGAGTGGCAGAATCGGAATCGGATCAAGGCGGCCTCCGGCTGGCAGTGGCTGACCGTTCCCGTCCTCCACCGTTTCCCCCAGCGCATCTCCGAGGTCCGCGTCAACCATCGAGCCGCCTGGCCGAGGAAGCACCTTCAGGCCTTGCTCTCGAGTTACAGCGGGACGCCGTTCTTTGAGGTCCATCGGCCGTTCTTCGAGGAGGTCTACGCCCGGGAATGGGCGCGGCTCGCCGACCTGAACCTGGCGACCCTCCGTTACCTGGCCGAGGCCCTGGGCATCCGGCCGAAGCTCCTCCTGGCTTCCTCGCTTCCGGCCCGGCAGGGGAGGACGGAGCGCCTGGTCGCCATCTGTCGGGCCCTGGGAGCCGACACGTACCTCTCCGGCGCGGGGGCGCGGGGTTATCTCGACCTGGGATGCTTCGAGGAAGCGGGGATTGGGGTCGCCTTCCAGGCCTTTCAGTGCCCGTCGTACCCCCAGCGCTTTGGGCCGTTCGTGCCGGACCTGTCCGTCGTGGATCTCTTGTTCAACTGCGGCGAAGGGAGTCTGGACGTTCTGAGACACGGGAGGATCATCGGTGAAGATCCTGGCGATCGGCGCCCATCCGGATGACATCGAGTACGGCTGCGGGGGCACGCTCATCAAGTACGCCCAGAGGGGTCATGACACCTCCCTCCTGATCCTCACGGACGGAGGAAGAGGGGGGGATCCCGCCAAACGGCGGAAGGAGCAGGAGGAGGCCGCGCGGGTGATCGGGGCGCGGCAGATCTTCTGGGGGGGCTACCAGGACACCGAACTGTCCATCGAGCGGGACCTCGTCCAGAAGGTCGAGGAGATCCTTCACCTGGTCAGACCCGACCGGCTCCTCGTCCACTTCGGCGACGACACCCACCAGGACCACCGGCACCTCTCGACAGCGGTCGTGACCGCGTCCCGGTACACGCGGGATGTCCTCTTCTACGAAGGGCCCACGACGTCCAATTTCAGCCCCTCCGTCTTCGTCGATGTCGACGGCGTGTTGGAGCGGAAGCTCGAGGCGCTCGCCGCGCATGCCTCCCAGGTCGCGAAGACCGGCGTCGCGAGCCTGTCCGTTCTGGATCTGGCCCGCGCCGCCGCCCACTTCCGGGGGATCCAGGGACGGGCGCGGAACGCGGAGGGCTTCGTGCCGCTGAGGCTCTTTCTCGATGTCGACTAGCGCGCCGTCCGCGCTTCCCATCCCTCACTCGCGGCCCTCCCTGGGCGAGGAGGAGCAGCACGCGGTGGCCGAGACCCTCCGGTCGGGCCTGATCGCCCAGGGGGCCAGGGTGGCGGCGTTCGAGCAGGAGATGGCGAGGAGGCTCGGGGTCGGGGGAGGGGTCGCGACCAGCTCGGGGACCGCCGCGCTCCATCTCGCCCTCCAGGCACTCAATGTCGGGGAAGGGGATGAGGTCCTCCTTCCCACCTACGCCTGCTCGGCCCTCCTTCACGCCGTCCGGGCTGTCCGCGCCGTCCCGCGGCTCGTGGACTCTGACCCCCTGAGCTTCAACATCGACCCCGAGGCAGCCCGGCGGGCCTGCTCGCCCAAAGCCAAGGCGCTGATCGTCGTCCACTCCTTTGGCCTTCCGGCCGAACTTGACGCGTTGAGGGACCTCGGCCTTCCCCTGATCGAGGCCGGAGCCCAGGCCCTGGGGGCCCTCTACCGTGGACGGCCCGTGGGAAGCATCGGGGAGGTCGCGTTCTTCTCCTTCTACGCCACCAAGCTCATCACGACGGGGGAGGGAGGGATGCTTCTCTCGAGCAATGAGCGGATCTTGTCGGTGGGGCGGGACCTCCGGGAGTACGATAAGAAGGAAGACGACAGGGCGCGATTCAACTACAAGATGACCGATCTCCAAGCCGCGCTGGGGCTCGCCCAGTTGGAGCAGCTGCCGGGCTTCCTCCGGCGGCGGCAGGCCATTGCTTCCCGCTACCAGGAGCATCTCCAGCCTCTCTCCCTCCGACTTCCGCTGGCTCCCCCCGGCCGGACGCCGGTGTACTACCGGTACGTGGTCGAGGGGCCATTGCCCGCGGAGCATTACCTCTCCCGCCTTCGGGCTCTCGGCGTGGAGGCCCGGCGGCCGGTGTTCCGCCCCCTTCACCGGTATCTCGGGTTGACGGGGTTTCCACGGGCGGAGGCGGCCTGGGAGAATGCCGTCTCCCTTCCCCTCTACCCATCCCTTCGGGACGAGGAGATCGACCGGGTCGTGGCGGCGGCCCTCCAGAGCTTCCGGTGAGGGCGTCCCTCGGACGCCTCCTCTATCTCTTGGGCCTCCCGGCTCTGCTCCTCCTCCTTCTTTTCCCTGCGAGAGTCTGGTTTGCCCGGGAAGGGTTGCGGTGGCTGTACATCCTCCTCTTCTCCTCGCTCCTGTCCTTCCTGCTGGTCAGGCCCATCCGGGCCTTCGCGCAACGCCGGGGGATCGTCGACCGGCCCGACGAGCGGAAGCTCCATGGTGGGCCGACGCCCCTCCTCGGAGGGTTGGCTGTCTACCTGGCGTTCGTGGTGAGCCTGCTGGCCAACTCCATCCTCACCCCGGCCGTGGTGGGCCTTCTGGTTGCGGGCACCGGCGTGCTCGTCATCAGCCTCATCGATGATATCCGACCTCTCACCGCCTCAGTGAAGCTGGGGGCCATGATCCTCGCGACAGGGGTGGTGATCGCCTCCGGGATCTCGCTGAGGCTGTTTCCCATCCAGACGCTTTGGGGACAGGGCCTGAACGTGTTGCTGACGGTCCTCTGGATCGTGGGGCTCACCAACGCCATGAACTTCTTCGACGGAATGGATGGCCTCGCCGCCGGGCTTGCCGCCATTGCCGCTGTCTTCCTGTGCGCGATCGCCTACCAGAGCCAGCAGGTCTTCCTCGGGTGGGTGGCGGCGGCCGTGCTCGGGAGCACATTGGGGTTTCTCCCTCACAATCTCCGTCCCGGGAAGCAGGCCACGATCTTCCTGGGGGATGCCGGGAGCAACTTCCTGGGGTTCACCCTCGCCGCGGTCGCGGTGCTCGGGGAATGGGCCGAGAATCGCCTCGTGAACGTGGCGGCTCCGCTCCTCATCTTCGGGGTGTTCATCTACGACATGGTCTACATCACGGTGGACCGCGTGCTGGCCGGGAGGGTGAGCAGCGTCAAGGAGTGGGTCGAATACGTCGGGCGCGATCACCTTCACCATCGCCTGGAGATCCTCCTCGGAAGCCAGGAGCACGCCGTCCTGCTCATCTGCTCCCTCAGTTCCGCCCTCAGCGCGGGGGCCCTGGTCATCCTCATGGCCTCCCCGGCCTCCGCCTTCTTGCTGATCGTCCAGGCTGTCGCCATCCTCTTGATGGTGAGCGTCCTGGAGCGGAGCGGGAGGGGGTCGGCGTGATGCCGGCGGGGCCGGAGCCCGCCGGCTCAGGGCGAGGAGGGGCGCTCCGCGGGAACGACCGCGTTCGGAAAGCCCTGCTCCCGTAGCTCCCGGCCGCCTCCGGCTCCTCCGCGTGCTCCTCTATGTCCCGCGCGACGCGCTCGCCTTCCTCGTGCTCCTCGCGGAGAGCATCTGCTTCCGGTCGCTCCTGCTCTGACGGGCCCGCGCCAAGGGCGCCTCGCCTGATGCCGTCCCGCCGGCGCCTGTGCTACTGTCGCGCTCATGAGCCTTATCCCGAAGGCGCAGTTCGTCGGGCTCGAGGGCGTGGCGCATCTCTGCACGGGCGGCGAGGCGCCGTGGCTCAGGTCCCACGATGCGGCCTGCCGGCGCTTCGGCGCGCTCAAGAGCGGCGGCATGGCGGGCCGCGAGGAGATCTTCGCGGTGTACGGCCGGGCCAAGGAGGGCGTGGCGCGGCTGCTGGGCGTCCCGCCGTCCCGGGTGGCCTTCCTCGCCCATGCCTCCGAGGGGCTCAACCAGGCCGCCCGCTCGGTGGCCTGGCGCCCCGGGGACAATGCGGTGTTCGCCGACCTCGAGTACCCGTCGCTGATCTATCCGGTCGCGGCGTTGCGCGAGCGCGGGGTGGAGCCGCGCATCGTCAGGACCGTGGGCCATTACCTGTCGATGGACGCGCTGGCGGGGGCCGTGGACTCGCGCACGCGGCTGCTCCTCGTGAGCCACGTGAGCTATCTCACGGGCCAGCGGCTCGATCTCGCGCGCTGCGCCGAGCTGGCGCGCTCCCGCGGCGCGTGGCTCGCCGTGGACGCGACGCATGCCCTCGGCGTGGCGCCCGTGCCCGGCGACTGCTGCGACTTCGTGGTCTCCTCCTGCTACAAGTGGCTGCTGGCGACCCACGGGGTCGGCATCTTCGCCTCCAGCGCCGAGCGCGTCGGTGATCTCGCTCCGGCGACGCTCGGCTGGCACAGCGTGGCCTCTCGCCCCGGCCCCGCCGATCCGCTGGCGATGGCACTCCGGGAGGACGCCGCCCGGCTCGAGGCGGGGAACCCGAGCCTGCTGGGGTGCTTCGTGCTCGACAACGCGCTCGGCGCCCGCGAGGGGCTCGAGCCCGAGGCGATCCTGGAGCACGCCCTCGACCTCGGCGGCGAGCTCATCGCCGGGCTCCAGGCGCGCGGCTGCCCGGTCATCACCCCCGAGGCGCCGGCGGAGCGCGCCGGCAACGTCTGCTTCCTCGCCGATGACGCGGAGGCGCTCACGCGACGGCTGGCCGAGCGCCGGGTGCTGGTCTGGAGTGGCGACGGGCGCGTGCGCGTCTCGGCGCACCTCCACAACGACGCCGCCGACGTCCGCGCCTTCTTCGAGGCGCTGGACGCCGTCGGGGAGGCGGGCGGGCCGGAGGCTCAGCCCGGAGCGCGCACCACGCGGAAGCCGTAGTCGGAGTACCGCAGGTGGGGCGGCAGTGACGAGCGGTGCGCGACCGGACTCCACCAGATCCATGCCTCCGGGTATAATGGCGGGCGTCGCCGATGTGTTTTCCCAAGGAGCCTGCATGAACTTCGCCCAGCGGATGTCCCGTCTCGGCACGGAATCGGCCTTCGAGGTCCTCGCCCGGGCGCGCGCCCTCGAGCGCCAGGGCAAGGAGATCATCCACCTGGAGATCGGCGAGCCCGACTTCGACACCCCATCGCATATCCGGGAGGCCGCCAAGCGCGCGCTGGACGACGGCGCCACGCACTATGGCCCTGCGGCCGGGCTGCCCGAACTGCGCGAGGCCATCGCCAAGGACGTGGCAACCACCCGCCAGATCCCCGTGGCGCCGGAGGAGGTCGTCGTCACCCCCGGCGCCAAGCCGATCATGTACTTCGTGATCACCGCGCTCGTAGACGCGGGCGACGAGGTCATCTACCCGAACCCGGGCTTCCCCATCTACGAATCGGTGATCGATTTCGTCGGCGGCGTGCCGGTCCCGATCCCGTTGCGCGAGGACAGCGATTTCGGCTTCGATCTGTCGGTGTTCGAGCAGAAGGTGTCGCGCCGGACCCGCCTGATCGTCCTCAACTCTCCCCAGAACCCCACGGGGGGTGTGCTCGAGCTGGAGCAGCTCGGGCGCATCGCCGAGATCGCGGCCCGCTACCGCATTCCGGTGCTCGCCGACGAGGTGTACAAGGCCTTCCTCTACGAGGGGGAGTTCGCCTCCATCACGCGCTTCCCCGGCATGAAGGACCTCGTCATCATCCTCGACGGCTTCTCGAAGTCCTATGCCATGACGGGCTGGCGGCTCGGCTACGGCGTGATGCCGCGGGATCTCGCCGAGCACGTGGCCCGGCTCATGGTGAACTCCAACTCGTGCACCGCCTCCTTCACCCAGTGGGCGGGCATCGCGGCGCTCCAGGGCGACCAGCAGCCCGTGGCCCGGATGGTGGCGGAGTTCAAGCGCCGGCGAGACGTGATCGTCGAGGGGCTCAACCGGCTGCCGGGCGTCTCGTGCCGGTCGCCGCGCGGGGCCTTCTACGTCTTCCCCAACATCACGGCCCTCGGGCGGCCGTCGGCGGAGGTCGCCGCCGCGCTCCTGAACGAGGCGGGCGTCGCCGTCCTCGGCGGATCGGCGTTCGGCGCCTACGGCGAGGGGTACTTGCGCCTCTCCTACGCCAACTCCGAGGCCAATATCCGCAAGGCGCTCGGCCGCATGGAGCCCGTGCTGGCCCGTTTCGCCGGGCGGTAGCGCGCCCCGCCCGTCCTGCCGCGTGCTGCTTCGCGGGCTCGTCATCGGCTTCTCCATCGCCGCCCCCGTGGGGCCCATCGGCGTCCTCTGCATCCGGCGCACGCTCGCCGACGGCCGGGCCGTCGGGTTCGCGGCGGGGCTCGGCGCCGCCACGGCGGACGCGCTGTACGGGGCCGTGGCCGGCTTCGGGCTCACCGCCGTCTCGCGCATCCTCGTGGGGCAGCAGGGGTGGCTTCGCCTCCTGGGCGGCGTCTTCCTCTGCTGGCTGGGGGTGCGGACGTTCCTGGCGCCTCCCGCCACCGAGGCTGCTCGAGCCGCCCGCGGTTCCGGGCTCGCGGGAGCCTACGCCTCCACGCTCGTCCTCACGCTCACCAATCCCCTGACGATCCTCTCCTTCGCCGCCGTCTTCGCGGGGCTCGGGGTCGGCGGGGCGGGCGGGGACTATCGCGCGGCCGCCGTGCTCGTGCTGGGCGTGTTCGCGGGCTCGGCGCTGTGGTGGCTCGCGCTCAGCGGCGCCGTCGGCCTCCTGAGGCACCGCGTGACGCCCCAGGGGCTGCGCTGGGTGAACCGCGCCTCGGGGACGATCATCGCGGGCTTCGGCCTGCTCGCCCTCCTGTCGCTCCTGCCCTGAGCGGGCGGCCCGGGCCGACGCCTGGAGGCGAGCCTCGGGTGCCCTGGTACTTCGTCAAGGTGGCTGACGCCGCCTCGTGCGCGCGCGGCCCCAAGTCTGCTGTGGTCACCGCGGGGCAGCCCAGGCTCGGACTGAAGTCGCCCAGGTCAGGCGCGGGAGCGACGGGGGTACTGGGCCTACAAGGGATCCCGCAATGCCGTCTCGACCGCCTGCTTCAACGGCGGCAGGTCCCGTTCGACGATGGTCCAGATCTGCGGGATGTCGAGCCCCAGGTAGTCGTGAACAACCACGTTACGGAATGCCGCGACCGCGCGCCAGTCGACTTCGGGTCGCCGTGCCTTCACGCCGTCGGACAGCCGCTGAGTGGACTCGGCCAGCACCTGCAGGTTGCGCGTCACCGCGTCCTGGACCAAGGTGTCGCGCAGGAAGACGTCCCGGCCGCCCGCGGTGTAGCGGAGGATCCGGTCGATGCACTCCCCGATGTGGATAAGGTAGAGCCGGTCGTCCTTCACAGGGGAACGGCTTCGCGCAGCACGCGGTCGCGAATGTACCAGTGGAGCGCGCCCTCGGTGAGCACGTCGACCCGGCGCCCCAAGCACTCCTCGAGGTCGGCGACCAGCCCGGCGGGGAAGAACGTGCTGCGCTCCGAGCCCACGTCCACGAGCAGGTCGAGGTCGCTGTCGGCTCGCGCGTCCCCGCGGGCCACCGAGCCGAACACGCGGATGTTCCGTGCTCCATGGTGGGCGGCGATCCGGAGAATGTCGCTCCGCCGCTCGCCCAGGATCTCCTCGATGCCCACCGTCCCCTCCGCCTTCCGCCGCGGCCGCGGCGGCTTCCTGAGCTGGATCTTACCAGCACCGGAGGTGCCGGGGAATCCACAAGTCGCTCCGCGCGGCGGCCTTGGGCGTCACGAGCCGGCGCCGTGCTAGTCTGGGGCGTCCTCGAGCTGTGAAGAACCCGTCGCGTGACCAACCGAGGAGGAGTTGATGGCCTACGACGTGAAGGCGGTGAAGCGGGAGTGGGAAGGGCACGAGACGGAGCTCCAGTGGGGGCGCTATCCCGTGGAGCACGAGCCCATCCGGCGGCACTGCCACATGATCGACGACGCGAACCCGCTCTTCATCGAGGCGGGGCGCTGCCCGCCGGTCATGGTGGACTTCTTTGCCTCCCGGGGGCCGTGGCCCGCCGGGGAGTTCGACATCCTCGGGCTGATTCGCAGGATCCCCACGCCCGGTGACCGGCTCATCAACCTGAACCAGGAGTTCGAGTGGTTCCTGCCAGTGCGGGTGGGGGACCGGCTGGGCGTCCGCCACAAGGTGGTGTCCATCCACCAGCGCGCCACGCGCCTGGATCCGCTCTCCGTCTGGATCCGCACCGAGACGACCATCGTCAACATACGCGAGGACATGGTGGCCCGGCGGAGCAACCAGATCCTGATCCATCGGACGCCGGAGGAAATCGCCACGGGGGTGAGCCGCTCATGAACGCCATCCCGCAGCGGTGCTGGGAAGAGGTGGCGGACGGCGAGGATCTCGCGGGGTTCTCCCTGGAGCTCACCAGGACGAGGATGGCGCTGCAGGTGTCCGGCACCCAGGACTTCTACCCCATCCATCACGACACGGCCTTCGCCCGCGGCGCCGGGCATGAGGACATCTTCATCAACACGGGGTTCATCCGCGCCTGCCTCTGCCGCGTCCTCACCGACTGGATCGGGGCGGAGGGATTCGTCCGGCGGCTCGCCTTCCAGATGCGGACGCCGAACCTCGTGGGCGAGACCATCACCGCGCGGGGCCGGGTGACGCAGAAGGGGCCCGAGGGCAGGGTGGAGCTGGAGGTCTGGATCGAGAACGCCGGGAAGGGCGTGACGGCGCCCGGCAGCGCCACGGTGACCCTGCCCAGCCGCCGCTGATGGCGACGGTCGCCGATCGCGTGGTCGAGGTCCTGCGCGGGGCCGGCGTGCCGCGCCTCTTCGGCGTGCCCGGCGGCGGCTCCAATCTCGACCTGCTGGAGTCGGCGCGGCGGCAGGAGCTGCCCTTCGTGCTCTGCCACCAGGAGTCGGCGGCGTGCATCATGGCGGCCGTGACCGGCGAGCTGACGGGCCGTCCGGGAGCCGCGCTGGCGACGCTCGGCCCCGGCGCCACGGCCAGCGCCACCGGGCTGGCTCATGCCCTGCTCGATCGCGCGCCGATGCTTCTCGTGACCGACCGGCATCCCGCGGCCGCGCTCCGCTTCACCACGCATCAGACGGTGGACCATCGCGCGCACCTGGGCGCCATCGCGAAGTCCAGCGTCACGCTCGCGCCGGGCTCGGCCGCGACGGAGACCGCGCGGGCGGTGCGGCTCGCCCTCGCGGAGCCCCGCGGGCCCGTCCACCTGGACCTTCCCGCCGACGTGGCCGGCCGGGAGGGGGCCGCCGCGCCGGAGGAGCCCGCAGCGTCCCCGTCCACGTCACCCGACGAGGGCCTCCTCGACCGCGCGGCAGAGATGATCCGCGCCGCGCGCCGGCCCGTGGTCGTGGCGGGGCTGGGATGCCGGCCCGGCGACAGCAAGTGGCTCCGCGCCTTCGCCGAGGCGCTGCCGGCTCCGGTGCTCACCACCTACAAGGCCAAGGGGGCGATCCCGGATCCCCATCCACTGGCGCTGGGCGTCTTCACGGGCGGCGCCCTCGAGGAGCCGGTGGTGAGGGGCGCCGACCTGATCATCGGCTTCGGGCTCGACACCGTGGAGCTGATCCCGCGCCCCTGGGCGTACCGGGCGCCGGTGCTCAGCCTGGCGCGCTGTCCCTCGGCCGCGCCCGCGCTCCAGGGGCCGGGCGGCGGCGCCTACTTCACCCCCGCGCTGGAGGTGGTCGGGGAGCTGGGCGCCATGCTGGAGGGGCTCGCGCCGCGTCTGGTCGGCAGCGCCGCCGCCGACTGGGACGTGGGGCTGGTAGACCGGATGAAGCGCGAGCGGCTCGCCGCCCTGGAGGTGGCCGTGCCGGGACTGGCGCCTCACCGCGTGGTCCAGATCGCGCGCGACCTCACGCCCATCGGCGCCATCGCCACGGTGGATGCCGGGGCGCACATGTTCCCGGCCACGGCGTACTGGCACGCCGTCGAGCCCGGGGAGTGCCTCATCTCCAACGGGCTTGCCACCATGGGGTTCGCGCTCCCGGCGGCCATCGCGGCCGCCCTGGTCCATCCGGGGCGCCGGGTGGTCTGCTTCACGGGGGACGGCGGGCTCATGATGGTCGCGGCCGAGCTGGAAACCGTGGCGCGGCTGGGGCTGCCCGTCCTGATCGTCGTCTTCGACGACGCCGCGCTGTCGCTGATCCGGATCAAGCAGGAGCAGCGGGGGCAGGGGGGCATCCCCATGCAGTACGGCGGGCCCGACCTTGAGGCGCTGGCACAGGCCTTCGGCATCAGGGCGTGGAGGGCCCGGAGCGAGGCGGAACTGGCGGAGGCGCTGGCCGCGGCCCAGCAGGGGGCGGGTCCCGCGCTTGTCGCCGCCCGCATCGATCCCTCGGGCTACCGGCGCACGCTCGAGATCGTCCGGGGCGCGCCGGCGGCGCCCGCGGTCGCCAAGTGACGCGCCGCAGGGTATAATCCGTACATGGCATTCCTCTCAGCGCAAGACGAGCAGGCAGTCAAGAGCGAGTTCACCAAGCTGACGGGGCCGGTGAAGCTGACGGTGTTCGCCTCCGAGCTGGGGTCCGAGACCAATGCCCAGACCGTGGCCCTCGTGAGGGAAGTGGCGGCGCTCTCCGACAAGCTGTCGGTGGAGGTCCTCAACCCCTTCATCGACAAGGAGCAGACCGCGGCCTATGGCGTGGACGTGACGCCCGCCGTGGCCGTGGAGGGCGCCGAGGACTACGGCATCCGCTTCCTGGGCATCCCGGGCGGCTACGAGTTCGCCAATCTCATCGACGCCATCATGGTCGCCTCCTCGGCCACGCCCGGCCTGAGCGAGGCCACGCGGACGGCGCTGTCGGCCCTGCAGGAAGACGTCACGATCAAGGTGTTCACGACGCCCACCTGACCGCATTGCCCCCGGGCCGTGCGCCTGGCGCATCACATGGCCGTCGCCTCGCCGAGGATCACCGCCGAGTGCATCGAGGCCACCGAGTTCCCCGAGCTGGCCCAGCGGTACCGCGTGATGGCGGTGCCGAAGATCGTCATCAACGACCGCGTGCAATTCGAGGGGGCGCTGCCCGAGGCGCAGTTCCTCGGCAAGGTCCTCGAGGCCGTGAACGGCGGCAAGGCGGAGGGGTAGATGACGACCGAGGGCTGGCTCGTCATCGGGCTCTTCGTCGCCTGCTTCGCGGCGATGCGCTGGGTGCTGCCCCGCTTCGGCATCGCCACCTGAGCGGCCCCGACCTCCTGCTCCCGTGAGGAGCCCGGACCGGAAGCCTCGAAGCCGGACGTGCCCGCCGCCGGCCGCTGATCTCCCGTTCACCCATCACCAGAGCCGCAGACCCGAGGAGGCCACCGATGGCGCTTGACCCGGCGGTGCTCGTCAAGGACGACCAGGACCACCTGATCCACCCGCTGCATCACCCGAGCGATCACCTGGAGCCGATGATCTACGTGCGCGGACGCGGCGCCGTGCTCACCGACATCCAGGGGCGCGAGTACATCGACGGTCTGGCGGGGCTGTGGAACGTCAACGTGGGCCACGGCCGGGCGGAGCTGGCCCAGGCCGCGGCGGCACAGATGAATGAGCTCGCCTACTACTCCAGCTACTCGGGCTCCTCCAATGTGCCCGCCATCCAGCTCGCCTCCAAGCTCATCTCGCTGGCGTACCCCAACATGCAGGGCGTGTTCTTCACCTCGGGCGGCGCCGAGTCCAACGAGTCGGCGTTCAAGACGGCGCGCTTCTACTGGAAGGTGCACGCCAAGCCCGACAAGGTGAAGATCATCGCCCGCACGCTCTCCTACCACGGGGTCACGCTGCAGGCCATGAGCGCCACGGGCATGGCGCCCTACTGGAAGATGTTCGAGCCGCGCGTGCCGAACTTCGTCCACATCCCCACCTGCTACCCGTACCGGCAGGACGGGGCGAGGCCCG
>Ga0154441_1252_pt1 | contig 13672 bp, 10 predicted proteins | sample RifGroC2_FD_115945 | JGI IMG/M metagenome (GOLD analysis project Ga0154441, IMG submission 115945) | Candidatus Rokubacteria bacterium GWC2_70_16 | reverse complement strand
CCGCTGAGGAAGAGCGGGGTGTTCAGGTCCCGGAGGCTTGCGAGGAAGACCAGGGTGAAGGTGCCGAGCGCCACGAAGCGCAGCAGGGGGAGCGTGATGGCCAGGAAGATGCGCCCCCGCCCCGCGCCGCAGGTCGTTCCCGCCTCCTCCAGGGCGCGGTCCACCTGGGCGAGCCCGTCGCCGAAGTTCCGGACGACGATCGGCATCACGCGCGAGGCCTGGGCCAGCGCGATCAGCGCCAGCGTCCCGTACAGCGCGAAGGGCGGCCGGATCCAGGCCCAGATGACGCCGGTCACGAAGGCGACGGACGGGAGGATGACGGTATAGGAGGCCGCGGCTCCCAGGAGCCCGCGGCCCGGCAGCGCGGTGCGCGCCTGCAGGTACGCGACCCCGAGCCCCACCGCGAGCACCAGCGCCGAGCCCCCGGTCGCCAGGGCCACGGAGTTCCACACGATGCGCCAGGTGTTCGGGTACTCCGTCAGGACATAGGCGTAGTTGGTCAGCGAGAGGTCGGCCAGCCCGGCCGCGCCAAACCAGCTCGTGTTGAGGGACATCCACAGCACCATCAGGTAGGGGAGGCCCACGGCGAGCCCCGTGAGGACCCAGCACGCCAGCGCCGCCGGCCAGCGCGCCCCGCCCAGCGGCATGAGCGCGGGGCGGTGTCCCTTCCCCGTGATCACCGCGTAGCGCCCGGCCGCCCGCGGCCGGCGCAGGAGCCAGAGGGCGAGCCCGAGCACCGCCGCCGACAGGCAGAACACCATGGCCAGCGCCGCCGAGAGTCCCAGCTTCGGCGGGAAGGCGTTGAGCAGCAGGTAGAGCTGGGTGGCGAAGACGTAGATCCGGGCGGGCATCCCCAGGATGGCCGGCGTGGCGAAGAGGCTCCACGCGATGACCAGCGAGAACACGGTGGCGGCGGTGAGGCTCGGCGTCACCAGCGGCAGGGTGACGCGGGTGAGGACGGTCCAGCGCGATGCGCCGGTGACGCGGGCGGCCTCCTCGTAGCTGCCGTCCACCGCCGCCAGCGCGCTCTCCACCGTGAGGAAGACGAAGGAGTAGAGGAAGAGCGCCGAGACGACGATCATGCCGCTCATGCTGTGCACGTTGAAGGGCTTGACCCCGAAGAGCTGGTGGAGCCAGACGTTCAGCGTCCCGGCATTGGGGCTGGCCAGGAACACGTAGGCCATCGCCGTCAGCCACGGGGGGCTCACGAAGGCCAGCACCGTGGCCAGGCGCACCGCCTCCTTCCCCGGTAGGTCGGTGCGGGCGATGAGCACGGCCAGCGGCACGCCCAGGCCCAGCGCGAGCAGCGTGGTCCCGAGGGCGAACAGCCAGGAATCGAAGAGCACCGAGGCGAACGACAGGCGCAGGAACAGCTCCCGGTAGTGGTCGAGCCCTATCCCCGCCGGGGTGGAGAGGCTGCCGACGGCCAGCCAGCCGAGCGGGTAGATGTTCAGCACGAAGACGGCGAGAACCACCGGCGCCGCCACCAGCCAGGGGCCTCCGCGGCTCACGCGCGCCCCCCCGCCGCCTCGGCCTCCGCCGGGAAGAGCAGCGCGCGGGCGGCGTCGATCCTCAGCCCCACGGGCTCTCCCACCCGGAATACCGTGGGCTCGGACGGGGCGCGCACCGTCAGGGTCGCGCCTCGCGCGCGGAGCCGGTACTCGACGACATCCCCGAGGTAGAGGGCGCCCTCCACCACCCCGGGCCAGTCCTCGGGCCTCGCGCGCTCCGAGAGCGGCACGATGGCGATGTCCGCGGGGCGGAGACAGACGATCACCGATCGCGCCCCCCGGGGCGGCGTCAGGCCGGCGAGCCGCCCGGCGCCCGCCACCTCGAGCGCCCCGTCAGCCGTCACGCGCGCCTCGAGCCGGTTCGCCGAGCCGAGGAACTCGGCCACGAAGGGCGCCGTCGGCCGCCGGTAGATCTCGGGCGGCGTCCCCCGCTGCACGACGCGGCCGCGATCCATGACGAGCACCTGGTCGGACAGGGACAGCGCCTCGGCCTGGTCGTGGGTGACGTACACCATGGTGGTCCCGGTCTCGCGCTGGATCCGCCGCAGCTCACCGCGCATCTCGTCGCGCAGCCTGGCGTCGAGGTTCGCCAGTGGCTCGTCGAGCAGGAGCAGCGCGGGGCCATAGGCGAGGCAGCGCGCGAGCACCACCCGCTGCTGCTGCCCGCCCGAGAGCTCAGAGGGGTAGCGGCGCTCGAGACCCGTGAGGCGCACCAGCGCGAGCGCCTCGGCCACGCGGGCCGCCGTCTCCGCGCGCCGGCCGCGCACGCGGAGGCCGAAGGCCACGTTGTCGAAGACCGTGAGATGGGGCCAGATGGCGTAGGACTGGAAGACCATGCCGAGATTGCGGCGCTCGGCGGGCACCAGGGTGCCGCGCTCGCCGTCGAAGACCCGCCGGGCGCCGATGTCGATGGTCCCGGCGTCGGGGTGCTCCAGTCCCGCCAGGCAGCGCAGGATCGTGGTCTTGCCGCAGCCCGACGGCCCGAGGAGCGTGAGGATCCGCCCGTCCTGTACGGCGAACGAGACGTCGTCCACCGCCAGCGTCGGGCCGAAGCGCTTGGCCAGGTTCCGGACGTCGACGGCGCTCACGGGGTGCGCGGGCGCAGGCTCGCTACCCCATGATCTTTCGCCAGCGGTCCAGGAGCTCGCCCCGCTGGGCCAGAAGCTCGTCGAGCCTCGTCGGATGGATCTTGAGCGAGCCGAGCGGCGGGAAGAGGGTCGGCGGCACCACGCCGGTCACCGCGCTGTAGGCGCCGACCTTGGGGAAGGCCGCGGCCTGATAGTCGGCCGAGATGAGGTGGTTGGCCAGTACGCGCGCGGCGCTGGGGTGCGGGGCCTTCCGGGCGATGAACATCGTCATCTCGGCCATGACCACCCCCTCCTCGGGCCACACGACGGCCAGCGGCGCCTTCTGGCCGAGGAGCAGGAAGGCGAAGGCCTGGGCGACTGCCGTCACCTGCTTCTCGCCCCGCGCCACCGCCTGGATCGCCTCGGTCTGCAGGCGCGTCTCGGCGGTATTGTTGGCCTTGAGCTTCTGCACGAACTCCCAGCCGTAGAGCTCCAGCCAGGCCTTGATCAGGAGCGTCGTGGAGGCGGCGTTCTCCGGCGCCCCGAGGACGAGCTTGTCCTTGAAGCGCGGGTCGGCCAGCTCGCGGTAGCTCCGCGGCGCCCCGGTCTCGGCGATCAGGTTCTTGTTGTACACGATGGGGAGCCCGAAGAACCCCGTGGGCACGATGTGGGCGCTGGTGATGGGCAAGGTCGGCACGAGCTGCGCGACGTTCGGCACGGCCATCTCCGCGGTCCAGCCCTGCCGCTCGGCGTGGACGCCCAGGGTCTTGTCGGTGAGCCCGCAGAGGTCGGCGAGCACGCGCCCCGCCTCGAGCTCCGTCTGGAATTTCCGGATCACCACCTCGCCGCCTCCGGGGCGCGAGTACTGCACCCGGATCCCGGTCTGGCGCTCGAACTCCTTCATCAGCGGCTCCTCGGTGCGGGAGACGCCGCTGGAGTAGAAGACCACCTCGCCTTCCTTCTTCGCCGCCGCGAGCACCCGCTGCCACTCGGCGGGCGGGACCGCGGGCGGGGCGGCCGCTCCGATGGGGCGACTGCCCGCCGCGACGGTCAGCCCTGCGGTGGCGGAGGCGAGAAACCGACGCCGGGTCAGCATGGTCATGGGATCGCTCCTTGTCAGATGACGCCGTCCTTCTGCAGGGTGGCGAGGTCCTCCGCGCCGAGGCCGAGGAGCCCGCCATAGACTTCGGCGTTGTGCTGCCCCTTGTCCGGACCCGCCCAGCGGATCCGGCCGGGGGTCCTGGAGAGCTTGGGCACGACGCCGACCATCGCGAGGGGGCCCACGCGCGGGTCGTCGATCTCGACGATGTTGCGCTGGCGGCAGTGAGGGTCGGCCGCGATGTCGGCCGCGGAGTACAGCTTCTCGGCGGGGATGCCGGCCTCCTCCAGCCGCCGGAGCAGCTCCGCCGCGGGCAGCGTCGCCGTCCACGCGGCGACCAGCCCGTCCACCTCACCGGCGCGGGCCACCCGATCCTGGGAGCGGGCATAGCGGGGGTCATGCGCGAGCCCCTCGCCTCCCATCACCCGGGCCAGGCGCTCCCAGAGGGAATCGGTCCCGGCGTTGAGCACGACCCACGCGCCGTCCCGGGACCGGTAGTTCCCCGCCGGGCAGACGCCGGGATTTCCGTTGCCGCTGCGCTCGCGGACCGTGCCCAGCTTCTGATACGCGGTGAGCAGGCCTTCCGAGCTGCGCAGGATGCCCTCGTAGAGGGCGAGGTCGATCTCCTGGCCTCCGCCCCCGTTCCGGTCTCGATGGTAGAGCGCCAGCATCACCGCGTAGGCGCCGAAGGCCGCCGCCAGATAGTCGGCCAGGGCGAATCCCTGGCGCACCGGCGGGCCGTCCGGGAAGCCCGACACGTAGGTGAGCCCGGCGAAGGCCGAGGCGACGCGGTCGAAGGCCCCCTTGTGCCGGTAGGGACCCGTCTGGCCGTAGCCCGACACGCGGAGCACGACGAGCCCGGGGTTCTCGCGCGCCAGCGACTCGTAGCCGAGCCCCCACCCGTCGAGCGTCCCGGGACGGAAGTTCTCCGTCACGACATCCGCGCGCGCGGCGAGCCGCCTGAGCAGCGCCTGGCCGGCCGGGAGCCTGAGGTTCAGCGTGATCGACTTCTTGTTCCGGGCTTCCTGGAGCCAGAGGAGCGGCCGGTCCGCGTAGCGGGGGCCGAACTGGCGCAGCACGTCGCCCGTCGTCGGCTCCTCGACCTTGATGACATCGGCGCCGAACTCTCCCAGCAGGGTGGCCGCCACCGGCGCCCCCAGCACGGTGGCCAGGTCGAGCACGCGGATGCCACCGAGCGGCTGGGCCGTCGCGTCCATATCGCCCCGTAGACTACTACAACCCAGGTATAATCCGGTTCAGCAGCGCGTGCTCCCACGCGAGGGGGGTCTCCCATGGCGCCTCACCGGCTCATCACCGTCCTCCTCCTGGCCCTCTCGGCATCCGCGGTGGTGCTCACTCCCTTCCCCGTCACGGCGGGCGGCGGCGGCGGAGGCGGCGGCGCGGTGGGTCCCGCCGTGAGCCCGGTCAAGGGCGCCCCGGTGGGCCAGACACCGAGCGAGGCCCAGGCCACGGCCGCCGCCGGCCAGGTCGCGGCCCAGAGCCCCGATGGCTCGGAGGACGACAGGAAGCGCAAGCAGCTCGAGATCTACCGCCTGTCTGCCGAGATCGCCCAGCTCTCGGCGGAGTTCGGCCAGTGACGCCGCGCGCGCGCGCGGCCCCGGCCTGTGCCCTCGTCCTGGCGGTGGCCGTCATCGCCGCCGGGTGCGCGACCTCCCCGGGGGTGAGCCCCCGCCTCGCCCAGGCCCGGGCGGCCCGCGAGGCGTTCTTCCAGGACAATCTCGCCACCTACCAGCCCAGGCGCCCCGACGAGGCGGCCGCCCTCGACGCGCTCCGTCGCTACAAGCACGCCCACGAGAGCTTCGACGCGCGAGGGCTGGAAGCGCTGCTCGCGCCGTCCTTCGAGGCGCGCCACTACCCCTCGAAGGACAGCGCCGAGGTCCAGACGCGGGCCGCCTACCTCGAGCAGCGCCGCGACTGGCGGGCCCGCCCCGCCCCGGCGCGCCACCTCGACATCGCCGTGCAGGCCAGCCACCTGAGCCAGAAGAGCGGGCAGGTCGCGGTGACGGCGCTCACCACCCATCGCTCGAAGCACTTCGCCCCGCGCTTCCTCGAGACCTTCGTGTTCGGGCGAGAGGGCGGCGAGTGGAAGCTCCGCCGCATCATGACCTACCCCCTGCGCCCGCCGGCCCCGGAACTCTACGAGGTTCGTGTGGCCTTCACCGAGATGGCGGGGCTGCAGCAACCGGCCCCCGAGGCCATTGCTCGCGACATGCTGGCCGAGGGGCCGGACAGCGTCTTCGAGAAGCATTACCGTCTCGGCTCCACGGTGCGTAGTGGCGTCCGCAGCCTGGTCTCGGCCGGCCCCTTCGTCGTGATCTTCAGGGAGCCGCCGCCCGAGGGGGCCCGCATCGAGATCCTCGAGCAGGCCTATGGCCCGGTGTCGGAGCGCGCCCAGGGGACCATCGTCGCCGGGGCCGCCGCGAGCCCCTTCTTCTACGTCGTCAGCCAGAGCAAGTGGTTTGGCTTTCGCTTCACCGTGGACGTAAGAGTGCTTCTCGACGGCGTGCCCGTCGCCGAGGAGACGCTCACGCTGCAGTGACGGGCGCCGCGCGATCTCCCGTCACGGGCGGCCGGCCAGGACGAAGCCGGCCCAGGCGAAGGGGTGCGGGGCCTCGACGAGCGTGGCGCGCTGGGCGTGGCGGAGCGCCTCGGCGGGCCCTGCCGCGCCCAGGCGGGCGTGGAACTCGCGCATGAGGAGAAAGCTCGCCCGGTCGTCCACCTTCCAGAGCGTCGTGATCACGGCGGGGGTGCCGGCGTAGAGGAAGGCGCGCTGGAGACCCACCAGCTCGTCGCCTCGCGAGAGGCGCCCGAGTCCCGTCTCGCAGGCCGACAGCACCACCAGCGAGGCCCCGAGCTCGAGCTGCAGCACCTCGCCCACCTCGAGCCGCCCGTCCTCGGCGCCGCCGGGGGCAAGCAGCAGGGCCGAGCGGAGCGGCGCCCGCTCGTCGAGATCCCCGTGGGTGGCCAGGTGCAGGATCCGCGCCCTCGGCGCCAGCTCCTTGATACGCGCCTCGGTGGCCTCGGCGCCCAGGAGCACCATCGCCCCGGGATGGAGCTGACCCACGGCGCGCGCCTCGCGCTCGGCGTAGCGGAGCGCGAGCGCAGGGCCCAGCTCCGGGTTGCCCAGGGCCAGGACGGGGCCGCCCGCGCCGCGCCCCTTGCCCTCGAGGTAGCGCAGCACGCTGGCGCTGGGCAGCACGGCCAGCTCGTGATCCTCCACGAGCCAGCGGCCGCTCGGGCTCCGGAGTGCCGCGAAGGGCAGGTAGTGGAGCACGTCGTGGGGCACCAGGAGGAGCCGCTCGGCGCGGAGATGCGGCCGCGCCGGGGCCAGCAGGCGCTCGTCCAGCGCGCGCGCCTGGCGCTCCACCTCGGCGAGCGGGGCATGCTCGGACAGCGCCCGGCGCAGCCCGCCCACGCTCTCGGCCAGCTCCGCGCGCGACAGCGCCAGGCGGAAGGTCAGGCTCGCCCCGCGGTCCACGACCCAGAGAATGGTCTCCGTCTCGGTCACGAGGAACTCGAGGAGCGTGACGCCCTCGGGGATGAGGCGTTGCACCTCGGCGAGCGTCACGGGTTCCACCGCCATGAGCGAGGCCTGCTCGGCGCTCTCGCTCCGCACGCGACCGAGGAAGCCGCGATAGGCCGTCTCGGCGGCGGCCAGCCGTGACCTCGCCGTCGCCCGCTCGGCGGCGCCGGCCGTGCGCAGGAGCGCCTGCGCCTCGGTCAGCTCCGCGCGCAGGCGCGTCTCCTCGCCGGCCAGCGCGCGGGTGCGGGCCCGCGACAGCACGGTGTGGCTGCCCAGGAGATCCAGGAAGGCCCGCGCCCGGGCGCGCTCGGCGAAGCCGAAGGCCTCGGCCTCGCGGCCCCGGGACAGCGCCGCGCGCACGGCGGCGTGGTAGATCGCCTGCTTGTCGTCCAGGAAGCCCGCGCGGAGATCCGTCTCCGAGAGCCTCCCGCGGAGGTCCTCGACCAGCGCCATGGCCCTGCCGAAGGCCTCCAGGGCCTCGTCCCCGCGCCCGAGGGCATCCAGGCTCCGCGCGGCGCCCGTCTCCACGGACATCAGCAGCGCCGCGTGGTCGAGCCGCTGCCCCAGCGCTCGCGCCTCGTCGAAGCGCGCCAGCGCGGCGCGCGCATCGCCTCGCGCCAGCGCCGTCCAGCCGAGAGAGCCGACAGCGCCTGCCTCGACCTCGACGATCCCCAGCTCGCGCGCGAGGGCCCGCGCCCGGCCCAGCGTGGCCTCGGAATCGGCCAGCCGGCCCGTGCGGCGCTCGGCATTGCCCGCGAGCGCCAGCGTCGCGGCCAGGCTCGAGCGCACGACGCGCCCCGTCTCGTCCGTCCTCGCCTCGGCGGGCAGCCGCACCACATGCTCCTCCAGCGCGTCCACCGCCTCGCGGCCGAGGGCCAGCGCGCGCCCGTAGTCGCCCTCGGCATAGGCCACGTCGGCGAGGTTCCGGAGGAAATGGCCGCGCCAGAAGAGGATGCGCTCCACGTCGGTGAAGGCCCCTGTGGCCTCGAGCCCCGCCTGGAGCGCTCGCGCCGCGGCGGCGAGGTCGCCTGCCTGCTTGTAGCTCTGGCCCACCACGGTGAGGGCATTGGCGAGCCGCCACACCGTCTCCTCGGTCCGGTGTGCGGCGCGGAAGAGCTCGGCGGCTCGCAGCCCCTCGCGGATGGACACCTCGTAGGCGCCGAGCCGCCAGCCGAGCGAGGCCGCGGCGGCGCGGGAGCGCGCGGCCTCGAGCGTCCGGCCCCGCCCTTCGAGCTCGGCCGCCGCGCGCTGATGGAAGGCGAGGGCCTGGCGTCCCTCCCCCCGCTGGATGGCCTCCTGCACGTCGCCAAGCTCGGCGCCATACCGGGGCTCCCCTCCGGCGCCGCCAGAGGCCGCGCAGCCCGCCAGCAGGCCCAGTCCCAGGAGCCACAGCCCCCGCCCCCCCCAGCCTGAGTGCCAGCCCATGCGGGCACGCTACGGGTCGGACCCGGCAGCGTCAAGGGCCGCCCTACTAGTTTCGGGGTCTTGACGCGGCTGCCCGATTGCCCTATGCATAGCCAAATCCGAGCCGGGGAGGGGAGCCATGGCCGTGGCGACGACGACGCTCCGTCACCTGTACGAGATGATGCTGCGGGAGCGGATCTTCGAGGAGCGCATCCTGGCGCTGATCCCCACCGGCCGGCTGCCGGCCCATTACCACCTGGCCATCGGCGAGGAGGCCACCTTCCAGGGGGCCATGGCGGCGCTCGGCCCCACCGACTGGGTCATGACGACGTACCGCGGCTTCGGCGCGGCCATCGGCAAGGGCATCCCCCTGGAGCGCATCGCGGGGGACTGCTTCCTGACGCTCGCCGGGACCACCAAGGGGAAGGGTGGGCATGTCCGCGTCGTGGACCCGGCGCGGGGGCTGCTCGGGTTCAGCGGCGTCCTCGGTGGCGAGTTCGCTGTGATCATGGGCGCGGCGCTCTCGTCCACGCTCCGGCGCGATGGCCGGGTGGCCATGGCGATATTCGGCGACGGCACGGCCAACCGCGGCACCTTCCAGGAGGCGGTGAACATGGCGGCGCTCTGGCGGCTGCCCGCCATCTACCTCTGCCACAACAACCAGTACGCCATCGCGACCTCCATGGCGCGCTCCACCAGCGTGCCGAACATCGCCGATCGCGCCGCGGCCTACGGCATCCCCGGCATCATCGTGGACGGCAATGACGTGGAGGCCGTGTACGAGGCCGTGGCCGAGGCGCGGCGCCGCGGGCTGGCCGGCGAGGGCCCCACGCTCATCGAGGCCAAGACCTACCGCTTCCGCGGCCACTTCGAGGGGCTGCCCGAGTGGCGGCCGCTGGAGGAGGTGGAGGCCTGGAAGCGCCGCGACCCGGTGGCGCTGTCCCGCCAGCGTCTCTTCGAGGCGGGCGCCCTCACCGAGGCCGAGGACCAGCGCTTGCGGGCCGCCATCGCGGACGAGGTGGATCGGGCCATCGTGGCGGGCGAGTCGGCGCCGAAGCCCGCCCCCGAGTCGGCGCTCGACGACGTCTACGCCTGAGAGGACGCCATGCGCGAGATCACGTACCGCGAGGCATTGACCGAGGCGCTCAGGGAGGAGCTGCGACGCGACCCCACCGTCTTCCTCATGGGAGAGGAGGTGGGGCGGATGGGGAATGTCTTCGGCGTGACCAAGGGGCTCCTCGAGGAGTTCGGCGAGGAGCGGCTCCGGGACACCCCGATCTCCGAGACCGCCATCGCCGGCGGGGCCGTGGGCGCGGCGCTCGCCGGCAGCCGGCCCGTGGCCGAGATCATGTTCGCCGACTTCCTCAACGTGTGCATGGACGAGATCGCGAAGGCCGCCAAGTGGCGCTATGCCTATGGCGGCGCGTTCAAGGTCCCCGTGGTGTTCCGCTCCTGCGCGGGGCATGTGCCCTATGGCGGCGGCACCGATCAGTCGGAGATGCCCGAGGCGCGCTTCCTCAACATGCCCGGCCTCAAGGTCGTGGTGCCGGCCACGCCGGAGGACGCCAAGGGGCTGCTCAAGAGCGCCATCCGCGACGACAATCCGGTGATCTTCCTCGAGCACAAGCAGCTCTACGTCACGAAGGGGCCGGTGCCGGAGGGGGAGTACCTGACTCCCATCGGCCGAGCCGCGCTCAGGCGCCCGGGCAAGCACCTCACCGTGGCGGCCTCGGGGCTCATGGCGCTGCGCAGCCTGGCGGCGGCGGCCGAGGTGGCCGGGGACGGGATCGAGGCCGAGGTGATCGATCTCAGGACCATCAAGCCGCTGGACTCGGACACCGTGATCGAGTCGGTGAAGCGCACGAGCCGGCTCCTCACCGTCGAGGAGGGCTACCGCTCGGCGGGCGTCGGCGCCGAGGTGGCGGCGCGGGTGGCCGAGGAGGCCCTCGAGTACCTTGAGGCGCCGATCCGCCGGCTCGCGGTTCCCGATGTCCCCATCGCCGACAACGGCGTGCTGTCGGACTTCGTCGTGCCCACCGTCCCGCGCATCGCCCGGGCCATGCGTGACCTGGTGAAGGGGTAGCCCGCATGCTCCACACCATGGTGATGCCCAAGCTGGGGCTGACCATGGAGGAAGGCCTCATCGCGCGCTGGCTCCGGAGCGAGGGGGATGCCGTCAAGAAGGGCGAGGCCTTGCTCGTCATAGAGACCGAGAAGATCACCTACGACATCGAGGCCCCAACCGAGGGCATCCTCCACATCGTGCGTCAGGCCGGAGAGACGGTGGCCGTGGCGAGCCCCGTCGCTGTCGTTGCCGCGACGCAGGAGGCCTACTCGCAGGCAGTCTCGAGTGCGGCGGCGGTGCCGGCGCCGGCGGCCGGTGAGGACGCCCGGCCGGCGGGCGACGCGAGCGCCGCCTCCGGAGCTGCCGCCGGCGCCGCCGGGGAGCGCGGAGGGGTGCGCGCCTCGCCTCTGGCGCGCCGGCTCGCCGCGGAGGCAGGCCTCGCCCTGGCGGCCGTGAAGGGGACGGGGCCCGGCGGGCGCATCACCCGCGAGGACGTCGAGGCCGCCGTGGCGGCCCGCGGGGCAGTCCCCACCCGGGCCGAGGCGCCTGCGCCCGCGCCTGCTCTCCCGAAGGTCCTCGAGGTGAGGCGACTGTCTCCCATGAGGCGCACCATCGCCGCGCGGCTCGCCGGGAGCCTGAGGGAGATGGCGCAGCTCACCGTCATGGCCGACGTGGACATGAGCGCGGCGCGCGCCCTGCGCGAGGAGCTGAACCGCGATGTCGCCGCTGACGGCGCGCGGATCACGTACACGGACCTCGTGGTGAAGCTCGCCGCCCTCGCCCTCAAGGCCCACCCGGTCCTGAACGCGACGCTCAGGGGGGAGGAGCTCCACCTACTTGGCGAGTACCACATCGGCGTGGCCGTGGAGATCGAGGACGGCCTCATCGTCCCGGTGATCCGGGATGCCGACCGGAAGTCGCTCAGGGCCATCAGCCGGGAGCTCGCCGAGCTGAGCGAGCGGGCCCGCGCTCGCAGGCTCGGGCCGGAGGATCTCCAGGGCGGGACCTTCACCGTCAGCAATGCGGGGATGCTCGGCGTGGACGCGGTGACGCCCATCATCAACCCGCCCGAGGTCGCCATCCTCGGCGTCGGCCGGATTGCCGACCGTGCGCTGGCCGTGGGGGGGCGCGTGGAGGCGAGGCCGGCGGCGACGCTCTGCCTGACCTTCGACCACCGGGTCGTGGACGGGGCGCCGGCCTCGCGCTTCCTCGCCGACATGCGGCGGCTCCTCGAGGAGCCGCGCGCGGCGCTGGCGGGGCATATCGGGTGAACGGGAGCAGTCGCATGAGGGCTCACAGGGGGGACATGCCATGACGACACGCAAGGGATGGATGCTGTGGGCGCTCGCGGCCGGGCTGGCGCTGGGCATGCTCGGCGCCCCGCCGGCCGAGGCCAGGACCACCATCAAGTTCGGCCACTACCTCTCGGAGGACTCGGCGCTCCACAAGGGGGCGCTCGAGTTCGCGAAGCAGGTGGCGGCCAGGAGCAAGGGCGACATGGAGGTGCAGGTCTTCCCCAGCTCCCAGCTCGGGAGCCTGCGGGAGATGCCGGGGGCGCTCAAGTCCGGCACCCTCGGCGTGACCTTCTTCGACTACGGCTTCCTCGCCGTGGTCCGCAGGGGCGGCGACTTCAACCTGCTCGTGGCGCCCTTCGTGTTCCGCGACCACGCGCACGTGAAGGCCTTCTTCAAGACGCCCATCTGGGCCGGAATCGTCGAGGACTTCAACAAGGCCGGGGTGGGCTTCCGCATCTTCGCCCACTTCGGCGACCGCGGCCCGCGCCAGATCTCGACGAAGAGCGTGGTGGTGCGGACGCCCGCGGACCTCAAGGGCGTGAAGCTCCGCGTGGCGCCGATCCCCATGCACCTCGAGACCTTCAAGGCCTGGGGCGCCACGCCCACGCCCGTGGACTTCTCGGAGCTGTTCTCGGCACTCCAGCAGGGGGTGGTGGAGGGGCAGGACAACGGGGTGGACACGGTGCGGCAGATGAAGTTCTACGAGGTGCAGAAGAACATGATCCTGCTCGAGCAGAGCCAGAGCGCCATCGGGCTCACCATCAGCGACAAGGTCTGGGACGGGCTGACGCCCGCGCAGCGGAAGATCCTCGAGGAGGCCGGGGCGGAGGCCGGCGTGGCCCAGACCCGCGCCTACCTCGAGGAGGAGAAGACGGACCTCGAGACGCTCAAGGCCAAGGGGATGACCATCATCACGCCGGACCGCGAGGCCTTCAGGAAGATCATCGAGCCCATCCTCCAGGACTGGGACGCCACGGGGAAGTTCTGGCGGAAGGGGCTCATGAAGGAGGTGCGAGGCATCAAGTAGTGCCGGGCCAACTGACTTCGCCGTGGCTCGCTCACGCTCGCCGGAGTTCCACATCCGGTCGCCTTGCCTCCGGCTCCGGCTCCCCGGGCCACGTTCTCGGTCGGCGCGGGCGCTCAACGTACACCCACGTACGCCTCGCGCCCGCGCTGGCTCGCTCCGCTCACCAGCGTGTCCCTTGCCGCTCGCCTCGCCTGCGGCTCCGGCTCGCCCTGCGGGGCCTCGTCTGGCTCGCCATTTGGCCCGGCACTGTGCGGTTGCCCGCGTGCCCATGGCTGAACGGCTTGGCGGCGCACTAGCCCCGTGAGGCGGCTTCAGCAGGCCGCGGGCTGGCTGGACCTGGCGCTGGAGCGTCTGTCGGGGCTCCTGCTCCTCGCCATGGTTCTCACCGCGGGCGCGCAGGTTGTCTTCCGCTACGGGCTCAACGCCTCCCTGTCCTGGCCCGAGGAGCTGTCCGTCCTGCTCTTCGGCTGGGGCACGTGGCTGGGGGCGGCCACCGGCGTGTACCGGAAGACCCACCTCACCATGGACATCCTGTACGCGCGCCGCGGCGAGGTGGGGCGCCGCCGGCTCGACCTCGTGATCGACCTGCTCGTGCTCGGCTTCCTCGTGGTCCTCATCGCCAAGAGCATCCCCGTGGTGCAGGGCGCCGAGATCACCTCC
>Ga0154441_1228_pt1 | contig 13700 bp, 10 predicted proteins | sample RifGroC2_FD_115945 | JGI IMG/M metagenome (GOLD analysis project Ga0154441, IMG submission 115945) | Candidatus Rokubacteria bacterium GWC2_70_16 | reverse complement strand
GGGGCGCCGCACCCCGGAGTAGAATGAGGCCTCGATGGCCAACGACCGCATCGTCATCCGGGGCGCCCGCGAGCACAACCTCAAGTCCATCGACCTCGAGATCCCGCGGGACCAGCTCGTGGTCATCACCGGGCTGTCGGGATCGGGGAAGTCGTCGCTCGCCTTCGACACCATCTACGCCGAGGGGCAGCGGCGCTACGTGGAGTCGCTCTCCGCTTACGCGCGACAGTTCCTCGAGCAGATGGAAAAGCCCGACGTGGACTCCATCGAGGGGCTGTCGCCGGCCATCTCCATCGAGCAGAAAACCACCTCGAAGAACCCGCGCTCCACCGTCGGCACCGTCACCGAGATCTACGACTACCTGCGGGTGCTCTTCGCGCGGCTCGGCATCCCCCACTGTCCCCAGTGCGCGAAGCCCATCTCCGCCCAGACCGTCCAGCAGATGGTGGACCGCGTGCTGGCGCTCCCGGCGGGGAGCCGGCTCCTGGTCCTGGCGCCGGTGGTCCGGGGGCGGAAGGGCGAGTACCGCAAGCTCTTCTTCGACCTCAAGCGCCAGGGCTACGTGCGCGTGCGCGTCAACGGGCAGATCCGCGAGCTGTCGGAGGAGATCGAGCTGGCCAAGACCCGGAAGCACACCATCGAGGTCGTGGTGGACCGGATCATCCTCCGGGACACCGTCGGCACGCGGCTGGCCGACTCGCTGGAGACGGCCCTGCGCCTGGCCGGCGGCTTCGTCCAGGTGGAGGCGGTGGACGGTCCGGCCATGCTCTTCTCCGAGCGCCTGGCCTGCGCCGCCTGCGGCATCTCCTCCCCGGAAGTCTCCCCGCGGATGTTCTCGTTCAACAGCCCGTACGGGGCCTGCCCCGACTGCGGCGGCATCGGCACGCGCCACGAGGTGGATCCGGCCTGCGTGGTGCCCGACGGCCGCAAGGCCCTCGGCCAGGGGGCGCTGCTGCCCTGGGCCGGGCAGGCGGGCGGCTACTTCAAGCAGACGCTCCAGGTGCTGGCGCGACGCCACCGCTTCAGCCTCGCCACGCCGTGGGAGGCCCTGCCGAGGAAGACGCGCGACCTGATCCTCCACGGCGAGGCCGACGGGGGGTTCGAGGGCGCCCTCAAGATCCTGGCCCGCCGGCACCGGGAGACGCTGTCCGAGGAGGCGCGGCAGGATGTGGAGCGCTTCATGACGCTCCAGGACTGTCCCGCCTGCCGGGGCTCGCGGCTGCGTCCGGAGGCGCTGGCGGTGAGGATCGGCGGGCGCTCCATCGCGGAGGTCGTCCGGCTGCCCATCAAGGCGGCCGCCGACTTCTTCGACGGGCTCGCGTTGTCGGAGCGCGAGGCGGCCATCGCGCGGCGCGTGCTCAAGGAGATCCGCGAGCGCCTGGGCTTCCTCTCCGCGGTGGGGCTCGACTACCTCACCCTCGACCGCGCCGCGGCCACCCTGTCCGGCGGCGAGGGACAGCGCATTCGCCTGGCGACCCAGATCGGATCGAGCCTCGTGGGCGTGCTCTACATCCTGGACGAGCCCTCCATCGGGCTCCACCAGCGGGACAACCGGCGGCTCCTCGACACGCTCAAGCGGCTGCGGGACCTGGGCAACACGGTGCTCGTGGTGGAGCACGACGAGGAGACCATCCGCTCGGCGGACTACGTGGTGGACCTGGGCCCGGGCGCGGGGGAGCACGGCGGCCATGTGGTCGCCGTGGGGACCCCCGACGAGATCATGGGCAATACCGACTCGCTCACCGGCCGCTTCCTCGCCGGAGCCGAGCGGATCGCCCTGCCCCCGCAGCGGCGGAAGCCGAACGGGAAGCTCCTCACCGTCCACAATCCCCGCGCCCACAACCTCAAGGGCATGCCGGTCCGGATCCCGCTGGGCGTCTTCACGTGCATCACCGGGGTGTCGGGTTCCGGGAAGTCCACCCTCGTCAACGATATCCTCTACCGGGCGCTGGCCCAGATGCTCCACCGCGCCCAGGAACGCCCCGGCCCCCACGACCGGGTCGAGGGCGCCCAGCATCTCGACAAGGTGATCGACATCGACCAGTCGCCCATCGGGCGGACGCCGCGCTCGAACCCGGCCACCTACACGGGGGTGTTCACCCTGATCCGAACGCTGATGGCGCGGACCTCCGACGCCCGGATGCGCGGCTACCAGCCGGGGCGCTTTTCCTTCAACGTCAAGGGCGGGCGCTGCGAGGCCTGCCAGGGCGACGGGCTCGTGAAGATCGAGATGCACTTCCTCCCCGACGTCTATGTGACGTGCGAGGTCTGCAAGGCGAAGCGCTACAACCGGGAGACGCTGGAGGTCCGCTACAAGGGCAAGAACATCGCCGAGGTGCTCGACATGACCGTGGCCGAGGCGCTCGAATTCTTCGAGCCCGTGCCGCCCATCAAGCAGAAGCTCCGGACACTGCACGACGTGGGGCTGGACTACATCCGGCTCGGCCAGTCCGCCACGACGCTGTCGGGGGGCGAGGCCCAGCGCGTGAAGCTCGCCACGGAGCTCTCCCGGCGGGCCACCGGCCGCACGCTCTACATCCTCGACGAGCCCACGACGGGGCTCCACTTCGCCGACATCCGGCGGCTGCTGGACGTGCTCAACGCGCTGGTGGACCAGGGCAACACCGTGGTGATCATCGAGCACAACCTGGACGTCATCAAGACCGCCGATTGGATCATCGACCTGGGGCCCGAGGGGGGCGACGAGGGAGGACGGGTCATCGCCACCGGCACGCCGGAGGAGGTGGCTGCCCAGACCGACCGCTCCTACACCGGCCAGTTCCTCCAGCGCATCCTCTGCCGCCCGTGAGACGCACCAAGATCGTCTGCACCATCGGACCCGCCAGCGCGGGCCGCGACGTGCTCCACCGGCTCGTGGCCGCGGGGATGGACGTCGCGCGCCTCAATTTCTCCCACGGCACTCACGCCGAGCACGCCGAGGTCATCCGGGCGATCCGGGACGGGGAGGGGCAGTGGGGCCGGCCCGTCACCATCGTCCAGGATCTCCAGGGCCCCAAGGTGCGCCTGGGCCAGTTCGCCGGCGGCCGCGCGTGGCTCGAGGCCGGGGAGCGCTTCACGCTCGCCGCCGCGCCCGTCTCCGGCACCGCCGCGCGCGCGAGCTTCTCCCATCCGGAGCTCCTCTCCCTGCTCCGGCCCGGGGACCCGGTGTGGATGGACGACGGGATGATCCAGCTCACCGTTGAGGAGGCCAGCGAGAGCGAGGCCCGCTGCCGCGTGATCGCCGGCGGCTGGGTCTCGGACCACAAGGGGATCGCGCTGCCGCGGTTCCCGGCGCCCCTGTCCTGCCTCACGGCCAAGGACCGCGAGGACCTGGGCTTCGGCATCGCGCACGGCGTGGACTACGTGGCCGTCTCCTTCGTGCGCTCCGCGGAGGACATCCAGGAGGTGCGACGGGTCCTCGGCGAGCAGGGAGCGACCCTCCCCGTCATCGCGAAGCTCGAGCGGGCCGAGGTCGTGGCCAATGTCCCCGCCATCCTCCCGCTGGTGGACGCGGTCATGGTGGCCCGGGGCGATCTCGGCGTCGAGGTCCCTCTGGAGGAGGTGCCGGTGATCCAGAAGGAGGTGATCCGGCAGGCGCGCCTCGCCCGGGTGCCGGTCATCGTGGCGACGCAGATGCTCGAGTCCATGGTGAGCCACGTGCGGCCCACGCGGGCCGAGGTCAGCGATGTGGCCACCGCCATCTTCGACGGGGCCGACGCCATCATGCTCTCGGCCGAGACCGCCACGGGCCGCTACCCGGTGGAGGCGGTCCAGGTCATGGCGCGCATCGCCGAGCGCGCGGAGCGCGCGGCCCAGGCGCGCGGAGTGGATCGGCGGCGTGCCGCGGCGTCCGGGTTCTCGGAGGCGGTGGCCGAGGCCGCTTGCCACGCCGCGCGCGTGCTGCGCGCCAAGGCCATCGTGGCCTTCACCCAGTCGGGGTTCAGCGCCAGGCTCATGTCGGAGGAGCGGCCGGAGGTGCCCATCGTGGCGCTCACGCCGTTCCCCGGGGTGCAGCGCCGGCTGGGTCTCTGCTGGGGGGTGAGCGCCCGGCTGGTCCGGAAGGTGGAGACCACGGAGGCGATGATCGAGGAGATCGAGGCGACCCTGCTCGGGGACGGGACCGTGCGCAACGACGACGTGGTGGTGATCGTCTCCGGCGCGCCCCTGTGGGTGACCGGCACCACGAACCTGCTGAAGTTCCACCGCGTGGGAGACAGGAGGTAACCAGAACCGCCATGGCTCACGAAGCGATCCTCTACGACGTGACGGACGGCGTGGCCACCATCACCCTCAACCGGCCGGAGGCCTACAACGCGCTGAACCTGACGCTGGGGCGGGAGGTGTTCCACGCCACGCTCGAGGCCGACGAGAGCCGGGAGGTGCGCTGCATCGTCATCACCGGCGCCGGCAAGGCCTTCTGCGCGGGCGGCGACGTCAAGGACTTCGCCGACAACCCGGAGCGCATCGGCATTCTCGTCAAGGAGCTGACCACCTACCTCCACGGCGCCGTGTCGCGGCTGGCCCGGTCCATGAAGCCGGTGATCATGGCCGTCAACGGGGTGGCCGCAGGCGGCGGCATGAGCTTCGCCCTGTCGGGGGACCTGGTGGTGGCGGCGGAGTCGGCGCGGTTCAACATGGCCTACTCGCGCATCGCGGCCTCCCCCGACGGGTCGGCCTCGTACTTCCTGCCCCGCCTCATCGGGCTGCGCCGGGCGATGGAGCTGCACTTCACCAACCGCGTCCTCTCCGCCCGAGAGGCGCTGGACTGGGGGCTCGTCACTCGCGTCCACCCGGATGCGGAGTTCCCCGCGGCGGTGACCGCCCTGGCCCGCGAGCTGGCCCAGGGGCCCACCCTGGCCTTCGGGCGCGCGAAAGCGCTCTTCCACCAGTCCACCTGGGAGAGCCTCGAGACGCAGATGGAGCTCGAGGCCCAGGCCATCGCGGCCAGCGGCCACACGGAGGACTTCCGCAACGGGGTCGTGGCCTTTTCCCGGAAGCAGCCGCCGAGCTTCAAGGGCCGGTAGTGTCGCGCCCTGCAGCCGGCGTCCTCCTGGTCGTCCTGCTGATCCTGGGGCCGAGCCGGGACGGCGCGGCCTGGCCGTTTCCGCTGGGCGACGCCTCGGGCAACCGCGTCGCCGCGGGCAAGGGCAGCTTCCCGCGCTGGCAGGCCCTGGCGCTGCCCACCGAGTCGCCGCTCCGCTGGCTCGTGGCGCTGTCCCGGCGCCGGCTCGCCGCGGTGGATCGCGAGGGGACGGTGTGGATCTTCGAGGTGGGCCGCGCCGGCATCAGCGTGGCTGCGCGCTACGGGGAGGCCGCGAGTCCCGACGGGCCGCCGGCCGTCGTGGGGCTCGGCCGCGAGAGGAGCGGGCTCGCGCTGGTGGCGCGCGACGGGCGCCTCGTCGTGTGGAGCGACGGCACGCTCCGGAGCTATGACGTCGGGACGCCGCTGTCCCGCCTGGCTGTCCCGACGCCGCTCGCGCTCGGCAGTGGCGAGTGGGACGATCTCCTGGCGGTGGCCGCCGACGGCGCCGTCCTGCTGATCGGCAACCTGACGGCGGGGCCGCGGGTGATCTCCCGTGTGGACGTCCACGCGCTTCCTGATGCCCGGATCACGGTGGCGGATCTGGACGGCGACGGCACCCCCGAAGCGGTGGTGCTCTCCGACCCCACGGAGCGCTACGCCCACGGCGCCCTCGGGGACCGCGTGGAGGCCGGGGGCGTCACGGTGATCGGCCTCTCCCCGAACGGGCTGTCCATCCGCGCCCGTCACCTGGTCCCGGCCCCGGCGGTGATCGAGGATCTGGCGCCCGTCATCGCGCCGGTGGGCGAGGGCTCGCGGCCGCTGATCGTGGTCGCCCGGAGCTCGGCGCAGCAGGGCGCCGCTGTGGCGGCATTCGGCTGGAAGGACGCCGGGCTCCTGCTGCTGGCCGAAGGCCCCGGGGCGGGGCAGGGGCTGCGCTGGACACACGTGCTGGGCGCCGCGGATCTCTCGGGCGAGGGGACGCCGGAGATCGTCGCGGTGCGCACGCCCCATCTCGGCGGGGTGCTCACCGCCTACCGCAGGCGGGGGAGCGCGCTGATCCCCGTCGCCCAGGCCTCGGGCTACGCCTCGCATCTCTTCGGCTCGCGGAACCAGGACCAGGCGCTCATCGCCGACTTCGACGGCAACGGCCGTCCCGAGGTGGTGCTGCCGCGACAGTCGCGCGAGGCCCTCGCCGGGCTCGAGCTCGAGAGCGGGCGCTTCGCCGAGCGCTGGAGCCTCCTGCTCGGGAGCCCGGTGGAGTCGAACCTGGTGGCGGCCGATCTCTCGGGGGACGGGCTCGTGGATCTGGCGGTGGCCGACCGGCGCGCGCTGCGCGTCTTCCTCAGTGTCCGGTAGTGGTACCCTGACGGGCGTGATGGCTCCACGCCCGCGCCTGTTCTACCGCCCCGGCTGAAGCAGCTGCGCCAGGACGAAGGAGCTCCTCGCGTCCTGGGCGGTCGAGTTCGACCCCGTAAACGTCGAAGGCAATCCCGCGGGCCAGGCCGAGCTGGAGGGTCTCGGCATCCGTCTCGTGCCGGCCGTCGCCGTCGGCGAGCGCGCCGTGCAGGGCTGGAACCCCGAGGGCTACGCGGCGCTGCTGGGCGTGGACTACCGGGCGGCGGCGAAGCTCCCCCCGACCGTGCTGGCGGCGCGCCTCGACCGCCTCCTCGCCAATGCCGAGCGCCTCGTGGCCCGCCTGCCGGAGTCGCTCATGGGCTGGACGCCGCCCCAGCGGGACCGGACGCTGCGAGAGCTTGGCTACCACGTCTTCCGGGTGGGACTCGCCTTCGCCGATGGGATGGACCTGGGGACCTTCCCCGAGGGCTGGCTTCAGGAGAGGGCTCCCGCTGACCTGAGTGACGGCCCCGCCATCGCGCGCTACGGCGGCCTGGTGCGCGGGCGACTCTCGGCATGGTTCCGGGGCGCCGGCGCGCAGGAGTATGCGCGCGTGATCTCCGTCTACTACGGCCCCCAGTCGGGCCACGATCTCCTGGAGCGCACCACGTGGCATACGGCCCAGCACCTCCGCCAGCTCCACGCCCTGGCGGTGGAACGCGGCGTGACTCCGCCCGACCCGCTCCCCGCGGCCGACCTCGAGGGGCTCCCGCTCCCCGCGAGCCTGTGGTAATACGGTGCTCGCGGGGGCGCCGGGGGAGCCACCACGCTTGAGGCGCACGAACATGAATCGCTCACGCACCACTGCATCTTGGCTGGACGGGCGATCCGGCGGCGGCCAAGTGCGCGGTTCGGCTCGGATCGCCTTCGGCGAGCCGGGATCAAACTGTCGAAAGGGAGTGAGGCCTTTTCCCTTGACCGCATTCATCCCGCGGTGAGAGTATTGGCTAACTATTTGAATGTTGGCTCTTTTCGGCTGCGGAGACCCCCACCACCAGGCGGCCGAAGGGGGGAGCGGTGATGGAGAAGAAGAAGATCCTCGTGGTTGACGATGAGCCACGGGTCTGTGAGATGCTGAAAGGGTTCCTCGAGAGCAGGGGGTACCCGGTCCTCACCGCCTTGAGCGGTCAGGAGGCTCTCGCAGCCGTCCAGGAGGAGCGGCCCGATCTGATCCTTCTCGACATCTTGATGCCGGGGATGAACGGCCTGGAAGCCCTACAGCGGATCCGTGAGATCGATCCGACAGCCGGGGTCATCATGCTCACCGGCCTCCTGGATGAGGAGGTCGCCAGACAGGCCATGCAGCAAGAGGCCTACGACTATCTCACAAAGCCCGTCGACCTTGACTACCTTGAACTGACTATCCTCGCGAAGCTCGCCCGGAGGGGGGATTCGCTCGCGGGGCATCCTGGTGTTCGGAGCGCGGGAAAGAATCGTGCCTGATGAGAGAGGGTAAGTGTACGAGGCGTATTGGGGACTCAGCAGGGCCCCGTTCCAGAACGTGCCCAATCCCACCTTCTTCTGCCCCATTCCGGCCCATGGGGAGATCTTGGAGAAGCTCGTCTACGTGGTCCAGTACGGAAAGGGAGGGGCCTTGCTCACGGGGGAGATCGGGTGCGGGAAGAGCACCTTGAGCCGTGTCTTCCTTTCGCAGCTCGAGGAGGAGAAGTATGACGTCGGCCTCGTGATCAACCCCTCCTTCCCCGCGGAGGAGCTGCTGTACGAAATTGCGCGGCAGCTGGATGTCTCTCCTCAAGCTCCCCATCGGCCCACGCTCTTCCGTTCCTTGACCGACCGCCTCGTGGCAAACGACCAGGCGGGGCGGGCCACCGTCCTCGTCATGGATGAGGCCCACACGATCAGGGACCAGGCGGTCTTCGAAGACCTGAGGATGCTGCTGAATTTCCAGTTCAACGATCGCTATCTCCTCAGCGTGATCTTCCTCGGCCTGCCGGAACTGAAAGAGAGCATCGCCCAACACCGGTCGCTCGATCAGCGGCTTCCCATCCGCTTGAACCTCACCCCCCTGAACGAGGCGGAGACGGCCTTTTACATCGGCTTTCGCTTGAAGAAGGCCGGGGCGGAGAGGCGGATTTTCACCGGCGAAGCCATCAAGTCGATCCACCAGGAGGCGGGGGGGATCCCTCGGAGCATCAACAACCTCTGCGACCTCTGCCTCTTCGAGGGTTGGCGACGAAGGGTCAGGGAGGTGGACCCCTCGCTGGTCAAGGTAGCCACGGCCTTCACCTAGGGCGGCGGGGATGGAAAGCGGGACGCTGACTCCGCCGCTCACTCCTCCGGGGCGCGCTGGGTTTGGTGGGCTCTGCGGGCGATCGCTTCACGCCCTCACCCACATGAGGAGGGGGAAGGTGGCAACCGGGTGAGGCTGAGCGACTTGGTCAAAGGCGGAGGGCAGGAGCCTGAGCCCTCGCGGAGGGACAAGGGGGAGGCCCGGAGGCTGAGCGACCTGGTTCGCAAGGGCGCCTCCCCGGAAGGCGGTCTCCCCGTGGTCCCCGGTGCGGCCCCGGAGGGGGCCTCGGGCGGCTCTGGCGTCCTCGGTCAGAAGGAGGCCACCAAAGGCGGTCCACCCCCCGGGGACCTCGATGCGGCCAACCAGGCGCTCCAACGCGCCGCGCATATCCTCGATGAGATCCTCGAGGCGGTCAGAACCCGCTCCTCCTTCTCCATCCTGGACGCCCGGCAAGCGGTGGAGGTCCTGCTCGAGTGCATGAATGCCGGCGACGCCCTGCTGGTGCCCTTTTTCAGCGGAGGCGGCCCTCCGCCGAGCCTCGCGCGCGAGGTCGCGAACGTCTGCATCCTGTCGCTGAAGATGGGGATGGAACTCGGCTATGCCGCGGATGCGCGTCGCCGGCTGGGCCTCGTGGCCTTGCTTGCCGACGTCGGCAAGGTCCACGTGCCGGCCCAGGTCGTCGGCAAGCAGGGTCCCCTGACCCCCGGGGAACGGGCCGTCGTCGAGGAGCACCAGCGCGAGGGGGCGAAGCTTCTGCAGAAGCTGGGGCCCGAGTACCAGTGGTTGGCCCTGGCGGTCGAGAAGCGGTACGCAAGAGCCGCCGGAGCCCGCCAGCCCGAAAACGAGGGTGAGGAATTCGCCGCGATCGTCCACCTGGCCGATGTCTACGAAAGCCTCGTCCACCACCGGCCGTTTCGCGAACGCGTCGGGATCTTCGAGGCTCTCAAGGAGATCTTCCAGAGTCAGCGGACGACGTTCCCGGACAGGATCTTGAAGGCTCTGATCCGGACCCTCTCCACTCTCCCGGTGGGGAGCCTGGTCCGCCTGAACACGGGGGAGATCGGCCGGGTCGTGGGGAAGAACAGGAACTTGCCCCTGCGCCCGGTCGTGGAACTTCTGGTCCGTCGGGGCAAGCGCCTGGACTCCCCCGTGGTCATCGATCTCAGCCAGAGCCCTCTTCACCACATCCAGGACGCGGTTCTCTATGAGGCCCTTCAATGAGGCGGCGCGTCAACCCGCGGCTGGTTCTCGCCGCCCTCCTCCTTGTCGGTTCCGGGTGCGCCCTGGAGCCCCCTCGAGGTCTCCAGGCGCCTCCGGCGTCCCTGGCGGGTTCGGGCGCGCCGGCCGTTCAGGCTCCGCCCTCCGCGGCGGTGCCAGAGGCTCCTCCCGTCCTTCAGCCTGTGACGGAGAACCACACCTTCGTAATCCAGGACGGGGTCCCGCGGTACAAGATCGGTCCGGGCGACGTTCTCGAGATCCTGCTGAAGCGGGGAGTGACGGAGGAGAAGCACACGGCGTCCGTGAAGGCCAACGGGATCGTCACCGTTGCCTTCCTCGAGGCGAAGGCGAAAGGGCTCACGGTGGAGCAGGCGGCGGAGGAGATCCACCGGGTCCTGGCTCCCTTCTACCGGCAGATCGCCGTGGAAGTGCTGGTCAGGGAGTACAACAGCAAGAAGGTAACGGTCCTGGGGGCGTTGGGGAGCGGGGCGGGGGGGCTCGTCCTCCCCCTCAAGGGGAGAAAGACCCTCCTCCAGCTCCTGGCCGAGGCCGGAGGACCGGCCCCGATGGCCGACCTGGAGCGGGTGCGCGTCATCCGTCCGGACGGCCCTCCGGTGACCGTCAACCTCTTTCGCCTCCTCGAAGAGCCACTCGCGCAGGCGTTCGTGGTGGACACGGGCGAGGTGGTGTTCATCCCGGCGCGGACGCCGCCGGCGGAGAAGAAGGTCTTCGTCCTCGGCGAGGTCAGGAGTCCTGGAGCTTTTTCCTTGCTCCCGAACATGCGCCTCTCGCAGGCCCTGGCGCTCGCTGGGGGGACCACGGACGTGGCGGTCCTGGAGAGCGCCCGCATCGTCCGAGGGGGCCTCAGCAAGTCCCAGATCGTGGAGGCGGATTTCCGAAGGGTCCTGGAGCACGCCGATCCGAGCCAGGACCTCGTCCTGCAGCCCGACGATCTCATCGTGCTCCCCCGGAGCGCCATCGGCAACTGGAACGCCTACCTCGCCAAGATCCGGCCCACCATGGAGTTCCTGACGGCTCCGCTCCAGGCCTTCACCCAGGGCCTGCTTCTCCCAGAGCTCCTGCGGCGGAAATAGGGGATGGCCCAGTACGAGCTGAACCTGAGGGACTACCTCAGGATCCTCCGCCGCCGGAAGGGGATCGTCTTCATTGTCCCCATCCTCTTCGGCGTCTTCTCGTTCGCCCTGGCCGTCCTGCAGGCCCCGACGCCGCTCTACCGGGCCAAGGCGGTCGTCCGGGTGCAGCAGGCCATCAGCTTCGCGGGACTGCTCCAGGAGCTGGTCGCCTTCCACCCGGTGGGGAACCTGGAGACCCAGGCGGCCCTGATCAAGGGCTTCCCCGTCATGAGCGTGGCGGCCAGGAAGCTCGGGCTCATCCCCCGGGAGGTCACCCCCGAGCAGCTCCTGGGATCCCCGGCCTCTCTTGAAGCGATCAAGGATCTTCAGGAGGCGATCGAGGTGCAGCGGGTGGAGGAGACAAGCCTCATCGAGATCAGGGCGACCGCCGCCGATCCGGTCGAGGTGGTCCGGATCGCGAACACCGTCGCCGAGGCGTTTCAGGAGGACAACTTCGCCACCCGGAGCCGGCAGGTCCGGGAGGCACGGGAATTCATCGAGCGCCAGCTCGAGGAGGTCGGAGCGAAGCTCGGGCAATCCGAAGACGAGGTGAAGTCCTTCAAGGAGCGGAACCAGCTCTTCATTCTCCCGGAGGGGACCCGGGAGGTCGTGACCCAGCTGGCGGGCCTCGAGGTGGACTCGGAACGAATCAGGCGAGCCATCGCGGAGGTGGAGGCTCAGTTCGCGCTCCTCGACGACGAGCGGGTCCGGGCCCGCCCGGCTGCCCTCAGCCCGGAGGCGACCGACCCGGTCCTCTCGAAGCTCTACGCCTCTCTCTCCGACCTCGCGCTGGAACGGGAGAACCTCCTCCTGACGTTGCTTCCCGCTCATCCCCAGGTGAAGCAGCTCGACACCCAGATCGGCAATGTCCGGCAGAGCCTCAGGCAGGTCCTGACGGCCCGGCTCACCGTGCTGCGGGGGCGGGCCGGGGAGCTCCGCAGGGGCATCGCGCGCCTGAGGCAGGAGCAAGCGGTCATTCCGGAGGCCGCCCTCGACATGGCCCGGATGGAGCGGGACGTGAAGGTGAACGAGCGGCTCTTCTCGCTCCTCAAGGAGAAGCACCAGGAGGCCCTGATCAGGGAGAAGGAGCAGGTGCCGGAGGTCAGTGTCGTCAGGCCGGCCACGGGGCCGCTCGCGCCCATCAACCCCCCGCGGGCGCTGCCGAAGGCCGCCATCGGTCTCGTCGTCGGTCTCATCGTGGGGATCGTTCTCGCGTTCGTCGCCGAGGCCCTGGACACGTCCATCGGGGCCATCGACGAGGTGGAGGCGACCCTGGGGACCCCCGTCCTGGGCGTGATCCCCCATGTGGACATCCGGGCAGAGATCTATCAGCAGAAAGGCGAGGCCGTCCCCCTCGACAGGGAGACCGAGCGGAAGCACGCGTTCCTCATCAGCCTCTTGCTGCCGAAGTCCCGGATCGTGGAGGCGTACCTGGCGCTCCGGACGAACCTGCTCTTCGCCGGGCTCGAGCGGGACCTGAAGACCGTCATGGTGACGAGCTCGACGCAGAGGGAAGGGAAGACGACCGTCGCCATCAACCTCGCCATCGTCCTCGCCCAGCTCGGCAAGCGCACCCTGCTCGTCGAGGCCGACCTCCGGAACCCGCTCCTGCATCACGCCTTTGGCATCCCCAAGGAGCCCGGGCTGACCGAGGTGGTCCTCGGCAGCGCCTCCCTCGACGACGCCACGCGGAGCTTCCCGGACATCATCCTGGGCGAAGCGGGGGTGGAGGGGCTGCTCGGCCAGCCCGGGCTCGACAACCTCTTCCTCATCCCCAGCGGGTACCAGCCGCCCAACCCGACGGAGTTCCTGAGCGCTCAAGGGATGGCGAGCTTCCTGGCCGAAGTCCGGCAGCGCTACGACTACATCATCCTCGACGTGGCCCCGGTCCTGCCCCTCGCGGACCCCTCCATTCTGGGCGCGCGCGTGGACGGGACCCTGATCGTCGTCCGCGTGGGACGGGTGGCGCGGGCGGCCTTGAGGCGGGCGAGGGCTCTCCTCGACGCGGCCAAGTCGCGGGTGGTGGGCGTCTGCCTCACCGGGGTGAGAGCCGAGGTGAGCCCGGACTATGCCGAGATGGCGTACTACCGGTACCGCTACGGGCCTCCCGAGACGGTCACCGGCGCGGCGTCGGGATGGCTGGGGTGGCTCGGGGGCATCGCCACGGGGAGAGTCAAGACCCTGGCCTTCTGGCTCCTCCTCCTGCTGCTCCTTGCGCTGGCCCTCGGGGTGTGGACGTGGCGGACGGGGTACCTCAAGCTCCCATTCCTTTCGGCCCTCCCGCTCGAAGCCGCCCGCGTGGCCCACTCCGTCGCCTCGTTCCCCTCGATGCTGGGCCCCCGGGCTGTCGATTTCAGTCCGCCGGCCGAGGTTCCCCGCCGCCCGAGCCCCCCCGACGCGGCGGCAGCCCCCGAGGTCTCACCCAAGCCCACCTATGCCGTTCAGCTCCATGCCTTCCGGAGCGAGGACAAGGCCCGTCAGGTCGTCGCCCGGTACCGGGCGCGGGGTCTCCCGGCGTTCACGGCCGAAGCCCAGATCCCCGGGGCCGGACGGTGGTGGCGGGTCCTGGCCGGCGAGTTCGAGACCCGGGACAAGGCAGAGACGTTCGGCTGGGATCTGGTCCTGGAGGGAACGGCCGAGGAGTTCATCGTCGCTGACGGCGCCTCGAGGCCCTGACATG
>Ga0154441_1233_pt1 | contig 13761 bp, 14 predicted proteins | sample RifGroC2_FD_115945 | JGI IMG/M metagenome (GOLD analysis project Ga0154441, IMG submission 115945) | Candidatus Rokubacteria bacterium GWC2_70_16 | reverse complement strand
GGTTGTGCCGAGACGCAGCCCCCGGATCCCCGTGCGGGATTGCCCCCGACCCCGTGGGCCACGCGCGCGACCCCCGAGGCCCGCGGCGACGTCAAGGCCCTGCCCGACGGCAAGCGGCAGGCCGTCCGCTACAAGGGCTGGACCACCGCGGACTTCGGCCAGTTCAGGACGTACTCCTACGATGACACGAGGCCAGAGCCGCGACCGGGGAAGGCGCCCATGCCTGCCACGGCGGGAGATTCCAAGAAGGGCCGGAGCCTGTTCCTGGCCAGGGCCAAGGGGCCGTGCACGGGCTGCCACCTGATCCAGGGGCAGGACGTGTGGCCGGCGGGGAACGTGGGGCCGGATGTCTCCACCTTCGGCGACCGCGGCCTGCCCGACGAGTACGTCTTCAACCTCATCTACGATCCCCGGCACATCTTCCCCAACACGACGATGCCCCCCTGGGGCACGGGCGGCGCGCTGACGCCCGGGGAGGTCATGGATCTGGTGGCCTTCCTCAAGACGCAGAAGGCGCCGCTGCCGCCGGAGAAGGATCGGGAGCGGGATCCCAACACCCGCCCCAAGCCCCCCGGCTTCGGCGACAACCTGGATCCCACCAACAACCCGGCCGTGGTGCGCGCCGAGGCGGCCGAGGTCTCCTGGGCCAGGAAGGGGCCGGCCGGCAAGTCCTGCGCCGACTGCCATGCCGGCGGGCCGGCCAAGGCCATGCGGGGCGTGGCGACGCATTACCCGAGGTACGTCAAGCAGTACCGGCGCGTGATGAGCATCGAGGATCTCCTCACGGTGCACGCGCCCGAGACCACGGGGATCCCGCTGCTCGCCCAGAGCAAGGAGAACCTCGACATGGCCGTGCTCGTCAAGATGGCCTCCAACGGCCTGCCGGTAGCGGTGGATCTCTCCACGCCCGAGCACCGCGCGGCCTTCGAGCGCGGCTTGGCCTCCTTCAACAAGCGGGTGGGGCAGCGCAACCACGCCTGCGCCGACTGCCACACGGCCGGCAGCGGCCGGGGGGCCGACCGCTTCCTCGGGGGACGGCTCCTGGCCAACGTGGAGGTGGGACTGAGTCGCCACTTCCCGACCTGGCGCACGAGCCAGGGGGAGATCTGGGACATGCGCAAGCGCATGCAGTGGTGCCTGACGCCGCTGGGGATGAACATGCTGCCGGCCGACGCCGTGGAGTACGCCGAGCTGGAGCTGTACCTCACCTCCTTCGACAAGGGCAAGCCCATGAGCGTGCCGGGCATCAGGCACTAGTGCCGGGCCAATGAACGTCGCCATACTTCGTTCTCGGTCGGCGCGGGCGCTCAACGTACAGGGAGTACGCCTCGCGCCCGCGCCTCCCTCGGGCCTCGTCTGGCTCGTTCCTTGGCCCGGCACGGTGCGGTCGCGCCGGTGGAGTGGGCCGAACTCGTTGGAGGCGAATTAGCGGATGGACGTCACGCGTCCTCGCGCCCGCGCCTCCCTCGGGCCTCGTCTGGCTCGTTCCTTGGCCCGGCACGGTGCGGTCGCGCCGGTGGAGTGGGCCGAACTCGTTGGAGGCGAATTAGCGGATGGACGTCACGCGTCGGGACTTCCTGACGCTCTTGACCGTGGCGGGCGCCCTGGGGGCCGGAAGCCCCGGGGCGCAGGCCGCGGCCCTCGAGCCCGAGCGGCTCCTCGACTTCCAGGCGCTCGGGAACGTGACCTTGCTGCACATGACAGACCCCCACGGGACGCTCCTGCCCGTGCACTACCGCGAGCCCGACACACTGATCGGCGTGGGCGCCGAGGCGGGCAGCCGCCCCTTCCTCACCGGCGAGGCCTTCCTCAAGGCCTATGGGATCGCGCGGGGGTCGGCGGAGGCCCATGCTCTCACCCACCTCGACTTCGCGGCCCTGGCCGCGCGCTACGGCCGGATGGGCGGCTACGCGCACATCGCGACGCTGGTCCAGCGTGTGCGCGCCGCGCGTCCGGGCCAGACGCTCCTGCTGGACGGCGGCGACACGCTGCAGGGCTCGGCCACGGCGCTGTGGACCCGGGGCGAGGACATGGTGCGCGCCATGAACCAGCTCGGCGTGGACGTCTTCACGCCGCACTGGGAGTTCACCTACGGCATCGACCGGGTGAAGGAGCTGTTCGGCGACCGCGAGAGCCGGGGGCTGTTCAGGGGCGACTTCGTCTGCCACAACTGCAAGGAGCTCAACTGGGACGAGCCGGTCTTTCACCCCTACACGCTCCGCGAGGTCGGCGGCGTCAAGGTCGGCGTCATCGGCCAGGCCTTTCCGTACGTGCCCATCTCCCACCCCCGGCGTCTCGTCCCGAACCTCACCTTCGGGATCCAGGAGGAGCAGGCGCAGCGGCTGGTCAACGAGCTGCGGGACGACAAGAAGGCGGACGTGGTGGTGCTCCTGAGCCACAACGGGCTCAGCAGCGATATCAAGATGGCCGGGCGGGTGCGCGGCATCGACGTGGTCCTCGGCGGCCACACCCACGACGGCCTGCCCCGCCCCATCGTCGTGGGCCGGACGCTGGTCGTCAACTCGGGAGCGCATGGCAAGTTCCTGAGCCGGCTGGACCTCGACGTACAGGGGGGGCGCCTCCAGGCCCATCGCTACAAGCTCATGCCCGTGCTGTCCCGGTACGTCCCGGAGGAGGCGGGCATGGCGCGGCTGATCCGCGAGATCCGCGCCCCCTACGAGGCGCGGCTCGCCGAGCCGCTGGCCGTGTCCGAGACGCTCCTCTACCGGCGTGGCAACTTCAACGGCTCCTTCGACGAGATCCTGCTGGACGCCCTGCTCAAGCGGCTGGACGCCGAGGTGGCCTTCTCCCCGGGCTTCCGCTGGGGCGTGACCATCGTGCCGGGACAGACGATCACCCTCGAGGACGTCTACGCCCACACGGCCCTCACCTATCCCAACACCCTGGTCCGTGAGCTCACGGGCGCCGAGATCCGCCAGATCATGGAGGATGTGGCCGACAACCTCTTCCACCCGGACCCCTACTACCGCCAGGGCGGGGACATGGTCCGCGTGGGCGGGCTCACCTACGCCATCGAGCCCCGGAAGCCCATGGGGCAAAGGATCAGCGACATCCGCGCGGGCGGCGTGCCGCTGTCCGCCGACCGCCGCTACAAGACGGCCAGCTGGGCCGCCGTGGGTCCCGAGGCCCCGGGACCGCCGGCCTACGACGTGGTGGCCCAGCACCTGCGCGACCTCAAGCGGGTCAGGCTCGACCCTCGGCCGCGCGTCAAGGTGCTCTGAGACCGGCAGACAACGACTCACCGGCGAATGCCAGAGAGGAGCGATCGAATGAACGGATTCATGGCCCTGATGCTGGGTGCGGTGCTGGTCGCGGGATGGAGCAGCCAGGCGGTGGCCGACCACGTGAAGGACGGCCGTCAGGTCCACAGGTATGTCTATCTCCGTCCGTGAGCCGGGGCGGCTCCTCGCCGCGGTCCTCCTGGCGCTGCTCGTGTCCGTCGGCGTCGCCCGGGCGGCCACCGAGGCCATCGAGGATCTGCTCTTCGATCTCCAGCTCGTCCCGCTGGACGGCCAGGCGCCGCCCCCGTTCACCCTGGAGGCCCTCGACGGGAAGCGGGTGTCGCTGACCGACTTCAAGGGGCAGGTGGTCTTCCTGTACTTCTGGGCCTCCTGGTGACCCTTCTGCGCGAGGGAGTTGCCCTCGACCATCGAGCAGGCGCACCGGGAGCTGGGGCCGAAGGGGCTGGCTGTCCTGGCCATCAACATCCAGGAGGGCCGGCAGAAGGTGGCTGGCTGGGTGAAGGATAAGGGCTTGACCTCGCGGGTCCTGCTCGACCCGGCGGGAGAGGCCGTGGCCGCCTACCGCGTGACGGCCACGCCCACCTTCTTCCTCATCGGGCGCGACGGCAAGTTGGTCGCGCGGGGGGTGGGCACGCGCACCTGGCTCGGGGACAAGGGGCGGGCCCTCCTGAGCGCGTTGCTCGCCGCTCCCGGCCCGGGCCCCGGCCGTCCGGCGCCAGCCAGGTGATCCGTATGCCCGGCGCCGATTGCGCCGGGACCTGCCAGACGCTATAGTCGTGCCGCGCCGGCCGGGCGCGGGCCCGGCCGGGCTGCGCGGTACCCGACCACGGCGGGCTTCGTGACCGACACCATCGAGACCGACATCCTCGTGCTCGGCGCCGGCGGCGCCGGCCTCTGCGCCGCGCTGCACGCCACCGACCGCGCGCCCCGGCTCTCGGTCACCGTCGCCGTCAAGGGGCTCCTGGGACGTGCCGGCTGCACGCGCATGGTCCAGGGCGGCTACAACGCCGTCCTCGCCGAGCCGGACTCGCTGGAGGCCCACTGCCTCGACACCCTCAAGGGCGGTGGCTGGATCAACGACCAGGAGCTCGTCTGGAGGCTCGTCACCGAGGCGCCGCGGCGGGTGCTCGAGCTCGAGGCGCGCTACGGCTGCTTCTTCGACCGGCACGCCGACGGGCGCATCCACCAGAAGCCCTTCGCCGGCCAGACCCACGACCGCACCATCCACAAGGGGGATCTCACGGGCATCGAGATCATGAACCGGCTCAGCGAGCAGGTCTGGGTCCGGCCCGGGATCCGCGCGCTGGAGGAGCACCGGGCGGTGGCGCTGCTCCGCGACGAGGCGGGCCGGGTGGGCGGCGCGTTGCTGCTCGATATCCGGAGCGGCCGCTTCGTCGCCGCCAGGAGCCGCGCCACGCTCTCGGCCATGGGCGGCGGGCCGACCATGTACCGGGTCTTCGCCTGCTCGGCGGACAAGGCCGCCGACGGGCTGGCGCTGGCGCTCCGGGCCGGCGCGCCGCTCAAGGACATGGAGATGATCCAGTTCCACCCCACGGGGCTCATCGTCCCCGACTCCCTCATGACGGGCGCGTTGCTGGAGGAGGGGCTGCGTGGGGCGGGCGGGCGGCTCCTCAACGGGCGCGGCGAGCGGTTCATGGCGCGCTACGACCCCGGGCGGATGGAGCGCTCGACCCGGGACCTGGTGGCGCGCGCCGCCTTCATCGAGGTGACGGAGGGGCGGGGGACGCCCCACGGCGGGGTGTGGATCGACGTCTCGCACCTCGGGGCCGAGTTCGTCGAGCGGAACTTCCGCGGCATGGTCAAGCGCTGCCGCGACTTCGGCCGCGACCTGGCGCGCGAGCCCGTGGAGGTGGGCCCGACGGCGCACTTCACCATGGGCGGCATGGTGATCGACACGGCCTGCCAAACGCCGGTGGAGGGGCTCTTCGCCGCAGGCGAGGACGCCGGCGGGATCCACGGCGCCAATCGCCTGGGCGGCAACGGCGTGGCGGATTCCACGGTGTTCGGCGGTATCGCCGGCGACACCATGGCCGAGTGGGTGGCCGGCCGCCCGCTGCCGCGCCTGTCAGGGGCGAGCATCGAGGCCGAGGCCACCGCCGTGACGGCGGCCCTCGAGCGGAGGGGGGAGGAGAGCCTCTACGCGCTCCAGTCCAGGCTCCGCGACGTCATGTGGGAGCGGGTGGGGCTGATCCGGACCGGCGCGGGGCTCCAGGCGGCCGTGGGCGAGATCGAGGAGATCGCCGCCCGCGCCGAGCGTGTCGGGGTGGCCGGCGGCCCGGCCTTCAACCTCGCCTGGCAGGACTGGATGAACCTCCGCCACCAGGCGCAGGTGGGCTGGCTCATCGCCCGGAGCGCGCTCGAGCGCACCGAGAGCCGCGGCTCACACTTCCGCGCCGACTGCCCCGGGCCGGGGCCGGCGCTGGTGAACATCCACGTCCGGGCGGAGCCCGGCGCGCCGCCACGCCTCTGGAGCGAGCCCGTGCGTCTCACCCGCCACCGTCCGGAGCCGGCGGCTCGCGCCGTCACCGCAGAGGTGGGCGACTGACCGGACCGGGGCGCCGCGCGGGCGCCCCCAAGCGAGGAGGACGGCCACTGAGGCGTCTGCGCGAAGTGACCCTGGCGGCGTTGCTGCTGCTCTGCGGAGCACCCGCGGCCATGGCGCAGCTGCGCGTGGCCACTGAGCGCGACGGCCCCGTGGCCCTCGGCGACGGCCCCGACCGCGCGGTGCTGGTGGAGAAGACCTACGAAGAGGCCACCGGCGTCCCGCCCGCGGGCTGGAAGCGGACCCTCACGCGGCTGCGCTTCCTAACGCCGGCCGGCCGCCTCCTCTACCAGGAAACCCTCGAGAGCCGGCTCATCGCGGGGCAGGGGTTCGACGGCGAGACCTCAGCCGGGCCGGCCCAGGAGCTGCGCGGCAGCGCTCGCCGCTTCCTCTTGCTCCCCCTGGGCTTCGACCCCAGCGCGCCCGCCAGCGGCATCGTGCTCGTCGTCTACGGCTTCGACCGGCGCGGGCATTTCAGGCGGCTGGGCGCGCCCTTCGACGGGCCCGGGACGGACGTCACGAATCCCGCTGACGCCTCGGGGAAGATCATCGGGCTTCGCGAGGGTCGCTACCTGGATGTGGCCTCATGGACGTCGCACTTCACCCTGATCCTGCCCTGGCAATACCACGACGAGCGCGATGGGTTCGAGCTGGTGAAGCCGTGCGGGCCGATCAAGGTGGATCCGCGGCCGCCCGAGGCGGCAACGGTGACGCTCCATCGCAAGCGCGGAGGCCAGCCGCCCGTGGGCCAGACGCGCAATCTCTGGGACCTCGCCGTCCACAAGCCCGTGCAGGTGCGGCCGGCGTCGAAGATCCAGTTCCTGGAAGGGTGCCGCCTCTACAGCCAGACCCGCACCGGGGAGTTCACGACCTGGCTGCGCGTCACGATCGACGGCGAGGAGGGCTGGGTCAGCGGCGAGGGACAGGACCTCGACCGCCTCGGGCTGCCCACCGCCGGGTAGCCGAGGAGATCGGCAGGGCGGATCCGCCGCGATCAGCGGCTCTGGCTCGCCCGGGGCCGCGCGGCTGCGCCGCCGGCCCGGCCCCGAGGCGGACGCCGCAGCTCGGCCAGGAAGGCCTCGAACCCCGCGAGCGATCCCTCGGCGAGGCTCCAGCGCCGGATGGCCCGGAGGTCCACCCGCCGGTTCCGGGCGATGGCGACGGCGACGGCCAGGCTGCTCCGGTCGTTCCAGTGGTAGAAGGCGGCCAGCCGGTCACGGCACGAGTCCGTGGCCGACAGGATGAGGGCCCGGGCTCCGCGCCGCCTCCGCTCGACGGGCCTGATCGCGTGGTCGCTTCCGATGGCGAGCGGCCCGCGTAGGAACTCGACGTAGAACGCCGTGCGCGGGTGCACATAGGAATCGCCCCGGCGGAGGAACTTGACGCTGGCCATCGCCGCGTCCAGCCGGGCCTGGGTGGTCGGGCCGACCAGCACGAAGTCCACGTCGCGCGACTGGTAGTCGCCCCCGGTGTGCAGGCTTGCGCAGGCCCCACCGGTGAGCACGGCCCGGATGCCGTGCCGCCTGAGCGCCTCGCCGAGCGCGATGGCCACATCGGCCAGCGAGGACTGCCGGATGATCACAGCGGCTTGGCCGTCCGGCGGGGCCGGCGGCGGAGCGCAGCCACCCGGCCGCGGAGGTCCTCCTCCGGCTCGGCGAGGCGCTCGAGGTACCTCCCCAGCGCCTCGTGGGCGAAGTAGCGGGGCTCCAGCCGGAAGGCGCGGGTCCGGCCCACCGGACGCGCGGCCACCAGCCCGTCGCGCTCCAGGCTCGCCAGCGCCTTCTGGACGCTGGAGAGGGGGGCGCCGAGGAGCCGGGCCAACTCGCGCGGATAGCTCTCCCCCAGCAGGCGGAGGGCGAGCAGCGCGCGGGTCCGCGTCCGGCTGCCGAATGGGCTCGAGGTGATCATGACCTCCATGGGAGGTCATATGACCACTCTTTGCGGTCTCAGTCAACCTGTCCGAGTCCGGCCTCCGGAGGGCGGGCGCGGCGGTGCTATACTCGCGGCCGATCATGAGCGGTCCCCGGGTGCTCCGGCGCGGATGGATGACGCGCGAGGGGTGGCGCGACACCAAGGCCGGTCTGTGGGCCTGGCTCCTCCAGCGGGCCGCGGCCGTGGCGCTCGTGGTCGTCATTGTCCTCCACCTGCAGAACCCCTTCCTCCGCGCCGTCCAGGCCGCGCTCCTGGCGCTCGTCCTGCTCCATGGGCTCCTGGGGGTGCGGGCCATCCTGCTCGACCTCGGCCTGCCGGTGCGCTGGCACCGCGCGCTCTTCGCCGGGGCCCTCGGGCTCGGGATCCTGCTCTTCGCCGTCGTCTGGAGCTGGCGGTGGTACTGAGGGTCTTCCGCTGGGCTCCCGGCGGCGCGGAGCGCTACCAGGAGTATCCCGTGACGCCGCGCGCGGGCATGACAGTGCTCGACGCCCTCGTCGAGATCCAGCGCGGCAGCGACCCGACGCTCGCCTTCCGGTACGCCTGCCGCGTGGGCATGTGCGGCTCCTGCGCCCTGGTCATCGACGGGCGCGAGCGCTGGGCCTGCCGGACGCTGCTCGCGCCGCTGCGGCGGAGCCTCGTCACCGTGCGCCCGCTCTACCACTTCCCGCTGATCCGGGACCTCGTGGTGGACCAGGAGCCCTTCAGCCGGAAGATGCTGGCGGCGGGGGCGACGTTCGCGCCGGCCGAGGGCCTCGCCGCCTTCGCTGCCGTGGGCCGGGACACCGCCGAGCGCCGCCGCGTGGACGCCGCCATCGAGTGCATCGGCTGCGGCATGTGCGTCTCGGCCTGCACCCTGGTGGCCCACGACGAGCGCTTCCCGGGGCCCGCCGCGCTCAACCGCGCCTTCACCCTCCAGCTGGACAGCCGTGACGGGGGCCACGCCGAGCGGGGGACGCGGCTCCGGTCCGAGGATGCGCTGGCGCGCTGCCACGGGCAGGCCGGCTGCACGGCGGTCTGTCCCATGGAGATCTCGCCCACCGACTCGATCCTGAGGCTCCGCCGGCGCGCGATCCTCGCGCTGTTCTGAGCCGATCTGCCCATTTCCCGCGGGCCCTCGGCGCCGCCGATCGCCTTGACCCGCCTCCGCGCGTCATGCTAGGGTAGCGCGTGGATCGGACAGGTCGCCTCCTGTCCTGAGACGGGCAGGAGGCGATTCGTCCGTGTAGCCCCGAATCGCGACCTGGTTGCCACGCAGTCCGGTCGGTCGAGGAGGCCCTCTATGGCGGTAGATTCCATCCAGCGGCTCTACGAATCCATGCCCGCCCGCCTCGAGGCGGCGCGCCGGCGCTTCGGCCGCGGGCTCACGCTGGCCGAGAAGATCCTGGTCAGCCACGCCGACGACGTCGACGCGCAGGAATGGAACCGCGGCCGGGCCCAGCTCCGGCTCCGTGTGGACCGCGTGGCCCTGCAGGACGCCACGGGGCAGATGGCGCTGCTCCAGTTCATGCAGGCGGGCAAGAAGCGCGTCGCGGTGCCCAGCACCGTCCACTGCGACCACCTGATCCGCGCCCAGGGCGGTGCCCCCGAGGACATGAAGCGCGCGTCCGCGGAGAACCGCGAGGTGTACGACTTCCTCCGATCGGCCGCGCGCAAGTACGGCCTCGGCTTCTGGAAGCCCGGCTCCGGCATCATCCACCAGGTGATCCTGGAGAACTACGCCTTCCCCGGCGGCCTCATGATCGGCGCCGACTCCCACACCCCCAATGCCGGCGGCCTCGGCATGGCGGCCATCGGCGTGGGCGGCGCCGACTGCGGCGAGGCCATGGCGGGACTGGCGTGGGAGGTGCTCCACCCCCGGCTGATCGGCGTGCGGCTCACCGGAAAGCTCTCGGGGTGGACCGCGCCCAAGGACATCATCACCTACCTCTGCGGGCTCCTCACGGTCAAGGGGGGGACCAACAAGATCATCGAGTACTTCGGCCCCGGCGCCGAGTCCGTCAGCGCCACCGGCAAGGGCACCATCTGCAACATGGGCGCGGAGCTCGGCGCCACCACCTCGCTCTTCCACTTCGACGACCGGATGGCCGAGTATCTCCGCGCCACCGACCGGGCGGATGTGGCGGCGCTCGCCGAGCGGCACCGCGCGCACCTGGTGGCGGACCCCGAGGTGCTCGCCGATCCCCCAAAGTACTTCGACGAGGTGGTGGAGATCGACCTCTCGGAGCTCCTACCCCACATCGTGGGCCCGCACTCGCCGGATCGGGCGCGCCCCATCTCCCGGCTCGCGGCCGAGGTGGCGAAGGAAGGATGGCCGGCCCCGATCAAAGCAGCGCTCATCGGCTCCTGCACCAACTCCTCCTACGAGGACATGAAGCGCGCCGCCCACATCGCCACGCAGGCGCTCCGGGCGGGCCTCAGGGCGAAGACGCCCTTTCTCGTCAGCCCGGGGTCCGAGCGAATCTACCAGACGATCAAGCGCGACGGCCTCATGGACACCTTCGAGAAGATCGGGGGCACGGTGCTGGCCAACGCCTGCGGGCCGTGTATCGGCCAGTGGAAGCGCTCGGACGTGGCCGCCAGCGAGGCCAACACTATCGTCTCGTCGTTCAACCGGAACTTCCCGGGGCGCAACGACGGCAGCGCCGCCACGCTCTCGTTCCTCACGAGCCCCGAGATCGTCACGGCGCTGGCCTTCGCGGGCACGCTCGAGTTCGACCCCGTGCACGGCACCCTGCCGGGCCCCGACGGCCGGCCCTTCCGCTTCACCGCGCCCGAGGGGGAGCAGCTGCCGCCCGGGGGCTTCGCGCGCGGCGAGGAGGGGTACGAGGCGCCGGCGGACGACCCGGACAGCGTCACCGTGGCGGTGCCGCCCGACAGCGAGCGGCTCCAGCTCCTCCAGCCCTTCCCTCGCTGGGACGGCAAGGACATCGCGGAGCTGCCCATCCTGGTGAAGACCCGGGGCAAGACCACCACGGATCACATCTCGCCGGCCGGGGCGTGGCTCAGGTACCGGGGGCACCTCGACCGGATCAGCGACAACATGTTCCTGGGTGCCGTCAACGCCTTCACGGGGGAGGCGGGCAAGGGCGCCAATCCCGTCACGGCCGAGGCGGGCCAGGGTTTCTCGAAGATCGCCCGCAACCTCAAGGACCGAGGCATCGGCTGGGTCGTGGTCGGCGACGAGAACTACGGCGAGGGCAGTAGCCGCGAGCACGCCGCCATGTCGCCCCGGTACCTCGGCGGCCGCGCCGTGATCGTCAGGAGCTTCGCCCGCATCCACGAGACCAACCTCAAGAAGCAGGGGATCCTGCCGCTGACCTTCGCCGATCCCAAGGACTACGACCGTCTCGAGCAGGCCGACCGGGTGAGCATCCGCGGGCTCGCGGATCTCGCGCCGGGCAAGCCGGTCGAGGTCGTGATCCACAAGCCGGACGGCCGGACGGCGACGATCCGCTGCCACCACAACATGACCGAGGAGCAGATCGGGTGGTTCAAGGCGGGCTCGGCGCTGAACGCGCTGGCGGGGTGACAGAGCCATGATGAACGCGATCTGGTTCGTCCTGGGTGGCATGGCCATCGTCTTCGCCACCCTGGCGGTGCTCCTGGCGGTGATGATGGGCCTCGCCCGCTTGCTGAGGCCCGAACCCCGCCCGAACGTCGCGAACGTCGGGGCCGGAGCCTCGCCCTCCTCGGGGCAGCACCGCGCCAAGACCGGAGGGGCCTGAGATGCCTCAAGGCGAGCTGCTGGGGATTCTGGCGCTGACCTGGCAGGCTGCGGCGATGCTGGTCATCGCCTGCGGCCTCATCTACCTGGGCATCGCCAAGGAAGTGGAGCCGCTGCTTCTGGTCCCCATCGGGGCCGGGATCCTCCTGGCCAACATCCCTCTCGGCGGGCTGACCGAAGGCCACGGCTTCCTCAGGCTGATCCGGACGTTCGGGATCGAAACGGAGCTGTTCCCGCTCCTGATCTTCATCGGGGTGGGGGCCATGATCGATTTCGGCTCCATGCTGGAGCGCCCGTACACGGTCCTCCTGGGCGCGGCGGCCCAGTTCGGGATCTTCGGCACCTTTTTCCTCGCCTACCTGTTCGGGGACGGCCTCTTCGGGCTGTTCGACTTCAGCTTCACCGACGCCGTGTCCATCGGGATCATCGGGTCGGCCGACGGCCCGACGTCCATCTACGTCTCGACAGTCCTGGGCACGAAGTACGCGCCCGCCATCGTGGTGGCGGCCTACTCGTACATGGCGCTGGTGCCCATCATCCAGCCGCCCATCATGCGGGCCCTCACAACGAAGCGCGAGCGGGGGGTCGTGATGCCCGCCCGGTCGGCGCGGGTGTCTCAGCGCACCCGCATTCTCTTCCCCGTCGTGACCATCGTCGTGGTCGGCCTCATCGCCCCCAAGGCGACGCCCCTCATCGGCACGCTGATGTTCGGGAACCTCCTGCGGGAATCCGGGGTGCTGGAGCGCCTGTCGCTGGCGGCTCAGAACGAGCTGGCCAACATCGTGACCATCCTCCTCGGCCTCGCCGTGGGGGGCATGATGGTGGCCGAGGAGTTCCTGCGCCCCGAGACCATCATGATCTTCGCCATGGGCGTGGTGGCGTTCGCCGTGGGCACCGCTGCCGGGCTCGTCCTGGGCAAGATCATGTACCTGCTCTCGGGGAAGCAGATCAACCCGTTGATCGGGGCCGCGGGGATCTCGGCATTTCCCATGTCCGCGCGCGTGGTCCAGAAGGTGGGCCTGGAGACCAACCCGCACAACCACCTGCTCATGCACGCGGCCGGGGCCAACACCGCCGGGCAGATCGCCTCGGTCGTGGCCGGCGGTGCGGTGCTGGCGCTGGTGCCGTTCTTCGGGGGGTAGCAGGGGGCGGGGAGAGCATCCGTCGCGGATGCTCTCCCCGCTTGACGTGGCCCGCGGGGGGCCGGCGCCTCAGGAGGAGGCCGGCGTCTTCGGGCTCTCCCTGGCGGTCAGGAAGTCCTTGGCCTGCATCGGGAACAGGACGCCGAGCAGGATGTCTTCGTCGCTCTTGGCGAGCGGGCCGAGCGCCGCGACTGTCTTGTCCCAGTCCGCGGGGTCGGCGTGGTCTCCCGCTCGCAGCGAGTAGTCCGGCTCCCGGTCTCCCATGACTTTCCGGAGCAGCTCCGGGCTCACCGGCCCGGGGGGCCGGCCGTACTTGCCCGCGATGTAGTCCGTGACCTCGCGGGACACCATCTTGTACCGCTCGCCCGTCAGCGCGTTGAAGACCGCCTGGGCGCCCACGATCTGGCTGGTCGGGGTGAGGAGCGGCGGGTAGCCCAGGTCCCGCTCCACGCTCGGCACCTCCTTCAGCGCCGCGTCCATGAGGTCCATCCGACCGGCTTCCTTCAGCTGGGCGACCATGTTGGAGATCATGCCGCCGGGGACCTTGTGGATGAAGACCTCGGCGCTCACACCGGTATAGCCGGTCTCGAACTTCTCGTACTTCGCCTTCATCTCGCGGGTGATCCGGGTCGGCTCCTCGAGCAGCTTCAGGTCGATGCCGGTGTCGAACGGCGTGTTTCTGAGGGAGGCGACCATCGTCTCGGTTGCCGGATGCGCCGAGCCGAAGGACAGGGGAGACATGACGGTGTCGATCATGTCGACGCCGGCGAGGATGGCCATGAGGTGGCACATGCTCGAGGTGCCGCCCATGTCGTGGCAGTGGAGCAGGACCGGCAGCGTGTCCTTCGCCCGCTCCTTGATGCCCTTGACGATCCGGTAGGCGTCGAAGGGCGTCAGGATCCCCGTCGCGTCCTTCAGCGACAGCCAGTCCGCCCCGATCTCGACGAGCTGCTCGGCGTACTCCATCCACCGCTCGAGGGTGTGCACCGGGCTGACGGTGTAGTTCACCTCGACGTGGGCCTCGCCGCCCAGCTCCCGCACCGCGCGGGTCGCCACCGCGATGTTCCTGAAGTCGTTGGTGGCCTCGAAGATCCGGAACACGTTCATCCCGTTGGCGATGGCCCGCTCGACGAACTT
>Ga0154441_1201_pt2 | contig 13803 bp, 11 predicted proteins | sample RifGroC2_FD_115945 | JGI IMG/M metagenome (GOLD analysis project Ga0154441, IMG submission 115945) | Candidatus Rokubacteria bacterium GWC2_70_16 | reverse complement strand
GTTGACGATCGCACCGAGAAAGACGTCGCGGAGCGGGCCCGGCCGCGCCTGCAGATCGTGATCGTAGAGGCACGGCACGAGACGCTTGCCGTCGCGCACGCCGCCGAGGATGTGGGCGACGTCGTGGAACAGGGTCCCGAGATGGGCCTGGTAACAGAAGATCGCCACGCCGCCTCTCACCACCTGACCGCGGGCTGTCTTCAGGGACTCCTCGGTGCTCCAGCCGAGCATCCCCGGCCAGGCGCAGAGGCCGATCATGCCGTACTCCTCCCGCCTCGCCCCCAGGAAGACGGCGGTGAAGTCGTACTTCGAGACATCCACGTCGCGGTCCACCGCATTCAGGGCGTCGTCGATCAGCCCGCGTACCCGGGACTTGTCGACTTCGAGGTTGCGCGGCGAGATGGCGTACTGCGAGACGGGACGCGGGAGGGTGTGCCACGTCTCGGGGCCCCGCCGAGTGCCGGGGTGGAGAGGGCGAGCGCCTGGACGGCGAGCCGGTTGAAGGCGCGACGTGGCAGGCTCATGGGGCGTCCTCCGGGGCGGGGTTCACTGCATGGCTGCGGCGTAGGCGATGGCCTGGCGGATGTCCTCGTCCTCGAGCTCCGGGTAGTCCGCGCGAAGCTCGTCCCGGGACTCGTAGTGCCCTACCGCCTCCAGAACGCGGCGGACCGTCAGACGCAGCCCGCGGATGCACGGCTGGCCGCTCATCTTCCCGGGCTCGATCGTGATCCGGTCGAAGACCTGAGGCTCCATGCCGTGTCCTTTCCCCTACGCTACGCCTTCGAAGAGGGGGAGCGGCGCCGCCTCGCGGCGCCTTCCAGGCGAATGCGGGGCTCGAGACGGGGGCGGTTCTCCTTCCCGACCCAGGTCAGCTCGAGCCTCGGCTTCATCGCCACGGCTGCGTCCTCATGTCGTCGCCCACAGAGTGCCCCAGGAGGCCAGGGCGAGTCAAACCTCTGAGCTTCGTCCACGACGACCGGATCCCAGGGCACGGGCCGGATGGCGTCTGCCTGGGCGCGCGCGAAGTGGTAGGAGCAGCGGTCATGGATCTGTGGAGCAGCAGGCCGTCTGCCCGCGTTGCCATGTGATTGCCGGTGACAGCGACGTCGGGCTCGAGTTGCAGCAGCGTTGCGCTACTCGACGTATCCGGGGTCGCGGTCGAGCATGCTCAATGCTACGGTCCGACGCCACGACGGCAGCAGACCCCAGTCAGGCGCGCGCGGCGGGAAACTGGCCGGGGCGACGTCCCGGGGCCGGCGGACCGGCGAATGTCTGCGCGAGGAGCATCCACTCGCGCGCGGCCGGGCCGACGGTGGTGAGCCCGGTGTCGTCCAGGTGCCGGCGGTGGGTGACGACGCGGCAGAAGTCCACGGCCGCTCCCGCGATGCGGTTCTCGGTGGCCGCCTCCCCGTCCTCCCACCGGGTCCCCGACGGGAGGGTGAGCTCGACGCGCACGTGGGCGGCGGGCGGCGCGAGCCCGCGCAGGGTGTAGGAGAAGGCGCGCGTCCGCACGCCCATCAGCACGATGTGGCGGATCCGGTCGGTGTCGCGGCGGGGGAGGGCGAGCGCGTCGGTGATGTCGTGGCCGTGGAGCCACGTCTCCATGAGTCGGGCGCTCAGGAAGGACATGGCGCTCATCGGTGGGCCGTACCAGGGCACGCGCCCCTTCGGCTCGAGGCGCGCCGCGGCCTCGGCGAGGCGCCGCCGGGCCGCCCGCCACCAGGCGAGGAGGTCGGCCGGCCCGAGCGCCCGGCCGCGCTCGAGGTACCGGGCCTCGTAGCCGGGGATGTCCGGCACCGCCGCGGCCACCTCGTGGGCGAAGCCCTCGGGGTCGGCGATGGCCACCGCCGCCACGTCGTCGAACTGGGCGAGGTGGGCGATCTGGTCGCGCACGGCCCAGCCCGGACTCGGCGTCGGCGTCGCCCACTGCGCGGCCGTCAGCCCGGCCACGAGCGCATCGAGGGCGGCCTGCTCGGCCCCCAGGTCCTGTCGTAGCTCGTCGAGCGGCCTCGTCATCCGTTCGCTCCCTCCTCGCTCAGGAAGAAAAACATGTCGTTGTGGGCCAGGTTCAGCCATCGTCGGGGTCACGCGGCCGGCTCCACCCGCACCGCGCAGACCTTGTACTCGGGGATCTTGGCCGAGGGATCGCAGGCGGGGTTGGTCAGGAAGTTGGCCGCGGACTCCCCGAGCTTGACGAAGGGGATGAAGACCGCCCCGGCCCTCACCGCCTCGGTGACCTGGGCCCACCCCGACAGCTCGCCCCGGCGCGACACCACGCGGAGCCGGGCGCCCGTCTCGACACCGAGCCGGCGCGCGTCGACGGGGTTGATGGCGACCTCCAGCCGCGGCGCAAGCTCGAGCAGGCCCTCGACCCGGCGCGTGAGCGTGCCGCCATGCCAGTGGTAGAGGAGGCGGCCGGTGCTCAAGACGAAGGGGTAGTCGTCATCAGGCAGCTCGGCGGCGGGAGCCGTCTGGCCCACGGGCACGAAGCGCGCGCGCCCGAGGGGGAAAGACTCGGCGTGGAGGTAGCGCGTCCCGGGGTGATCGGGCTTGGGACAGGGCCACTGGATGCCTCCCCCCTCGAGCCGCGCATGGGAGAGGCCCTGGATGGCGGGCCAGAGCGAGGCCCACTCGTCGAAGATCTCGGACGGGCTCCGGTAGTCGAAGCCCCCATCTGACAGCCCGAGCCGCCTGGCCATCCGCCGCGCCAGCTCGCAGCTGATCCACCAGTCCGGCCGCGCCAGCCCCGGCGGCGGCAGCGCCTGGCGCACCCGCTGGACGCGCCGCTCCGAGTTGGTGAAGGTGCCGTCCTTCTCGGCGAAGGCGGCGGCGGGCAGGAAGACATGCGCGCGCTCGGCGGTCTCGTGGAGGAACAGGTCCTGGACCACGAGGCAGTCGAGCTGCGCGATGGCCTTCTCGGCGTGATGGAGATCGGGCTCCGAGAGGAGCGGGTTCTCGCCCGACACGTACATCGCGCGGATGCGCCCGTCGAGGCATCCCTCTACCATCTCGGTGACCACGAGCCCCTTCGCTGCGGGCGGCCGCATGCCCCAGACGCGCTCGAAGCGGTCGAGGCTCGCCGGGGAGTAATCCGCGTAGCCAGGCAGGTTGGTGGGGATGCAGCCGGCGTCCCCGCAGCCCTGGACATTGTTCTGGCCGCGGAGCGGGGAGATGCCGGAGCCGGGGAAGCCCATCTGCCCCGCCGCCAGCGCGAGGTTGAGCAGCGCATGCGCGTTGGCGGTGCCGTTGATGTGCTGGGTGATCCCCATGCCCCAGATGAGGCAGGAGCCCGAGAAGGGGGGGCGGGCGTACCAGCGCGCGGCGCGCGCGATGTCCTCCCCGCGCACTCCGGTGATCTCCCCGGCGTGGGAGAGCGTGTAGGGCGCCAGCGAGGCCGCCCAGGCCTCGAAGCCCTCGGTGCGGTTGCGGATGAAGTCGCGATGGGCGAGCCCCTCAGCCAGCAGCACCTTCGCCATGGCGTTGAAGAGCGTCACGTCGGTGCCAGGGCGCTGCCGGATCCAGAGGTCGGCCTGGTCGCAGAGCTCGATGCGCTTGGGGTTCACCACGATGAGCCGGGCGCCGCGGCTCACCGCGCGCCTGAGCCTCACGGCGATCACGGGATGGTTCGCCGAGGCATCGGCCCCCACGACCATCAGGCAGCCCGCCTCCGCGTAATCCCGGAAGGAGTTGGAGGTGGCGCCGGACCCCATAGAGACCAGCATGGCCTCCACCGACGGGGAGTGGCAGAGGCGCGTGCAGTGATCCACGTTGTTGGTGCCCATCACTGCGCGCACGAGCTTCTGGATGACGTAGCCGTCCTCGTTGGTGGCCTTGGCCGAGGCCAGCGCGCCGAAGCGCCCGTGGTTCCTCGCCAGCCCCTCGGCGGCCGTCTCCAGCGCCTCATCCCAGCCCACCTCGCGCCAGACGCCGTCGCGCTTCACCAGCGGCGCGGTGATCCGATCCCGCGAGTGGACGAAGCCGGTGCCGAAGCGCCCCTTGACACAGAGCATCCCCTCGCTCGAGGGATTGCCGGGCACGCCGCCGGCCATCGTGGCGAGACGCCCGTCCTCACGCACCCGGAGCGTGATGCCGCAGCCCACGCCGCAGTACGGGCAGGTGGTCTCCACCTCGCGCGCGACGGGGGCGGGGGCCTCCTTCGGACGCAGGGCGCTCGTGGGGCACGTGGCGACGCACTGGCCGCAGGAGGTGCAGATGGAGGAGGACAGGGGGCCGTCGGCGAAGACGCCGACGCGAGCGCGGTGTCCCCGTCCGAGGAGAGAGATCGCCCCGATGCGCTGGACCTCGCCGCAGGCCACCGTGCAGCGGCCGCAGAGGATGCACGCCTCCCGGTCCAGCACGAAGAAGGACTTGGAGTCGTCCGCGGGGAAGCGGGCATGCGGCGCGAACCCCGCGCGCGCCAGGCCATGCCGCGTCGCCGCCTCGTCCAGCTGACCGAATCCCACGTGCCCATCGGCCGGCGTCAGCATGGAGAGCGTGAGATCGAGCAGGGCGCGCCGCACGCGCTCGGCCTCCGGATGCCGCGTGTCCACCACCATCCCGTCCCGCGCGGGCAGGTGGCAGGCGGCCGGGGTCCCGCGCAGCCCGTCCACGTGGACGAGGCAGCTGCGGCAGGCGCCGAGCGCCGGCCGGTCGGGATCCTTGCAGAGCTGGGGCAGGGCGATGCCGAGGCGGTTCACGGCGTCCAGCACCGTGGCGCCGTCGGGCACCTCCACGGGCTTGCCGTCGATGACGAGGCCGAGGCTCACGGCAGCGCTTCCGGGAACCCGGCCAGCGCCGAGAGGATCGAGAGCGGCGCGGCCTGCCCCAGACCGCAGAGGGAGGCGAGCCTCACCACCTCGCAAAGCTCGCGCACCTCGTCGCCGCTGGCCCGCGGACCGCCGTCCAGCATGTCGCGCAGCCTCGCTGTCCCCTCCCGGCACGGCGTGCACTTGCCGCAGGACTCCCGCGCATTGAAGTCGAGGAGCGTGAGCACGACGTCACGGATGGACGCCGACTCGTCGAGCGCCACGATGCCGCCGCTCCCGGGGGCGACGGCGCCACCAGGCAGCACGGGCTCGTCCAGGAGCCTCGGATGGATGAGGCTGCCAGAGGGGCCCCCCACGAGCACGGCCTGGAGCCGGCGGCCGCCGGGAGGCTCACCGCCGCCGAGAGCGAGCACCTCGCGCAGGGATGCGCCCATCTCCATCTCGACGACCCCGGGGCGGCTCACGTGGCCGGACAGCCCGAAGCACTTGGTGCCATGCCCGCGCCCGAGCGATGTCCACCACGCCGCGCCCCGGCGGAGGATGAGCGGCACCGCCGACAGTGTCTCCACGTTGTTGATCACCGTGGGCCGCCCCCAGAGCCCCGCCTCCACGGGGAAGGGCGGCTTGGCGCGGGGCGTGGCCCGGCGGCCCTCGATGGATTCCATGAGCGCCGACTCCTCGCCGAGGACGAATCCGCCGGCGCCGCGCCTGATCTCGATCTCCACGGAGAAGTCGCTGTCGAGGATGCGCTCGCCGGCGAGGCCCCAGTCGCGAGCCCGCGCAACGGCCTGCTCGAGGCGCTCGGCCGAGAGATGGGCCTCACCGTGAACATAGAGGTAGAGGCGGCTCGCCCCGGCGGCATAGGCGGCCAGGAGGGCTCCCTCGAGGAGCCGATGCGGGTCGCCTTCCATGAGGTGGCGGTCCTTGAAGATGCCGGGCTCGCCCTCCTCGCCGTTGACGATGAGGGATTTCGGCTCGCCGGCGGCACGCCGGGCGCCTTCCCACTTGAGGGCCGCCCGGAAGTAGGCGCCGCCCCGGCCGGCCAGCCCGGCCGACTTCACGGTGGCGATCACCTCATCGGGCCGACCCGCCGCCAGGGCCTCGGCCAGCGCGGCATAGGAGCCGCGGCGGATCGCCTCCGCGATGTCGCCGGGATCGGTGAGGCCGCAGCGCTCGGTGAGGAAGCGGCGCTGCCCCGAGAGCCACCCTGACATCTCGGACTCCTGCGCGAGCCGCCCGGAGGCGGCGGCATCGAGGAGTCCGCCCACGCGGTCGGCGGTGATGCCTGCCGCGATCACCGGCGCGCCGTTGGGCGGGATCACGGTCACTGCCGGAGCCGCCCAGCAGAAGCCGCCGCAGCCGCCGGCGATGACCCGCGCATCGAGCCCGCGGCGGCCGACCGCGGTGGCGAGCGCGGCATGGGTCTCCCATGCCCCCACGGCCGAGCCGCATGAGCCCACGCCCACAACGAGCCGCAGCCCCTGGGCGTCGGCAGCGGCGGCCGCGGCCTCGATGGCGGCGAAGCGCTCTCGCGGGCTCCCTGGGCCTGGCGGCGGCGGGGGCGCGGGGGCGAGGCGCGACGCTGCCGGCGCGGGCGGCGGGGCGGCTGGGCTCTGCGCGCCCGATGCCAGCAGCGCCAGCAGGCGCCCCTGGTCGTCAGGCGTCTGCCTCCCGAGGTGACAGCCGTCCAGCTCGACCACGGGCGCCATGGCGCAGTTGAAGGCGCAGTCGAGGCGCTCGAGGGTGAAGGCGCCGTCCGCCGTCTTGCCATCGGCCCTGACGCCGAGCCGGCGCTCGAGCGCCGCCAGCACCTCCAGCGAGCCCCTCACGCGACAGGACACTCCCACGCAGACGCGCACGATGCGCCGCCCGGGCTCGCTCAGTCGGAATTCCGGATAGTGGGTGGCGACCCCGTACACCTCGCTCCGCGGCACGCGCAGGTGATCGGCCACGGCGATCAGCGCCTCGGGCGACAGCCAGCGCTCACGGTGCTGCACCGCCTGGAGCGCGGGCAAGAGCCAGGTGCGCTCGCGGGGGACGGCGCCGAGGACGGCCGCGCGATCGGTCATGGCCACTGGCTCCTGGTCAGCGGGCCGTGGGAAGGGGGTCCTCGAGGCCGGCCTCGGCGAAGCCCTTCTTCCTGAGCAGGCAGGAGTCGCAGCAACCGCAGGCGCGGCCGTCGGGCTCGGGCTCGTAGCAGGACCAGGTCAGCGCGAAGTCCACGCCGAGATCGCGGCCCCGGCGGACGATGTCGGCCTTCGTGAGCCGGATCAGCGGGGCGTGGATCGTGAAGCGGCTCGTCCCCTCCACGCCCGCCCGGGTGGCGAGATTCGCCATCCGCTCGAAGGCCTCGATGTATTCCGGCCGGCAATCGGGGTAGCCCGAGTAGTCGAGGGCGTTGACGCCGATGACGATGTCCTGGGCGCCGAGCACCTCCGCCCAGGCGAGCGCATGGGCGAGGAAGATCGTGTTGCGCGCCGGGACATAGGTGGCCGGGATCCCCGCGCCGATGGCCGCCTCGCTCCGCCCCTTGGGCACAGGGAGATCGCCGGTGAGGGCCGAGCCGCCGATGGCCCGGAAGTCGAGCCGGAGGATCAGATGCTCTCTCGAACCGAGGGCCGAGGCCACGCGGCGCGCGGAGTCCAGCTCGCGGCGATGGCGCTGGCCATAGTCGAAGGAGAGCGCGTGGCAGGCATAGCCCTCGGCGCGCGCCACGGCCAGCGCCGTCGCGGAGTCGAGCCCGCCCGAGACGAGGACGACGGCGCTGCCGCTCATTCCCCGGCCCTCAGACGCCGCGGCGGGCGCCCCAGAGGAGGACGTGAAGCCGCGGCGAGAGGCGGAAGCCGTGCCGCGTGCAGGTCTCCGCCACCCAGGGGGAGCGCGCGATGAGGTCCTCGCGCCTGATGGCCTCGGGCTGGAGCAGGATGCGCTCGCGCGGCAGGGCGAAGCGCTCGGCGAGCCGGAGGACCTCCGCCACGTCGCCGTCGTCGGTCACCACGAATTTCCACCATGTCTCCCGATCGAGGAAGGCGGCGATGGCGGCGGGGTTGATCCGGCGCTCCGCGGCGACCCCCGAGCCCGAGAGCTTGACGGACACGTTCCACTGGATCGGGCGGGGGGTCTCGGGCGGGGGCGCCAGAGTCCCGGAGGTCTCCACCTCGATGGGGAAGCCGCGTTCCGACAGGGCGGCGACGAGTGGCGTGAAGAGAGGAGATTCGAGCGGCTCGCCGCCCGTGACCACCACGCGGCGGCAAGGGAAGGCCGCGGCCTCCTCCACCAGCGCCCGGCATTCCACCTCGCTCCCGGCCCCGGCATCCCACGAGTACTTGGTGTCGCACCAGGCGCAGCCCACCGAGCAGCCCTGCAGGCGAATGAAGACGGCCGGGGCGCCCGCTGTGACGCCTTCTCCCTGGAGGGAGTAGAAGACCTCCGCGACGCGGCCCGCGGTGGCCACCGGCGCCGTCATGGGCGCAGGCGGGCCAGCGCGCTGCCTGAAGTCGGCGTCTCGCGGATCGCGACGCGCTCGATCCTGACATGGGCCGGCAGCGCGCGCTCGATGGCGCTCCACGCCTCCCGCGTCAGGCGCTCGGCCGTGGGATGGCCGTCGAGCCGCACCACCCGGTCAGGCGCCTCGTGCTGGACAGAGGCGATGGCCTCGGCGAGCGGGTCGTCGGCCGCCAGGAGCGTCGCGTGGTCCCAGCGGTCGAGGACGGCCTTCCGGACCAGCTCGCGCAGGTCCTCGAAGTCCATGACCATGCCGAGGGGATCGAGCCTCTCCGCGCTCACCGTGAGGTCGAGACGGTAGGTGTGGCCGTGCAGCCCGGCGCACTTGCCCGCATGCCCGCGGATCCTGTGCGCGGCGTCGAAGGTGTACGAGGTCTCCAGCTCCATGGCCCCGCCAAATGGTACCACCTGGGGTCAGGTCTTGCATTCCAACACGCCCCCCTGCAGATGTAGGATTGCAAGACCTGACCCCGGTCAGGCGATGCCGGTGTGGATGGTGACGGAGCCGAGGCCGAGGCGGCGCCAGGTCACGCCGCGCAGCCCCACCGACTCCATCAGATGCGCGAGATCGGCCGGTGAGAGGAAGCGGTCCACCGACTGGGGAAGGTAGGCATAGGCCTCGCCGTCGCGCGCCACGAGGCGCCCGATCCGCGGCACGACCCGGTGGAAGTAGAAGCGGAAGAGCGGCCGCAAGCCCGGCGCCTCCACCTGCGTGATCTCCAGCGCCACCACGCGCCCGCCGGGGCGCGTCACCCGTCGCATCTCGGCTAGCCCCTGGCGGAGGTCGGCGAGGTTCCGCAGGAGAAAGGCCGAGGTGACGCAGGCGAAGGCGCGATCCTCGAAGGGCAGGGCCAGCGCATCCGCCGCCACGAGACGGATCCGGCCGTTGCCCCCGGCGTGGTGGATCTTCTCGCGCGCTACGGCGAGCATCCCTTCGGAGAAGTCGGCGCCCACGATGTTCCGGTGCGGATGGGTCTCGCGTAGCTCGAGCGCGAGATCGCCCGTGCCCGTCGCGAGGTCCAGCGCCGGCCCTTCCGGCGAGGGGATGGTCTGCCGCGCCGCCGCGCGCCGCCACGAGTGATGCATCCCGAAGGTCATGAGGCCGTTCATCAGGTCGTAGTGGCGCGCGATGCGCGAGAACATCTGGCTGACGAAGCGGGCCTTGTCCGGCCCGGCGCCGAGCCCGGCGTCCCTCATGCCCAGCGCCCTGCGAGCACCGCGGCGAAGAAGATCAACGCGATGTAGCCGTTGACGTTGAAGAAGGCCATGTCCAGCCGCGAGAGGTCCGTGGGTGAGACCAGCGAGTGCTCGTAGACGAGGAGCCCCGCCACCACCAGCACCCCTGCCCAGTAGAGGAGGCCGAGCCCCATGACCCAGCCCAGCGCGGCGAAGGCGCCCACGGTGAGGACGTGGCAGGCCTTGGCCGTGTGCAGCGCGGCAGCGATACCGAAGCGCGCCGGCACCGAGTGGAGCCCCTCCGCCCGGTCGAAGGCCGTGTCCTGGCAGGCATAGAGCAGGTCGAAGCCCGCGATCCACACCGTCAGCGCGAACCAGAGGATGAAGACGGGCGGGTCGAAGGTGGCGCGCACCGCGATCCACCCGCCGGCGGCGGCGATCCCGTCGGTGAAGCCCAGGATCCAGTGCGAGAGCCAGGTGAAGCGCTTGGTGTAGGAGTAGCCCACGAGGAAGAGGACGGCCAGCGGCGAGAGCGCCAGGCAGAGCGGGTTGAGCATCGCCGCCGAGGCGAGGAGGAGGGCGCCTGAGAGCACCGCGGCGGCGGCCACCGGGCCGGGACGGAGGAGGCCGGTGGGGAGGTGACGGCTCCGGGTCCGCGGGTTCCGCGCGTCGAGCAGGCGGTCCGCCAGCCGGTTGACGCTCATGGCCAGCGTTCGCGCGCCCACCATCGCCAGCGTCACCCAGAGGAGGACGCGCCAGCCGGGCCAGCCGTCGGCCGCCAGCACCATCGCCACGTAGGCGAAGGGCAGGGCGAAGACGGTGTGCTCGAACTTGATGGCGTCGAGGAAGTGGCGGACCGCGCCCAACTCGCTCACGCTCACCGGATCTCCGTCTCCGCTCGCCTCGCCGTGAGGCACCTCTCGGCTCGCACGGCTCGCTCACGCTCGCCAGGCTTCCACTTCGCTCGCCTCGCCGTGAGGCACGTCTCGGCTCGCACTACAGGCCGTACTCGGGCCAGCGCCGGGTGACGAGGGCGCGGATCTCCTCGCTCATGACGATCTCGTCGGGCCAGGGCTGGCCGATGTCGTCCATGGCGCCCTTCTCGGTGGCGTCCACGCCGAGCTTGCCGCCGAAGCGGTGGCGGATGGCCGCGTGGTCGAGATCGTCCGTGGGGCCCTCGATCACCACGAGGTCGCGCCGGGGGTCGATGTTGCCCGTGGCCCGCCACGCCACCTCCGAGAGGTCGTGGACGTTGACGGTGTCCGAGACCACCACGATGGTCTTCGCCAGCATCATGAGGCCGAGCCCCCAGAGGGCGTACATCACCTTGCGCGCCTGCCCCGGGTAGCGCTTGCGGATGGAGACGATGACGAGGTTGTGGAAGACGCCCTCGGCCGGCATGTTCATGTCCACGACCTCGGGGAGCAGGAGCCGGATGATGGGCAGGAAGATCCGCTCCGTGGCCTTGCCCAGCGAGTAGTCCTCTTGCGGCGGGCGGCCGACGACGGTCGTGGGGTAGATGGGGTGCCTCCGCCGCGTCACCGCGGTCAGGTGGAACACGGGGTACTCGCGGGCCAGCGAGTAGTAGCCGGTGTGGTCGCCGAAGGGGCCTTCCACGCGGCGCTCGGCGGGGTCCACGTAGCCCTCCAGCACGATCTCGGCCTCGGCCGGGACCTCGAGGTCCACGGTCTTGCAGGTCACCATGGGCACGCCCGCGCCGCGGAGCCACCCCGCGAAGACCATCTCGTCGATGCCCGGCGGCAGCGGGGCCGAGGCCGCGTAGGTGGCGGCGGGGTCGCCGCCCAGCGCGACGGCCACCTCCATCCGGCTCCGCGACTGCTCCTCCGCCACGCGGTGGTGCTCGGCCGAGCCCTTGTGGATCTGCCAGTGCATGCCGAGCGTGCGGTCGTCGTACACCTGCAAGCGGTACATGCCCACGTTGCGCGCGCCCGACACGGGATCGCGGGTGAAGACCATCGGCAGCGTGATGTACCGGCCGGCATCCCCCGGCCAGCACCGCAGGATCGGCAGCCCCGCGAGGCTCGGCGCCGCGGTCTCCACCACTTCCTGGCAGGGCGCCGAGCGCACGCGCCTGGGCCCGGCCTTGGCGAGATCGAACAGGTCCCCGAGCCTGCGCAGCTTGTCGAAGAAGGTGCCGGGCAGCTTGAGGTCGAGGACCTGCGCCACGCGGGCGGAGAGATCGTTGAGGTGCTCCACGCCCAGCGCGGCGGCCATGCGCTGCGGAGAGCCGAAGGCGTTGATCAGGATCGGCGTGGAGAAGCTCTCGACGCGCTCGAAGAGCAGCGCCACGTTCCGCTCGGCGGGGCCCCGCGAGATGCGGTCGGCGATCTCCGTGATCTCGAGGTCGCGCGTGACGGGGGCCGTCACGCGGCGGAGCTGGCCCCGGTTCTCCAGGTGCGCGATGAACTCGCGGAGGTCGGCGAAGGGCACAGCCGGCGCCTCACTCGTGGTAGTACAGCTTCACGAGCAGGCCGGCGATCACGGGAAAGGACAGGCTCGGCACGACGCGGGCGAAGACGAAGTGCCAGCCCATGAGCGGCGCCTCCCAGGCGATGATGCGCTGCATGCCGAACAGCGACCAGGAGGTCATGTAGGCCACGAGCGGGCCCAGCGCCATCCCCGAGTTGGCCAGCACCACGAGGAGCGGCACGCTCACCATCGGCCCGCCCGGCGTCAGCATGCCGGCCACCGTGGCCATCAGGATGGCGGTGAACCCCGACTGGCGCCCGAAGTAGCGGGCGACGGTCTCCTGCGGGATCACCACCTGCAGCATCCCGGCGAGGATGAGCGCGGGGATCAGCCGCGGCAGCACGAACCACAGCAGCGACAGCCCCGTCCGCGCGCCGACCCACGGCAGCCCCGGGTCCTTCCAGTACGCCACGGCGGCGAAGAGGAGGGCGAGCGAGACGAGGATGAGCGTGGAGAGATCGAACGGCGGGGTGCGCGGCATGGGAGGGATTATACGCTAAGGGGCTATACTGGCCGCGCCGGCGTTCGCGCCGGCGTCGCGCATGCACTGGACCATCCACCGGAAGCTCACGTGAACGAGCGCCAGGCGGCGCGGGCCGTTCTCGAGGCGCGGCAGCGGAGGCTCGAGGCGCTCGCCGAGGTGAACCTCGCGCTGTCGCGCCAGCTCGAGATCGCGCCGCTGCTCCAGCAGGTCACCGACGCGCTGGCCCGCCTCACCGGCGCCCGGAACGTGGTCCTCTGGGGGGTGGACGGCCAGACGCAGCGGCTCGTCCGCCGCGCCTGGACCTGCGACGCCGCGGTCTCGCTGGAGGGCTTCCCGGAGAGCCTCGCCTTCGGCGAGGGCGGCACCGGCTGGATCGCCGACAGTCGCCAGCCCCTCGTGGTCGACGACGTCACCGGCGACGCGCGCATGTACGCCGTGACCTGGGCGCGCGCCCACGGTCTCCTCGCCTTCGCCGGCGTGCCCGTGCTCGCGGGGGACGAGCTGGTCGGCGTGCTCACGCTCAACCTCGAGCGCGGTCACGCCGTGGACGCTGAGGAGCGGGCGCTCCTCGTCTCCTTCGCCTCCCAGGCCGCCGTCGCGCTGCGCAACGCGCACCTGTTCGCGCGGGCGGAGGCCCGGCGGCGCATGGCCGAGACCCTCGCCGATCTGGGCCGGACCCTGGCCCAGGCCCTGGACCCTGATGTGGTGGCCCGCCAGGTCGTCGACCACGTGCGCGGGCTCCTGCGCGTGCACTCCTCGGCCCTGTTCCAGCTCGAGCCCCAGTCGGGTGATCTCGTGGCGCTGGCCGTCACGGGGGAGGTGGGCCCGACCTTCGGCCGGGGCCTCGTCTTTCCCCGCGGCATGGGGGCCGCCGGGCTCGCGGTGCAGGCGGGCGTGCCCGTCGTGACCCCCAACGTCCTCACCGATCAGCGCATCACGCTCAGCTCCGAGATGCGCGAGGCCATCGAGCGCTCGGCTCACCGGTCGGTGCTGACCGTGCCGCTCACAGCCCGGGGCACGGTCATCGGGACGCTCTCGGTGGGGGACCGCGAGGGCCGGGAGTTCGACGCCGAGGAGATCCGCCTCCTCCAGGCCTTCGCCGACGCGGCCGCACTGGCGCTGGACAATGCCCGGCTCCACGAGCAGACGCGACAGCGGCTGCGCCACCTGGACTCGCTCCGCGAGGTGGTCGAGCAGATCCTCGAGCCGCTGAGTCTCGGGGACCGGCTGAATCTGATTACCCGGAAGGCCGCGGAGCTGGTGGAAGGCGACCGTGCCACCCTGGCCCTGATGGCGCCCACGGGTGACGGGCTCGAGGTTCGCGCCGGCTACCGGCTCTTCCCGGGCGAGCTCGGGTCGCGGGTGGCGCTGGGGCAGGGGGGG
>Ga0154441_1223_pt2 | contig 13971 bp, 12 predicted proteins | sample RifGroC2_FD_115945 | JGI IMG/M metagenome (GOLD analysis project Ga0154441, IMG submission 115945) | Candidatus Rokubacteria bacterium GWC2_70_16 | reverse complement strand
ATGTACTCGCCCGGCGTGTCCGGCGTGAGCACGAGCCGGTTGACCCGACCCGGAATCACGTCGCGCTTGCCGCCCAGCTGGGGGATCCAGAAGGAGTGGATGACGTCCGGCCCGTTGAGGTGGAAGGCGATCGTCTGCCCGACGGGGATGTGGGCCTCGTTCGCCGTGGCGACATTGAGCGCCGGGTACCTGAACTCCCACCACCACTGCCGGCCGGTGACCTCCACGCGGAGGGCCGTGGCGGCCGGGGCCTCCTGGGTCTTGAAGATGACACGGATCGTCGGGATGCCGATGATGAGGAGGATCACGGCGAAGGCCACCGTCCACGAGATCTCGAGCGCCGTGTGCCCGTGAATCTGCTTCGGGATCGGCGCCCCGGCGCGCTCGCGGAAGCGCCACACGGCGAAGAGCAGCGCGGCCTCCACGAGGATGAAGATCCAGAAGGTCCACCACCCGATCAGCATGAAGACGCCGTGGGTCATCTTCCCGAAATCCGACTTGGGGATGACGGTGGTCATCTTCGTGTCCCAGCCGCTCCAGCCGCAGGCGGCTGTCAGCGTCAGGACGGCCAGGAGCAGGACCGCGGTCTCGAATCGGAACGGGCTCCGGGGGCGCTCGCTCATGGGGGTCCTTACCGTTGAGGGGTCGAGGAGTCGGAGGCCGGGCGCTCCGCGTGGACGGTGGGCGAGGCCAGCGCCGGGCGCCCCACATCGAAAACCGCCACCCAGCTCCGGGCCGCCAGGAAGAGGACGACCATCACGGGAATCAGGGTCCAGAGCAGCTCGGTGCGCCGCGCGGCCCGTCCGGCCGCGCGGGCCTGTCTCGAGCGAAGGACGAAGACCAGCGCGCCCGCCTGAAACCCGAGGAACAGAGTCAGCGCGAGCGCCAGCAGCAGATGCAGTATCGTCGACACGCAATCCTCTTCGAGCTCTCCCGTGGTGTTCCGACGGAGTCTACTTGATTGGTGAAAAAAAACCAAGTGGAATGATTCACATGGCCCAGTCCTGGCTCCTGGCATCCCCTCTCCCTCAAAAGGCCCATTCCATATGCTCCGGGGGCGCTCAGCCCGCCAGGCGCAGGAGCGCGCCGAGGAGGACGTTGGTGCCTCGCTCGATGGCCCTCCAGTCGCTCCTCTCGTCCGGCCGGTGGCTCCGCCCGCCCCGCGAGGGGATGAAGAGCATGCCCGAGTCCGTGACGGCCGCCAGCATCTGGGCGTCGTGTCCCGCCCCCGAGGGCATGCGGCGGTACTTCAGGCGGAGCTCGGCCGCCGCCTGCTCCACGGCCTCCATCACGCGCGGCGCGCACCGGACGGGCTCGCTCCGCGAGAGGGGCTCGATCTTGACCCGGAGCCCTCGGCGCCTCGCCACCTGACGGGCGAAGGCAGCGCACCCGCGCTCGAGGCGGGCCAGCACCGTCGGGTCCAGCTCGCGCATCTCGTGCAGGAGCCGCGCCCGCGCCGGGACGATGTTGGCGACGCCCGGGGCCAGCTCGACCCGCCCGAAGTTGGTCACGCTCTTGCCGCTGCCCCGGGTCACGACGAGCTCCCGCGCCCCGAGCGCGTACTCGGCGGCGCCGAGGAAGGCGTCGCGGCGCCGCTCCATGGGTGTCGTCCCGGCGTGGTCCGGCTGCCCCGTGAACGCGACCCAGCTCCGCCTGATCCCGACGATGCCCTCGACCACGCCGATGGGGATGCGCTGGGCTTCGAGATGCGGCCCCTGCTCGATGTGCAGCTCCAGGTACGCGTGGAGCCTCCGGGGATCGCAGCGGGCCTTCGGGGCCTCCATGGGGTCGAAGCCCGCCCGCGTCATGGCGTCCACGAGTCGGTCGCCGTCCGCCGACTGCACGAGGGGGATCTTCCGCGGGTCCAGCCGGCCCGCGAAGGCTCGCGAGCCGAAGAGGCCCAGGTATCGCCCCTCCTCGTCGCTCCAGGCGGCGAGCGTCAGCGGACGCCGCGTCCGGATGCCGGCCTCGTGGATCGTCTGCAGGCACTCCAGCGCGGCCAGGACCCCCAGCGCGCCGTCCAGCGGGCCACCCTGGGGGACCGTGTCGATGTGCGAGCCGGTCATCACCGTCGGCCCACCCTCGCCCCGCCGCCCGAAGGTGTTGCCGGCCTCGTCGATCCACGTGGTGAGGCCGGCGTCCTTCATCCGCGCGATGAGCCAGGATCGAGCCTCTTCGTGGGCGGGGCTCCAGCAGGAGCGGGTGATGCCCTGGCCCGGGGCGCCGCGCCCGAAGGCCGACAGCGCCTCGAGGTGGCTCTGCAGGCGGGGCAAGGAGATCGGAGGCGGCATACAGTGGCACGGAGTATACCCCGACTGGTCACGCCTCGGCACCCGCCCCGTTGACCGGGCTTGCCTCTGACTTGACACTGTCTCGGGGCGGCCCGTATGATGGCGCTGAACCGTCGTTCAGTCGCATCCTCATGGCTCCGAGTCATCTCGCCGAGCAGGAGGGCACATGGATCTCGCGCTGACCCCCGAGCAAATGTCCTTCCGGGACGAGGTCCGGTCCTGGCTCCAGGTGAACCTTCCCGGGGACTGGGTCGAGAAGGTCCGGGCAGGCTCCGACATCCCCCGCGCGGAGGGCTACGACTTCCTCAGGACGTGGCAGCGGAAGCTCTACGACGCGGGCTTCATGGGGCTCACGTGGCCGAAGGAGTACGGGGGCCGCGGGCTCACCTTCATGGAGGAGCTGATCCTCCACGAGCAGATGGCCCTCGTGAAGGCCCCGCCGGTGCTCAACATCCTGGCCATCGGCATGGCCGGGCCCACGATCTTCGCCTACGGGACCGAGGAGCAGAAGAAGCGGTATCCGGCCAAGATGCTCTCCTGCGAGGAGATCTGGTGCCAGGGCTACTCCGAGCCCAATGCCGGCAGCGACCTGGCGGCGCTCCAGACGCGCGCGGTCAAGGACGGCGAGCACTGGGTGGTCACCGGCCAGAAGGTCTGGACCTCGGTCGCGCACGTGGCCGACTGGATGATGCTCTTGGCGCGCACGGACCCCGACGCGCCCAGGCACAAGGGGATCACCTACTTCCTGCTGGACATGAAGCTGCCCGGGATCACCGTCAGGCCCCTCAAGCAGATCACGGGGGACCCCGAGTTCAACGAGGTCTACTTCGACAACGTGCGCGTGCACGAGTCGCACATCCTCGGCGGCCTCAACAACGGCTGGGCCGTGGGCCTCGCCACGCTCATGTACGAGCGGCTGGCGCTGGGCTTCGGGCTCCAGGTGCGCCTGCGCATCGCGCTGGACGGGCTGATCGAGCTGGCCCGCCGGACGCGCAAGGCTGGCCGGCCGGCGACGGAGGACCCGATCCTCCGCCAGAAGATCGCGGACCTCTGGATCCACACGGAGGCGCTCAAGTACACGGGGGCGCGCGCCATCACCCGGCTCCTCAAGGGGGAAGTGCCGGGCCCCGAGGCCTCCACGGGGAAGCTGATGTGGGTGGACACCCACCAGCGCCTCCAGGCGGTGGCCATGGACATCCAGGGCCCCTACTCCCAGCTGACCCGGGGGAGCCGCTGGACCGTCGAGAGCGGGCTGTGGCAGTACAGCTTCCTGCGCTCGCTGGCCAATTCCATCGAGGGCGGCACCACCGAGATCCAGAAGAACATCACGGGCGAGCGCGTGCTCGGCCTCCCGAAAGGGTAATCCCATGAACTTCGGCTTCAGCGAGGAGCAGGACCTGCTGCGCAGCACGGCCCGCAAGTTCTTCGAGAACGAGTGCCCGTCGGAGAAGGTGCGCCGGCTCATGGAGGCCCCCGAGGGCATGGAGCCCGCCCTGTGGGCCAGGCTGGCCGAGCAGGGGTGGCTGGGCCTGATCTCTCCCGAGGAGTTCGGCGGGATGGGGCTCGGCTTCGTGGACCTGGTGGTCCTCATGGAGGAGATGGGGCGGGCCGTGGTGCCCGGTCCCTACTTCTCCACCGTCGTCCTCGGCGGCCTGGCCATCCTGGAGGCGGGCGCCGCGGCGCAGAAGAAGGAGTGGCTCCCGAAGATCGCCGAGGGCGAGAGGCGGGCGACGCTCGCCTGGATGGAGCCCAGCGCCATGCTCGGGCCCGAGGGCGTGACGCTGGCCGCCTCCCGGGACGGCGACCGATTCCTGCTCTCCGGCACCAAGCTCTTCGTGCACGACGCCCACACCGCCGATGCGATCGTGGTGGCCGCGCGCACCTCGTCGGGGAAGACGGCCGAGGAGGGCATCACCCTCTTCCTGCTGCCCAAGGGGACGGCGGGCCTTGCGGTCACGCTCCTGCCGACCATGGACCAGACGCGCAAGCTCTGCGAGGTCACGCTCACCGGCGTCAGCGTCGGTGCCGAGGCCGTCATGGGCGAGGTGGGAGGCGGCTGGCCACCGCTCGCTCGCGTGCTGGACCGGGCCACGGTGGCCCTCTGCGCCGAGATGTGCGGCGGCGCCCAGAAGGTGCTCGAGATGACCGTGGAGTACGCCAAGATCCGGCAGACCTTCGGCCGGCCCATCGGCTCCTATCAGGGCGTCAAGCACAAGGCCGCCGACATGCTGGTGGACGTGGAGAACAGCAAGTCCATCACCTACTACGCCGCCTGGGCCATGGACGAGGGCGTGCCCGAGGGGCCGCTGGCGGTGAGCATGGCGAAGGCGTATGTCTCGGACGCCTACCGGCGGGTGGCGGCGGCGGGCATCCAGCTCCACGGCGGCATCGGCTTCACCTGGGAGCATGACCTGCACCTCTACTTCAAGCGAGCGAAGGGGTCGGAGCTCACCTTCGGAGATGCGACCCACCATCGCGAGCGGGTGGCCCAGCTCGTGAACCTCTGAGATCCGGGGGCATGCTCGAGGAGCTGCGGCGGAAGGTCTCGCAATGGGTCGCTCGGGATGCTCCCGAGACGCCTGCGTACCCGCTCCTCTTCGCCGACCATGAGGAGATCCGGGACATCGCCCGACAGATGTCCCGCACCAAGGTCGAGCTGGACCGCTCGGTCCTGGCGCTCCGGAGCTGGGCGCGCGAGCTGAACCGGCGCCTCGACGAATCCCCGGCGCCCCTCGGCCGCACCATCGACCTGCGCACTCTGGGGGAGACCGTCGGCGGCCTCGCCCACAACTTCAACAACTCGCTGGCGGCCATCCTCGCCTACACGGAGCTCCTCCTCAAGGAGGTGCAGAGCGACACCGCGATCCGGCGGCTCAAGGTGATCCGGGACGTGGCCGTAGAGGCCTCGGTGTCGGTGCGGCGCTTCCAGGAGTTCGTCTCGCGCGAGCCGCAGGTGGCCTTCGGCCCCGTCGGGCTGCCTGGCGTGGTGGCCGAGGCCCTGGAGATGACGGCCCCGCGGTGGCGCGACGAGGCCGAGCGGCGGGGGGTCCTCATCGCGGTCACCCAGGAGCTGGCGGCCATCCCCCCGGTGGAGGGCAACGGCTTCGAGCTGCGCGACGCGCTGGTGCAGCTCATCCTCAACGCCGTCACCGCCATGCCCTATGGGGGCACGCTGGGGATCCGGGCTGCCAGCGAGGAGTCGGGCTGGGTGGTGCTGGAGGTGAGCGACACGGGCGTCGGGATGCCCGAGGAGATCCGGCGCCGGGTGGCCGACCGCTCGCTGGGCAGGCTGCCGGGCGGCCATCCCGGCCGGGGCCTGGCGGATGTGGCTGACATCGTCGAGCGTCACGGCGGCAGCCTCATCATCGAGAGCGCGGAGGGCAAGGGCACGACGGTGCGGCTCAGGCTGCACGCGAGCCGCTTCCAGATCATCCCGCCCTCCGAGGCCGTGGTGGCGCCGGTGGAGGCGGCGCAGGCCGCGCGCGTCCTGCTGGTGGACGACGACCAGCGCCTGCTCACCGTGCTGTCCGACATGATGCGCGCCGGGGGGCATGCGGTGACCACGGCGTCCAGCGGCGAGGAGGCGCTGGCGCTGTTCGATCCCGCCGCTCACGACCTGGTCATCACCGACCTCGGCATGCCGCGCACCAACGGCTGGCAGGTGGCGGCGGGCGTGAAGACGCGCTCGCCCGAGACGCCCGTCTTCCTCCTCACGGGGTGGGGCGAGGGCGTCACCGCCAGCGAGGCGAGCCGCTTCGTGGACCAGGTGATCGCCAAGCCCATCTCGGCCGACGCGCTCCTGGACCAGCTGGCCCGGCTGCGCCGCGCGGACGCCCCCTCCTCGTGAGGCGGGCGTGACCCGCCGCGCGGCCCCGGTCGATCCCAGGCCCGCCTCCTCCGTGCTGCTGGTGCGTCCGGGCGAGGCGCGCCCGCTGGAGGTGTACCTGATCCGCCGCCAGAAGAGCATGCGCTTCCTCGGCGGCTACTACGCCTTCCCCGGGGGCAAGGTGGATGCCTCCGATGCGACAGGCTCTGCCTTCGCGCGCTGCCGCGGCCTGGAGCCGGCCGCGGCGGCCCGGTGCTTCCCCGAGCGCGACGGCGTTCCGCCGCTGGCCTTCTGGGTCACCGCCGCGCGGGAGCTCCTGGAGGAGACGGGCATCCTCGCGGCCAGCGACGGCGAGGGGCGGCCCATCCCCGTCACGGATCCGGGCGTGCGCTCGCGGGTGGAGGAGATGCGGCGGAGGCTCATGGCCGACGAGACGTCCTTCCCGGCGCTGCTCGAGGGGGAGGACTGGTACCTCGACCTTGCCCCGTTCCACTACCTCTCGCACTTCATCACGCCTCCCTCGAGCCCCATCCGGTTCACGGCGCGCTTCTTCCTCGCTCCGCTCCCCGAGGGGCAGGCGCCCCGGCTCTTCACCGAGGAGACCTCCGAGGGCTTCTGGATCGATCCCGCGGAAGGCGTGAAGCGCTACGAGAGCGGTGACATGCCCATGGCCGAGCCGGCGGAGTCGGCGCTGCGCTACCTGTCCGGATTCGAGAGCCTGGCAGCGGTGTGGCGGGCCCATGGAGACCGCCGTCACAAGTTCCACGGCGTCGTCGACGACTACGACCCGCCCGGCGCCTGGGATTCCCCCGAGCGGCGCCACCCCATGACCTCCTGAGGGCAGCCATGACCGCGACCCGGATCGAGTACCACGCCCCGACCACCTTGGCCCAGGCGGTGGCCTTGCTGGGCGAGCACGGCCCCGCGGCGGCCCCTCTGGCTGGCGGCACCGACCTCGTCCCCGCGCTGAAGTACGGCGTCCTGCGGGCGCGCCACCTGGTGAGCCTCGCACGCATCCCCGGCCACCGGGACATCGCGACGACAGCCGAGGGGGGCCTCTCCATCGGCGCCTTCGCGACGCTCGCGGCTGTCGCCCGCTCTCCGCTGGTCAGCGCGGTGTGCCCGGCGCTGGCCGAGGCGGCCGCTCAGGCCGGCTCGCCGCTGCTCAGGAATCGCGGCACCCTCGGCGGCAATGTCTGCCTCGACACGCGGTGCTGGTACTACAACCAGACTGAGGCCTGGCGGGCCAGCCGGGCGCTGTGCCAGAAGGCGGGCGGCGAGCAATGCTACGTGAACCAGAAGCAGAACGTGTGCGTCGCCCTGTTCTCCGCCGACACGCCGGCGGCGCTGATCGCCGTGGGCGCGCGCGCCACCCTCGCGGGCCCCGCCGGCGAGCGCATCGTGCCGGTGGAGGCGCTGTACTCGGGGGAGGGGCTCCGGCCCCTGGCCAAGGGCGAGGCGGAGATCGTGACGGACATCGCGGTGCCCGCGCCTCCCGCGCGCTCGGGGACGGCCTATCTCAAGCACAGCCAGCGCGAGTCCATCGACTTCCCGCTGCTCGGCGCCGCCGCCGCGGTGGCGCTGTCGCCGGGCGGGACGATCGCCTCCGCTCGCATCGCGCTCACCGGCGCCAGGTCGGCGCCGTGCCGCCTGCCCGAGCTCGAGGCGGCGCTCGCCGGAGGCCCGGTCCCCGCCGAGGGCGACCGGGAGCTGGCGCGCCTGGCCACGGGCTCCCTCGGGGCGCTCTTCCTCACGGAGGCCGTGCCGCACAAGCGGCGCCTCGCGGGGCTCATGGCGGTGGACGCGGTCGCCCGCGCCGCCGCGGCGGCGCAGGGACGGAGGACCCCATGAAGCAGCTGGTCCAGCTCAGCGTGAACGGCCAGACCCACGACCTCGTGGTCCGCCCGGAGCGGACCCTGCTGGACGTGCTGCGCGAGGATCTCGGGCTGACGGGCTCCAAGCGCGGCTGCGACCTGGGCGCCTGCGGCGCCTGCGCGGTGCTCCTGGACGGCCGGCCCGTCAGCTCCTGCCTCACGCTGGCCGTGGAGGCCTCGGGGCGCGAGATCGTGACCGTCGAGGGCCTTGCCCGGGGGGGCGCCCTGCACCCGGTGCAGGAGGCCTTCGTCGAGCACGGGGCCGTGCAATGCGGCTTCTGCACGCCCGGGATGCTGATCACCGTCACGGCGCTCCTCGACGAGCATCCCGAGCCCGGGGAGGCCGAGATCCTGGAGGCGCTGTCGGGCAACCTCTGCCGCTGCACGGGGTACGTGAAGATCCTCGACGCCGTCCGCGCGGCGATCCGCCGCCTCCACGGAGCCGCCCCGCGCCTGTCTCAGGCCACCACGGATCGCACCGGCCCCGCGGCCCCCGCGGCAACAACGCGCGCATGAGCGACTACGCAGTCGTCGGCAAGCCGCTGCCTCGCGTCGATGCCCGGGACAAGGTGACCGGCGCGGCCAGCTTCACGGCCGATGTGCGGCTGCCCGGCATGCTGCGGGGCAAGATCCTCAGGAGTCCGTGGCCGCATGCCCGCATCCTCAACGTGGATACGAGCCGGGCGGAGCGCCTCAAGGGCGTCCACGCCGTCGTCACGGGGCGCGACACGGCCGGGCTCAGGGTGGCCTTCGTGGACACCCCCCGCTACCCGGCCGACGAGCCGCCCCTGGCGCTGGACCGCGTGCGCTACATCGGCGACGAGATCGCCGCCGTCGCCGCGGTGGACGCCGAGACCGCCGAGGAGGCCCTCCGGCTCATCCGCGTGGACTGGGAGGCGCTTCCCGCGGTCTTCACGGCTCCCGGCGCCCTCGCCCCCGGCGCCCCCCTGGTGCACGAATTCGACTACCCCGGCAAAACCATCTGGGAGGACTGGGGGGCGCGGGGGCGTCCCCAGTCCGATCCCGTCCCGCGCCAGGACAATGTCGCCGCGCGCACCTACGTCGAGTTCGGCGACCTGAGCGGGGGCTTCGCCGGCGCGCACCACGTCCGGGAAGACCGCTTCGAGGTCGCGCCGGTGGCGCATGCGCCGCTGGAGCCCCATGCCGCGGTGGCCTTCTGGGACCAGGGCGGCAAGCTCAACATGCACGTGTCCAGCATGGGGATCTTCTACAAGCGCTTCGTGCTCTCCAAGGCGCTGGGACTGCCCATCAGCCACGTGCGCATCCACAAGAGCTATGTGGGCGGGGCCTTCGGCGGGAAGATCGACGTCTTCCCCTACGAGATCGCCGCCGCGCTCCTGAGCCGCAAGGCGGGGCGCCCCGTGCTGATCGAGCTCTCCCGCGAGGAGTCGCTCACAACGACCCGGATGGACTTCCAGGCCTCGGTGCGGGTCAAGACCGGGGTGAGCAAGGACGGCATCATCGCGGCCCAGGACATCCAGGTGGTGGTGGACACCGGCGCCTACCGCGGCACGGGCCCCGTGGTCATCTTTCTCTGCTACTCGTACAACATCCCCGTCTACCGCGTCCCGGCCCTGCGCTACGAGGGTCTGGCGGTCTACACCAACAACCCCGTGAAGGGCCCCAAGCGGGGCCACGGGGCGCCCTTCATCCGCTTCGCCGTGGACTCGCACATGGACATGCTGGCCGAGGACCTCGGCATCGACATGGTGGAGCTGATGCGGCGGAACGCGCGGACCCAGGGCGAGGTCATGCCGACCAGCGGCGATGTTCTGCGCTCCTGCGGCCTCAAGGACTCCATCGAGGCGGCCGCCCGCGACGGCGGCTGGGAGGCTAAGCGCCGGCGGAGCGTCTGGACCGGGACGGAGCGGTTCAAGCGGGGGGTCGGGCTATCGGCCTGCTCCATGTTCAGCGGGTCGCCGTACTACCCCTTCGCCTCCGCCGCGGTGCTGAAGCTCGCGGACGACGGAGGGGCCACGCTCTTCGCGGGCACGGTGGAGATGGGGCAGGGGTCCGAGACGACGCTGTCGCAGATCGCCGCCGAGGAGCTGGGGGTGCCGCTCTCGGACATCCGCATCGTCTCCGGGGACACGGAGCTGACCCCCATCGAGTTCGGCTCCTTCCTCTCTGGCGGCGCCTTCGTCACCGGCAAGGCCGTGCGGCTGGCCGCCGAGGACGCCAGGCGGCAGCTCCTGGAGATGGCCGCGCGGCTGCTGGAGGCCGATGTCCGCGACCTCGAGGCGCGCGACAAGGTCGTCTCGGTGAAGGGGGCCTCCCACCGACGGCTCTCCTACGGCGAGATCATCGCCGCCAGCGTGAAGCAGGCCAATGGCGACCCCATCATCGGCAAGGGGTACCACAAGAGCGTCCCCGACGCGGGGCTGCATCCGAGCCTCAGCACGGCCAAGGGGCGGTGGACCGAGGCCTACGGCTTCGCCTCCCAGCTCGCGGAGGTCGAGGTGGACACCTGGACCGGCCGGGTGCGCGTCCTCCGCGTCGTCACCTATCACGACTGCGGCTTCCCGCTGAACCCCCAGATCGTGGAAGGCCAGATCGAGGGCTGCGTCTCCATGGCGCTGGGTCAGACGCTCCAGGAGCGGGTGGATCTCCGCGAGGGGCAGGTCTTCAACCCGGACTTCCTCAACTACCGGCTGCCCATCACCCACGACACCCCCGCCATGGTGAGCGGCATGATCCACAGCAACGAGCCCCATGGCCCCTTCGGCGCCAAGGAGGTCGGCGAGGGCGCCGTCTCGGGGGTCATGGCCGCGGTGGCCAATGCCGTGTACGATGCGGCCGGCGTCCGCATCACGAGCCTTCCCATCACGCCGGCCAAGGTCCTGGCGGCGCTGGCCGCGGCCGGGCGTGGGGGGCGCCAGGAGGGGGAGTGACGAGTTACCACCGCCGCCTGGCCGACCTCGCCCGGGCCGGGGAGCCCGTGGTCACGGCGACGGTGATCGCCGCCCGCGGCTCCACGCCGAGGGAGGTGGGCGCCAGCATGATCGTCAGGAAGGACGGCAGTATCGTGGGCAGTGTGGGCGGCGGCTGCGGCGAGGCGCAGGTGTTCTGGGAGGCCGTCCGGGTGCTGGAAGAGGGGAGGCCCCGGATCTGCGAGGTGGATCTCAGCGGGGAGATGAACGACCTGAGCCCCACCAACTGCGGCGGCGTCATGGAGGTCTTCGTGGACCGCTGGCGCTGGGACCATCGCGGGACCGCCGGGCTTCCGGATCTCGACGTGGTGCGCCGCCTGCGCGAGGCGGACGCGGCGCGCCGGCCTGTCGCCTGGCTGGTGACGGTGGCGGACCCGGGAGGCGACGCCGCGGTGCCGGTGGGGACCAAGTGGCTGGTGGAGCCGGACGGGGCGCTCCAGGGAGCTGCGCCCGCCGGCCTCGCCCCTGTGCTCCGCGGGCTCGCCGCCGCGGCCCTGGCCTCGGGCGAGAGCCGCCTCACCTGGCTGCGTCCCGCGGGCGCCACATGGGAGCGCGGCGAGGAGGGCGAGGGGCTCGGCGTCTTCGTGGAAGCCCTCGCGCCTGCCCCGGAGCTCGTCATCGTGGGGGCGGGGCATATCGCCCTGCCACTGGCGCAGCTGGGCACGCTCCTCGACTTCGAGGTCACGGTGCTGGACGACCGGAGCGCCTTCGCCAGCCGCGAGCGCTTCCCGGAGGCCGAGACCGTCCTGGTGGGGCCCGTGGAGGTCGTGCTGGCGGCGCGGCCCATCGGGCCGTCCACATATCTGGTCCTGGTCACCCGCGGCCACCAGCACGACGAGGCCGCGCTCAGGGCGGTGATCGCCTCGGACGCGGCCTACATCGGGATGATCGGCAGCCGCCGCCGCGTGAAGGAGGTCTTCCGCCATCTCGAGGCCGCGGGGGTGCCCGCCGACCTGATCTCGCGGGTGCATGCCCCAATCGGTCTCCGCATCGGCGCCGAGACGCCCTCGGAGATCGCCGTGGCCATCGCGGCGGAGCTGGTCCAGGTGCGGCGCACCACCGGCGCCGCCGCCGCGCGGAGCGGCGCCGCGCGATGACCCGCCGGGCGCTCGTTCTCGTCAAGGGTGCGGGCGATCTGGCCACCGGCTGCGCCGTCAGGCTCGCGAGATGCGGCTTCGCCGTCGTCATGACGGAGCTCGGCGCTCCGACTGCGGTGAGGCGGACGGTGGCATTCTCGGAGGCGGTCCACGAGGGGACGGTGTCGGTGGAGGGCATCCGCGCCCGGCTGGCGCAGAGTCCCGCCGCGGCCCGGCGCATCGCCCGCTCGGGGGATGTGGCCGTGCTCGTGGATCCAGAGGACCGGGCCCGGGCCCGTCTCGCCCCCGTCGCGGTCGTGGACGCGCGCATGGCGAAGCGGAACCTGGGTACGGAGCGGGGCGAGGCGGCGGCGGTCATCGGGCTCGGGCCCGGCTTCACGGCCGGCCTCGATGTGGACGCCGTGATCGAGACCAATCGAGGGCATGCGCTGGGGTCGGTGATCCTCGACGGGCAGGCCGAGCCCAACACCGGCGTGCCCGGGGAGATCGGGGGGTATGCCACCGAGCGGCTCCTGCGGGCGCCCGCCGCGGGAAGGCTTCGGGCGCTTCGGACAATCGGCGACAGCGTGGAGGCCGGGGCGGAGGTGGGCGACGTCGAGGGGCAGCCCGTGACGGCGCCGATCGCGGGCGTCCTGCGCGGGCTCATCCGCGACGGCAGCCAGGTGCGCGCCGGGCAGAAGATCGGGGATGTGGATCCCCGGGCGCGGCCCGAGCATTGCTTCACGGTGTCCGACAAGGCCCGCTCCGTGGCGGGAGGCGTCCTCGAGGCCATCCTTCACCTCCGCTCCCGGGTCCCCGACCCGGCCCCGCGCTCCTGAGACAGCCACGCCGCCCCCGCGAGCCCGGGGCCGCGTCCGCCGGGCGCCGCATCCCCCACCGCGAACAGAAAGGAGAACCCGGATGCCGACGGTGATCTACGAGAAGCGCGGCCATCTCGCGCATGTCACGCTGAACCGTCCCGAGGTCCACAACTGCATCGACGTCGAGACGTCCGGGGCGTTGCTGGCCGTCTGGGAGGAGGTCAAGCGCGACCGGGACGTGCGCGTGGCCATTCTCACCGGCGCCGGGGACAAGGCCTTCTGCAGCGGCGCGGATCTGAAGACGCTCATCCCCCACATCCGCGACACCTCCGAGGAGGAGAACCGGCGGCGCGCCTTCCAGGGACCCGGCTGGGCGGGGATCTCGGGCGGCTACGAGATCCACACGCCCATCATCGCCGCCATCAACGGCTACTGCATCGCGGGCGGCCACGAGCTGGCGGAGTTCTGCGACATCCGCATCGCCGCCCAGCACGCCACCTTCGGGCATCAGGAGATCCGGTGGGGGCTCATGCCCGGCGACGGGGGCTGCTCCCGGCTCCAGCGCATCGTCGGCCTCGGGCGCGCCATGGAGATCATCCTCACGGGCAAGATCTACGACGCCCAGGAGGCCTACCGCATCGGCTTCGTCAACCACGTGGTCCCGCTGGCCCGCCTGATGGACAAGGCCACCGAGATCGCCCGGCAGATCGCCGCCAACGGCCCGCTGGCCACGCGCGCCGCCAAGCAGGCCGTCCTCCACGGCATCGGCCGGCCGCTCCGGGAGGGCATCGCCTTCGAGACCGACACCTTCAGCTACCTCTGCCGCTCCGAGGACTGGCTGGCCGGCCAGCAGGCGTTCCTCACCCGCTCCACGGCCACCTTCAAGGGCAAGTGATGGCGCGCGCCCGGGCGGGAAGGGGCAGGACGCAGTACCGGAACATCCTGTACGAGAAGACGGGCCACGTGGTGACCATCACCCTCAACCGTCCGAAGGTGCACAACTGCATCAGCCAGAAGACGTCCGAGGAGCTGCAGACCGCCTGGAAGACCTTCCGGGACGACGACGCCGCCTTCGTGGCCATCATCACGGGGGCCGGGGACCGGGCCTTCTCCGCGGGCTGGGACCTCGAGG
>Ga0154441_1221_pt1 | contig 14190 bp, 13 predicted proteins | sample RifGroC2_FD_115945 | JGI IMG/M metagenome (GOLD analysis project Ga0154441, IMG submission 115945) | Candidatus Rokubacteria bacterium GWC2_70_16 | reverse complement strand
GCTGGACCAGCGGCTCGAACTCCTCGCGGAACTGCTGGAGGGACAGGCCCGCGGTGGCCGCGAACTTCGCCAGCTCGTGGGGGTCGTCGAAGTCGTCGCGGCGCAGGCGGAGCATGTAGCGCCGGGCGATCGCGTAGCGGGTGGAGTGGATGTCCACCAGCCGGACGCGCGCCCGCCCCGTCACCGGGTCGAGCATGCGCTCGAACGGGACGGGCACGAAGTGGCCGCCCTGCATGGAGATCACGACGGCGTTCCCCCCGGCGAGGAGGTACTTGGCGGCGCAGTACCCGAGGTCGCGCGTGTACTCCATGTCGAAGGGGATGGGATCGGCGCAGCGAAGCTCGTAGCCGATGTTCTTGGCCACTAGGGTCGTCTTGAGGCCGAACTGCGCGAGCCGCTTCTGGACCGCGGCCTTGAGGATCTCGCCGATGTTGACCTCGGCGATGCGCACGTGCCCGTGAGCGTCCCGCTCCACGTCCTCGAGCTGGGCGAGGTCGCCGGGGTCGAGGTCGAGCACGAGCCCCTCGGCGATCATGGCGACGCCGTCGCGGCGCCCGTAGCTCAGGCGCTTGATGATGGCGCCGGCCAGGGTGTCGACGAGGGCCTTGAGGCGGATGGGCCGGCCCGTGAACTCCTCGGGGATGAGGGTGAGGGTGGCCCCCGCCGCCTTGCCGATGCCGAGCGCGAGGTGGCCGGCCTTGCGGCCCATGGCGATCACGAAGTACCAGCGCGAGGTGGTCCGGGCGTCCACCATGAGGTTCTTCACGATCTCGACCCCGTAGTGCCGGGCCGTCTGGAAGCCGAAGGTGTCCACGTAGGCGGGCAGGTCGAGGTCGTTGTCGATGGTCTTGGGCACGTGCACGACGCGGATGCGGCGGTCGGCGCGCCGCTCGACCTTCATGGCCGAGAACGCGGTGTCGTCTCCCCCGATGGTGATGAGCTGCGACACGTTGAGCCGCAGCAGCGAGATCACCACGTTCTCCAGGTGCTGGGGGTCCACGGTCGGGTTGGCGCGGGAGATGCCGATGTGCGAGCCCCCCCGGAAGTGGATGCGGCTGACGGTCTCGATGGTGAGCGGGGTCACGTGGTCGACGTCGCCGCGCATGATCCACTCGAAGCCGTCGCGGACCCCGATGACCTCCACGTCCTCCAGGCACGCCCGGATGGTGGCCGCGCTGATCACGCTGTTGATGCCGGGGGCCGGGCCCCCGCCGACGAGGATGGCGAGCTTCTTGTGCTGGGTCACGGCGAGTGCCTCCGGCGGCCGCCCGGCCGCCCGATGTCCATGTTCCCGCGAGCCCGGGCGTCCGCGATGCCCTGTCAGATGTCCGGTGCGGCGCGCAACGCCTACAGCGGGCGACGCCGCTTCGGTCCCTCCACGTAGACCACGGCCTCGTCGTCGCGCAGCGCCCTGACCGACAAGCGATGCGCCTTCGACCCCGGATCGCACGGCAGGTGCACGCTGAGCAGGCCGGCACTCGCCCCTGTGCGAAGATCGGGAAACACCTCTTCGACGGTTACCGCCCGCGACCCCGGGACGGCACCAAGGACGCGCCGGACGTGCGCGACCGGATCCTTCGTGCGCTTCGTATCGACCTTGACGATGATGTCCACGTCGCTCCGGCGATTGTACCAGTCATGCGAGCGCGGCCTGGCAGTTCAGCCGCCCGGCGCCGTAGCCGCGATCGCCTTTCTTCTTTCCCGCCACCCGATCGGCCGACGAGGTCAGTCGCGCGATGACCTGCGCCGGCGTGCTCCCGGGATACTTCGCCAGGACCAGCGCCGCGGCCGCCGCGACGTGCGGAGCGGCCATGGACGTGCCATCCCACGCCGCGTAGTTGCGCTCGGGCTCGTCGTACTTGTGGGTGGGGGTCGTCGAGAGGATCTGCACTCCGGGCGCCACCACGTCGATGTGCCGTCCGGTGTTGGAGAAGCTGGCCCGGTGGTCCAGTTGATCGGTCGCGCCGACGGCGCACACGGTGGGCATCGCCGCGGGGTATTCGACGGGGTTGCCGTCTTCGTACTCGTTGCCCATGGCGGCGACCACGACGACGCCCGAATCGATCACGTCGCGCAGGATGTCGATCTCGGCCGGGTCCTTGTCGCCGCCCAGACTGAGGTTGAGGACATGCGCGCGGCCGATCACGTAGCGCAGCGCCCGGTAGTACGCCTTCGCGCTCCAGTGGTCGTCGTCGTGCGGCAAGGCCTTCAGGGCCAGAATGCGCGCCGCGCACACTCCCGAGATGCCCAGGCCGTTCCGGAAGCCGGCGGCGATGATGCCGGCAACATGGGTCCCGTGACCGATGTCGTCGCGGTCGCCTTCGCCGGCGAGGACGTTGCGGTATTCCTTGATCGCCGCCTTGAGGTCGGGGTGGCCCGTGTCGATGCCGCTGTCGACAACGGCCACGGTGATGCCGGAGGCGTCGTTGAACCCGCGCGCGGCGCGCGCGTGTCCCAGACGGATCGCGCCGTGCGCCCACTGGCGCGAGGACAGCGGATCGGGCCGGGTGGTCTTCGTGCGCGTGCCGAACAAGTGGCGGACGGGCGGCAGGAACGCGTACTCCACGTCGCCCATCCCGGCGAGGTGTCGCGCCAGCGTCTTCGGGTCGGTCCCGGGCCCGACGCGAATCTCCACCAGCCCCTCGGACCGCGTGGCGCGCCCCAGCGGTGCCCGGCCGCCCGCAGCCCCGGCCGCCAGATCCCGCAGCGGGCCCCGGGCGCCACGCATCGGGGCCGATGGGTCGAAGACGGGCTCGATGCTGACGGCGTACCCGTTCTCCAGGATCCGGGCCAGTCTGGATCCGGCATCGTCGCCCAGGATCCGCGCACCCCGGGCGCCGCGCGCCGCGCCGGCCGCCAGCGCCGCGCCCGTCGGCCCGCGCGGGTCGCGCTTCAACTTCGCGATGACCGTCCGCGTCTGACGATCCTTCGTCTTGCGGCTGGTCTCCCACAGGTGAAACCGCGGTGACGGCGTTGCCATGGCGCCCTCACTTCCTCCTGGCGCGGGCCGGGGGCCGCCGGGCCGACCGCGCGCTCGCACCGGCCAGATAGGTCCGCAGGCGGCGCGAGCCGCCCTGCAGGGCGACGCGCCCGCCGGCGGCCCGCACGGATCGGACGGCACGCCGGGGCCCCCGCCGGGCGAAGGACGTCGACGCCTCCCGGAGCTTCTGTCGCAGAGCGGCGTCGGTGCCGATCGCCATGGCGAGTTCCGCCCCGACATCGTCGAGGGCATCGGGCAGCTCCGATTCATCCACCTTCAGGAGTTCCGCGACGGCGCGGACCACTCCCGACCGCGGGGCCGGCCCGAGCTGGTGGACCAGGTGTTCGAGCGGCGCCTGATCGGCCGACACCGGACGGCGGCGGATACCACGCAGGCCGCGTGCCGGGGCCTCCTCCGGCAACGGGGCACGCAGCAACGCGTGCGCATTCACGATGCCGGGGCCGAAGTCGCTTCCGTCCCAGCCCGGCGGGGTTCGGCAAGTCCGCTGCCGGACCTGCTTGAACACCGCGGCAAGGCGGTCTCGACCGTACCGGGCCACGAGGGCGCCTCGCCCGTGATACGAGAGCCACAGCGCCGCGATGCCGGCCGTGGACGCAACCGCGTAGGAGGTGCCACTGCCCCGCTCCACCTTGTAGCGATCCGTCCCGTTCGCCCGCTCGGTGCGCGCGCGCCACACCGAGGAGCCGGGCGCCGTGATGTCCACCGCCGCACCGCGGCACGAGCCGTCCCAGGGCGTATCGTCGATGCGACTGGCGGCGACGGCGATGACTTCGTCGAAGGCCGCCGGGAACACCACGAATCGCACCTGGTTGCCGGCGGCGCACAACACGATGACGCCCTGGGCTTCGGCCTCGCGCACGGCGTTGTGAAGCGCGATGCTGGGCACCGGTCCGCCCAGGCTGATCGAGATGACGTGCGCCCCGTGATCGACCGCGTGATGGACCGCGCGGGTGAGACGGCGCATCGACCACAGCACAACCGACTTGGTGGCGCGGATCGGGATGAGCGATGCGCCAGGCGCGGTGCCCGACACGAAGGCCGGACCGGCCGACCCGGGTTGCAGGCCCTGAGCGCTCATGATCAGCGAGGACGTGCTCGTGCCGTGGCTGGGGTGGCGCAGCACGCCAGCCGCCAGCGGATCTCGGGGATCCGCGCGATCGTCTTCGAAGTCGTATCCGTCGGCCACCCGCAGGCGCGGGCCGACGATCTCCGGATGCGTCGTGTAGCCGGTGTCCGGGTGTCCCACCACGAGGCCTGCCCCCGGCGTCCGGGCCTCGAACAACGCCCACGCTTGCGGCACCCTGAGCGTGTCCAGGCTCCACTGGTAGTTGCCTTCCGTGCCGGGGTCGGCGTCGCCACTGCCCGCCGAACGCGCCCGGCGTCCCCGCACCGCCGGGCGAGCAAACTGCTCGCTGTTGGACACCTCGAACAGGGGCTCGGCGTAGACGATGCGAGGGGCCTGGCGAAGGCGGTAGCTGACGTCCCAGGCGGCGCCCACGGAGAGGCGTCCCTTCCCGGGCGCCTTCGGCGTGGCCTCGAACTCGCCGGTGCGCCGGTTCAAGGGGACGATGATCCAGGCGCGATTCGGAAACACGCGCCGCAGGATAGCTCGGGCGGCCCTCGTGTCGGCCTTCACCCCTTTCCGGGGCTCAACCTGGAAGGCAAGGCTCTCGAAGTGAGGCGACGGACGGCGGGCGCGCCTAGCCATACCGAACCTCTAGCCCAGGGCCACGCGGGTGGCCGCGACGAGCTGGCGCTTGCGAAATCCTTCCAGACGCAAGGTCTTCGCGTGCAAGGCCCGGGTGCTGCGCGGCACGGTCAGCACGAAGGTCGGGGTCTTCACCCGCCGGCTTGCGAGCGGGTGGTCGTCCAGATACGCATCGACCCAGTCGATGTGCGCGCACTCCACCTCGAAGGTCGACGCGCTGGCTCTGTGCACCTGGAGCCGCTGCCACGGACGCTTGCGGAGGATGGCCGCCGCGCGGTTGATGAGGTCGACGTTGCGCTCGAGCACATCCTTGCGTGTCAAGTTGTGGCGCTTGTCGGGCCGGACGCCCAGGTCTTCCAGGGGGACCCCTGCGTTCTCGCCAACACGCGTCACGCGGCGGACCGCAAACCGGAACGACGCGTCGCCGGGCAGCGGCGGGAACTGGGCGGGATCGTGGAGGAGATCGGCGATGAGCGCATACTCCCAGACATTCGCGCCCCCGGCGCCGGTGTTGGCGTCGGTGCCGAGGATGGTGCCGATGCGGTGATCCTGAAAGCCAGCGGCGAAGATATCGGTGGTACTGTAGCATAGCGCGTCGGTGACGAGCACCACTGGCCCCTGGTACTTCTGCCCGATGTCGTTGTACGCGGCGATCGGCAGCAGCGGGAACCCCTGCGAGAACTCGGTTCCGGTTTCGACCGCCTGCCCGATCGACGCCTTCCACTGACCGATGAAGGGGTGGGTCGCCGTGAGCTGGAGCGTGCGCACGGAATTCAGGAAATGAAACCTGACCGGTTCGATCGGCCTGGGCGTCAGCAGCTGCAACAGCCGTTCGCCGGCGTGAATCAGGCCGCCGGTGTTGCCCCGCACGTCGACGATGAGGCCGCGCGGGGACAGCAGGCTCACAAGGCGGACGAACTCGTTCACGAACTCGCGGTCCGTGGCGACGTTGAAGGTCGCGACCCGCAGGTAGCCGAAGGTCCCGAACGTCGTCACGACGTCGCGGCACGACGGAAACACGTCGGGCATGCGGCTCGGCACGTCTTCGGCACGGCCGAAGACGCTCGACGCCGGCCCGTGGCTCGACTGGCCCCGGAACAGGAAGCGCCGTACCTGCCGCTCGACTTCCCCGCGAGCGTCCATGCCCAGCGACCATTGCCCGCGGCCCTGGGCACGCGCCACGGCGTGCGCGTGCTTTCCCCGCTGCTGTTGGAACACCCGCCACTGGAAGCGGGTGTCACGAGGAGGCGACTGCGGCGGGGACAGGGGAACGTAGCGAACGTCGACCCACTCCTCGTCTGGAGGAAGCGACTGCCCGAGCCAGCGGATGGTCATCGCGGCCAGGCCCTGCGCGTGACGCGCGGCGGCGTTGCTGCCAGACTCGCGGTCGGCGTTCAGGGCAACGGCGCGGTCGATGGGCACCCCGTTCCAGTGGGTGACGGTAGCACCGCGCTCGAACCCGCCGTCGCGGCGCCCCTCGTCCATGACCTGTGACACGACATAGATGCGCCGGCCGCGCGCGACGCACGCCTCCACCCGGAACGGCAGATAGGCGGTCGTGCTGCGAAGCGGCTCCGGCAACACGAAGGCGGTGTGCAGATCGCGCAGTTGCGCGAAGATGCCGAGCAGCTCGTTGTAGAAGTCGCGGTCCGACATGGGCGGCTGGTCGCCGGCGCTGAGGTGTCGCAAGAGCAGCCGCAATCGCTGAAGCGGATTGACGGCGTACATGGACCGCTTGAGCGGGAGGTGAACGTAGAGTTTCTCGACGAGTTCGAGGGCGGTCTCGACCAGCCGCCTCTTGTCGTCCATTCCAAGCCCACCAGGCGCGGAGCGGGCGGTCGCAGATCCGGCCGCCGCCCTGAGCCTGGAGGATCTCCGCTTCACAACTTGACGCGCTTGACGAACTCGGACAGCAGCAGGGTCTTGCCCCGGTCGATCGACCGTTCGATCTCCTTCGGCGTGGGCACTGCCGGCACATCGCGCGGCGCCTGCCGCTTCGAGGAGCCCTTCTTGGCGGGTTTCTGCTTCGACTGCGACTTCTTCGAGCCGGCCTTCTCACGCGGAGCGGCCATGCGGCACCCCCTCCAGGCCGATTCTACCGCAAGCCACCTCCGCTGCGCGCCCCAGCCTGACAGCCGGCATGGCTCGCGTCACCGAGGTGAAGGCGAGCGTCGGCACCGCGAGCTCGCGGTCAAGGTCGGCATCAAGCTCGACGACCAGGACGCGGGCGGCATCGCTGGCGTCGTTCGACGCGCGGCTGGCAGCCGCGGTCCGAGCGGTCGGCCTCGCCGGCTACCCCGCCTGAAGCGGGTGGGCCGTCGCCCCGCGCGCAAGCGAGGCGGATGGAGGGTGGGTAGGGGGCGATCCCAGTTCGGATGATCGGCAAGGGCTGGCTTTCTTGGCCCGGGGGTACAGGACGTCGATCGCCCAGACCAGGTCCAGCCTTTCCCCGAGCCAGCCGGCGCACGCCGTGCGCGCGTCGATTCGAAGGCCGTTCGAGGCGTGCCGCGCGCGGAGCACCTCGACGGGGTCACCGACCACTGCAATCGACGGCACCTCGGGCAGCGCGCGGCCGTCAGGCCGCCGGAATCGGAGCGCCCCGTCGGGCCCGCGCTCGACCTGGTAGCCCTCCTCGTGCACCGCTCGGTGATGCCGGCGGCAGAGGAGCGCCAGATTCGTGAGCGTTGTCGGACCGCCTTGCGCCCAGTGGCGGAGGTGATGCCCCTGGCCATTGCTCACGCCGCAGCCGGGGAAACGGCAGCCGCGATCCCGATGGTGGAGCGCTCGCCGCAAGGCGGGGGGAATCGTCCGGGTCCGGGCCCCGATCTCCAGGAGGCGCCCATCGTCGTCGTGGCGCATCACCACCCGGCTCGCGTCGCAACCCAGGCGCCGGGACGTTTCCGGGGAAACGCGCGCGCCGTCCTCGAGGACGGACTGGCCCGGCTGAACCGGATCGGCCAGCACCTGGGCGTCGACGTGGACCACCACCTGGTAGCGCTCGCCCGGGGCGCCGGGATCGAGCCCGCGATGGAGGGCCGTCTCCGCGAGCAGGGCCAGCGCATCGGCCTGCTGCTGGGCCATCGCGGGCGTCTCCGCGGAAACGCCTCCGTGCCCAAAGTCCCCGTCCGGCGCGCGGGCCCGCTGGTACAGGGCCTCGCGCGCTGCTGTGAGCGCCTGCACGAGCAGCGCCCCCACTTGCGGCTCGAGCCGCCCCCTGACGACCACCATGCCGTCCTCGTCCTGGTAGACCTGAAGCCCCCGACTCGCGTGCCGCCGCGCCCCCTCCCGCGCTTCCGCCTTCCGGTCCACCCGCCGCCAGCCGCGGACGATGCGCTCGACGTGCGCGGCCGTGCCGGCGCGGCCGACGGCGAGGAGGCGACCTTCTGTCTCCGGCGTCGCCACGCGCGTCAGCGCCCGGACCTTGGCGTACGACAGCTGCCCGCCGGCAAGGGCCTGGGCGATGAGCGGCAGCGTCTCGAGGGCGCGCGCGACCCGGACCCGTTCACGGGCCGCGCCCAGATCGAGCCCCACCCTCCAGGAGAGCCACGCGGCGCAGGAGCGGAAGCCCGTGTTCCATCCCCCTCGTGCGTCGAATTCCCTGATCAAGGCGAGGAGGCGCGCGGTGGCGGCATCGAGGTGCGCGGACAGCTCGGCGATCTCGTCGCCGAGCCGGTCCAGCTCAGATGGTGAATGGATCTGCATGGCGAGCCCTCCTTCTAATGAGGCGACTCTACACCCTGATTTTCGGGCTCTCGGAGAGCGTCCGAGACGGACGATCCCGGGACGCGAAATGATCTTCGATCGGGTCCCGCCCGATCGCGCGCCGGGGGACGCGTGGGTGTCGCTGGGCCGGCGCCTGCCGAGGGCTGCCGCCGCGTGACCGGCTCACCCCGCCGAAGCTGTCAAGCGAAAAAGCGTGGGAGGCCGACTCTTGGTGTATCAATCCGCATACATTGACGCATGCTGGGGATCCCGGATAGCATCGGGGTCACTCGACGCCATGAAGCAAGCGGAGCATCCCGGTCTGCATCGCTGGTCCCGCCGCCAGTACGGGCGGTTGATCGACCACGGCCTTCTCGACGAGGATGACCCTGTCGAGCTGCTCGACGGCTTGTTGCTCGTCAAGGAGCCACAGCACAGCCCTCACCGGACGGCAGTCCTTCTGACGGCGAAGGCGCTGGAGCGCGGATTCGGAGAGGGCTGGTTCATTCAGACCCAGAGCCCGATCATTCTCGACGACCGGTCCGAGCCCGATCCGGATGTCTGCGTCGTTCGGGGCTCGCCGCGTGACTACGCCGTCGCGCATCCGACCCACCCGGCGCTCATCGTCGAGGTCGCGCAGTCGGGCTTGCCGCTCGCCCGCGGCCGCAAAGCCGCGGCCTACGCTCGCGCGGGAATCGCGGACTACTGGATTCTCAACCTCGGCGACCGCGTGCTGGAAGTCCATCGCGCGCCGGCGCGCCCGGGGCCGGCACGGCGGAACTGGGGCTGTTTGGCGATCCAAGTGCTGGGCGCCGACGCCACGGTCACGCCGCTCGCCGCGCCAGCAGCGGCCATCAGCGTCGCCGACCTCCTGCCGTAACCCTCGACGGAAGGTTGACCCAAAGTGCTACATGTAGCACGCATGAGGCCATGCGCACCGCTGGAGTCCGCGAGGCCCGCCAGAACCTCTCGGCGCTTCTGGACGAGGTCCGGAAGGGGCGCGAGGTCATCATCACCGAGCGCGGGCGTCCCGTGGCGAAGCTCGTGCCGCCGGATCGCCCGCGCGGGAAGGGCGTGCCGAACCTCGCGGCGTTCCGCCGGAAGATGCCGGTCCTCGACCCTCCACTCTCCACGACCGTCGCCGAGGACCGCGCGGATCGCCTCTAGGAGGCGCGTTCCGTCGCCACGTCGCGCGCGGCAGGCGGCATACCGGGCGGGGCTGCCCGGCCCCCTCTATTGCGACACCAGCGCGCTCCTCAAGCTCTACCTGCCGGAGCCAGACAGCGCCGAGTTCAATGAGGTCGTGGAGGGCCGGGACGATGTCCTCGTGTCCGATCTGGCCGTGACCGAGATCATGTCGGCGCTCGCCCGCCGTCTGCGCCAGGGGTCCCTCGCGCGGCAGGCTACCCGACGCCTTCAGCATGCCATCCTCGGCCGGCTCGACGACGGCCTGTACCACCGCGTCGAGTTGACTGGCGACGTCCACCGCCGGGCGGAGCAATTCCTCCTGAGCCTGCCGGAGACTTCGCTGCGCGCCGCCGACGCTCTTCACCTGGCACTGGCGACCTCGGCGCGGGCGGCATCGCTGGCGTCGTTCGACGCCCGGCTGACAGCCGCGGCCCGCGCGGTCGGCCTCGCCATCTACCCCGCCTGATCAACCTCGCGTTCGAGAGCGAGCGGATGGCCATTCCCAAGGCCAACTTCATCAGCCTCTGGAGCGCCGATCCCAACCCCTACGACCTTCCGCGCAACGTCGGCATCAAGCTCAACGACAAGGACATCAGCGGGGCCAAGGGCCTGCGCAACTGCCGATGGTTTCAGAAGAGGCCCTGGCAGGAAGAGATCAAGCGGATGCTCGCGAGCGGTGTCAAGTACGAGCTCAACGCGCGGATGGAGGAGACGAGGAAGGACCGCCGCCCGCGACCAAGGCCCGTCAGATCAACGACATCCCAGAGCGGCTGAGATAGTCGAACGTCTGGTCATAGTAGGCGGGATTCCTGGTTGGATCCTCGTCATCGCCCCGCGGCACTACCACCACCATGCCCTGCCGAGCCCGGGTCAGCAGGACGCGGTAGGCATTCTTCAGATACTTCTGCCTGTCGTGCGCGAGGATGCGCTGCCAGCCGTTGCCGCGAAAGGACCAGTGCTGCCAGCCTTCGGGCGTGAAGCGGAAATCCGCATCCCACACCACGCAGGCCCAGTCCAGCTCCAGGCCCTGGACATGGAACTCCGTACCGACGTCCTCCAGATAGTAGGAGGAGCGGACATCGTCCTTGCCGTTGAGGAACCAGTGCACGGGATTGACGGGAGTCTTGACGTGCAGGGCATGCGGCTTCAAGCGTTCGGCCTGAGACGACACCACGATGCCGTACCGTTCCGAACCCCGAGCCTGGCCGCGGAGCCATCTCCGGGCGGTGTTCAGGTCCCGGGTCAGCGCGATCGGGTAGCGCTCCTGCACGTGCCGCAGGGTCTCACGGGCCGCACCGAGCTCCAGGTCCAGGAGCTCCTTGACCAGCTTCGACACATTCCCGCTCCGAAACGATCGAATCGACGTGGCCAGGTGAAGGTCCGATTTGAACTCCACGTGCTCTCGTGTTCGCAGGGATTCGACGATCCGACCTGCGTCGTACTCGCTGTCTACGAGTCGGTCGGACGCGTAGATCCTCCAGTCCGGAAAGGATTGGTCCAGCGCACTGAGCCACTCGCTGATCCCTGCCTCACCGGTGTTAATCTCCTGTCCGCCCCCCACGAGACAAATGACCACCGCCCAGTCCCCGTGCCGGTCGAGGCAGGAGATGAGGAACTCGGGCTCGGACTGGCTGAAATCCGCACGTCCTTTCTTGCGCCTCATGAAGTCGACCGTCTGCTTCAGGTTCCAGGCGCGCTGGGCTTCGTCGAAGATGGCGACGTGTTCGATCGGAGGCTTCTCCGCGTCGACGAGGCATTCGTCGCGGAAGTGATGGACGTTCTGGACGAATGCCCGGACCTCGCTCAACGCTGCTCCCTTGCGCGCCGTCCTGCCTCGGAGGCGCTCCTGACGGACCTTGTCCCGCGCGAGGGCCTCCTGGAGGATTGCCACGAGGGGGCCGTTGCCGGACAGGAACACGCTGTAGAGCTCATCCTTGTGGTCGATGTGCTTCGTGGCCGCGTCAAGGCCGACCAGTGTCTTGCCCGCTCCGGGAACCCCGGTGACGAAGCAGATGGCCTTCTCTGAACGAGCCTTTGTCGCCGCGATGATGGAGGCGACGGTGCCCGCAGTCTTACTGAGATTCGTTGCGCCTGCGTCGCTCCGCGAGATGTCGGTGACCGAATGCCCACGATAGAGCGCCAGCGTCGCTTCGATGATGGTCGGGGTGGGCTTGTAGCCGCTCTCCTCCCATTGATCGATTCGTATCTCTGGTGGGTCTGCTAGGCTCAGAATTTGCGCGATCGTCGCCGCCAGGCCGTCGGAGTTCGTCCATGATACCTCGAACAGACGATCCGGGGGACAGGTGTCCGGAAAACGCTGGCGATCTCGGCGGGCCCGCGTGCAGATCAGCACGGGGGCGATGCATGCATCGTGGCTGCCTTCATGGAAGTTGTGAAGGTCCAGGGCGTAGTCGACGACCTGGTCGACGTCCTGTGATGAGAAGGTCTGTTCCCCGACCTTGAACTCGAGGACGAAGATGACCGGTCCGATGATGACGAGCGCATCAATTCGGCGGCCCATGCGCGGAATGGTGAACTCGAGGTAGAGCGCACCTATGTGGCCCGCCAGAACGCGCTGGAGAACTTCGGCCTGCTCGAGCCACGCGTCCCGCTGGGTCCCGGTGAGGTCGAAATCGTTCTGCAGCGCCATTCGCGCAAAGATCTCATTACGGTCGGCCGCACAGAATTCCGCCAGCGTCGCCGAGTAGTAGGAGCGCTGGGCGGCCGCGCTAGAAGAAGACCCTTTCACGGAGGAGAAGTATAGTCCATTGGCGTCCCAATACACGGCACCCGGCGCGGCCAGGAAGCGTGACCGGCCACAAGGTCTGGAAGGGTGAACAGAGAACGGGGTCGGGTCTTGAATTCATACATTGCTATCGGACTGCGCCGCGGCGAGCGATCAACTGTTCGGGCCCGATGTCGGGTTGCAAGACCTGACCCCAACTACCCGCGGTCCTTCGGGTTCTGGTCACTCGGTTTGCCCTTTCAGGTCAACCAGCCATCACCCGCGCGTCCCGCTAGCCCTCCGGCTCTGCGATGAAGACCGGAATCTTCCGAGTGGTCCGCGTCTGGTATTCCGCGTACGGCGGAAACGCCGCGACGGCAATATCCCAGAGCCGTGCCCGCTCGGCCTCGTCCTCGACCTCGCGCACTCGCATCGCCTGCACCACAGTATGGTCGCGAATCTCGACGACCGGGTTCACGCGCAGGTTGTGCACCCAGACCGGGTGCCTCGGTGCCCCGCCCTGCGACCCCACAAGGACGTAGTTGGCACCGTCCTTGACGCGCATGAGCGGGGTCTTGCGGATCGCGCCGGTCCTATTGCCGGTGTGGGTCACGATGATCACCGGCAGGCCGGTGTCGCGAAGCGTGGTGCCTTTGGTACCGCCGCTGCGCTCGTAAAGTTCGACCTGTTCACGCACCCAATCCCTGGGGCTGGGAATATACTCTGCCATAGCGCTCAATACCCCTTCACGTACGGCAGCTTCGCCGCCGTGGCCTCGATGGCGGCGCCGGCTTCGAGGAGCACCGCGGTTGAGTCCCAGGTGCCCGCCACGAGCTGGTTGCGGGGGCCGTCGGGCACGGTCGCCTTGATGACGCGGTCGCCGAAACGGACCTCTTGCGTCTCCACGTCCACCGTCACCGGGGTCTGCGGTTCGCGGCCGATGGCCTTCTGGAGCCACTCGAGGTCGGCCTGGGTGGCGGTGAGACACGGGATGCCGAGCATCACGCAGTTGCCGAAGAAGATCTCGCCGAAGGAGCCGCCGACGATGGCGCGGATGCCCCAGCGCATGAGGGCTTGGGGCGCATGCTCGCGGGAAGAGCCGCAGCCGAAGTTCTGGCCGACCACCAGCACGGAGGCGCCCTGGTAGGCGGGCGAATTGAAGGGATGCTCGGGGTTCTGCTTCCGCGCATCCTCGAAGGCGTGCTCGCCCATGCCCTCGAAGGTCACGGCCTTGAGGTAGCGCGCGGGGATGATGCGGTCGGTGTCGATGTCGTTGCCGGTGACGGGGATGCCGCGGCCCGACAGCTGGCGGCGCTTGAAGTCGGTGGTCATCCGTTCGCTCCCTCGCTCCGCTCGGGGGGATCGATCGTATCCGCTCGGCTCGCCTTCGGCTGCGCCTCGCCAATCATGTCAGGATCTCCCGCACGTCGGCGACGGCGCCGGTGATGGCGGCGGCCGCGACCATGGCCGGGCTCATGAGGAGCGTGCGGCCGGTGGGGCTGCCCTGGCGCCCGATGAAGTTGCGATTGCTGGAGGACGCGCTCATCTCTCGGCCTTCGAGCCTGTCGGGGTTCATGCCCAGGCACATCGAGCAGCCGGCCTGGCGCCACTGGAAGCCCGCGGCCTGGAAGATCTCGTGCAGGCCCTCGGCCTCGGCGGCCTGGGCCACCTGCTGCGAGCCGGGCACGATGAGCGCGCGGACGTGGCTTGCGACCTTGCCCTTCTTCGCCACCTCGGCAGCGGCGCGCAGGTCGGACAGGCGCCCGTTGGTGCAGGAGCCCACGAAGGCCACGTCGATCTTCGCGCCCTTGATCGGCTGGCCCGCCGCGAAGCCCATGTGGGCGAGCGCCTCGCGGAAGGTGGGCC
>Ga0154441_1273_pt1 | contig 14193 bp, 15 predicted proteins | sample RifGroC2_FD_115945 | JGI IMG/M metagenome (GOLD analysis project Ga0154441, IMG submission 115945) | Candidatus Rokubacteria bacterium GWC2_70_16 | reverse complement strand
GCAGCGCGCTCTCCTCCGCCTCCGCCGCCGCGAGCTGCCGCTGCTCCCAGGCGGTGACGAGGATGAGCGCCAGCGCGGGGACGAGCGCCAGCAGCACCAGCAGCAGGAGACGGGACCGCAGGCTCGACAGGGCGATCCGGCTCATGGACCCTCCCTGCCCGCATGGTCTCATGCCCGGCCGGCCCCCGCCAAGGCCCGGGTCCTGAACCCTGTGCTATACTTACCGCCGGCTACGGCGGAGAGCGAACACAACCCATGATCCAGGTCGACCACCTCACAAAGCACTACGGCCCTGTCACGGCCATCGAGGACGTTTCCTTCGGCGTCGAGAAGGGGAAGATCGTCGGCTTCCTGGGCCCCAACGGCGCGGGCAAGTCCACGGCCATGAGGATCCTGTCCTGCTTCATGCCGGCCAGCGGCGGGACGGCGCGCATCGCGGGATTCGACGTGTTCTCCCAGTCCATGGAGGTGCGCCGCCGCATCGGCTACCTGCCGGAGAACGCGCCCCTCTACCCCGAGCTCCCCGTGGCGGCGTATCTCGACTTCGTCGCGGAGATCAAGGGCGTCCCGCGGCGCGAGCGCCGGGCCCGGGTCGCCGAGGTGATGGAGCGCTGCTTCATCACGGACATGCAGCGCCGGCTCATCGGCCGCCTCTCCAAGGGCTACCGGCAGCGCGTCGGGCTGGCGCAGGCGCTCCTGGGCGATCCCGAGGTGCTGATCCTGGACGAGCCCACCATCGGGCTGGACCCCAAGCAGATCGCCGAGATCCGCCGCCTCATCCGCTCGCTGGCGGGGCAGCACACCGTGATCCTGTCCACCCACATCCTCCCGGAAGTCTCGATGGTCTGCGACGGTGTGATCATCATCAACCGCGGCCGCATCGTCGCCCAGGGCACCGAGGACCAGCTGGTGGAGCAGGTCTTCCCGACCTCCCGCGTGGCCATCGGGGTGGCCGCCCAGGCGGAGGCCGTGGAGCGGGAGCTCCACGCCGTGCCGGGGGTGCTCGGCGTGGAGGGGCGGGAGACGCGGGACGGCGTGGCTGCCTTCGTGGTGGAGTCGCCGCGCGGACGCGATGTCCGGGGCGACCTGGTCCGGCTCGTCACGAGCCGCGGGTGGCCGCTCCTCGAGCTGCACCAGGTGGGCATGAGCCTCGAGGAGGTCTTCATCCGGGTGGTGGCGGGTGAGGAGGCCTCCGGGCCCGCCGAGAGCGTGGAGGCGCCCGCGGCCCCCGCCGAGGCCCCGTGATGCGCTGGTGGCCTGTCTTCAAGAAGGAGATGCGGCTGTACTTCGGCTCGCCCGTCGCCTACGTCGTCGGGACGTTCTTCCTGGTGATCTCGGGCTGGTTCTTCAGCCAGATCCTCTTCTTCTACAACATGTCCTCGATGCAGGCGGCCATGCAGCCGCAGATGGGCCAGAGCCTGAACCCCACCGAGGCGATCCTGCGACCCCTCTTCTCCAACATGAGCGTGGTGCTCCTGTTCTTCATGCCGATGGTCACCATGCGCCTCTTCGCCGAGGAGAAGCGCTCCGGGACCATCGAGCTGCTCCTGACCTACCCGGTCCGCGACGGGGAGGTCCTCCTGGGCAAGTTCCTGGCGGCGGGCGCACTCTACGTGCTCCTGCTGGCGCTCACCCTCCTCTATCCCGGCATGGTGGGGTACTTCGCGCGGGTGGAGTGGGGCGCGGTCCTGACCGGCTACCTCGGGCTCCTGCTGCTCGGAGGGACCTTCCTCTCCGTCGGACTCCTGCTGTCGTCGATGACCGAGAACCAGATCGTGGCGGGGTTCGCGACCTTCGGCATCCTGCTCGCGCTGTGGGTCGTCGGCTGGGGCGCGGACTTCGCGGGCGGAACCCTCAGGACCGTGCTGCAGTACGTGGCCATCACCGACCACATGGACAGCTTCAGCAAGGGCGTGCTGGACACGAAAGACGTCGTGTACTACCTGACGGCCATGGCCTTCGCCCTCTTCCTGGCGCTCCGGTCCCTGGAAGCCAAGCGGTGGAAGGGATAGCCCGATGAGCGCCGAAGGCGCGAAGAGGCCCAACCGCCCACCCCCGTCTTCCGTCGGGAGGCGATCCCGATGAGTGCCGCAGGCGCGAAGAGGCCCAACCGCCCCCCCCTGTCTTCCGTCGGGAGGCGATCCCGATGAGCGTGCTCCGTCGCTGGGCTGCCACCGTCGCCTTCCTCTGCCTCCTCGGGGCGGGAGCGGTGGTCCTGTTCGTGCCGTGGCTCGAGCGGCTCCGGTGGGCTCTCGTGATCGCGGGGGCGGCGTTCCTGCTGCTCTCCCTCGTCCTCAACGCCGGGCAGGTGGGCCGCGCCCTCGGACACCGCTCCGCCCGGTACGGCGCGGGGCTGGGCGCCATGGTGCTGCTGGCGCTGGGCGTCGTCGTCCTCGCCAACGCCCTGTCCGTGCGCCACAGCGCGCGGTGGGACCTCACCGAGAACAAGCGGCACAGCCTCTCGCCCCAGACCATCAAAGTGCTGCAGACGCTCAAGATGCCGGTGGAGGCCATCGCCTTCTTCCGTTCGGACACCCCCGGCAAGCGCACCGCCGAGGACCTGTTCAAGCAGTACGCCGCCTACTCGGGCGGCAAGTTCACCTGGCGCATGGAGGACCCCGACCGGGCACCGGGACTGGCGCGCCGGTACGGGGTCGAGAGCTACGGCACCGTGGTGCTGGAGCGCGGCGGCAAGGGCGCGGCCAAGTCGGAGAAGGTCCTCGACGCCGAGGAGGAGAAGCTCACCAACGGGCTCGTGAAGGTCACGCGGGACGGCAAGCGCGTGGTCTATGTTGTCAAGGGGCACGGGGAGGCCGACATCGCCAGCGGCGATCGCCCGGGGCTCAGCCAGGCCAGGGAGCAGATGGAGAAGGCCAACTACGAGGTCAAGGAGCTGGTCCTGGCCCGCGATCCGAAGATCCCGGACGACGCGGCCATGCTCCTGATCCCGGGGCCGCGCACCGATCTCTTCCCGCAGGAGCTGGAGGCCGTGGACGCCTACATCGGCCGCGGCGGGAAGGTCTTCTTCATGGCAGCGCCCTTCCAGGCGGAGGGGTTGCGGAAGTACCTCGCGAAGTACGGCTTCGACATCGGCGAGGACCTCGTCGTCGAGATGAATCCCATCGGCCGGCTCTTCGGCGTGGGTCCCGAGGTCCCCGTCGTCAACCAGTACGACAGTCACCCGATCACCCGGGACCTGGGCGGGGTCATGACGCTCTTTCCGCTCACCCGGTCGGTCTCTCCGGCGAAGACCCCGCCCAAGGGTGTCCAGGTGCAGACCCTGGCGCACTCGAGCGCCCAGTCCTGGGGGGAGACGGACAAGGCGGCGCTGCAGCGCGGCGAGGCCAAGCCCGATCCCCAGGACAGGAAGGGCCCGCTCCCGGTGGCCGCCGTGGCGACCATCGAGACGCAGCCGGACGCCAAGGCTGGTCCCAAGCCCGCAGCGACGGCCGGCGAGGCGACCGAGGAGCGCAAGCCCGCCAGGGCGCGGCTCGTCGTGGTCGGCACCGCCAGCCTTGCCTCCAACCAGTTCATCGGAGCCCAGGGCAACCGCGACTTCTTCCTCAACGTCGTCTCCTGGCTCGCCGAGGAGGAGGACCTGATCTCGGTGCGCGCGAAGGATACCCGCCAGATCCCCATCATCCTCACCTCCTCCCAGTCCCAGGCCGTCCTGTGGCTGCCCGTCGTGGTGCTGCCCGGGGCCGTGATGGTCTGCGGCATCGTCGCCGTCGTTCGCCGGCGCCGCTCCGGGTAGTCCGGCGGCCCGAGCCATGAGCTGGAAACCCCTCGTCGTCCTGGTCCTGCTCGCCGCCGGCCTCGGTGGCTTCTACTACTACGACACCTACAAGCTGGCTCCGGCCCGCGAGAAGGCGGAGAGCGCCAAGGGGCGCCTCTGGGAGGTGGAGCCCAAGGACATCGAGGCGCTCACGCTCAAGCGCAAGGCCGACACGGTCACGCTCAAGCGCGCGGGGGACGCGGGCTGGGAGATGCTCGAGCCGGTGAAGACCCGCGGGGACCGGAGCGCCGTGGATGGGGTGGTGACCACGCTCGCGACGATCCGGGTGGACCGGGAGATCGATCCGGGCCCCGCCAAGCTCGGCGAGTTCGGGCTCGATCCGCCCGAGGCCCAGGTCACGCTCGCGGTCAAGGGACGCTCCGAGCCGCTCGTGCTCATGGTCGGCGGCAAGAACCCGACAGGCGCCTGGGTGTACGGCAAGCAGGGGAGCAAGCCCGCGGTGCTCGCGCTCTCCGAGATCGTGGGCCGCGACGTCGCGCGTCCCGTCGCCGACCTGCGCGACAAGACGGTTCTCTCCTTCGAGCGACAGAAGGTGACCGCCGTGGACCTCGACGTGGCCGGCGACCGCATGACCGTCGAGGCCCGGGACGCCGGCCAGTGGCAGATCACCAAGCCGCGGGCCCTCAAGGCCGACGCCGACCTGATGGCCGACTTCCTGGACAAGCTGGGCGGGGCCCGCGCCAGGGAGTTCGTGGACGAGGCGCCGAAGTCGCTGCGTCCTTACGGGCTCGACCGACCCGCGACCGTGACGCTCTGGCTCGGGAAGGACAAGGAGCGCTCCTCCAAGGCGCTGCTCCTCGGCCGGCAGGACAAGGACAAGAAGGGCCTCTACGTGATGCGTCAGGGCGAGCCGGGCGTCCTGCTGGTGGGCGAGGAGCTGTGGACGGCCGTGCCCAAGACGGTGGGCGTCTTGCGCGACAAGGTCGTGGTCGCCTACGCCTACGACAAGGTCTCGAAGGTCTCGCTGGAGCATGCCAGGGGCCCGGTCACCATCGAGCGCGACGGCAGCCACTGGAAGCTCACGGCCCCCGAGCCGCTCAAGGCCGACCCCGGCGCGGTCAACAGCCTCCTCTGGCGGCTCCGTGACCTGCGCGCCAGCGGCTTCCTCGCCGAGGAGGCGACGGAGATCCCCCGCTATCTCGCGAGGCCCGATGTGACGGTGCGCCTCTGGGAGGAGGGGGCGAAGGAGCCCAGGGTGCTGCTGCTCGCCGCCTCGCGCGAGGTTCGCGGCGGGCAGCCGGCTGCCGTGGCGGCCGTGGCCGGTCAGGGGCCCGTGATGCTGGTGGACGGCAAGGCCTTGGAGGACCTGTCGCGCACCGCCTCCGACCTGCGGGACAAGAGCCTCCTGCCGGCCTTCGAGCTGGCCGACGTCAAGCGGGCGCGGGTGGCGGGCGGCGGCAAGTCCCTGCTGGTGGAGCGGAAGGGGGAGGCGGAGTGGAAGGCGCTGGAGCCGTCAAAGGGGGCGGTGAAGGAGGCGCGCGTCTCGGACCTCCTGCTGACTCTCAAGGCGCTCCGCTGGAAGGAGATCGCCTCCGCCAAGGGCGATGATGCTGCGCGCTACGGGCTGGACCGGCCCGAGCTCGAGGTGACGCTCTCCGGGGCCGCCGGCGCCGAGATCGCCACGCTCCTCCTAGGCAAGGAGGAGGGCGAGCGCACCTACGCCCGTGTGAAGGCTTCCCCCGCCATCTACGTCATAGACAGCAAGCTGGCCCGCGACCTCCGCAAGGCCCCGTCAGACATCCCGGGCTGACCGGAACCTCGATCGGGGGCTCCGGGTTCCCAGTGACGGAAGCCCACGGTGAAGAGGAGGGGCCCCATGCTCGAGCACACGAGATCAGGAGCCGCTCTGGTCGCGGCGGCGCTGCTGGCGGCAGTGAGCCTGGTGCCGGCCCCGGCAGCGGCAGACGGCGTCAAGATCATCGTCGGAGGGGCGCACTGGCCTGGCCCGCCGCCGGGCTGGCGCCACGGGCACCCCCGGGGTCACACGAGGGGGATCGTCACGGATCCCCGCCCCAGAGTCATCCTCGTCCCCAGAACCTACTACTACGCCCCGAGCTATGTGGCGCCGCCCTCTCCCCGCTGGGTGCCCGGGTACTGGAGCCATCAGTGGGTGCCACAGGTGTCCACGTCCTACGTCTATGTGCCGGGTTACTACACGGCCGAGGGGGTCTGGGTGGAGAGCCATTACACGCCCCAGCTGATCCAGACGGGCCACTACCAGCCGGTCTGGATGGAGGGGTACTGGGCGCGCTGAGCCTCCCGGGAATGGTAGGATGAGGGCATGAGCGACCCTCTCTATCTCAAGCAGATGGAGCTCGGCCCCATGCAGAACTTCGCCTACCTGATCGGGGACCCGGTCACGCGCGAGTGCGTGGCGGTGGATCCGGCCTGGGAGATCGACGCCATCCTCGACCAGATGCAGGCCGACGGCATGCGGCTCGGCGGGGTGCTCGTGACCCACACCCACCAGGATCATGTCGGCGGCCACCTCTTTGGCCACGATATCCCGGGCGTGGAGCAGCTGCTCGGCAAGGCCGCCGCCAAGGTATACGTGCACCGGTCGGAGCGGGAATTCCTCAAGGGCTTCGGCTCGGACCTCGTGAAGGTGGACGCCGGCGACACGCTGCCGGTGGGCCGCTTCACGCTCACCTTCGTCCACACGCCGGGGCACACGCCCGGATCGCAGTGCTTCCTCGTGGACGGCCGCCTCATCTCGGGCGACACGCTGTTCATCCGCTCCTGCGGGCGGACGGACCTGCCCGGGAGCGACCCGAAGGAGATGTACTACTCGCTCACGCAGCGGCTGGGGGCGCTCCCCGACGCGACCGTGGTGCTGCCGGGCCACAACTACGGCGGCTCGGCCACGACCATCGGCGACGAGAAGCGCCACAACCCCTTGATGCGCTTCTCGTCGGTGACGGAGTTCTTGCGCGTCATGGGCGCCGACTGATGCCGGCGGGGCCATCTCCCGTCGCCATGGCTCGCTCACGCTCGCCCGATTCCCATAGCTGCTTGCCTCGCCTCCGGCTACGGCTCGCCCGGCAATGTTCTCGGTCGTCGCCAGCGCTCAACGTACACCCACGTACGCCTCGCGCTGGCTGGCTCGCTCCGCTCGTCGGGATGTCCATGTCCGCTCGCCTCGCCTGCGGCAGCGGCTCGCCATACGGGGCCTCGCCTGGCTCGGGATCTGACCCCGCCGGGGCCGGGCCAGAGCGCAGCCGACTGATGCCGGCGGGGCCCAGATAGGCGCGCTCCCGCTCGTCATCGTCAACCCCTCGGCCGGGGGAGGCCGCACTGGCCGCCTCTGGCCCGCCCTCCGCGATCGGCTGGCCCGCCTGGGCTTCCGCTTCGATGACGCCGAGACCCGTGGCCCCGGGGAGGCCACCGTCCTCGCCGAGGAGGCCGTCAGGCGCGCCGCGCCGCTGGTGGTGGCCGTGGGCGGCGACGGCACCCTCAACGAGGTCGTCAACGGCGTCACCGACCCGGACGGACGACCCCAGGCTGCCCTCGGCGCGCTCCTGACGGGCCGCGGCCGGGATGCCTGCCGGACCCTGGGGCTGCCGCGCCATCCCCTGGAGGCGGCCGTGCGGCTCGCCGCCGGGAGCGAGCGGGCAATGGATCTGGGAGTCGTCCGCTGGCAGGGACGCCGGCGCTTCTTCGTGAACGCCGCCGGCGCGGGCTTCGATGCCGCCGTGGCCGCGCGCGCGGCCTCCCTCGGCGGCGGAGGGACCATCCCCTATCTCCGGGCCGTGGCGGCGAGCATCATGGGCTACCGGCCGGTGGAGCTCGCCGTCTGCTGTGACGGGAGGGCGGAGCCGCCGCAGCTGGCCGCGGGGATCGTCCTCGCCAACGGCGCCTGCTTCGGCGGCGGGATGCGCATCGCCCCCGGTGCCGATGCGCGCGACGGCGCGCTGGATCTCGTGATGCTCGGCGCCCTCGGCCGGTGGGAGCTGCTGCGCTGGCTGCCGACGCTGTACTGGGGGGGGCACGTGAGGAATCCCAAGGTGCGAATGCGTCGGATGCGCGCCGTCACCGTCGAGAGCCCGGAGCCGGTGCCGCTCCAGCTCGACGGCGAGCCCTGGGGCGGGGCGCCGTTCGAGGTCGCCGTGTGCCCCGGCGCGCTCAGGCTGCGCGGCTGAGGCGCGGCGGCCGCGCCCGCCGTCAGATCGCGGTGGCGCCCCCGTCCACGAAGAGGATCTGGCCGGTGATGTAGTCCGGGCAGGTGGCGAAGAAGCAGACCGCGGCCGCCACGTCGTCCGGATGGCCGCGGCGGCCCATCGGGATGCGGGCGGTGAGCCGCTCCCGGGGCGCCGCCGGGAAGCCCTCGGGCAGGAGCACCACGCCCGGGCCCACCGCGTTGACCTGGATCCGCGGCGCCAGCGCCGCGGCCAGCCCCTTCGTGAGCATCAGGAGGCCCGCCTTCGACACGCCGTAGGGGATGTAGGCCGGCCAGGCGCGCGCCGCGCCCACGTCCGCGATGTTGACGATGCGCCCGCCCCGGCGCCCCATGGCCCTGGCCGCCGCCTGAGAGCAGAAGAACGCCCCCCTGAGGTTCACCCCGACGAGCCGCTCCCACTGGGCCGGCGTCGTCTCGGCGAAGGGCGTCCGCACGAAGACGGCCGCGTTGTTGACGAGGAGATCGAGCCGCCCCAGCTGCCGCGCCGCGTCCGTCACGAGGCGCCGGGCCTCGGCGGGCCTGGCGATGTCGGCGCGCAGGGCCGCCGCCCGCACCCCGAGGGCCCGCAGCTCCGCCACCGTCGCGCGGGCCGCCGCCACCGACCGGTGGTAGCCGATGGCGACATCGGCGCCCTGTCGCGCCAGCCCGAGCGCGATGGCGCGGCCCACACGCACGGCGCCCCCCGTCACGAGCGCGACCGTGCCGGCCAGTTCCTTGACTTGCCTGGACCCCTGTGATGTCATCGGGCCGCCATGTCCGGCAGCTTCCGCAAGTGGGCCAAGGTCCGGTTCATCACCGGATTCTTCGTCACGGTTCCCGTCATCGCCACCTCCTGGCTCCTCTACGTGTTCTGGGACGCGATCGACGAGTTCTTCTCCCCGGGGTACGCGCGCATGTTCGGCAGGCGCATCCCGGGGCTCGGCTTCCTCACGGCCGTGGTCGTCATCTTCGGCGTGGGCACCGTCGCCACCAACGTGGTCGGGCGGCGCATCCTCATTCGCGTGGAGCGGCTGCTCACGCGCGTCCCGATCTTCCGCAGCATCTACCCGACCATCAAGGAGCTGCTCGAGTCCTTCTCGCCGGAGAAGCGCAGCTCGTTCAAGGAAGTGGTGCTGGCCGAGCACCCCCGCAAGGGCGAGTTCGTCTTCGGCTTCGTCACCTCCGAGGTGCTCGTGGACGGTCCCCAGGGGGAGCGGCAGATGGTGACGGTGTTCGTGCCCACCAACAACCTCTACCTCGGCGACGTGATCCTGGTGCCGCGGGACGAGGTCCTCACCACCGGGCTCACCATCGAGGAGGGCATCCGCATCATCCTCTCGGCGGGCACCGGGACGCCGGAGCGGCTTCCCCGCCAGCGCCCCTGATCACGTCGTGGCCCAGCGGCCGGCCCACGCCCATCGACCGTCTCCCATGACCTTATGGGCGCGGGCGGGAATATTCAAGGGCGGATGGCCGTCTGAGCTATCGAGGTATACTGCCACCGATGCCCGCTCTCGGCTGCCTCTGGAACCGGTCCCGTCTCGAGGCCTATGCGGATGGCGCCCTGGAGGGCCGGGCCGCGCGCGCCGTCTCTGACCATGTCGCGGGCTGCCCCGCCTGCCAAGCCACGGTGGAGCACCTCACGAGGCTGCGCCACCTTGTCAGCGCCGAGACCGTCGGGGTGGACGAGCCGGACTGGTCCGGCTTCTGGCCGGCGGTCCGCCGCCGCATCGCCAGCGAGCGGCCTCACCCCGTGACGGAGGCCTGGTGGCTACCGTTCTGGAAGCCCATCTGGGGGCACCCGCGGCTGGCCACGGTGACGGCCGCGCTGGCCGCCTCGCTTCTGACCTTCTCCTTCTGGCCCGGCGAGGAGGGCGAGGTCCCGGTCGCGTGGGCGGGTCCCGTGGTGGTTCAGGACGTGAGCACCGCCGACCCCGACGGCAGCGTCATGGTCTACCACACGCCCGAGCGCGACGTGACCGTGATCTGGGTCTTCGCCTCCGAGGTCGGAGGATAGGCCGGGGCTACCCGCTGCGTCGGGGCTACCCGCTGAGCGCGGCCAGGCGCTCCTTGGCCAGCGGCGCTTCCTCCGACTGCGGGAAGTTCTCCAGCAGGTACTGCAGCCGTAGCTGGGCGACCCTGGGCTGCCTCAGTTCGATCAGCGCCAGCGCCTCCTTGTAGATGGCCGTCGGCACCTTCTCGCCTCGCGGATAGTTCAGCACCACCTTCCGGAACTCCTGCACCGCCTGCCCCAGCTCCCGCGCCGCCTTCTCCTTCTGGCCGGCTCCGACGCTGGCGCGCGCCAGGCTGAAGTAGGACTCGCCGACCCAGTACTGCGCCTTGTCTGCGAGCGGGGAGTCCGGGAAGCGGCGCACGAACTCGCGGAAGCCCGAGACGGCCAGCGGGAAGTTGCCCTTGCTGAAGTCGAGATAAGCCGCCTGGTACGCCTGCTCGGGGGTGGGCCCGTCGCCCGCCGCCCTCGGTCCCGGGATCACCGCGGGCGCGGCAGGTGGAGCCGCCGCGGGAGTCGGCGGGGCCACCTGCCGGGCCGCGATCTGGCGGCTCAACGACTCCAGCCGCTGGGAGATCTCCTCGAGGCGGGCGGCCGTCCCGGCGACCTCGGCGGCCAGCGCGTCGAGCCGGCCGGACAGGGCGCCCAACTGGCGCGTGCTCTCCGCCGCCTGCTCTCGGGTCCGGCGATCGATCTGGCCGATCACCGCTTCCGTGTCGCCTCGCCCGCGGTGGACCGCGAGGGCGAGGGCGTTCACTTCCTGCCGGAGCTGGGCCACATCCTGGTGGAGCGCGTCCCCGGTGAAGTCGGCGCATCCGGCCGCAAGCAGCGCCACCGCCGGCAGCCCCGCCCAGACGACGAAGGGGAGCCCGAGGCTCCCCTTCCACGGTTGCCACATCAGGGAAACCGCTCCTGGCGCGCTACCGGGCCTTGACCAGGAAGTGCGCGCGGCGATTCTTGGACCAGCACCCCTCGTTCTTCTCCGCGCAGCTGGGCCGCTCCTCGCCATACGAGATGATCGTGATCCGGCTGGCCTGGATGCCCTGGGACACGAGGTAGTTCATGGTGGCCTTCGCGCGGCGCTCGCCGAGGGCGAGGTTGTACTCGTTGGTGCCGCGCTCGTCGCAATGCCCCTCGATCAGCACGAGGTTGCTCGCGGCCTGCTTGAGCCATGCCGCGTTGGCGTCGAGGATCTTCGCGTCCCCCGGCCTGATGTCGTACTTGTCGAACTCGAAGTGGATGTCCTTCAGGTTCGCGGTCTCGGCGAACTCAACGGGCCTGGGCGGCGTCGCGGGCGCCGCCGGAGCGGGACGAGTCGTCGCGGCCGCGGCAGGCGCGGGCGCCGCCGGGGCGGGACGAGTCGCACCCGCAGCCGCAGCCGCAGACCCAGACGGAGCCGTCGCGGGGGCAGGCGCAGTTGCAGCGGGACCCGGCGCGGTGGGAGGGGGAGCCGAGGCCGCGGTGGTGGCGGGCCGCTTCGGGCATCCAACGAGGAACAGGGTGAGGACCAGCAGGGGCAGTACCAGGACCAGATGACCCCGTCGTTGCGGCATGATGTCCACTCCTCCTTGTCTACCGCCGGTGAACACACCAAAAATCCCCGGCCATCTTATCACGGAAGGCGGGGGGACCAAGCAGGACTTGTGGCCTCACCCCCTTGAGTGGGCATGGGCTGCTGCTCGGAGCCGTCGGCCAGCATGGTGAAGATGCGCGAGCCGCGAAGGCGGCTCGAGTGAAACGCCAGATGGCGGCCGTTGGGAGCCCAGGAGGCGCTCTCGTTGTCCCCGGGGCCTGCCGTGAGCCGGCGGGCGTGAGAACCGTCAGGGCTCACGGCCCAGAGATCGTGGTTGCCCTGGCGCGAGGTGTAGACGATGGTGTCTCCCCTCGGCGACCAGCGCGGCTGCGTGTTGAAGCCGCCGCGGGTCAGCCGCCGCACATTGGCGCCCTCGGCGTCCATGACGAAGATCTGCGCCGGCCCGGCGCGGTCCGAGGTGAAGGCGATCTCCCGCCCCGTCGGCGACCAGCTCGGCTCGGTGTCGATCCCGCTATGCGTGGTCAGCCGGCGGAAGGCGCCCGTAGCCACGGTGAGGACATAGATCTCCGGGTTGCCGTCCTTCGACAGCGTGAGCGCCACCGAGCGGCCATCGGGACTCCACGCCGGCGAGCTGTTGATGCCGAGATGGCCCGCGAGGAGCTGCACCGGGCGGCGCTCGAAGGCGAAGAGCCGGTAGAGGAAGGGGTAGCCGCCCAGGTAGGACGTGAAGGCCACGGAACGGCTGTCGGGGCTCCACGCGGGCGACAGGTTGACGGAGCGGTTGGCCGTGAGCGGCAGCGGCCCGGCCCCGTCGTAGTCCACCAGGTAGAGCTCCTTGGCTCCGGGGGGCCCGGCGACGTAGGCGATCCTGGTGTCGGCGATGCCCGGCTCGCCGGTGAACTGGAAGACCACCTCGTCGGCAATCTTGTGGGCCAGCCGGCGCCCATCCGCCACCGGCATGTCGAGCTTCTTCGTGGCGATGAGCCGCAGCTCGGGCGAGGTCAGGTCGTAGAGCCTCATCTCGGCTGTCGCTCGGGTGGCGCCGAGGCTCAGGAGCCCGTGCAGCGCGGCATGGGCGCCCGCGGCCGCGGCGCCGGACCAGCGCTGGCGCAGCGCCTCGGCATCCCCCACCGGCAGCGGGGCGGGGTCGGAGACCACACTGAACAGCGCCGAGAACTTGAGGTCGGCGCCGGCCACCTCGGGGACGCGCCTGGCGAGGGCACCGGGATCGGCGCCCGCCACCACGGTGAAGTCCGGGATGAAGATGTTGAGCCGCTTGGCGCCGCTCGCCATGACGTTGAGCAGCACGTCGGGGGCCTGGGAGCGCGCCGGCGGCGGCGAGGCCAGGAGGCCGCCCGCCGCGACCGCCAGGACCGCGGCCGCGACGGCCAGGAGCGCTCGCGCCTCGCGCACGCTCAGCCGCGCTCCGGCCGGAGCTCGAAGCGGAACATCACGCGCAGCGAGGGTTTGCTCCACTCCTGGGGCAGGGGGGGGAAGGGGCTGGCATCCGCGATGGCGCGCAGCGCCGCCTGATCGTAGAAGGCATTGCCCGAGCTCTTCTCGATCTTCGGGGGCCGGATGGAGCCGTCACGCTGGATCTCCACGAAGACGAGCGGCTTCTGCGACGGCTCGCTGGTCTGTCCCTGCCTCTGCCACCGCTCCTCGACCTTGCCGAGCACCACCCGCAGGTACCACGCATGAGGGAAGTCGGAGACGTCGAGCGTGAGGGCGCCCGTGCCCGTCACCGAGCCCGTGGTCTGGCCGAGGGGTGGAGGCGGCGCCGGGCGCGCCTCCGTGGGCGTCTCTCCGGCCCTCGAGGCGGTCGGCGGCGCGGGGGGGCGGCGCTCGGCGGGCGCGCCGAGCGGCGGCAATTCCTTCTCGCCCGGGCGCGGCAGCGCCGCCGGGCGCGCGGGCAGCCGCGGCGCCACCGCGGGGCTGTCGGGGAGCTTCACCGGCTCGCGCGCCCGCGCCTCCCGCGGCTCGGGCTCGGGCAGGGTGGAGCGCGAGGGCGCCGGCGTCGCCGGGCGGGGCAGCAGCGCCGGCGTCGTGGCCCCGGATGGGGATCCCACCGCCGCCACCGCGGGGACGAGGTTGACCACGTAGACTTTCTGGGCGCTCCCGACCCCCCAGATCACCCAGACGAGCAAAGCGGCGGCGGCGAGGCCGTGGCCGATGGTGGACACGGTGATGGCCAGGTACGGCACTCGCCTGCTGCGGAGGGCGGGACCGGGCTTGACCGGCGCCACCCGGAACGGGGACCGCATCGGAACCCCTCCGGCCGCGCTGGTGAAGATCAGCGTTCCCTCGCCGGTTCGGTCACCATGCCGAGCTTCTCGACTCCGGCCCGGCGCACGCGGTCCATGGTCTCGACCACGAAGCCGTACTGGAGCCCCTGGTCCGCCTTGAGGTAGATCGTCTTGTCGGCGCGGCTCTTGAGCACCTCCCGCAGCCGCGGCTCGAGGCCCGCCAGGGGGACCGGCTTGTCGTTGACGAACACGGTGCGGTCCTTGGTGAGCGTCAGCACCACTCGCTCCTCCACCGCCGTGGGCTTGGCCGCGCTCTTCGGCAGCGAGACGTCGATCCCGCGGTGCATCAGGGGCGCCGTGAGCATGAAAATCAGGAGCAGGACGAGGATGACGTCCACCAGCGGGATGATGTTGATCTCGGACAGCGTGGCGCCGATCCGGGCTCCGCCG
>Ga0154441_1109_pt1 | contig 14355 bp, 14 predicted proteins | sample RifGroC2_FD_115945 | JGI IMG/M metagenome (GOLD analysis project Ga0154441, IMG submission 115945) | Candidatus Rokubacteria bacterium GWC2_70_16 | reverse complement strand
CTCCCCTTCGCCTGGTTCGAGCTCATCCATCCCTCGCCGTCGGACCCGGCCGTCCTGGCCGCGGTGGTCGCGGGCTATCTCGTCGTCCACTTCCTGGGCGTCCTCTACTTCGGCGAGCGCTGGCTCGAGCGGGGCGAGGCCTTCTCGGTCTTCTTCCGCGTGGTCTCGTGGCTGGCTCCCGTCGGCGCGCGCAGGGCCGGTCCATCGACGGAAGCGGGCGGGCGGTGCGAGATCGAGGTCACCGCACCCACGCTGAGGCTGCTCAGGCAGGCGCCGCCGGATGCGAGTGTCGTCGCTCTCGTGCTGCTGGTGCTCGCCTCGGTGTCCTTCGATGGCCTCTCGCGCACCTTCACCTGGCTCGGCCTCCTCGGCGAGAACCCGCTCGCCTATCCCGGCCGCACGGCCCTCATGGCGCGCAACACGCTGGGGCTCCTGGGCATGGCCGCCGCGCTGTCGCTGGCCTACGTGATCGCGGCGCGCCTCTCTGCGAGGCTGGCGGGCGCCGGCCGGCCGGGCGCCCCGGGGGTCGGCAGCCTGGCGCTGTCGCTTCCGCCCATCGCCTTCGGCTACCACTTCGCGCATTACCTGCCGGTGTTCCTGGTAGACGCGCAGCAGGCGCTGCGCGCGGCCTCCGACCCCTTCGCGCTGGGCTGGGATCTCCTCGGCACCCGCGACCTGCACGTCATCTCCTCGCTCCTGTCGGATCCGGCGTGGGTCTATGCCATCTGGCACGTGCAGGTGGCCGTCATCGTGGCGGCCCACGTGGCGGGGGTCACCATCGCGCATGCGCTGGTGCTGCGACTGGTGGGGCGGGCCTCCGCGACCGCCGTGAGCCAGCTGCCGCTGCTCGTCCTCATGATCGGCTACACCATGCTCGGCCTGTGGCTCCTCTCGGCGCCCACCGCCGGGTAGTGCCGGGTCAATGAACTTCGCCCTGGCTCGCTCACGCTCGCCTGATCACCAGGTCCGCTCGCCTCGCCTGCGGCTGCGGCTCGCCGAACCACGTTCTCGGTCGGCGCTGGCGCTCAACGTACAGGGAGTACGCCTCGCGCCCGCCGCTTCGCTTACCTCCCGGCTTCGCTTGCCTCGCCTTCGGCTGCGGCTCGCACCCCGATCCTCGGGCCTCGTCTGGCTCGTTCCTTGGCCCGGCACCGTGCGGGTGTGCCGGTGGGGAGGGCGGAACTCGTTGGCGGCGCACCAGCCCGCCGGGTTGAGTCCGGATGGGGCCCGTGCTATTAGTGATGCCGCCGGCCGGCTGACATCGGAGCCATCGAACACCCAACGAGCGGAGGGACGGGCCATGAGCGAAGCCATCGACGGAGCGGGGAGCGTCTCGAGGCGGAACGTCCTGAAGGGCGCGGGGGCCGCGGCGCTGGGCGCCACCCTGGCGGGGCCCCGGGTGCGGCGCGCGACCGCCCAGGCGGGGCAGGGCCCCCTGCGTCTCGGCTTCCAGGTGCACCGGACCGGGATCGGCGCCGTGTACGGCCGCTGGTACGAGCGCACGACGACCGCGGCGGTGAAGCTCATCAACGAGAAGGGCGGCATCGCCGGGCGCCAGGTCGAGATCGTCGCCGAGGACGACGGGACCGACCCGAAGCGCGGGGGCGAAGTGGTCGAGAAGCTCGCCACTCACCACAAGGTGGACTTCGTCTTCGGGACGCTCTTCTCCCACGTCGTCATCGCCTCGGCGCCGCGGGCGGGGGAGCTGAAGATCCCCTACCTCGTGGTGAGCGAGGGCTACCACGTGGCCTCCGGCAAGCTCAACCGCTACGTCTTCCAGCCGGGCATCACCGATGTCCGCGCCCAGGTCACGGCCATGGCGCCGTGGATCCTCAAGAACCTCGGCAAGAAGGTGACGCTGATCTTCCCCGATTACGCCTTCGGTCACGACCACCGCGACTTCTTCAGCAAGGTGGCGACGGCCCAGGGCGGCACCATCCGGGCGCTGGTTCCCATCCCGCCCACCGAGACCTCCTTCACCAAGTACTTCCCGCGGGTGCCCGCCGACACCGAGGTGCTGTACCACGTGATGGTGGGCCCCGGCGTGCTGACTTTCGTGAAGGAGATGGGCGAGCACTTCGGCGCGAAGCGGCCGCAGATCTTCGGCTTCGTGGACTCGCTGGAGGGCGTGGACATGGCGAGCCCCGGGCTGGACTACCTGGAGGGCACCTACTTCTGGGAGGCCTTCCCGCGCTACGCCTCCGCCAGCACGCCCGCGCATGTGCGCACCTACCGCGAGCGCGTCGGCATCAACGACAGCGGGGCCAGCGTCAGCGACCCCAAGGACGTCTCCACGGCCTCGCACATGTTCGGCTGCTGGGAGACGCTCTTCGTCATCAAGCAGGCGGTGGAGAAGAGCGGCTACAAGAAGCCGGCCGACTACAAGGCCTTCATCGAGACCCTGGAGGGCTTCCAGTCCTTCCCCGAAGGCCTCGAGCACCCGCAGGGGCCGAAGAAGTTCGTCGGGCGGCTGCACCAGGTCTTCGGCCAGCAGCTGATCTCCAAGGTGGAGAAGCGGCGGCTCAGCGTGATCCACCGGACGGCGATCGAGGACTCGATGTATGCGCCCGAGGCCGACTATACAAAGCAGCCGCTCTAGCAGGCTGCTGAACAAGGCCCATCTGCTTCGTTGGCGCCCTCGGCCGCACGCTCAACGTACAGCCAGTACGCCTCGCGCGCGGCCGTCGGGCGCCGCCTCGCATCTGGACCTTCTTGAGCAGCCTGCAAGTCTTTCAGCAGCCGGCTAGGGCCGCGGCGCCCCGGGTGGCGGCGTGAGCCTCGGGCCCCACCTCTTCCTGGCGCTCCTGGAGGGCACGGTGGGCGCGCTGGTGCTGGCGCTCACCGCGCTGGGCCTCTCGCTCGTGTTCGGGGTCATGCGCATCGTCAACGTGGCGCATGGCGAGTTCTTCATGCTCGGGGCCATCGTCGCCTGGTACGTCTCGACGCTGACGGGGAGCTTCGTGCTGGCGCTGCTGCTGGCCCCCGTCGCCGTCGGGGGCGTGGCCGTCCTGGCCGACCGCCTGGTGCTCCGGCGCATCGGCTACGAGCCCGAGAGCACCATCGTCGCCACGGTGGGGCTTCTCTACATCCTCCAGCAGGCCGTGCTCATGACCTACGGGCCCTATGCCCGGCCGGTGGAGGCGCCCATCTACTTTCGTGTGGACTTCCCGTGGTTCGGCTACTCCGGCTACAAGCTGGTGGTGGCCGGCGCCGCCGCGGTCCTGCTGCTCGCCACCTGGGTCGCCCTGTCGCGGACGACGCTGGGGCTCCAGATGCGGGCGACCCAGCAGGACCGCGAGATGGCCCAGGCCTTCGCGGTGCCGGTGGGCCGCGTCTACACCCTGGTCTTCGGCGTGGGCGCGGGTCTCACCGCCGCGGCCGGGGCCCTCATCGTCCCCGTCCAGCAGGCGCATTACCTCATGGGGCTGGACGCGCTCCTCATGTCCTTCGTGGTGGTGATCCTCGGCGGGCTCGGCAGCCTCCGGGGGACGCTGGTGGCGGCCCTCGTGGTGGGGCTCTCCGACGGCGTGATCTCGGTGCTCTTCTCGCCCACGCTGGCCAAGATCGTCGCCACCCTCCTGGTGGCGCTCGTGCTCGCCGTCCGGGGGCGCGGGCTGTTCGGCGAGGAGCTGGCGTGAGCGGCGAGCGGCGCGGCCTGGCCCTGGGGCTCCATCTCGGCGTGCTCGCGCTGCTGGCCGCGCTGCAGCTCGTCCTTCCCGCGTTCCACCACGGGATGGTGGCGCGCGTCATGGTGCTCGCCGCCTACGCGGTGGGCTACAACCTCCTGCTGGGCTACACGGGCCTCATGAGCCTCGGGCATGCCATGTTCTTCGCCGCGGGGATGTACGGCACCGGGCTCACGATCCAGCACTGGGGCTTCGGCGCCGGCGCCGGCTTCCTGGCGGGCATCGTCTCGGGGCTGGCGGTGGCGGCGGCCGTGGGACTCGTGACCCTCCGCACGGCCGGCCCCGCCTTCCTGATCGTCACCATGATGCTCGCCCAGGCCTTCAACCTGGCGGCGCTCTACTTCAACGACGTGACGGGCGGCGACCAGGGCTTCATCCTCTCGGGGCTCGGCCTCGATCTCTTCGGCGTCCGGCTGGCCTTCGCCCATCCCGCCGTGAAGTACAACGCCGCCTTCGTCGTCTTCGCGGGCTGTCTCCTCTCGAGCCTCTGGCTCACGGGCTCCCCCGCCGGCCGCGTCCTGCTGGCCCTCAAGGAGAATGAGGAGCGCACGCGCCTGCTCGGCTACAACACGCTGCGCTGCCGGCTCTTCGCGGTGGTGGTCTCGGGCCTGCTCTCCGCCGTGGCGGGCTCCACCTACACGCTCCTCTTCTCCTACGTGGGCTCCACCTTCGGCAGCATCCTGTACTCCATCTACCCGCTGCTCTGGACGCTGCTCGGCGGCGCCGGCACGACGCTGGGGCCGCTGGTCGGCACGCTCGTCATGACCTACTTCGTGGACATCGCCAGCGCGATCACCACGGGTTACCTCATCGTGGTGGGCGCAGCCCTCATCGTCATGGTCCTCTGGGCGCCGGCCGGCATCGTGGGCGGCATCCGGAAGCGGTGGGCGCGCTGGCTGCCGTGACGCCGCTCCTGGAGACGCGGGCCCTCTCGAAGCGCTTCGGCGGGCTTGAAGCGGTAAGCGCCGTGGACTTCAGCCTCGACCGGGGCGAGGTGCGCGCGCTCATCGGCCCCAATGGCGCCGGCAAGACGACGCTGGTGAGCCTCATCAGCGGCCGGCTCGCCCCGACAGGCGGCCATGTTCTGTTCACCGGGCGGGACATCACCGGGCTCGGGCCCTGGGACCGGGCCAATCTCGGGATCGTCTACACCTTCCAGGTCACCAGCATTTACCGAAACCTGTCCGTCTGGGACAACGTGGCGCTGGCCGCGCAGCGGCGCCGGCCGCGGCCGTGGCCGCCGATGTGGAGGCCGCGCTCGACACCGTGGGGCTCGGCGGCCTGCGGGACCGGCAGGCCGGCGCGCTGGCCTATGGCCATCAGCGGGCGCTGGAAGTGGCCATGGCGATGGCGCTGGGGCCGGAGCTGCTCATTCTGGACGAGCCGAGTCAGGGGCTCGCGCCCTCAGACATCGAGGCGCTCTGCCGGCTCGTGCGGGGCTTGGCCGGCGTGGCCACGGTGCTCCTCATCGAGCACAACATGGCGGTGGTCCTGGACCTGGCGAGCCGGGTGACAGTGATGGACGCCGGCCGGATCATCGCCGAGGGCACGCCGCGGGAGATCGAGGCGCACCCCGATGTCCAGCGGGCCTATCTCGGCCGATGACGCTCACCCTCGATCGCGTCAACTGCTACTACGGCGAGAGCCACGTGCTGCGGGACGTCTCGCTGAGCCTCGGGGCGGGCGAGGTGCTGGGGCTCCTGGGCCGGAACGGCGCGGGCAAGACGACGACGCTCCGGGCCATCATGGGGCTTCTGCGCCCGCGCTCCGGCCGCATCGCGCTGGACGGGGCCGACCTGGGCCGGCTCCCCGCCCACGAGATCCCCCGCCACGGCGTCGCCTATGTGCCGCAGGGCCGGCGGCTCTTCCCGCATCTCACGGTGGAGGAGAACCTGCGGATGGGCCTCCTGGTGCGGGGCGGCGGCGCCGACACGCTGGAGACGGCCCTCGCGCTGTTCCCGGTACTCCGGGAGCGGCTGCGCCAGCGCGCGGGGACGCTCTCCGGCGGCCAGCAGCAGATGCTGGCCACGGCGCGGGCCCTCTGCGCGCGCCCGGCGATGCTCCTGCTGGACGAGCCCAGCGAGGGGCTGATGCCCGCGCTCGTGGACCGCCTGCTGGAGGCCGTGGTGACGCTCAAGGGGCGCGGCGTCGGGGTCCTCCTGGTGGAGCAGAAGGTGGACGCTGCCCTCGCCATCGCCGACCGGATCGTCATCATCGAGACGGGCCGGGTCGTCCGCGAGGCCACGCCCGCCGCGCTCGCGGCCGAGCCCGAGGTCTTGCTGCGCCACCTCGGCGTCCGCCGCTGAGCTGACCCGGTCGGCACCGCGGGCGGCGTGCGCGGGTTGCGGGACGCGGGCCCATCTGACAGAATCGTCGCGGCGGAGGCGCCGCGGTGAGCGACGAGCGCGACGGGCGGCATGTCCGTACCGATATGGAGGTCGATAGGGCGTGAGGCTCGGCGTATCGGGAAGGATACGATTGACAGGAGCCCCGGGGGCGGCACAGGATGGGCCATGCCTCGTGCCCCTCGCCGCGACCGGCTCCACGAGATGGAGCAGCGTCTCCTCCAGGCCATCGCCGCCGTCGAGGCCAGCGGCCGGGCTCACGCCGAGGCGGCGGAGGCGCGCGCCCGGGCCCACGCGGACGAGATGGGCGCGCGGGTTCAGGCCCACGCCGACGAGGCGGCCGCGCGGGTCCAGGCCCACGCTGACGCGGCGGTCGCGCGGGTCCAGGCTCATGGCGACGCGGCGGCCGCGCGGGTTCAGGCCCACGCCGACGAGATGGCCGCGCGGGTTCAGGCTCATGCCGACGAGGTGGCCGCTCGGGACCGGGCGTATATGGAGGCGATGGAGCAGCGTCTGCAGCAGGCGATCGCTGCGGGCGACGCCAACGGTCGGGCCCACACCGAGGCGGCGGAGGCGCGCGCCCGGGCCCACGCCGACGCGGCCGCCGCGCGGGCTCAGGCCCACGCCGACGCCATCGGGGGGAGAATCCGCGAGGAGATGCAGGCGGAGGGAGCGAAGACGCGGCGCCACTTCGACGTGGTGGCCGAGAGCCTCAGGGCGGAGATCAAGCTCGTCGCCGAGGGCGTCGTCACGCTCGATCAGAAACACGAGCGCCTCAGGGCGGAGATGCACGAGGGCTTCGCCCGGGTGGACCGGCGGCTCCTCCGGCTGGAAGCCCGCGTCCTCGCTCCGGAGGAGCGGAACTAGCCTTCACGCGCACCCCCCGCGTCCCGCCCGGGACGCCGGGGGGCCTGCGTTGCCACGCTTCGCCCGATGACCGCAGACGCGCCGACCCCGCGGGCGCGCGCTCGAAAGGACATGCCATGACCGCCGAGACCTACGACTTCGACGCCATCGTCAACGGGCTCACCCAGCACCTCAGGCTGCGCTCCATCCCCATCGGGATGAAGCTCTTCGAGGGCGTGGAGGAGATGGAGGCCATCCCGAAGATCCGCCGCCCGAAGGTGAAGCACACCACCGATCAGATCGTCGCCCAGGCGCGCCAGCTGGGCTGGACCGTGGGCATCACCGTGGACGACCTCGTGGGGGCGCAATGCGGGGCGGTGATCGGGCTCCATCCCCAGGACGAGGAGTGGCGCTCGGGGCGGCGCATCACGGGGGTCTGGTACAAGACCGAGGCGGACGCCCGTGGCCACCAGGAGGCCATGGACGTGGTCCCCTACGGGCGGTACCGCGCCATGGCCGTCTCGCCGCTCACCGCCGGGCGGCTCACGCCCCCCGACATCTGCCTCATCTACGGCACGCCGGGGCAGATGATCTTCCTGATCAACGGGCTGCAGTGGACAGGCTACCGGAAGATGCAGTTCACCTCGGTCGGGGAATCCGCCTGCGCCGACTCGTGGGGGAAGGCCCTCAAGACGGGTGAGCCCGCGCTCACCATCCCCTGCTATGCCGAGCGGCGCTACGGCGGCGTGGCCGACGACGAGCTGCTCATGGCCTTGCCGCCGCGCTTCCTGCCGGGCGCCATCGAGGGGCTGGCGGCGCTTTCAAGGAACGGCTTCCGCTACCCGGCGCCGCCCTACGGGATCCAGGGCGATGCCGCGGCCGGCATGGCCGTGACGTATCAGACGAAGGGGTAGCCATGAAGACGCTCATCCGGAACATCGGCCAGATCGTCTCGGGCGACATCGCCCGGCCGCTGCTGGACGGCGACTCCATCGTGATCCAGGACGGGAAGATCGCCGCCGTGGGGACGGGGCTCGACGGGGAGGCGGACACCGTGATCGACGCCCGCGGCAGCACGGTGACCCCGGGGCTCATCGACTCCCACTGCCACCCCGTGTTCGGCGACTTCACCCCACGCCAGCGCACCGTGGACTTCATCGACTCGGGGCTCAACGGCGGGCTCACCACCATGATCTCGGCCGGCGAGGTGCATCTGCCGGGCCGCCCCAAGGACATCGTCGGGCTCAAGGCGCTGGCCATCGTGGCAGCCAAGGCCTATGCCAACCTGCGTCCGGCGGGCGTGAAGGTCCATGCCGGCGCTCCCATCCTCGAGCTGGGGATGGTGGAGGAGGACTTCGCCGACATGGCCCGCGCCGGCGTGAAGCTGGTGGGCGAGATCGGGCTCGGCTCGGTGAGGACGGGCAAGGACGCCGCCCCCATGGTGCGCTGGGCCAGGAAGCATGGCATGACCGTGACCATCCACACGGGCGGGCCCTCCATCGCGGGCAGCAACCCCATCAGCGCCGAGGTGGTGCTGGAGGCTGCCCCGCACGTGGTGGGGCACATCAACGGCGGCACCACCTCCATGAGCGAGCGCGAGATCGACTCGCTGGTGGCCACGGAGATGGCGCTGGAGATCGTCCACTGCGGCAATGGCAAGACGGCGCTCCACGCGCTGAGGCGCGCCGAGGAGGCGCGAGCGCTCCACCGGATCATCATCGGCAATGACGCCCCCTCGGGGACGGGCGTGGTGCCGCTCGGCATCCTGCGCGTCATCGCGCATCTCGCCTCGCTGGGCGGCGTGAGCCCCGAGGAGGCGGTGTGCATGGCCACGGGCAACACCGCGCGGGTCTACAACCTGCCAGTGGGGCTCATCGCGGCCGGGCGGGAGGCCGACCTCTGCATCGTGGACGCGCCGACGGGCTCGGTGGGAGGCACGGCGCTCGAGGCGCTCCGGGCCGGGGACCTCTTCGGCATCTCCATGGTGCTCATCGACGGGCAGATCAGGATCGGGCGCAGCCGGAACACGCCGCCCGCGGCGCGGGCCGCCGAGGTGGTGAAGGGCCATGGCCCGGCCGGCGCCGGCCACTGAGAGGAGGGGCGAGACCATGCGGATCCGCAAGCTGCTCACGGTGATCGAGGAGATCGTCGAGGACGGCGGCCGCCCGGCCGCCAGGCCGGTCAGGAAGGTCGCGGCGGTGGCCGTGATCGAGAATCCCTTCGCGGGGCGCTTCGTCGAGGACCTGGCCGAGCTGATCAAGACGGGCGAGGAGCTGGGCGATCTCCTTGGCCGCCGCGCCGTGGCAGCGCTCGGGGCGCCCGTGCACTCCTACGGCAAGGCCGCCGTGGTGGGGGAGAACGGCGAGTATGAGCATGCCGCGGCCATCCTCCACCCCACGCTCGGCACGCCGTTCCGCGCCGCGGTGGGCGGCGGCAAGGCCATCATCCCGTCGGCCAAGAAGCTCGGCGGCCCGGGCGCCTCCATCGACGTGCCGCTCCATTACAAGGACGCCGCCTTCGTCCGCACCCACTTCGACGCCATGGAGGTGCGCCTGGCGGATGCGCCGCGGGCCAACGAGATCCTGGTGGCGCTGGCCGTCACCGACGGCGGGCGGCCGCACCCCCGCGTCGGCGGCCTCGCCGTCGCCGACGCGAAGAAGGAGGACGGTCTGAGATGAAAATGCGCAGCCTCCTCATGGCAAGCCCCCACCAGGGGGCGTCGCTGGTCAAGGATTCCCTGGGCGGGCTCGCGGCAAGCCCCCGTCAGGGGGCGTCGCTGGTAATAACGCCGTGACCCCGTCGCCCATGCGCTTTGGGCTCCGCATCCCCAGCTTCGCCCTCGGCCCCCGGACCGCCACGCTCGGCGAGATGGGCGCCTATCTCCGGCGCGCCGAGGACCTCGGCTTCGAGTGCGCGGTGTCCATCGACCACCTGCTGCTCACGCCGCCCGCCTACGCCTGCACCTGGCTCGAGCCCCTGGCGCTGCTCTCGGCGCTGGCGGGCGTCACGCGCACGATCAAGCTCGGGACCATGGTCCTCGTGCTGCCGCTGCGCAACCCAGCCTACTTCGCCAAGGAGTGGGCGACGCTCGATCTCCTGTCCGGAGGACGAACCATCCTGGGAGTGGGCGTGGGCTGGCACGCGGAGGAGTTCGCGCTCATGGGCGTGCCGCACCGGGAACGCGGCCGGCGCATGGACGAGATGCTCGAGGCGGTGACGGCCCTCTGGGCCGGCGACAGCGTCACGTACCAGGGCCAGTACTACCGCTTCAAGGATCTCACCATCGACCCCAAGCCACTCCAGAAGCCGCACCCGCCCATCTGGATCGGCGGGGGCACCCAGCCGTCCGAGAAGATCTACGCCCAGACCGTCGCCAACATCGACCCCGTGCTCCGCCGCATCGCGAAGTACGCGAGGACCTGGGTCCCGCACTCCTCCTCGACGGCGGAGATGGTCCGCGGGGACTGGGAGAAGATCCAGCGCTTCATGGGGGAGCTGGGCCGCAAGCCGGAAGAGATGAGCAAGGTGTACTCGAACTTCGTCTACGTGCTCAGGCAGGGCGAGCGCCCCGAGGCGGCCATCCCCCACTTCAAGGTCTACTCCGGCATGGACCTGCCGTACTGGAAGGAGTTCTATCTCGTGGGTGAGGCCGAGGAGCTGGCCGAGAAGATCCGGCGCAAGCTCGCCGCCCTCGGAGGGGCGGAGTGGGTGGTGCTGAACCCGCTCCACTGGGGGCTGGACCAGCTCGAGCTCCTGGCCAGCGAGGTGCTGCCGCGAGTGGCGCGCCCGTGACGGAGCCCGCCCTGCGGGCCCGGGCGTGACCCAGCACCGGGCGAGGCCGGGGGCCCTCCCCGCGGAACACGCTGAGTCGCCGCCCGCGGCGGCGGCGCGGAAGGAGCCACGAGATCACGGTCCGCGGCTCCGGCAGCGCGCAGAAGCCACGGTTCCGCGGGGAGGGCCCCCGGCCCCGCCCGCTGCCCCCGGCCAGCGAGCTCCTGAGGCAGGACATTAGCGTGGGTGCTGGCGGGTTGCCCGGCCTCCCTCCGCGCTACACGGGCGCGAGCGTCAGGCGCGTGGAGGACCCGCGCCTGGTCACCGGGCGCGGGCGCTATCTCGATGACATCCGGCTTCACGGGCTACTCCACGCCGCCTTCGTGCGGAGCCCCCACGCGCACGCGCGGATCCTTCGCGTGGACACGGGCCCCGCGCTGCGGACCCCGGGGGTGGAGGCCGTCCTGGCAGGCAGCGACCTGGCCCGCGGGGATCTCGCGCTGAGCCCGCGGCTCGAGGCGCCGGGCTTCGCTCCCACCGTGTGGCCGGCGCTGCCGGTCACGCGTGTGCGCTTCGCGGGGGAGCCCGTGGCCGTCGTCGCCGCGCGCGATCCCTATGCGGCCAGCGACGGCTGCGAGGCCGTCCTCGTGGAGTACGAGCCGCTCCCGGCGCTGGCGAGCCTGGCGGCGGCCCTGGCCCCCGACGCGCCGCGGCTCCACGACGCCGTCCCGGGCAATGTCCTGATCGAGCGGCGCCACGCCCGCGGTGACGTGGACGCGGCCCTCGCCGCGGCGGCCCTCGTGATCCGCGAGACCTTCACGCATGCCCGCTGCTCGGCCTCGCCCATCGAGCCCCGCGGGCTCATCGCGCGCTGGGAAGGAGACGATCTCACGGTATGGGCGGGGACGCAGGTGCCGCATGTGCTGCGGGGCGCGCTGGCCGTGGCCTTCCGGGTGCCGGAGGGACGGGTGCGCGTGATCGTGCCGGACACGGGCGGCGGCTTCGGCCAGAAGATGCACGTGCTGCCGGAGGACTTGGCCGTGGTGGCGCTGGCGCGCGTGGCCGGGGGGCCCGTCAAGTGGGTGGAGACGCGGCGCGAGAACCTGTCCGCCGCCTCGCATGCGCGCGAGGAGCGGGTGGAGGTGGATGCGGCGGCCGATGCCTCGGGCGTCCTGCTCGCGCTCCGCGCTCGCGTCGTGTCGGATGCCGGCGCCTATCACATCTACCCGCTCACCGCGGCGCTCGAGCCCCTGGGCACGGCGGGAATCCTGCCGGGGCCGTATCGCCTCCCGGCCTACGCCTATCACGCCCTCGCGGTGGCGACCTCGAAGCCGCCGCTCGGCGCCTATCGCGGCGTGGGCATGACCATGGGCGCCTTCGTCATGGAGCGCGTCCTGGACCTCGTGGGCGAGCGCCTCGGCCTCGATCCTGCGGAGGTCCGTCGTCGCAACCTGATCCCGCCCGACGCCTACCCCTTCGCCGCCGCCTCGGGCTTCGTCTACGACAGCGGCAATTTCCCCAAGGCGCTGGAGGAGGCGCTGGGGCTCGCCGGCTACGAGCGTCTCCGCGCCGAGCAGGCTGCGGCGCGCCGGCAGGGGCGGCTGCTGGGCATCGGGCTGGCCTGCTACACGGAGTACACGGGCATGGGCGCCGAGACCTATCGCGGGCGGGGCATGGTCCATCTGCCGGGGCCCGAGGCGGCGACGATCAAGATGGAGCCGGACGGCAGCGTCCGCTGCTATCTCTCCTTCCCGTCCCAGGGGCAGGGGCATGCGACGACCGCGGCGCAGCTCGTCGCCGACCGCCTCGGCGTGCCGCTCGAGCGCGTGCTGGTGTTCCAGACAGACACCCACGTCTCGCCCCCGGGCAGCGGCACCTTCGCCAGTCGCGGCGGCGTCGCCCAGAGCGGGGCCGCCGGCGGCGCGGCCGAGACGCTCAGGAAGAAGATCCTCACCATCGCGGCGGGGCTCCTCGAGGCCAGCCCCGCCGACCTCGAGATCCGCGCCGGGCAGGTGAGGGTGCGCGGCGTGCCCGGCCGTCACGTGGAGGTGGCCGAGGTGGCGCGCGCGGCCTACTCGCCGCCCCGGGGCGGCCTTCCCGGGGATGCCGAGCCCGGCCTGGTGGTGACTCAGTTCTTCGACCTGCCGGGCCCGACCTTCTCCGGGGCCGTGCACGTGGCGGTGGTCGAGGTGGACAGAGAGACCGGGCGGGTGGCGGTGAGCGGCTACACGGTGGTGGAGGACTGCGGGCCCGTCATCAACCCGGTCATCGTCGAGGGGCAGATCCATGGGGCCGTGGCCCAGGGCATCGGCGAGGCCCTGGGCGAGCGCCTCGTCTACGACGACGGCGGCCAGCTCCTCACGGGCACACTCATGGAATACGCCTTGCAGACGGCGGCAGACCTGCCCTCATTCGCCATCGGCCATCTCGAGACGCCCTCGCCGCTGACGCCGGGCGGCTACAAGGGCATGGGCGAGGGCGGCACCATCGGGGCACCTGCCGCCATCGCCAATGCGGTGGCCGACGCCCTGGCCCCACTCGCGGCCGGTGTCACCGCGCTGCCGATCCTCCCCGAGCAGCTGGCGCGGCGTCAGCCGTCGCCAACGACCCTCAGGCCGCAGGCTCTCGCGGCAATCCCGAGGGCGACGTCGTGAGTGGCCATCACGATGCCGGCTCCGATGCGCTGGCTCCAGAGGAGCGCGGTGGCGAGATGGATGGCGTCCAGGGTCCCGAGCTCCGTCGGCAAGGGCTGCGCCGCGCGGGCCAGCACCGGCGCCGTGACCTCCACGACCTCCATGCTCTCCAGCAGCCGGAACACCGCCGCCCGCCGTCGGGAGAGGTCCCGGTCCGAGAGGTTCGCGCGCAGGCGCAGGCGATCCAGGGTTCGCAGGCACTCGGTCTCGACGAGCGCGCTCGCCACCCCCGTCCGGATGGCCTTCCACTCCCTCAGCGAGCCCGACTGCCGGAGGACCTTGCGCAGGAGGACGGAGGAGTCGACATAGGCGATCATCGGTCCCGCTGCCGCTCTTCCTCGAGGAGCGCGATCACGTCGACCGACAGGCGCAGCGGGGGAGGGAGGGGGATCCGGTGGAGCCTCGGCGCTCCCGGTCGCGGGCTGCGGACGGTCAGGGTGTCGCCCTCTCGCGCGAAGGGCACCAGCCGGGCCACCGGGGTGTCCCGGTCGAGCACGGTCAGCGAGCGGCCCCGGCGGACGGAGCGCAGATGCGCGCTCAGCCGGGCCTTGAGGTCGGCGATGCGGACCGTGTTCATGGTCACAAGATAGTCATGACTGGTCACGCTGTCAATGCCCGTCCGGTTCGAGGCGCAGGACGTCGCGGCGGAGGCGCGCGAGCGCATCCTGCGCGCGCTATCCGGCTGAGGGCGGGGTGAGGGCGCGGGAGGTCAGGGCCGACCGGCTCGCGACCTGCATCTTCTCGAAGATGTTCTGCAGGTGCCGCCTACTTCGCGCCTTCGCGCCTGAGGGTGAAGTCCTTCACGGATCTCGTGCCCCAGTAGGTGCCCGACAGGAGGCTGCCCTCGAGCCGCCCGTCGAAGGCGCGCCGCGAGTCGCCGGTACGGAGCGAGAACTTGCGGTCCCAAGGCGGATCACACGGCCTTGGGGAAGAGCTTGTAGATCGGAAGGAAGATCCCGAGGGTGAGCAGGAGGAGCAGGATCGTGAACGCCGCGCTCTCGCCGATGCGGGTCT
>Ga0154441_1266_pt1 | contig 14423 bp, 19 predicted proteins | sample RifGroC2_FD_115945 | JGI IMG/M metagenome (GOLD analysis project Ga0154441, IMG submission 115945) | Candidatus Rokubacteria bacterium GWC2_70_16 | reverse complement strand
GTGGCCGACAAGCTCCTGGTGGCCTCCGCCCTGGTGTCGCTCGTCCAGGTGGAGATGGTGGCGGCCTGGGTGGCCGCGGTGATCATCGTGCGCGAGCTGGCGGTGACCGGGCTGCGCGGGGTCGCGCTCTCCATGGGCGTCGTCGTGGCGGCCTCCAGGCTCGGGAAGTGGAAGACCGTCACCCAGTACGTGGCCGTCACCATCCTCATCCTCGAGAAGGGCGTGCCGGCCGAGCTGGTCCCCTTCCACCTGCTCTCGACGGCCGCGCTGTGGCTGGCGCTGGCTGTGACGGTCGCCTCCGGCGGCCACTACTTCTACGGCTTCTTCCTCAAGACGGGCCCGGGGGCGCTGGTCAAGGACAGGGAGCGCTGGCCGTGAGGGGGCTCGGCGCCCTCCTCGCCTACCTCATCGGCGCTATTCCCGTGGGTCTGCTCGTTGCGCGCGCGGCCGGGGGCGTGGACATCCGCCGCCAGGGCAGCGGCAATATCGGCGCCACCAATGTCCTGCGCACGCTGGGGCCCGCGGCCGGCATCGTCACCCTCCTCGGAGATGTCGCGAAGGGGTACGTGGCGGTGGCCGTGGCCGGCTGGCTCGGCGCGCGCCCGGACTGGCAGGGGGCCGGCGCCGTCCTCGCGGTGGCCGGCAACTGCTGGTCCCCGTTCCTCCGCTTCCGCGGCGGCAAGGGCGTGGCCACGGGGCTCGGGGCCTTCCTGGCGCTGGCGCCCTGGGCCATCGTGCCCTCGGCGGCGGTCTGGGTGGCGCTCCTCGCCTCCTTCCGCTACGTCTCGCTGGCCTCCATGCTGGCCTGCCTCGGGCTGCCGCTGGGCGTGGCGCTCCTCGGCTATCCGTGGCAGTCCGCCTCCGCGGCCGGCGCCGCCGCGGCCATCATCCTCGTGCGCCACCGCGAGAACCTCCGCCGGCTGATGCAGGGCACGGAGTCGCGGCTGGGCCAGCAGGCGCCCGCCGACTGAGCGGCAGGAGGGCATGAGCGCAGTCGCCATCATCGGCGCGGGGAGTTGGGGGACGGCGCTGGCCATCCACCTCGCCCGCCGGGGCCTGGCCCCGCGGCTCTGGGCTCGCGATCCCGCTCTCGCTCGCGAGCTCAGAGAGCGAGCGCGGAATCCCCGGTACCTGCCGGAGGTCGCGATTCCCGCGGGCGTTGTGGCGACCGCCGAGGGCGGCGAGGCGCTGGCCGGCGCCGGCATCGTCATCGTCGCGGTGCCCTCTCAGTTCGTCCGAGCGGTGATGGCGAGGCTGGCGCCGGCCGTGCCCCGGGGCGCCATCCTCGTCTCGGCCACCAAGGGGCTCGAGCCCGAGCGGGGCTTGCGCATCTCCCAGCTCCTGGCGGGGCTCCTGCCCGGCTCACCCGTCGCCGTCCTCTCGGGCCCGTCCTTCGCTCGCGAGGTGGCGCTGGGGCTGCCGACAGCCCTGGTGGTGGCCTCGGCCGACGGGCAGGTGGCGCGCCTTGTCCAGCAGGCGCTTGCCTCCCCGGAGTTCAGGCTCTACACGAATCGCGATGTCATCGGTGTCGAGCTGGCCGGCGCCCTCAAGAACGTGGTGGCCATCGCCGCGGGGCTGTCGGACAGCCTCCACCTGGGCGAGAACGCGCGGGCGGCCCTCATCACCCGCGGCCTGGCCGAGATCGTGCGCCTCGGGGTGGCAGCCGGAGCCTCCGCCCGTACCTTCCTGGGCCTGGCCGGGCTCGGCGACCTCGTGCTCACCGCCACGGGCACGCTCAGCCGGAACCGGGCGCTGGGCCTGGCGGTGGGGCAGGGGAAGAGCCTGGCGGAGGCCGAGGGCAACACCCGCAGCGTGGCCGAAGGGGTGCGGACGGTGTCCTCGGCCCTCCGCCTCGCCGCGGCAGCCGGAGTGAGCATGCCGATCTGCGAGGCCGTGGCCTCGGTGCTCCATGGCGACACGCCCGCTGCCAGCGCCCTGGCCGCGCTCCTGGCGCGCTCGCTCCAGCCGGAGGACGAGGGGAGCGATGGCTGAGCTGCGCAAGGACCCGGTGGTGGGCCGCTGGGTCATCATCTCCACCGAGCGCGCGCGGCGCCCCTCGGACTTCGCCCCCCAGCCTGTCCAGCGTGTCGGGGGCCTCTGCGTGTTCTGTCCGGGGCAGGAGGCGCATACCCCGGATGAGATCCTCGCGGTCCGCAGCCCCGACAGCCAACCCAACCAGCCCGGGTGGACCGTCCGGGTCGTCCCCAACAAGTTCCCGGCGCTTCGCATCGAGGGGGAGCTCGAGCCCTCGGGGGAAGGGCTCTACGATCGGATGAGCGGCGTCGGCGCCCACGAGGTGATCGTCGAGACGCCGGCCCATGGGGCCGCGCTCGCCACCCTCCCCGAGGCCGCGGTGGCGGATGTGCTGTGGGCCTATCGCGAGCGCATGCGGGACCTCGGCCAGGACAGCCGCTTCCGGTACGTGATGGTCTTCAAGAACCACGGCGAGGCCGCCGGGGCCTCCCTCGAGCATCCCCACTCCCAGCTCATCGCCACCCCCATCGTGCCCATCATGGTGACGGAGGAGATCGAGGGGGCGGAGCGGCATTTCCGCCTCAAGAAGCGCTGCATCTGGTGCGACATCATCAGGCAGGAGCGCCGCGCCGGCGGGCGCATCATCCTCGAGGGCGAGGGCTTCGTGGCACTCGCGCCGTTCGCCCCCCGCTTGCCCTTCGAGACCTGGATCCTGCCTGCCGGGCACCGCTCCGCCTACGAGGAGACGGACGTCCGCGAGCTGGCCCCGCTGGCGCGGCTGCTGGGAGAGATCCTGCGGCGCATGGGGCGGGTCCTCGGGGATCCGCCCTTCAACTACATGCTCCACAGCGCGCCGCTGCGGGCGGGGCTGCTCGACCACTTCCACTGGCATCTGGAGATCATCCCCAAGCTCACCCGGGTGGCGGGGTTCGAGTGGGGGACGGGGTTCTTCATCAACCCGGTTCCCCCCGAGGAGGCCGTCCAGTACCTGCGCGGGGAGGTGCCCGGATCGCCCGTAAGTTGACACCATTCCAGGCGCTTGTTACAGTGTGTCGCGTTGTCGAAGGCCGGCATGCGGGAATAGCTCAGTGGTAGAGCACAACCTTGCCAAGGTTGGGGTCGCGGGTTCGAATCCCGTTTCCCGCTCCATTCGTCAGGACAGGGGCTCGGATCGCGGGCGCCTTCTCATCGTACGGCGGCGTAGCCAAGTGGTTAAGGCGGAGGTCTGCAAAACCTCTATTCAGCGGTTCGAATCCGCTCGCCGCCTCCACACATCGCGGGTGATGGCAGCCAGTCTCGGGCCGGGGTGGCGGAACTGGGAGACGCGGCGGGCTTAAAACCCGCTGGCCCTGCCGGGGCCGTGGGGGTTCGATTCCCCCCCTCGGCACCAGCGTGGGCAGGAGCTGAACCCAGCGGTCAGGGAGGGATGTGACTGTGCAGACGCTCAAGGTGGTGCGGAAGACCTTCACGATGCTGAGCGAGAAGCGCACCCAGGTCCTGGACATCACCAAGCAGATCCGTGACCTCATGCTCGCCGCCGACATCAAGGAAGGCATCCTGCTCGCCAACTCGCTGCACACCACCTGCGCGCTGTTCGTCAACGAGTTCCAGGGCGCCCTCGTGGAAGACCTCAAGGCCATGGTGGACCGGCTCGTCCCCGACCACGCCGGCTACCGCCACGACGATCCGCGCTATTCCGACTGCGAGCGCGGCAACGCCTCCTCGCACCTCCGGGCGGCGCTCCTGGGCCGCAGCGTGGCCGTCGGGATCAGCGGCGGAGAGCTGGCGCTGGGGCGCTTCCAGTCCATCCTCTTCGCCGAGCTGGACGGCCCCCGCCCGCGGACCATCGACATCCAGATCATGGGGGTGTAGCCCCCCCCGCCCCTCAGCGCGCGTCGAGGTACTTCTGGAGCTCCCGGTAGAAGTTCTCATGGGGGCCCACGTCGAGGACCTCGACGAGGTTCCGCCTGGCGTCGAACTGATACGCGAGCAGGAGCTGCAGGGGGCCGACCTTGAACTTGACCACGCGGACCCCCTTCAGGGCGCCCACCTTCGGCTCGCCCGAGAGGGGATCGGCGAGGGCGCTCTTGACGGCCTCGTCGACGGCGAGCTGGGCCGCGGCAGGCAAGCGCCGCTTCGCCCTCCCGAAGCGCGGCGCCTGGACCGCGGTCCGCTCCGCCGGGCCCGGCGGACGGTCACGCCGGCTCAATCACGCCCCAGCGGTAGGGCTGGCCGAGGCCGGCCTTGAGCTCTCCCCGTGCCTCGAGGATGCCCTGGATCATGGACAGCGGCAGGTCCGGGTTGTCCTCGGCGATGAGGGCCAGCCGCGCGTAGTGCTTGAGCTGACCGGAGACCGAGCGGCTCTGAGCGGCGGCGCGGGCCTGGAGTAGCCGGAGGAGCGGCCGCTCATCGGCGCCGAAGCGCACCGGGACCGGTGTCGGCGTCGTCCTGGACCCCCTCGTGGCGGCTTTGCGCTTCATGGCAAGGGACCTCCCGTGTGAGCTGTCTACAATGTAGTCTCGCGGGGCGGGGCTGTCAACGCTCGGACACCGAGCGGCGGCCACGCCGGGCTCGGGGAGTCGCCCGTGGTAGACTGAGTGCCCATGTCCTGGACACTCAAGCGAAGAGCGCAGGCGCGCGTGGCTGGCGAGGAGGGCGCCTCCCGGAAGGAATGGGGGGGGCGTGTCTCCGTCGCGCTGGTGTACCCCAACACCTACGCCGTCGGGATGTCGAACCTGGGCTTCCAGACCATCTACGCCCACCTCAACGCGCTCCCCGACGCGGTCTGCGAGCGGGTCTTCTTCCCCGATCCGGAGGATCTCGACGAGCACCTGCGCACGGGCACGGCGCCCTTCTCGCTGGAATCGCTCCGCCCGCTGTCGGACTTCGACCTCGTGGGCTTCTCCGTCACCTACGAGGGGGACTACATCAACGTGGTGCGGCTGCTCCAGCTGGCGGGCATCCCCGCGCGCGCGGCGGATCGCGACGCCTCGCATCCCGTCGTCATGATGGGCGGGGTCTGCGCCTTCTCGAACCCCGAGCCGCTGGCGCCCTTCATGGACTTCGTGGCGGTGGGCGAGGGCGAGGAGCTGGTGGGCGAGATCGTCTCCGCGTACCGCGAGAGCGGCGCGGCGCGGGAGCCCGGCTCGCGCCGGGCCTTCCTGGAGACGCTGGCGCGGCTCGGGGGGATCTACATCCCGGGCGCCTATGAAGTCCGCCATGCCGCCGACGGGACCATCGCGGCGGTCGTCCCGCGCGCGCCCGGGGTGCCGCCGGTCGTCGCCAAGCGCCGGCTCGCCGATGTCAACCGCTTCGAGACCCTGTCGCTGCTCAAGACACCGCGCGCGGAGTACGGGCACATGGCGCTCCTCGAGGTGGGCAAGGGCTGCGGCCGCGGCTGCCGTTTCTGCCTGGAGGGGCAGATCTACCGCCCCGTGCGGCACCGGAGCGTGGCCGCGCTGCGCGAGTCGGTGGCGCAGATCGCGAAAGGCTCCCGGCGCGTGGGGCTCGTGGGCGCCTGCGTGTCGGATTACCCGTGGATCGGCGACCTCCTCAAGGTGCTGGAGGAGCAGGGGGTGGAGCTGTCCATCTCCTCGCTGCGGGCCGACAGCCTCACCGAGCCCCTGGTGGCCTCGCTGGCGCGGGGCGGGCACCGCACGCTGACCATGGCGCCGGAGGCCGGCACCGAGCGCCTCCGCCTGGCCATCCGCAAGCCCATCACCGACGAGCATCTCGTCGCGGCCTGCGACCTGGTGCGGCGCCACGGCATCCCGAACCTCAAGTGCTACTTCATGATCGGCCTGCCGACGGAGACGCGCGAGGATGTGGAGGCCATCGGCGACCTCGCCGCGCGGCTCCTGCGGCGCCTGCAGGTCCCCGGGCCCGACGGCCACCCCTTCGGCCGGCTCACGCTGTCCATCTCCTCCTTCGTGCCGAAGCCGTGGACGCCCTTCCAGTGGGCCCCCTTCGAGGACCACCGGGCGCTGGAGGCGAAGCTCGACCTCATCAAGCGCGCGGTGCGGCGGCTGTCCACCGTCCGCGTGCTGCACGAGAACCCGCGCGAGGCGGGACTGCAGGCGCTGCTGGCCCGCGGCGACCGGCGCGTGGCCGATTTCGTGGAGCTGGCGGCCACGCTGGGCGGCGACTGGCGGCGCGCGCTGCGCGAATGGGACGGCGATGCGGCCTTCTACACGCGGCGGCCACGGCCGCTCGACGAGGTCCTGCCGTGGGACCACTTCCAGGTCGGCGTGAAGAAGGCCAACCTCATCAAGGAGTGGGAGCGGGCCGGGCTCGCGGTCGAGGGGGCGATGGCATGGCACGCGTGAGACTGGCCCGGGCGGGGGAGGTGCCGGCGGGCGAGGGCCGGGTCGTCGAGGCGGCGGGCCACGCCATCGCGCTCTTCAACGTGGGCGGCGCCTACTGCGCCATCGCCAACGAGTGCCCCCACCGCGGCGGGCCGCTCGGCGAGGGCGATCTCGACGGCACCGTCGTCACGTGCCCCTGGCACGGCTGGCGCTGGGACGTGACCACGGGAGCCAACGCCAACACCCCGGCGCTCGGCGTGGCGTGCTTCGCGGTGTCCGTCCGGGACGGCGAGGTCTTCGCCGAGCTGCCATGATCCTCGACGCCCTCGCCCGCCCGCTCCGCAACCTGCGGCTGTCCGTCACCGATCGCTGCAACCTGCGCTGCCAGTACTGCATGCCGGAGGAGGAGTACGTCTGGCTCCCGCGCGAGGACATCCTCTCCTTCGAGGAGTGCGCCCTCCTGGTGGACGTCTTCTGCGACCTCGGCGTGGACAAGGTGCGCCTCACCGGCGGCGAGCCGCTCCTGCGCAAGGGCGTCGAGGCGCTGATCCGGATGCTCGCTGCGAACCCGCGCATCACGGATCTGGCCATGACCACCAACGGCGTGCTGCTGTCCGAGCACGCGCAGACGCTTCGCGCCGCCGGCCTGCACCGGGTGACGGTGAGTCTGGACACCCTCCGCGCCGAGCGCTTCAAGGCCCTCGCCAAGCGGGAGCTGCACCCGCGCGTGCTCGAGGGGATCGAGGCCGTGGGGCAAGCCGGCTTCCCGAGGCTCAAGCTCGACGCCGTCGTCATCCGGGGCACCAACGACGACGAGCTGGGGGAGCTGCTCGAGTACGGCCGCCGCGTCGGCGCCGAGGTGCGCTTCATCGAGTACATGGACGTGGGCGGGGCCATCCACTGGTCCATGGACCGCGTCGTGTCGCGCGCCGAGATGCTGGAGGTGATCGGGCGGCGCTACGGGGCCGTGGTGCCCGTCGCCGAGGAGAGCACCGCGCCAGCCGACCGCTTCGTCCTCCCCGACGGCTACGTGTTCGGGATCATCTCCTCCACGACCCAGCCCTTCTGCCGGGCCTGCGACCGGAGCCGGCTCACGGCCGACGGCCTCTGGTACCTCTGCCTCTACGCCACGCAGGGGACGGACCTGCGCCGGGCGGTGCGCTCGGGAGCCACGCGGGAGGAGATGAAGCACCTCATCGTCGCCACCTGGCGGCAGCGCGCCGCGCGCGGCGCCGAGGAGCGGCTGGCCATGGCCGACCGCCGCGCCCCGCTGGTGCAGGTCGGCGAGCTCAAGCGCGATCCCCACCTGGAGATGCACACCCGCGGCGGCTAACTTCGGGGTCAGGTCTTGCATTCCAACATCGCGCTGCCGGAGGAGGAGTGCCTACCGAACCCGGCCGAGTTGCTCGAGATCGCCGCCGATCACTCGCGGCGGGCTGCCGCGCTGCTTCCGGGCCCCGAGGCTGCCCGAGCGGGACTGCCAGGAATGGCTCGACGGCTGGCCAAGCCTGGTTGACAAGGATGGTGTCCTTGCTAGAGTAAGGACATGTCCAGGGTGACGAGCAAGCTCCAGGTGACGGTGCCGAAGGCGATCGCCGACCGGTACGGGATCCGCCCCGGCGACGAGATCCAGTGGGTGGCCGCCGGCGAGACGATCCGAGTGGTGCCTCCGGGCCGCCAGGTGTCGGGCGTGGACCGCGAGATGCGGCTCAAGCTCTTCGACGCGGCGACGGAGCGCCAGCGCCTCCGGCAGTCCGGGCGCCCCCGGGTCCGGGGAGCGCGGGAGCGGGGGTGGAAGCGAGAGGATCTCTACGAGCGTGCCCGCCCTCGTTGACACCAACGTCCTGGTGTATCGGTTCGACCCGCGCTTTCCCCGGAAGCAGGAGGTCGCCACCGAGCTGCTCCGCCGGGGGCTGGTGGAGGACCAGGTCCGCATTCCCCATCAGGCCGTTGTCGAGTTCGTCGCGGCCGTGACCCGCCCGCTGGACGGGGGCCGCTCGCTGCTCACCCCCGACGAGGCGCGGCGCGAGGCGGAGGAGCTTCTCCGGCAGTTCGTCATCCTGTATCCGACGGAGACCCTGCTGCGGACGGCCATTCGAGGATGGGCGACGTACCAGCTCGGCTGGTTCGACGCCCACCTCTGGGCTTACGCGGAGGAGTACGGGCTCGGCGAGCTCGTGTCCGAGGATTTCCAGCACGACCGCCTGTACGGGGCCGTCCGCGCCGTCAATCCCTTCCTTTGACCCATCCGGCCGCCCGTCGCCGGCCTGAAGGCTGCCGCGCCGCTCGAGGCCAGCCGGGGTGCCGGCCGCGCCGCCCCTGCGCCCTCTCCCCGACGACGATCCGCAGATCCCGGATGATGGCCGCCTCACCCTTCGGCTCGCGCGCCGCGAGGGTGCGCGGCGTCGCCCTGCCCGTTGCGGGCCCCTGCGCTGCGAGGCCCCGGGCCGGGCCCGGGTGCGCAGCCGCTTGACATACCCCCATACGCCCTGTGTGGATAGCCGTATGAAGACGACCCTGAATATCGATCCCTCGGTCATGCCCGGCTCAAGCGGGAAGCCGCCCGGCGCGGGTGCACGATGTCGGAGCTGGTGGAGTCCGCCCTGCGCCTCCTGCTCCAGCCCGCCCGGGGCCGGGCGGCGCTCCCCGCCCTGCCGACGTTCGCGAGCGGCGGTCACCTCGTCGACGTGGCCGACCGGGAGCAGCTCTACCACGCGATGGAAGGCCGGTAGTGTTCGTCCTCGACACCAACGTGCTGGTGTACGCGGCGGACCGGGGCTCGCCCCAGCACGCAGCCTGCCACCGGCTCGTCCGCGAGAGCCGGGACCGCGTCTCGGCCTGGTACCTGACGTGGGGGATCTGCTACGAGTTCCTCCGCGTCGTGACCCACCCACGGGTGTTCAGGCGGCCGTGGACGGCAGGGGAGGCCTGGAGCTTCATCGACGCGGTGCTGGGGCGGCGCCCGCCGTGGGGATCCTGGTGCCGGGAGAGCGGCACCGCGACGTGGTCGCGCAGGTGCTCGGGGAGCTCCCGCATCTCGCCGGCAACCTGATGCACGACGCGCACACGGCCGTGCTGATGCGCGAGCATGGCGTCCGCGTCATCTACACGCGAGACACCGACTTCCACCGGTTCGGCTTTCTCCAGCCGATCGATCCCCTGGCCGCCCGCACGTGAGCGGCGGCCAGGGCACCTTCGCGCTGCTAGGCGGGCGGCCGGCGGCGGTGCCTCCGCCGGCTCAGGAGGCCGAGGCCCGCTGCGGCGGTGCCCCAGAGAAGCAGCGTCGTGGGCTCGGGCACCGGCGCCACGGGGTCGAGGCCGCCGACGAAGTCCACCTCGAGGCGGGTGCCGCCGAGGTTGCGGGTCTCCGAGATGCGCAGCCAGCCCCTCACGAGCCCGTCGAAGAGGAAGAGGTAAGCCTGGTCGATGGGCGAGGAGTCGCCACCGCCGAAGTCCAGGCGGGCGAGGACGGCATCCCTGGTCGCGCGGTTGAAGCCGTCGAAGAGAAGCTGCCGGGTCCCGCAGTCGGCGGTGGCGCAGCGCTCGAGCTTGAAGGGGTCGAGCCCGGCGTCTTCCGCGATGAGGAGGCTCGTGAAGCCGCCCCCGGGAATCCTCAGGATGACCGTGGCGTCGTTCTTGAAGTCGATGTTCAGCGCCGCGTCGTCGCCCTCGGCCACGAACCCCACATCGTCGAGCCGGCCCACCTCCGAATTGACGCGCGCGCCGATGGGGCCGGGCTCGCCGGCATCGATCCCGCCGGAGTGGCTCTGGTAGGTCACCGTGCTGTCGATGTCGGCGCTGACCGGCCCGGCGAGCCCCACCTGGCTCGTGGCGACGGCGGAGGCGTTGAGCCCGAGCTGCACGCCCCCGGTGCCCGTGAGCGTGAACGGCGCGACGACGCCTCCCGGGGGATTCGGGACGGTGCTGAAGGTCGAGAAGAGATAGAGCGCCGTGACCGAGGCCGCCTGCGCTCCCGCGGCAGGTAGCAGCAGGGCCAGCCCCAGCGCGGCAGTCAGCCCCAGCCCCCGCGCCGCCAGCCAAGCGGCGCGTCTCCGGCCGGGCCGTGCGACGGACACACGAACGCGCATGAACACAAGAACCAGGGAAGCACAATGCGTACCATGTGAGGGCGCATCGTGACGGACGCAGAATCGGGGGCTTGTCGGGGCGGACCCAGGCCCCCTATGAAAGCCGGTTCACACCTGTGCAGCCATGTGGAAATACCTGACAACGCTTTCAGCCGCTGCCGGAGCGCGGCGGGGGTCGGCTCCGCCGCCCGCCGGGGCTGCCGCTGCGATGGCGGGACGGGGAGGGCGAGGCCCCTCACGCGCGCCGGCCGTCGCCTTCCCGCGGGCCTGGTTCGAGCCGCCAGCTGGCTTGCGTTTGGTTGGACCAGATGCAGGACTACTGGCTCGGTTCGACGCCGATGGTGCTCGCCGACCTCGACGACTTCGGGTCTGCCGACCTCAGGCACCGTCTCCTGCGCGGCGGGCTGCCTCCCTTCTTCCTGGCCGAGCCCCTGCCCGAGCGGGACTTCCGGCAGGATGCGTGCCAGCCGGGCGAGAGGGAGACGATTCGTTATCTGGGGCGCGGTTGCGGCTGAGAGGGGGCGCGTTGTACATGCAAGGCCTTGCGGAGCTCGCAACCCGATGCAGCCACCTTACTTCAACTCGGCCAGGGCCTTGCGCGCCTCCTCCTTGCCCCTGAACTCGGAGCGCCCGGCCACGGCCAGAGTCAACGCCTGGCGGGCGGCCTCCTTGTCGCCGGCCGCGGCCGAGGCCATGCCGAGGTGGTACTGCACCTCGGGGTTGCCGGGCAGCTTGGCGGCGCTGTCCTTGAGGAGCGCCAGCGCCCGCTGGTGCAGGCCCCGCCGGTAGAAGATCCAGCCGAGGGTGTCGGAGACCTGCGGATCGTCCGGCGCCAGTTCCTTCGCCGTCTGGGCCAGCGTCAGCGCCTTGTCCCTGTCGCCGCCGTGCTCGGAGAGGATCCAGGCCAGGTTGTTCGCGGCCGGGGCGAAGCGCGGATTCTCGGCCAGCACCTTCTCGTAATGCTCGCGCGCCTTCGGGATGTCGCCGCGCTGCTCGTGGATGACGCCGGCGAGCATGAGGGCGCCCATGTTCTTCGGGTTGACCTTCAAGGCCTCGGCGACCCTGGCCAGGGCCTGGTCGAACTGTCCCGAGGCGGCGTGGAGGCTGCCGAGCTGGAGGTACGGCCCGGGCAGCCGCGGCTCGAGCTCGATGGCCCTGAGATAGGCGGCCTCGGCGAGCTTGCTCTCGCGACGCGCCCGGTGGGCCTCGCCCACGAGGAACTGATGCGTGCCCGACTTCGGCAGGAGCGCTGCCTGCCTCCGCGCCCGCTCGAGGGCTTGGTCCGGCTGCTTCTCGGCGAAGGACAGGCCGACGAGCTGGGTCAGCGGGTCCACGAAGCCCGGGGCCAGGGCCAGCGCCGCCTCGAACTCCTTCCGCGCCTCGGCGCGCTTGCCCTGGGCGAGGAGGCCGACGCCGAGGAGATAGACCGCGCGCGGGTCCTTCGGCGCCAGCGTGACGAGCCGCCGATAGACCTCCGTGGCCCGCGCGGGCTCGCGCCGGGCGAGATGGGCCGAGCCCAGCAGGACGAGCGCGGGGGCGGCATTCGGTTGGCGGGCGAGGAAGCGCTCGAGGTCCTCGATGGCCGGCTGCGCCGCCCCCGACTTGATGTTCAGGTCGGCCAGCAGCAGCACGGCATCGGCGAAGTTGGGGGCGAGGGTCACGGCTTCTTTCAGCTCCGTCTTCGCCTGCTGGAGACTGCCGGCCTGCAGATGGGCCAGCGCGAGCTGGTGGCGCACGGGCGCCAGCCGCGGCTCGGCCTTGAGCACTTTCTGGAAGGCCTGGATGGCCTCCGTGGTTTCGCGCTTCGCCAGGTGCACGCGCCCGCGGAGCAGGTGGCCGTCGAGATCGGACGGGCTCTTCTTCAGCACGACGTCGAGGGCCGTGACGGCCTCATCCCACTTCTTCTCGGCGAAGGCGATCTCGGCGAGCCTGCGCCAGGCGGGCAGGAAGTCGGGGGCCTTCAGCGTGATCTCGCCGAGCGTCTTCTTCGCCTCCTCGGGCCGGCCCAGCAGGAGGTAGAAGTCGGCCAGCCTGACCCGCGCGGGCGATCCCACTGGCGCCAGCTCAGCCGCCGTCTTGAACTCGCGCTCGGCGCCGGCGGCATCCCGCTTGCCGACGAGGAAGTTGGCGAGGGCCAGATGGGCCTCCACCGACTTCGGCTCCCGCGCCACCGCCTCCTGGAAGGCGCGCTCGGCCGCGGCCACGTCCCGCCTCTTCAGGTGGAGCGTGCCGAGCGCCAGGTGGAGGCGGGCCTGGCTGCCGAAGTCGGCGCGCGCCGCCTCGAGGCGGGCGATGGCCGCCTGCACCCCCTCGGGGGTGGTCGCCGCGCCCGCCGTCAGCACGAGTGCCTCCAAGTTCTTCGGCTGCCTCTCCAGCACCGCTTCCGCCTGGGCCCGCGCCTCGTCGGGCTTGCCGCCGAGGAGGTAGATACTCGCCAGCTTGAGCCGCACCTCCAGATTGTCCGGCTCCAGCTCCTGCGCCCGGAGGAGGAAGCGGAAGGCCTGCCCCATCTCGCCAAGCGCGAAGTGGGCGAGGCCGAGCCCGCGGATGGCCTGCGCATTGGCGCTCTCGATGCGGAGAACGTTGCGGTATTCGATGATGGCGTCCCGGTACTTCTCCGCCTTGGCGTAGCGCTCGCCGCGCTCCAGGTGGCGCGCCTTTCGGGCCTCGGGCGAGCGCGCACAGCCGGCTGCGAGCGTGAGGACAACGAGCAGCAGCAGGGTGGCGCCGCGGAGCAGGCGGACGCGAGCCGGGGTCCCGCCCGCCTTCTCCCGCACCGGTGCGCCCACCAGGAGGTTCATGGTCGATGAGGCACCGTAGTTCAGATCGGTCGCGCGACGCAAGGGGAAGGGCACCACGCAACACCCCGCCCCGCCAGCTCGGCGAAGGCGATCGATGGGGGAGTCGATCAGCACCTCCACGGAGCGCTGGGCGTGTGACGCCTGGAGGTCGAGCACCAGGTCGAGGTCCGCCGTGGTCAGCGGCACGGCGTTCAGGATGACCGCTCCCGCTGCTCGAGGCGCTCGAGTCGCCGGTAGATCTCATCGAAGTGCCCGGGCATGTCGTGTCGGGCCAGGGTGGGGTCAGCTCTTGCATTCCAACATCGGCCTGGGCATTGAAGGTGGCTCCGGTCGGCGGCGCGACCTGTGGGCGGCCTCGCTGCTCTTCGTCGCCGCCCCCCCTGGTGCACCTGGCGGCGCTCGGCGCCCTCGGCGCCGGCCCCGACGCCGCGGCGGGGCTCATGGCGGTGGACCTGCTGATCCTCGTGGGCAGCAGCGCCGGGGCCTCGATCATCAACCGGACGCCGCCGGAGGACGAGGCGACCGCCTTCCGGAGCGTTGGCTTCCTGGGCGTGTTCCTCTTCGGGATGCTTTTCCTGGCCACCTGGGCCGGCGTCCGGTAGGGGGCAGGTCTTGCTTTTTGACATGGGCCTGGGCCCACATCATTATGTCCCGGTTGAAGCGCAGCAGGGCAGCGGGGTCGGGCCAGGGGCGGCGTGTCGGATTGCAAGACCTGACCCCACCCCCTTCCGTACTGGATCTGCGGGTGGCCGGGCAGCCGGGCGGCGCTGTCCGTGAAGAGGGCCAGCGCCCTGTCCCTGTCGCCGCCGTGCCCGGAGAGGATCCAGGCCAGGTTGTTCGCCGCCGGGGCGAAGGGCGTTCAGGTTCCTCGGGTTGTCAACATCGGACGCCCGCCACCGCAACAGAGATGGCGTGAATCGTTCCTATGCGCCTCGTGGCCTGGCTCGACCACTTCAGCGTGGCGACGCGGGAGGAGGACGAAGTGCTGGCCATCGTGACGAAGGTCAAGCCCGACATCGTCGAGAAGTAGGTCCGGGGGTCTGTGTGCACGTGAGCGGCGCGGTTCAGCGGGATCGACTCCTGTCCGAAGAGGGGGCCAAGATGAAGACGCTGATGTGCGGTGTGGCCGGGTGTGCGTTGCTCGTGCTGACCACCAGGGCTCACGCTTTTCTTCCACCAGTGCCCGAAATCGACGCGGGCAGCGCCATGACCGCCCTCGGGGTGCTGGCCGGGATCGTCGCGCTGGCCGTGGAGCG
>Ga0154441_1219_pt1 | contig 14426 bp, 15 predicted proteins | sample RifGroC2_FD_115945 | JGI IMG/M metagenome (GOLD analysis project Ga0154441, IMG submission 115945) | Candidatus Rokubacteria bacterium GWC2_70_16 | reverse complement strand
GTCGGCGGCACCCGTGTAGCGCGCCGGGAAGAGCGCGAGGAGCAAGGGGATCGCCAGGAGCGGGTAGAACTGCACGAGGGAGTAGGGCCGGAGGTCGCCGCGGCCAGCCGCTTCGGTCACGTGCCAGTACGCGACGCTCGTGAGCCCGGCCAGGAGGAGCGCGGGCAGGAGCGCCAAGCCGACCCGCACCGATACCCGCTCGGTGAGAAGCGCTGCGAAGAGTCCCATGAACCCCAGCGTCATGGGCAGGCGGTCCCAGACGAGGCGCGTGTTGTCAGGCGCGAGGTGATACCAAGCCGATCCGACGCTCGTGAGGGCGACGCCGACGAACAGCACGAGCCACGGGAGCCGCTCGCGCCGGTCGACGAAAGCCTCCGGGCGGCGTGCCAGGAACAGAAGCGCCGCGATGCCGACCGCGGCGAAGGCGACGTTGGACAGGACATCGAAGGCGTTCGGAACGCCGAGCAGGGTTCTCGCGTCCGCAAAGCGATGATAGGAGGGGTCCTGGCCGAAGCGAGGCCGCAGCGCCGTCCAGAGGACCACGATGCCAGTGGTCAAGGCGAAGAGCCAGGCCCGGGCGGTGCGCACCCGGTCCAGCACGCGTCGCTTCATGGCCCCTCCCGGCGTGTGGCCGCGCATTCCTTTCATCCGTCGCCGCTCGACCGAATAGCCACATCGGCGACAAGACCCTCCACCCTCACAGGTCCCAGGGCGGGGCGATGGCGAGCGGCAGCTCGAGCACCGTGGGCCCGGGCCGGGACAGCGCCGCGGCGAGGGCCCGCGGCAGATCGTCCAGGCCCTCCACGCGCTCGCCCGCGGCGCCGAAGGCGCGGGCCAGAGCCGGGAAGTCCGGGTTGGCCAGGTCGGCCTCGCCCCAGCGGCCGAACATCGCCTCCTGGAGATACTTGATGGCGCCGTAGCGCTGGTCGTTCAGCACGAGGAAGACGACGCCCAGGCCGTACTTCACCGCGGTGGCCAGCTCGTTCACCGAGAAGAGGAAGCCGCCGTCCCCCACCACCGCGATCACCTGTCTATCGGGATGGGCGACCTTGGCGCCGATGGCCGCCGGCACGCCATAGCCGAGCGTGGCCGAGCCCACGGGATAGAGGAAGGTGCGGGGGGCCAGCACAGGGAAATGCCACTCCATCCAGTAATTGATCCCCGTCTGATCGCTCACCACGATGGCGTCATGCGCAAGCCCTGCGCGCAGGAGGCGGATGAGGCGACCGGCCTCGGCGCTGTAGCGCGGAGAGCGCGCCGCTCTGAGCCCCGCCAGCCATGTCCAGTCCCAGCCGGTCTCTGCCCTTCCCTCTCCCAGCGCCTCCACGAGGGCGCCGAGGCCATCCCGCGCATCGCCCAGGATGGCCAGGCTCGGCGTGAAGATCTTCCCCGGCACCGACGGGTCCAGGTCCAGGTGGATCAGCGTCTGGTCGGCGGTGAAGGACAGGTTGAGGAGGAGGCCCTGCGTCGAGCGGTGGGCGAAGCGGCAGCCCACGGCCAGCACCACATCGGCCGCCGCCAGCGCAGGCCCCGAGGCGAGCTTGTTGGGCAGGACGCCGAGCCAGCGGGGATCGCTGTCGGGGACAGCCCCCCGTCCCATCACCGTCGTGATGACGGGAGCCCCGAGCCGTCGCGCGAGGGCGCCGAGCTCCCCGCCCGCCTCGGCCGCGATCACGCCGCCACCTGCGATGACGGCCGGCCGCCTCGCGCGGCGCAGCAGGTCGGCGGCGCGCGCGATCAGCGCCCTGTCGCAGCCGGGGCGGGAGCCCGCCGGCGCGGCGATCCCTCCCTGCGTCCTCGCCGTCAGGAGGTCGACCGGCAGGGACAGCGCCACGGGACCCGGGCGCTCGCTTCTGAAGAGCCGGAAGGCGCGCTGCACGGCCTCGGCGACGGCGCCCCCGTCCTTGATCGTCTCGGCCCACCGCGCGACGGGCCTGAAGCAGTCGATCTGGTTCGGCACCTCGTGAAGCGCGCCCAGGTCGCGGCCGATGAGCCCCAGCGGGATGTCGGACATGAGAACCAGCACGGGCTGCGAGCCCGCCCAGGACTCCACCAGCGGCGTCAGCGTGTTGGTGGCCCCGGGGCCGCTGGTGACCACGACCACGCCGGGGCGGCCCGAGGCCCGCGCGTAGCCGTCGGCCATGAAGCCCGCGCCCTGCTCGTGGCGGGCGAGGATATGGGTGATCTCCTGCTGGCGGAGGAGGGCGTCGTAGATGGCGAGGTTGTGGACGCCGGGAATGCCGAAGACATGGCGCACGCCCTCGGCCCTGAGGGCCCGGACCACCCACTCGCCGCCTGTGCTATCGTCGTCCCGCATGCTCGACCTCTACGCGGAGCTGCGCGCGATCGTCCACTGCCTCGACTCGGCCGGGATTCCTCACGCCCTCGCCGGTGGGCTCGCCGTCTCGATCTATGCGACGCCTCGCGCCACGGAGGACGTGGATCTCCTGCTTTCCCGCGACCATCTCGAGCGCGCCTGCGCCGGGCTCGAATCCCTCGGCTTCCGGCGCGCCGGCGCACCCATGCGGGTCGCCGCCGGCCGGCTGGAGATCCAGCGGCTGATCAAGATCGCCGGCGTCGATCTCCTTCCTGTGGACCTGCTCCTGCCCAATGATCCCCCCCTGGCAGCCCTCCTCGAGGACAGGCAGGCGGTGGCCTGGGAGGGCCAGCGCCTGTGGCTCGTCAGCCCCTCGGGACTCAGGACGCTCAAGCGGCTTCGCGGATCGGCTCAAGACCGCGCCGACCTCGAGGCCCTGGGACCCGAGCCGTGACCCCTCCAGGCGATGCAGCACGGGCGCTCCACGCCGTGGCAGCGCTCCGGGCGCTGTGCCTGAGGCTTCCTCACGTGCCGACCCCGGGCGAGGAGGCGCTCCTGCGACGCTTCGAGACCCTCGCCGCCGCGCCGGATGCAGCCACCACAGACGACATCGAGGCGCTCGCCGCGGGCTGGCGACGGTGGTGGCGGCAGGGCGAGCGGGACGCGCTCCTGACCATGGCGGCGCGACTGCCGCGAGGACTCGTCGAGCACGATCGCCGGCTGGCCTCCTATGCGCGGGCCGCCGAGCCCCCGTGAGCAAAGGCGGTGGCGCCCCGCTGCCGCCCTCCTCCGCCCGCTCCTCGACCGCAAGCCCGCCGCGGCCAAGTCAGATCACCACTTGACGATGTCCGCGGGAATGGGCAGCCAGCCCGGCGTGGCGAGCTGGTACTTGCCGTTCTTCACCGTCTCCACCTGCACCTTGCCGCCCCTGAGGGGGAACGGTGCCTCCTTGGTGAAGTGCAGCGTCGGCAGTACGCCCATCAGCTCGTCCTCGGTGAAGGTGCCGGTCGAGAGCGCCTCGTACACCGCCTCGCCGGTCAGCTTGTCGGCCCCCACCTTCCTGGCCGCATGTTCCACGGCCCGCACGGCCAAGAGCCCCTGGCTGACGCCCAGCAGGCTCAGCGGGTTCCACTCCGCCGGCAGCCCGTAGCCCTTGGCGAGCACCTGGTAGAACTGGTGGGCCCTGGAGTCCTTCTCGGCGATGGACACGATCCCGGTGGCCACCATGTGCCCCTCCCACGGGGCATAGCTCTTCATCGCCTGCGCCAGCGGCCAGATCGTGTGCCACGGCGCGGCCAGGGTCGGGATGTTCACGCCATGGAGCTGCTCCGCCCTGAGGGCCGCGGCGGACATGGCGGTGGTCGCGGTGCCGACGATGATATCGGCCTTGGCGTCGATGATCTTCTTCATCTGACTGGAGACGTCCACGGGCTGGATCTCCACCCACTCGGTGGCGACCACCGTGGCCACCCCCTTCGGCTCGAGCACGGTCTTGATGTACTTCGTGATCCCGTTGACGAAGTCCACGAAGGCGGGGGAGGACTGCGTGGACATGAACGCCACCCTCAGCGGCCGCCGCTGCGGGCTCTGACCGGCGTACCAGACCAGCGCCGCCGACCATTCGTGGACATAGGTCGCCCGCGGGTTGAAGACCCACTGGTTGGGCAGCCACCCGAACCCGTAGCCGGGGGTGCTGTAGACCACCGGCACCTTGTCCTTGGGCAGCCGCTGCTGCAGCGCCGCCAGGTCCGCCCCGCCGAGGCCCAGGCCGATGATGGGCTTGAGATCGGCGAGGATGCCGGGCCACATGCTGGCCACCACGGTGCCATCGTACCGGGTGTCGTAGCTCTTCACGCTGAGCTTGATGCCGAGCTTCTTGCCCTCGGTGTCGCTCCACCACTTGACCACGGCGTCCCGGGACACCAGGTGCTTCGTGACGTCCGCGAACGGTCCCGAGAAGTCGCTCAGCGCCGGGATGCGGTACTCGGTCTCCGCGGCTGCCGCGGGCGTCCCCGCCGCCACGCTCATCAGGGCTGCCAGGCCCATCGCCAACCCATGCCACAACGTTCTCATCGGGTGCCCTCCTGGAGAGGATGTCGCGTCGCCCCGGGCCTCATCCCAGCCATCGCTTGCGACGCTTGTAGTGCTTCACGTCCTTGAAGCTCTTGCCGTGCCCCGACAGGCTCATGCCGAGATAGAACTCCTTGATGTCCTCGTTGTCGCGCAGCTCACGGCCCGTGCCGGCCAGCACGATCCGGCCGTTCTCCATCACGTACCCGTGATCGGCGATGCCCAGCGCCATGTTGGCGTTCTGCTCGACCACGAGGAAGGCGATCCCCTCCTGCTGCCGCAGTCGCTCGACCAGCTCGAAGATCTCGGTCACGAGCATCGGGGCCAGGCCCAGGGACGGCTCGTCGAGCAGGATCAGCCTGGGCCTCGCCATCAAGGCCCGGCCGATCACGAGCATCTGCTGCTCCCCGCCCGAGAGGTACCCGGAGACGCGCTGCCGCATCTTCGCCAGCTGCGGGAAGTAGCCGTAGGCCTTGTCCAGGGCGTCGAGCCGTTCCTGGCGGCTCTTCAGCACCTTCCCCCCCACCAGCAGGTTCTGCTCCACCGTCATGTGGGGCAGGATCCTCCGTCCCTCCATGACCTGCACCAGCCCCCGGCGCACCAGGTTCTGCGGCTCTTCATGGTGGATGGGCACGCCCTGGAACTGGATCACGCCCGCGGTCACCTTGCCGTCCTCGGAGTGCAGCAGCCCGGAGACGGCCTTCAGCGTGGTGGTCTTGCCGGCCCCGTTGGCGCCCAGCAAGGCGACGATCTGCCGCCCGTCCACGGCGAGATTGATCCCCTTGAGGACGAGGATCACGTCGCTGTACACGACCTCCACGTTGTTCAGCTCGAGCAGCATCGCCATGCGATCGCCTCAGCGGGATCAGTGTGGAAACGGCCAGATCCGGTAGCTCTCCTTCAGGATGTTCCAGCGGTGCACCAGCCCGCGCGGCTCGAAGATGACGAACGCGATGATCATGCCGCCCAGCAGCATGTTCATGGCCGCGAACACGAACTGGCCGCCCAGGCGCGGGAACGCCTCCACCATCTCCGGTCCCACGACCGTGATGAGGTCCTGCAGCAGCCGGATGACCACCGTCCCGACGATGGCGCCGAGCACGGAGCCCATGCCGCCCACGATGAGCATGCCGATGTACCACACCGAGAGCCACAGGGTGAACTGGTCGGCCTGCACGTAGCGCACGTAGTAGGCCCACAGCCCCCCGGCGATGCCCGCGTAGAAGGCGCCGATGAAGAAGGCCAGCGTCTTGTAGTAGAAGACGTTGATGCCGATGACCTCGGCGGCGTTGTCGTTGTCGCGCACCGCGACGAAGGCGCGCCCGGGACGGCTGCGCGCCACCCCCCAGGCGCCGTAGGTCATGACCACCGCGACCAGCAGCACGAGGTAGTAGATGCGCACGTCGGTGTCGAGAGCATAGCCGCCAAGCGCCGCGGCGTCCAGGCGCAACCCTTCCGCCTGGCCGAACCACGCCTTGGGGAGCTTGAGCATCGCGAAGCTGAAGATGTACTGCGCCGCGATGGTGGTCAGCGCCAGGTAGAAGCCCTTGATGCGCAGCGCGGCCAGGCCGAACACGGCGCCGAAGACGGCGGCGCTGATGCCGCTGATGGGCAGCGTCAGCCAGAACGGCATCTGGAGGTTCACCGCCAGCGCCCCGCAGGCATAGGCGCCGACCCCCATGAACGCCGACTGCCCCATGTTGATCTGGCCCGCGAAGCCGGAGGTGAGCTGCAGCCCCACGACGGCCACCAGGGTGATGCCGATCACGTTGGCGATCCCGATGGCCTTGCCCGACCCCAGGAGCGGGAGGAGGAGGAGCCCGGCCAGGAGGGCGGCGAACCAGATCCACTGCCCCGGCGTGCGGATCAGCGCGCGGTCCTGATCGTAGGTCTCGGCGTGGACGCCAGCCGGCAAGGTCATGGGGTCAGATCCGCTCGATGGTCTTCCAGCCGAAGAGGCCGGAGGGGCGGATCAGCAGGATGATGACCATGATGACGAAGGGGAAGACGGAGGCGACGCCTCCCTGGAAGATCGGATCCAGGAAGTAGGCGGCCAGCCCGACGGCGATCCCCACGATGAGCCCCCCGAGGACCACGCCCCCGATGGACTCGAGCCCGGCGAGGAGCGCCACCGGGAGAGCGGCGAAGCCGATGTCGGAGGCGAGGAAGGTCATCCCCTTGCCATTGAGGAAGATGATGGCCGCCAGCGTGGACAGCACGCCGCTCACCCCCCACGCGATGGCGATGGAGCGCTTCACGGAGATCCCCAGCGACAGCGCGATCTGGTGGTTCTCGGCCACGGCCGTCATCTCGAGCCCCGCCTGCGTGCGATTGAAGAACCACGAGGTGATCGCGGCGAGGACCAGGGTGGCGGCGCCCCCCAGGACCAGCGCCCGGTCCAGCACCAGCGGGCCCACCTTGATGGCCGCCAGCGGCAGGACGGCGGGGAAGAAGCGGACCTCCGGCCCCCAGGCCACCAGCACCACCCCGCGGATGAAGATCAGCAGGCCGATCGTCACCATGACGAAGGCGAAGAGCTCCTCGCCCACCAGCGGCCGCAGGATGAGCCGCTCGATGAAAAGCCCCAGCAGGAGGCTCGCGCCGAGCGCCAGCGGCACCGAGACCCACCACGGGAAGTCCAGGACCGACATGAAGGTCCAGACCACGAAGGCCCCCACCACGACGATCTCGCCCTGGGCGAAGTTGAAGACACGCGCCGACCGGTAGATGATCACGAAGCTCATGGCGATGAGCGCGTAGAGGAGTCCGGCCAGGGCGCCGTTGACCACGTACCCGATGAGACTAGCCACGGCCCGCCTCCGCGAGCCGGGGGCGGCCTGCCGCCGGCTCCGCCGAGGGCCCCTCGCCCTCGATGTCGTTGACGCAGACCGCGGCGGTGAGCAGGCCGATCCGCCCGTCCTGGTACTTGATGGGCACCTCCGCGGAATACTCGCGCTGGCCCCCGTAGATCGCGGCGATGAACGGCGCGTACTTCCCCTCCAGGTGGGCGCGCCTGAGCTTCCGGCTCCGGGTGAGCTCGTCCTCGTCCGGGTCGAGCTCCTTGGGCAGGTTGACGAAGCGCTTCACGCGCGAGCCGGGAGGCAGGAGCTCGTTGACCTGCTGCACCTCCCGCCGGATCTGATCGCGGATGCGGGGATTCTGCGACAGGTCGGTGAAGGTGGTGTAGCCGATGCCCCGCTGCTCGGCCCACCGGCCCAGGGTATTGGCGTCGATGTTGATGAAGGCGGCCACGAACGGCCGCTCCTGGTCGCCCAGCGTCATGGCGTCCTTGATGAAGGGGCTGAAGCGCAGCCGGTTCTCGATGAACTGCGGCGGGTAGCGGTGGCCCGTGGCCAGCTGCCGCATGTCCTCGAGCCGCTCCAGGTAGACCAGCTCCCCGGTGTCGGTGGGATGGACCGCGTCCTCGGTCCGGTACCAGCCCTCCACGAGCTTCCCGGCGGTGGCCTCGGGGTTCTTGTAGTAGCCCGAGAAACCCGCGCCGCCGCGGACCAGGAGCTCGCCCTCGCCGGTGACCCGCATCTCCAGCGGCGCGCCGAGCTGCGGGTGCACCGGCAGCCACGTCCCGACCGTCTCGAGGTCGTAGGCGTCGCCCTGGTGCAAGGTGAAGAGCCCCATCTCCGTCGTGCCGTAGACGTTGCGCAGCGGCACCCCCATGGTGTGGAAGAAGCGGAAGACATCCGGCGCCATGCCCGACCCCCCCGACAGCGCCAGGGTCGCCGACTGCAGCCCGAGGTTGTCTCGGAGATGGCGCAGGAGCAGCCGGTCCGCGACCAGGTAGAGGGCCCGCCACCACACGGGAGCCCGCGTGCCGTACAGCCTCGCCAGGTTCACCCGGCGCCCCACCGCCATCCCGGCGTCGTAGCAGGCCCGCCGGAGGGGGCCCGTATCCATCATCTTGGCTGCCACCAGGGAGGCCAGACTCTCCCACTGGCGCGGGCTCAGAACGACGGCCTCGGTGCCGATCTCGCGGATGTTCTCCTGCACCGTCTCGGGCTCCTCCGGGAAGTTGACCACGAAGGGCACGAGCAGTCCGAGTGTCAGCCCGAAGAACTGCTCGGTGGCCCAGGCGGGCGAGATGTAGGAGAGGTACCGCGTGAACGGCGTGAAGCGCAGCACGCCCATCAGGCGGCTGGGCCCCTCGAGCATGTTGCGGTGGGTCAGGATGCACGCCTTGGGCAGACCAGTGGTGCCGGAGGTGTAGCTCAGGACGGCCACCTCGTCGCTCCGGCCTGCCGCCACTGCCGCGTCGAAGGCGCCGGGGCTCTGCTGCAGGGATCCGCGCCCCTCATCCTGCACCTGGCGGAAGGTCCGCAGCTTGGGGTGGCGGTATGTCCACATGCCACGCTCGTCCCAGTAGACGATCGTGTGAACGGCAGGGAGCTTCGGCGAAAGCTCGAGGGCCTTGTCCACCTGCTCCTGGTCCTCGCACACCACGGTCACCGCCTCGGAGTGCAGCAGCACGTATTCCATCTGCGCCGTCGTCAGGTCCGGGTAGAGGCAGACGACCTGGGCGCCGATGGCCTGGGCGGCGTACTGGCTCCAGAACAGCTCCGGCTCGTTCTCCCCGACGATGGCCACCGTCTCGCCGCGGCGGATCCCCAGCGCGGCCAGGCCCATGGCGAAGGCGCGCACCTCCCCCAGCACCTCGTCCCAGGTGTAGCGCTGCCAGATCCCGTACGCCTTCTTCCGGTGCAGCACGCGATCCCGGTACCGCTCCGCCTGGTGGGCCAGGAGCTGCGGCAGGGTGGACACTCCGGCGGCCAGGATCCCGTCGAGGTCGCTCCAGGCACCGGGCAGCGGAGCCGGGGCCTTCACCGCCTCTGCTCCTCGCCCAGGTAGGCGGTGACCACCGCCGCATCCCGCTTGATGGCCGCTGGCCGCCCCTCGGCGATGACATGCCCCCAGTCGAGCACCACGACGCGGTCGGCGATGTCCATCACCACGTGCATGTCGTGCTCCACGATGACGATCGGGATGTCCAGCGCCTCGCGGATGTCGATGACGAACCTGGCCATGTCCTCCTTCTCCTCCAGGTTCATGCCCGCCATCGGCTCGTCCATCAGCAGGACCCGGGGCTCCATCGCGAGCGCCCGTCCCAGATCGACCCGCTTGCGCAGCCCATAGCTGAGCGCCCCGACCATCCGGTGCCGGATCTGCTTGATCTCCAGGAAGTCGATGATCTCCTCGACCTTGCGCCGCTCCCTCAGCTCCTCCCTGTGGGCGCGCCCCCGGTAGAGGAAGGCCTGGAGCGCATTGGTCTGCATGTGCAGGTGCCGGCCGGTCAGGAGGTTGTCGATGACGCTGAGTCCCGCGAAGAGCTGCAGCCCCTGGAAGGTGCGGCCGACCCCCAGCCCGGCGATGGCATGCGGCGGCATGCCCGTGATGTCCCGATCCCGGAAGAAGACCCGCCCCGCCTGCGGCACGCTGAAGCCGTTCAGGCAGTTCAGGGTGCAGCTCTTGCCGGCGCCGTTCGGACCGATGATCGCGAGGATCTCGCTGGCGCCGACCTCGATCGACACCTCCGAGAGGGCCAGCACCCCCCCGAACCGGAGCGTGATCCCCCCTGCCCGCATGACGGGGGGCCCTGCCGCCGCCGGCGCCGCGTGGCCCATCGCTCCTCCCTCCGATCCAGTGCGTCTTGAGGGTGTCCCACGGGGCCCTGCGGGCCCGGGTCAGACACCAATACCACTACACCCTCGGGGTGAACAACCTCGTCGTGGGGATGGGAGGAGCAGCGGCACGCAGGCCCTCGGGCGCAACCGCTTCGCCGCGCCCTCTGCGCGCTCTCCCGGAGGGCGGGCCGACGCGCGCCTTCCCTCCCCCGGGCGGGCCTGGCTCGGGCGCAGGCCTGGCCAGCCGACCGTCAGCGTCGCTCCCAGGCCTCTCGCGCCCGGTTCGCCTCGGCGATGGAGCGGTAGCGGTGCACGCCGCGCGGGTAACGGCGCGGCGCCAGGGCCGCCGCCAGTCGCCAGAGCCGCGCCACGCCGCTGAGGAAGGCCGGGTCGGCGGGGCTCAGCCACAGCGCCTCCCGCGCCTCGTCGAGCGAGCGGAACTTCTGCACGGGCACTAGGGGTCCTCCTCGAGCGCGAAGCGGTGCTTCAGGGCCTCGGCGTCGGCCCGGTCAATCAGTCGCACCGTGTCCTTCTTCATGCGATAGAGAGTACGCGGCGTGGCGAGCCGGACCCGGACCCCGCCGACCTCACGCTCCTCGACCTCGAGGTCCTCGTACCGGATGGCGTCCCCGAGGCGTCCGATCAGGTCGATCACGAAGGACTCATCGTCCGGGACGAAGCGGACGGTGGGATAGGCGCCTTCGAGGTCGCCCGGGGCGATGTCGTCGATGCTCGGGTCCCCGAACACCGACCGCAGCGCCGCCTTCGCGCGCTCGACATTGTCCGGGGAGGGAGCGACGAACAGGTCGATGTCCTGCGTCGCCCGGACGAGGCCATGCAGGGCGAGGGCGACCCCGCCCACCAGCACGTACTCGACGCGCTCGCGCCCGAACGCCCGCAGGACGTCGAGCACCCGGCTGAGCTCCATCACGGCCCAACGATACCGTCAGTCCCGAGGGTGGCTCCCCGAGTAGGACTCGAACCTACAACCCTCCGGTTAACAGCCGGATGCTCTACCATTGAGCTATCGGGGAATGCCGCAACGCGGGGCGCCGGAGCCTCTTTTTTGTAGCACAGGCCCGGGGAATCTCCAAGCCGGCGCCCCCCCGTCAGGGGTGGACGCCTCGGGACTCGCCCTCCTCGAGCTGGGCGGCGTGCAGCCGCATGCGCTCCTCGTAGGCGGACTCCCCGGGGCGGGCGTCCATGCCCGGCCGCCGGCGCATCTCCCTGTCCTTCCGCCACTGCACGCCCACGTCCATCAGCTCCACCAGGAACCAGCAGCCGAAGCAGATCGCGCCGGACCAGAGCAGGATCGTCAGGGCCACGGACTGTGTGGGGTCTATCGCATTTCCCTCCGGCCCTCGAGGGCCTTGGACAGCGTCACCTCGTCCGCGTACTCGAGATCGCCCCCCACCGGGAGCCCCCGGGCGATGCGCGTGACGCGCAAGCCCAGCGGCTTGAGGAGCTTGGCCAGATAGATCGCGGTGGCCTCGCCCTCCACGCTCGGGTTCGTCGCCAGGATCACTTCCTCCAGGCCCTGCCCCTCCAGCCGCGCCAGGAGCTCCCGCACCTTGATGTCCTCGGGCCCGATGCCGTCCAGCGGCGACAGCGCCCCGAGGAGCACATGGTAGCGGCCGCGGAACTCGCCCGTCCGCTCCAGCGCCAGGAGGTCATTGGGCTCCTCCACGACGCAGAGGGCGCGGGCATCCCGCGCCGGATCCCGGCAGATGCGGCAGGGGTCCTCCTCCGTGACGTTGAAGCACTCGCGGCAGTGGCGGATGCGCGTCTTGAGCTCGCGGAGAGCCTCGGCCAGCTCGTTCACCTCCTCGGCCGGGCGCTTGAGGAGAAAGAAGGCCTGGCGCTGGGCGGTCTTGGGCCCCACGCCCGGCAGCTTCTGGAAGGCCTCGATCAGGCGGGCCACAGGCTCGGGATAGTAGGCCATCACATCCCGAGGCCGGGGATCTTGAGCCCGGCGGAGAGCTTGCCCATCTCGGCCTGCATCATCTCCCTGGACTTGCGCAAGGCCTCGTTGCAGGCCGCCAGGACCAGGTCCTCCAGCATCTGGGCATCGTCCGGATTGATGACCTCCCGGTCGATCTTGATGGAGACGATCTCCTGCTTGCCATTGGCCTCCACCGTGACCATGCCGCCGCCGGCCGTGGCCTCCACCCTCTTCTTGGCCGCCTCGGCCTGGATCGCCTCCATCTGGGCCTGGAGCTTCTGGGCTTCCTTCATGAGGTTGCCGAAGCCTTTCACTGGCTCTCTCCTTCCTCGGGCATCCGGGCCTCGGCGCCGCGGGGGCGCACGGCCACGATCTCGCCGCCGAAGGCCGTCAGCACGGCCTGGACGGCGGCGTGCTTGAGCGCGCCCGAGCCGGGCGCATCCTCCTGAGCCACCTCGAGCCGGCGGGCGCCCGGCACGTGCTGGTGAACGGCCCGGTTGATCAGCTCGCGGCTGCTCGGGTCGGCGAGCTGCTGATCGTGGAAGGGGTTGGCCGCCATGCTCACCAGGAGCGCCCCATCGCGCACGGCCACGGGCCTGGCGTGCTGGAGGATGGCTCCCAGCAAGGCCTTGCGCCCGAGGATGGCGCCCACCACCCGCTGCCACCCTTCCGCGAGGGCTTCCGCCCCGTCGGAGGTCGGCGGTGTGGCCGCGGCCCGGTCCTCGGTCGCCGGCGCGCTCTCCGCCGGGGGCTCGGCGCGCGGCGCGGCAGATGGGGCGCGCTCGCTCCCGCCAGAGACGGGCGGGCTCGCCGGCGCGGGCGCGCGCCGGGGAGGCGGCGGGCTCGCGGCCGGCCGGTCGAGCAGGCTCTCCTGCCCCAGGGGGGGGCGGGAGGCCCCGGCAGCCCCGGCGCCCGCGCGAAGCCGCCGCTCCGCCTCTTCCACCCTGGCGATGAGCGCCTCGATGGCCTGGGGCTGGGGCCGGCGCGTGGCCCTGACGGCCGCGATCTCGAGCTCCACACGCGGCAGCGGCGAGCGGCGCATCTCGGTTTGCCCCTCGAGGAGCGCCCGGAGCAGATAGAGCAGCTCGTCCACGGATGCCCCCTGGGCCGCGGCGGCGAGCTCCTCGGCCTCCCCCGGCCCGCACTCGGCCAGGGAGGCCGCGGGCGCCACCGTGAGCACGAGGAGGCGCCTGGCGGCCTCGGTCGCATCCCGGCAGAACCCCTCGAGGTCCTCCCCCTGGCGCGCGACACGATCGATGGCCTCGAGCGCCGCCTGCCCGTCGCGGGACAGGAGCGCGCCCAGGAAGGCCCGCACCTGTGCCGGCGAGGAGGAGCCGAGCAGGCTCGCCACGCTCGCCGCCTCGAGGCGGCCTTCACCGTAAGCGATGGCAGCGTCCAGGAGGGAGAGCGCATCCCGCAGGCTGCCCTCCGCCGCGCGCACCAGCAGCGGCAGCGCCGGCGGCTCGAAGGGCACCTCCTCCCGGGTGAGGATCTCCGTCAGGTGTCCCGTCAGGAGCGGGGGGGGGATCGGCTTGAAGTCGAAGCGCTGGCAGCGCGAGAGCACCGTCGCCGGGATGCGCTTCGGGTCCGTGGTCGCCATGATGAAGACCACGTGCGCCGGCGGCTCCTCCAGCGTCTTGAGGAAGGCGTTGAAGGCGCTCGGCGAGAGCATGTGGATCTCGTCGATGATGTAGATCTTGAAGCGGCCGCGGGCGGGGGCGAACTTGACGTTCTCGCGCAGCGTGCGGATGTCGTCGATGCCGGTGTTGGAGGCGGCGTCGATCTCGAGCACATCCACCGGGGCCCCCGCGACGAAGTCCTGGCAGGCGGGGCAGGCCCCGCAGGCCTCGGGCCCCGTCCGGGCCGTGCAGCCGAGCGCCTTGGCCAGGAGCCGCGCGGTGGTGGTCTTGCCCACGCCCCGCGGGCCCGTGAACAGGTAGGCATGGGCGACCCGGCCGCTCAGGAGCGCGTTGCGGAGCGTCCGGGTGACGGCGTCCTGCCCGACGACGGCGTCGAAGCTCTGCGGGCGCCACTTCCTGGCGAGGACCTGATACGTCATGGGAGCGGCTGGATCAAAATGACCGTGCACCCTCAATCGAACCGCTGATACCGCGATCTCCGCACGAGACCTGCTCCGGCCAGGTACTCCCACGGCACACGGGAGGAGCGCCTTACCGTTGCTCCCTTCCGGGCCTGGCGGGGTTCGACGTGTCCCGTCGCGTGGGGCCCAGCCCTCAACGCCGTCCCGTACGTCTCATTCGACACCAGCGGTCCTCGAGAGGGAATTCAACCCCGCTGTAGCGGATTGCGGGTTACAGGGCACCGCTACCTCCCCGTCTAGCACGGCCACGCCTTGTCGGCTGACGATGAGGGCCCATCTGCTTCGTTGGCTCGGTCGCTCCTCCCTGCGGCGTACCCGGGGTACGCCTCGGTCGTCGCTTCCTCGCCGCCTTGCATCTGGGAC
>Ga0154441_1043_pt2 | contig 14460 bp, 14 predicted proteins | sample RifGroC2_FD_115945 | JGI IMG/M metagenome (GOLD analysis project Ga0154441, IMG submission 115945) | Candidatus Rokubacteria bacterium GWC2_70_16 | reverse complement strand
CGGGGCCCGGCCGGAGTCCGCAGCCCTGCCGACCGGATGTTCCTGTCATGACCTCGGAGGCCGGGAAACACATCGGGCTGGCCGCGGAGGCCCAGGTGATAGCTTGCAGCGCTTCGCGGTGTATCACGGCAAGGGACCGAGGGCGTACCCTGCAAGGCCCCGTACACGCGAGGGGCGACGGAGCTCGGCCGCGCTCGTTCGTCGTGCTATACAGACCTACCCAGCCAGATATCGCAGTTCAAGAGACATAGAGTTCGGCGACGGAGCGGACGCAATGCATGCAACAGACCGCACTCGAGGAGACCGAACCCATGCGACGAGATGTGACCTTCGTCAGCGGCGGCTTACGGTGTAGCGGATGGCTGTACACGCCAGACAGCATCGCCGAGGGGCTGCGCCCACCTGCCGTCGTTATGGCCCACGGGTTCTCCGCCGTGAAGGAACAAGGCCTCGATCGGTTCGCCGAGCGCTTCGCTGCAGCTGGTCTGGTCACGCTGGTCTTCGACTACCGGTACTTCGGGGCGAGCGAAGGCATGCCACGCGGGCGCCTATTCCCGGCCGACCAGATCGAGGACTATCGCAACGCGATCACGTGGCTTTCTGAACAGCCGGAGGTGGGCGCGGCGAGGATCGGCCTCTGGGGGACCTCGTACAGAGGGCGCTCGTGACATTGCCGTGCCGCCACTTCGATGTGTACGAGCAAGAACCCTGGTTCTCGAGAGCCGCTGACGCAGCAGCCGAGTGGTTTGCGAAGTGCCTCTGAGGTGCCTCCGAGGTGGCCCTTCAAGACGGGGCAGGCGGGTTCACGCGAACGAACAGCAATCGGTGCCCATCAACTGCGAGAATGTGTCATGGACTCGGCTGGCGTAGAAGGGGTGAGAGTGAGGCCATGAAGTACAAACGGCTCGTAAGCGGCCATCCGCCGAACAAGCCGTTTCACCTGACGCCGGGCCTCGCTCCCTCTGGTCGCTCGGTCCGCCGCAGGTGAACGGCGGCGTTGGGCAGACCAAGAGTGTGCGGATCGACAATGACGGCGCGAGCGCTTCCCTTCGGTCGCGGTGGAATGCCCGCGTGGAAGGACCGGGCGTGAAGCACATCGCATCCCGGCTCGCCATTGGCGTCATCCCGCTGCTTCTCGCCGCGCCGATCGCCGCCGACGCACAACCGCGAGCGAAGGTGTACCGGATCGGTTACATCCAGACCGCGACGGTAGAAGAGCAGGAGCATCTCACCAAGGCGTTGGAAGAAGCGCTGCGGGAGCTTGGCTACGTGGAGGGGCGGAATGTCGTGTTCGAGCGGCGGTTTGCGGGGGGAAAGCAAGAGCGGCTCCCCGATCTCGCGGCGGAGCTTGTCCGGCTCAACGTCGACCTCATCGTCACGGGAGCGAATCCGGTGATCGCCGCGGTCAAGCAAGCGACGGCGACGATCCCGGTCGTCATGGCGACGTCGAGGGATCCCGTGGGCTCCGGCTTCATCGCGAGCCTGGCCCGACCTGGGGGAAACATCACGGGGATGACTGGCGATCCCACGCCCGAGATTCAAGGCAAGAGGCTCGAGCTCTTGAAGGAAGCGGTCCCGAGAGCCACGCGCCTGGCCCTTCTGTGGAATCCTCTCCCTCCCGGCGCGGAAACCTACCGGAAGGAGGTCGAACATGCCGCCCGAAAACTGGGCGTAAGCTTGCGGGCCGTGGAAGCTCGTGGGCGCAACGAATTCGAGGGCGCGTTTGCAGCGATGGCGCGGGAAGGTGCCGATGCGGTTGTGGTGCTCCCGGACCCTGTGTTTTTTACGGCTCGAAAGCAGGTCGTCGAATTGGCGACAAAATACCGGCTGCCTGCCGTATACCACGCGAGGGAGGTTGTGGAGATTGGGGGCCTCATGTCGTATGGGGTCAGCCTTGCCGATCAGTTCCGGCGCGCTACCGTGTACGTCGACAAGATCCTCAAAGGTGCCAAGCCGGGCGAACTTCCGGTCGAACAGGCCGCGAAGTTCGAACTGGTGATTAACCTGAAAACCGCGCGGGCACTCGGTATTACCATACCGTCATCTCTCCGCCTACGCGCCGATCACATCATTGAGTGACGATACGGCTGCCCAACATGACGCCCCAGCGGACCGGGAGCTCGCGCTGCTCGCCTCCCGTCCGCTGAGCGCCACGTTAGAGCGCTCTATGGAGGAACCGCCATGGCTCAACAGGAATCGGTTTCCGTCGAGACATTGAAAGCAATCGCCGATGCGTTCAATGCCCACGATCTGGACGCGATAATGGAGTTCTTTGCCGATGATTGCTCGCTGGACATGCCCCGGGGGCCGGACCCGTGGGGGCGGCGCTTTACGGGCAAAGCGGCCGTGCGAGAGGCATTAGCGACACGCCTTAAGGGTCTCCCAGACGTCCACTACAGTGATGACCGGCACTGGGTCAGCGGCAATATGGGCGTGTCGGAGTGGCTGCTGACCGGCACGACACCCGACGGAGTCCGAGTTCAAGTACGTGGATGCGATCACTGGGGGTTCCGGGACGGGAAGGTAATCAGGAAGGACTCATATTGGAAGATCGTTGAGAAGCCCGTATGAGATGACCGCTCTAACCCTGGGTGGAGCCGACGCGCTATCGCGCGCGACTCACCCTGGCGTTCGCCCCATCGTGCGGTTCGCTGGGGGTAGGCCGAGTCTGCTAGAGTCACCGCTAGGAGGTGGACGATGAGCGACCCAATGATCGTCTCCGACCCACAGGTGATGATGGGCAAGCCGGTGGTTGCGGGCACGCGCGTCACAGTAGATCTCATCCTCGAGAAGCTGGGCAGCGGCGAATCGATCGAGGCGGTGCTTGCGTCCCACCCGCGCCTGACCCGCGAGGGTGTGCTGGCCGCCCTCCGCTTCGCCGCACAGGCCCTCCGGGCTGAAGTGGTCTACCCGCTCAGTGCGAAGTCCGCGTGAACCTGGTCGCCGATGAAGGTGTCGACCGCGCGGTGGTGGAGCGCCTGCGACATGACGGCCATGAGGTCGTCTACGTGGCCGAGCTCTCCCCCAGCGTTACGGATGAGGAGGTCTTGCGGCAGGCGAACGAGCGAAGGGCCGTTCTGTTGACTGCGGACAAAGACTTCGGTGAGCTGGTGTTCCGCCAGGGCCTCGTGCACTGCGGAGTGGTCCTGGTTCGCCTTGCGGGGCTGGCGAATCCCACGAAGGCGGAAATCGTGGCCGAGGTATGTCGTGACCGCACCGGGGAACTCGTCGGAGCGTTCAGCGTTGTCTCGCCAGGACAGGTCCGTATTCGACGAACGTCGTGATAGTCCGTGAGGGTCGAACTCCGGCGTTCAGCCGGCGGCCTTCGGCCGCAGCTGATGCCGAACGTTGGGGCTGGGCGATGGCGTAAGATGAAGGGCGAGGCCACGATCCGGTTCGACGACGGAACGCTCCACCAGGCCGAGCTTCACTGGTTTGAAGCCCATGGGATCGGGCGAGTCTCCTTCAAGCGAAAGAGGAACCTGGACTAGCGATCATGACGAGCCGAGGCGGCAGGTCGGGGGAGTTCGCGGTGTGCATCCACAACGGCGAGTACGATGCCGACCTCATCGTCGGCAAGATTTATCGCGTCGTGAAGCCGAAGCAGAACGACAGGCTGTCTGACATCCGCGTCCTTGACGAATCGGGCGAAGATTACCTGTACCCCCGGGGTTGGTTCGTTCCCGTCGAGCTGCCCTTGAAAGCCAAGAAGGCCCTGGTCGCGATCCACTGACCCCGACGCGTCGACGGCGATCACGTGCTGAGCGACCTCCGCGAGCGCTTCGACGAGGTCCTCGCGCACCGTGAGCTTTCTCGCCCCTGTGACGCCGGGCCCCGTGCTGGGCGAGGGCAACGTCATCAAGCGGGGGGGGGCCGGTCGTCTTCCTCGGGGGCGTGCTCCACGACCGCGAGGGGTGGGAATGCGCGCATGCCTCGTCCGTGGGCTCCATCCGCGCCAGGACGTAGCCGCTCCCCTGCCTGGGCGCCCATCCATCTGCTAGAATTGACACGAAGCGGCGTCCGCCTGGGCCGCACGGGCCAGGGCGCCGCTTCGGGGTCTCGCGCGATGGAATACAAGGACTACTACAAGATCCTGGGCATCGACCGGGGCGCCGACGACAAGGCGATCAAGACCGCCTATCGCCGGCTGGCCCGCAAGCACCACCCGGATGTCTCCAAGGGGTCCGCGGCGCGCTTCCAGGAGATCAACGAGGCCTACGACGTCCTCGGGGATGCGGCCAAGCGCCAGCGCTACGACGCGCTGGGCTCCGACTGGCAGCGCGTCGCCGCCTCCGGCGCCGGCGCCCATTCCCCCTTCGAGGGGGGCGAGGTCCACTTCCGCCGGGGTGGAGACCCGGGAGGGTTCTCCGAGTTCTTCCAGGCCATCTTCGGGGACCTCGGCGGCGGCCGTGGGCGAGTCCGGGACACGAGACGCGGCGGCCTCGGCGACATCGAGTTCGGCGACCTGGGCGACCTGGGCGGGGACCTGGGGGTCGGAGGGGCAGCCGATGTCGAGGCCGCCATCGATCTCTCGCTGGAGGAGGCCTTCCGGGGGGTGCGCAAGGCGATCTCGCTCGACGTGGACGAGCCGTGCAGCGCCTGCGGGGGCGCCGGGCACGTGAACCGCCGGCCCTGCGGGCAGTGCCGCGGGAGCGGGTGGGCCAAGGGGCACCGGCACCTCGAGGTGAAGATCCCGGCGGGAGTGGACACGGGCTCGCGCGTCCGCGTGCCCGGCGAGGGCGCGGGCGCCGCGGGGAGCAAGCGGGGCGACCTCTACCTGCGCGTCACGGTGCGGCCCGACGAGCGCTTCGAGCGGAAGGGCGACGACCTGTACTTGGACCTGGCCATCCCCTTCGTGGACGCCGCCCTCGGCGCCGAGGTGCAGGTGCCCACGCTCAAGGGCCAGGTGTCCATGAAGGTCCCCCCAGAGACCTCGGGGGGACGCACGTTCCGCCTCCCCGGCTACGGCATGCCCCGCCTCAAGGGCGGCGGCGCCGGGGACCAGTACGTGCGGGTGCAGCTGACCGTCCCGGCGGGGCTCAGCCCCCGGGAGAAGGAGCTGCTCGAGGATCTCAAGCGGCTCCGTCCGGAGATGCCCAGATGAGATTCGACAAGCTGACGGTGAAGGCGCGCGAAGCGGTCGAGGCCGCGCAGTCCCTGGCGGATCAGGGCAGCCATCAGGCCCTGGAACCGGAACACCTGCTCCTGGCCCTGGTCCAGCAGCAGGAGGGCGTGGTCGGCCCGCTGCTGGCCAAGCTCGGGGCGCGTGCCGAGGCCATCCGGCGCCAGGTGCAGGCGGAGCTCGACACCCTGCCCAGGGTGCGGGGCGGGGGGGGGCAGTACATCTCGCCGCGTCTCGAGGCGGCGCTCAGCCATGCCTGGGACGAGGCGCAGCGCCTCAAGGACGAGTACTGCTCCACCGAGCACCTGCTCATCGGCATCGCCCAGGAGAAGGCTGGCGCGGCGGCGCGCGTCCTCGCCGGGCAGGGCGTGACACCGGAGGCGATCTACCGGGCGCTCGTGGACGTGCGCGGCACCCAGCGGGTGACCGACGTCAACCCGGAGGAGAAGTACCAGGCGCTCCAGCGCTACTCCAAGGACCTGACGGAGCTGGCGCGCCAGGGCAAGCTCGACCCCGTGATCGGGCGCGACGAGGAGATCCGCCGGGTCGTGCAGGTGCTGTCGCGGCGGACCAAGAACAACCCCGTGCTCATCGGCGAGCCGGGCGTGGGCAAGACGGCCATCGTGGAAGGGCTCGCCCAGCGCATCGTGGTGGGGGATGTGCCCGAGGGGCTCAAGGGCAAGCGGCTCGTGGGGCTCGACATCGGCGCGATGGTGGCGGGCGCGAAGTATCGCGGCGAGTTCGAGGATCGGCTCAAGGCCGTGCTCCGGGAGATCACGGAAGCCCAGGGCCAGATCATCTGCTTCATCGACGAGCTCCACACGCTGGTGGGCGCGGGGGCCGCGGAGGGCGCCGTGGACGCGGCCAACATGCTCAAGCCGGCGCTGGCGCGCGGCGAGCTGCGCTGCGTGGGCGCCACCACGCTGGACGAGTACCGCAAGCACGTGGAGAAGGACCCGGCGCTGGAGCGCCGCTTCCAGCCCGTGACGGTGCGCGAACCCTCGGTGGAGGACACCATCGCCATCCTGCGCGGGCTGAAGGAGAGGTACGAGGTCCACCACAAGGTGAAGATCAAGGACTCGGCGCTGGTGGCGGCGGCCGTCCTCTCCCACCGCTACATCGCCGACCGCTTCCTGCCCGACAAGGCCATCGACCTGGTGGACGAGGCCGCCTCGCGCCTGCGCATCGAGATCGACTCGCTGCCCGGCGAGGTGGACGAGATCGAGCGCCGGATCATGCAGCTCGGGATCGAGCGGGTGTCGGTGGCGCGCGAGTCCGACGAGGTCTCGCGCGAGCGCCTGGGACGGCTCGACGCCGAGCTGGCCGACCTCAGGGAGACGTCGGCCAGGCTCAAGGCGCAGTGGGAGGCCGAGAAGTCCGCGATCATGGCCATCAGCCGGATCAAGGAGGAGTCCGAGGCCACTCGCGTCCAGATGGAGGACGCCCAGCGGCGCGGCGATCTGCAGAAGGCGGCGGAGCTGCGCTACGCCACGCTGCTCGATCTCGACAAGCGCCTCGAGAAGGAGAACGCGCGGCTGGCCGAGGTCCAGAAGGCCGGCAAGATGCTGAAGGAGGAGGTGGACGAGGAGGACGTGGCCGAGACCGTGGCCAAGTGGACCGGCATCCCCGTCTCGCGGCTCCTGGAGGCCGAGGTCCAGAAGCTCGTGAAGATGGAGCAGCGCCTGGGGCAGCGGGTGGTGGGCCAGGCCGAGGCCATCATCGCCGTGTCCAACGCCGTGCGCCGGGCGCGCTCCGGGCTGTCGGATCCGAACCGGCCCATCGGCTCCTTCCTCTTCCTGGGGCCCACCGGCGTCGGCAAGACCGAGCTGGCGCGCGCGCTGGCGGAGTTCCTCTTCGACGACGAGCGCGCCATCATCCGGCTGGACATGTCGGAGTACATGGAGAAGCACACGGTGGCCCGGCTCATCGGAGCGCCCCCGGGCTACGTGGGCTACGACGAGGGCGGGCAGCTCACCGAGGCGGTGCGGCGCCGCCCCTACGCGGTGGTCCTCTTCGACGAGATCGAGAAGGCGCATGCGGATGTCTTCAACGTGCTCCTGCAGGTGCTGGACGACGGCCGGCTCACCGACGGGCACGGCCGCACCGTGGACTTCCGCAACGCGGTGATCATCATGACGTCCAACCTCGGCAGCCACATCTACCGCGAGGAGGAGCGGCCCGAGCGCGTCCGCCCGCTGATCCTGGACCTGCTGCGTCAGACGCTCCGGCCCGAGTTCCTGAACCGCATCGACGAGGTCGTCGTCTTCCGTCCGCTGGGGCGCGAGGAGATCGCGGCCATCGTGGGCATCCAGACGAGGCACCTGCTCCAGCGCCTGGCCGCCCGGCGCGTCGCGCTGGAGCTGACGCCGGCGGCGGAGGAGCTGCTGGCGCAGGAGGGCTTCGACCCGGCCTTCGGCGCCCGGCCGCTCAAGCGCACCATCCAGAAGATGGTGCAGGACCCGCTGGCGATGAGCCTGCTCGAGGGCGAGTTCGGCGAGGGCGACACGGTCGTGGCCGACGCCGACGGCGACGAGATCGTCTTCCGCAAGCGCGCGGCCGCCGAGCCCGCCTGAATCGACGCCTGCCCCGATGGCATCGTAACGGGCGCGGGCTTCTGCCCGCGCCACTCACCCCTCGCCTGCAGGGAGCCGACATGACCGCGTCTCGCGGGACGCTGCACTACGGCTGGATCGTGCTCGGCGCCGTGGTGCTCATCATGATCACCGCCTCCGGCCTTCGGGCGATCTTTGGCGTGTTCATCAAGCCCATGGAGGCGGAGTTCGGCTGGGACCGGGCCTCGCTGTCTGGCGCCGCCGCCCTGTCACTCCTGCTCGTCGGCGCCGTGGGGCCCGGGGTGGGCTGGCTGGCGGACCGCTGGGGGCCCCGTCGCGTGATGATCCTGGCCCTCGCCGTCCTCGGGATCGGCACGATGCTGTCCTCCCGCGTGACGAGCCTCTGGCACATCTACGCGACGGCCGGCGTCCTCATGGCGACGGGCGCGGGCGGCATGGGCCTGGCCACGGCCGCGACCATCGCGGCGCGCTGGTTCGAGTCGCGGCGGGGGCTCGTGCTCGGCATTCTCGGCGGAGGGATGTCGGCGGGCCAGCTCGTGATGATCCCGCTCGCCCTGTGGCTCACCGTCAATCACGGCTGGCGGAACTCCTACCTCTGGCTCGGCGCGAGCCTCTTCCTGACGGCCATCCCGCTCGCGCTCTGGCTCGTGAAGGATGACCCGGCCCAGAAGGGGCTCAGGCCCTACGGCTCGAGGCTTGGCGCGGCCGGGTCCGGGGCCGGCGCTGCGCAGGCCGAGCGCCACGTCCCCGTGACCGAGGCGATGCAGTACCCCGCCTTCTGGCTCCTGGCGGCGACGTTCTTCGTCTGCGGATACACCTCCAACGGCCTGGTGCTCACGCATCTCGTGCCCCACGCGGCGGAGCACGGGTTCTCCGAGATGGACGCCGCCCAGGCGCTGGGCATCATGGGCGCCATGAACATCGTGGGAACGGTCCTGTCGGGCTGGATCTGCGACCGCTTCGGCCGCAAGGGGCCCCTGGCCTTCTACTACGCCGTGCGGGGGCTCTCTCTCCTCTTCCTGCTCTATGTCTGGAACGTGCCCTCGCTGCACGGCTTCGCGGCGGTGTTCGGCCTCAACTACATCTCCACGGTCCCGCCCACCACCACGCTCACGGCGAACATCTTCGGCCGCTACTCCGTGGGCACGCTCTCGGGCTGGATCTTCTTCTCGCACCAGGTGGGCGCCGCGCTCGGGGCCGGCGTGGGGGGGTGGATCTTCGACGCCACCGGCTCCTACACCTGGGCCTTCGTCTCGGCCGCGCTCCTGGGCTTCCTCGCCTCCGGGCTGGCCCTGGCGATCAAGGAAGAGCCCGTCGCCCGGACGCCGACCGCCCAGCCGGCGCCGGCAGGCATCGCCCTCCCCACGCGCTAGCCCCGGCCACGTTCAGCGGCAGCCCCCCCGGCGGCACATGGGCAACGGCCCTCGACCGGTTGATCGCCGCGGGACGGGGCACGCCGGCCCGGGGGGATCTCCTTGATCTCAGCCCACCCCGCGGCCGCATCGCCCGTCCGGGGGCGGCGGGCCGTCGCCCGCCGGCGCACCACGAATACCCCGATTCACCCTGGTCCAGAAGAGCGAGTCCGTGGCTGGGCGATTTGCCGTGGATCAGGCGGCCCGGCGAGGCGTGGGGCCGGGCCCGCATCCTCCGGCCAGAGCGGGAGCATCTTCTCCAGCGCGGCCTGGCAGCCCGAGGGCAAGCTGCTGCCCGTCGCGGGACAGGTGACCCAGGTTGCCTTCCCGCGGTGGCCGTTCTCGGCCTTCGCATTTGGTGACTCTCCGGCTCTGGCCAACGAGCTGGCCGCGCTCGTCCAGGCCGGCCGGAAGACAGCGACGGCGAGCTTGCCGATCGAGTTCGTCTCCGAAGGACTTCGCTTACCCGCCCCGGGCGACCTGAGCATCGTGACGCTGGCCGACGGTGCCCCCGTGGCCATCATCGAATTGGTCGAGGTCCGGCAGATCCCGTTTCTCCGCGTGGACGCGGCGTTTGCAGCCGACGAGGGCGAAGGGGACGGTTCCCTGAGGTCGTGGCGCACGGCCCACCAGGCATACTTCGGCCGGGTCTGCGCCCCGCTCGGCGCTGAGTTCGAGGAGACCACCTTGGTCCTCTGTCAGCGCTTTCGGCTGGTTTGGACCCCTGAGCAACCGGGAAGATAGGCAGATGACTGATTCGTCCGCCAGGAGATCCGGCTGGTCCTTCGCGGCGACGCGCTCGAGCCCCCGGCGCGCGAGCAGCGGTCCGGCCCGGCGGCGAACTGTGCGGAGCACCCGCCGTCGCGGGACCGAGACACGGGGGGGCGTGGCGCCCGCTCCCTCCTTTCGGTCGGCTACCGCGGCAGCGGGTCGCCGTCGGGCGGCGGCTGCACCTCGAACGCGTTGACGATGCCGCACAGGAACGCGAAGTAGCTGGCGGCCGCCGTCAGCTCGACCAGCCACTGGACCCCGTACCGGGTCCGGAGCGCGTCGAAGGCCGCCTGTTCGACGCGGTTCGTGCGGGTGGATAGGGCAACCTCACTAGGAAAATGGCCCCCTCGCCGCATTGTGTCGCCCAGAGATTCAGCGCCTCTTGCCTCTGTGCCCTGTGTGCGTCACCGGGCGGGTGGACTCGTCTTCTGCCGAGAGTGAGGAGGCACCTATGAGTTCCAGCGAGACGACGCGGCGGAGATTCTTCGAGGACGTGGCCAAGTACTGCGGCGCGGGCATGGCGGCGCTCGGCCTCATCGGGCTGCCGAGCCGGGCCTGGGCCGTGGATGACCTGGACACCCCTGCCCACGAGGGGATCTGGCGGCTGAGGGACGCCCAGCTCAAGCAGTACGGGGAATTCGTCAAGAATGCCCCCCTCCCGGCCGACTACTTCAAGAAGGTGCCCGAGAAGCTGGTCAATGGGGGCGCGGCGGTCAACTGGTCTCATCTTCACGACAATTACTACCGGGACGGGTCGCAGTCGCTGGTGAGCATCGTGAGCGCCACCCCACTCGACAAGGACCTGAAAGGCGATATCCGGAAGACGGTGAAGCTGCTCGGGGGATTCGACCGAGCCCTCAAGAAAACCGACAAGATCCTGATCAAGCCCAACATGAACACGGCCGATCCCTGGCCGCAGGGCGGCACCGACCCGGCCTTCCTGGAGGCGCTCATCCTGGTCCTCCAGGACGAGGGGTATGGCAACCTGACGGTGGCGGACACCTGCGGCCCCTGGGGGCCGACGGAGCGCGTGATCAAGAAGGTGGGCTACGACACCGTCTGCCAGCGCACCGGCGTGCCCCTCAAGGACTGGGACAGGGGGATGTGGATGCACATCAAGAACGACAAGGCCCAGTACCTCGGGCGGTTCGGCGGCGGGGACGGGACTGTCGGCTACGTGGAGGACCTGAGGAATTACGACAAGGTCATCTACACCCCGGTGATGAAGACGCATTTCCTCGGCGGGGTCACCATGAGCCTGAAGCTCTCCGTGGGGATCCTCCACCGGGCCGACCGGGGCGGGCATCTCCACAACTTCAACCACATCTTCGTGGCGCCCCAGGTCGCCGAGATCAACCTGCCGTTCCGGCCCGACCTGGTCATCATGGACGGACGGCGCTCGCTGATCAGCGGGGGCCCCTCCCATGGCGAGCAGGTCAAGCCGGGCTTCATCGTGGCCTCGGGCGACCAGGTCGCCAATGACGTCACGGGGATCCAGATCCTCCAGGAGTGGTACCCCAACATGGCCCAGAACAAGATCACCATGGACGCCTGGCATCAGAAGACGATCAAGCAGGCGGTGAAGCTCGGGGTCGGGTACGCGAAGAGCGAGCAGGACGTCAAGCTGATCCTGGGCTGAGCTCCCCGCGCCCGCCAGCCGACCGGAGAGGGGGAGCCATGCGGCCTCGATCCTTCGCGCTGTTCGCCTGCCTGCTCCTCCTCTCCGCCCCGGTCGCCTCGTCGCAGCAAGGGGCCGAGCCCACCGTCACCGACTTCAAGGCGCAGCCTCTCTACCGGGCCGCGCACCTGACCTGGAAAGTCCGGGGACGGTCCGAGCGCCCCGTCACCTTCCAGATCCTCAGGAGCGACACCTTCGTCGAAGGGCCCTACACGGAGGTCGCGGTGTTCCCGTCCACCCCCGCGAAGGGGACGTACGAGTACGTGGACAAGAGCGTGGGCACGGAGGCGAAGTACTACTACAAGCTGATCATCAAGGAGACCGGAGAAGCGCTGGGCCCCACCCCGACCCGACCGTATTTCTCGCCGCCCGCCACCTAGCCGGGACTCGCGTGGACCGCCGGCGGTTCGTCAGGACGTGCATCCTCAGCACCACCGCCGTGGCCGGGAGCGCGGCGGTGGGCGGCCTCTTCGACGTCCTCACCTTCCCCGACGGCCACAAGGTCGCCCTGGCGAGAGCGGTGATCCTGGCGGACGCGACGTTGTGCTCCGGCTGCCGGGTCTGCGAGGTGGCCTGCACGAACTTCAACAGCCAGGGGCGGAACGGGTCGAGCCTGGCCCGCCTGATCCTGGACAAGGACTACCTCGGGGGCGACTACCGGCCGCGGACCTGCTACCAGTGCGCCGATCCCCCCTGCCTCGAGGCCTGTCCCGTGAGCGCGCTCGGGGTGGACAGGCCGAGCGGCACCTACGCCCGGGTGATAGACGAGCGCGCGTGCATCGGCTGCCGGAAATGCCTGGAGGCCTGCGCCCGGTATTTCCAGCCCCCGCGCCCGCGATTCGAGGCCGGGGCCCTACGTGTCGTCAAGTGTCACCTCTGCTTCGGCGACCCCCAGTGCGTCAGGCACTGCCCCATGGGCGCGCTCCGCCTCGAGCGATCCGACGGGGGACTCATGATCGGCTATCCAGTGCTCCGGGAGGTCCCCGTCACATGACACGAGCAGGCGGATGGGTGGGCAAGATCCTGAGGGTCGACCTCACGCGGGGCCGGGTCTCCGAGACCTCCACCTTCGACTATGTCCCGAAGTTCCTCGGCGGTCGGGGGCTGGGAGCCAAGATCTGCTGGGACGAGGTCCCCCCCGAGGTCGGAGCCTTCGATCCCGACGCCCGCCTCGTCTTCGCCACCGGACCCTTGCAGGGCACCCTGGCGCCCACCTCCGGACGGTTCATGCTCCTGGGAAAGGCCCCCCAGACCGGCCCCGTCGAATCCTATTGCCGCTCGGGGATCGGTGGGCACTGGGCGCCGGAGCTGAAATGGGCCGGCTACGACGCCCTCGTCATCCACGGCCAGGCTGAGCGACCCGTGTACCTCTTGATCACGGACGGCAAGGCGGTGCTCCTCGACGCCTCCCGTCTCTGGGGGCTGGACACCTATCAGGCCCAGCAGCAGCTCTGGGCGCTTCACGGCCGGCAGGCCCGGGTGATGACCATCGGCAGGGCGGGAGAGAAGCGGAGCCGCATCGCGTGCATCCTCACCGACTCCGGAGACGCCTCGGGACAGGGGGGCTTCGGGGGGGTCATGGGATCCAAGCGCCTCAAGGCCATCGTCGTCTCGGGCACGGGCACCGTGCCCGTGGCGAACCCCCGCGCGCTGATGGACCTCACCACGGAGATCCGGAGCCGCTTCGCCCGCAAGGCAGCCGGCGGGGATCCCTACGCGCCTGAGGACAAGGGGTTCAAGTTCAATATCTGGGGAGGCGGATACGGCCGCGGGGGCCTCACTCTCCTGCCGGGCGAGCTCCAGGATCTCTGCCGGGACCCCTCCTCGGGCTACCGGCAGGCGCCTGACGGCTGCTTCGCCTGTCCCATCGCTTGCCGTTCCAGGGTCACCGGCCCCGACATCACGCCGGGCGTCGCCCTCTGCGCCCAGGCCTACATGTACCTGGAGTCCATGGTCCATCGCCCGGAGAAGGGCTACAGCAAGGTGACGTGGCAGGCCGCCAAGCTCGCCGATCTGCTGGGGATCAATGCCTATGACCTGATGGCGATCATCCCCTGGCTCGGGGATTGCCTCAGGGAGAAGGTCCTCAGCGAGGACGACACCGGGCTGTCCCGGAGCGAGATCGGCTCCTGGGAGTTCGCCACCAGGCTGCTCCACATGATCGCCAATCGCGAGGGCCTGGGGGATCTCCTGGCCGAAGGCGGACAGCGGGCGGCGGCGAAGCTCGGGGGCAAGGCGGAGGAGCTGTCCAGGCTCTACTACCCGCGCTCGGGGAAGTTCGGCGGCTACCGCGAGCACTGGGTGTATCTCGGCGGCTTCCCCACGGGCTACGCCGTGTCCTACCTGGCCCTGGCCTGGGCTCTGGATAATCGCGACGCCCATGTCTCCCACGGCCTCATGTCGCTCTTCTGGGGAGCGGCCCATGCCATCGGCCAGACGGCCCTCACCGCCGTGCCGGAGGACCTCACGCCCGGGCTGAGGCAGACGATGAAGCGGGCCTTCGGCTTCGAGGAGGCGGCCCAGCTCGTCACCGCGGACGGGAAGGCCGTGCAGTGGAAGTGGGCGGCGCCGGTGGTGAAGCGCTACCAGGAACAGGCGATCCTGAAGGACAGCTATGTCCTCTGCGACATGGCCTTCCCGTTTCTCTACGACTCCAACTCGGCCGACCACGTGGGCGACCCCTCCATGGAGACGCGGCTGTACGAGGCCGTGACCGGCAAGGAGATGAGCGAGGAGGCCTCGTACCGGCTGGGGGCCGCGCTCTGCACCCTGGAGCGCGCGCTGGCGGTGCGGGATGGCCGGTCCCGGAGCGACGACATGTTTCACGGCCTGTACTTCACCACCAGGGATGCCGGCGGGCGGAGCTACAGGCGAGAGGACCTGGAGCGGGCGAAGACCGAGTTC
>Ga0154441_1075_pt1 | contig 14597 bp, 17 predicted proteins | sample RifGroC2_FD_115945 | JGI IMG/M metagenome (GOLD analysis project Ga0154441, IMG submission 115945) | Candidatus Rokubacteria bacterium GWC2_70_16 | reverse complement strand
CCCGGCGCGCGCCGCCGCTGACGGAGGCAGGAGCCGCGCAGTGCCCGGGGAGTTGGGGTAATGTAGGGCCCTGGGGCCCGATGGGCGGGGCCCCATCACCTGTGCGGGAGGGAACCATTCCTCGAGCGCAATCTCCGGCGCTTCCCATTCGAGCGCGTGATCTCCCACGTCTTCCCGCTCGAGCGCCTCGCCGAGGGTTTCCGGCAGGCCGACTGGCTCCAGCAGTCGGGGGAGGGGACGCGTATCGCGCGCGCAGCCATCTCCATGGACGCCGGCGCGACGCGGCTCGGGAAAGAGGATCGAACCCCGGAACCGACGGAGGGATGGAGATGAGCGCACCGGGCATCACCCTGTACGACCCCACCGCGGAGAGGCGCACCCTCGCCGTCCCGCTGGCCCCGCGCCTGGCGAGCCTCGCCGGCCGGCGGGCGGGCATCCTCGACAACGGCAAGGCGAACGCGGGCACCCTCATGCTCGCGGTGGTCGACCGCCTCAAGGAGCGCTATGGCGTGACGGAGGTGGTCAAGCGCGAGAAGCCCGTCGCCGGGCCGCCGGCCCCGGAGATCGTGGAGGCGCTGTCCAGCTGCGACTTCGTGCTGGTCGGGAGCGCCGACTGAGGGTCATGCACGTCGTGGAGTATCCACGGCGCCATCGTCCTGGAGCAGCGCGGCATCCCGACGGCCGTGCTGGGCACGTTCGCGTTCGAGGCGCTGGCGCATCTCGAGGCGCGCAACCGGGGGCTCGAGGCGCTCCCGCTGGCGCTCGTGCCCCATCCGCTGGGGGGCATCCACGAGGACGAGGTCCTGCGCAAGGCTGACGGGGTGATCGAGGCGGTCGTCAAGGCGGTGACCCGGTCATGACCGGGCTCGGCGCCGCGGCCAGGACCTTCGTCTTCCCGGGCGGGTACGACGAGGTCGACGCGCACTATCGGGATTGCGGCTGGGCGGACGGGCTTCCCATCGTTCCGCCGACGGCGGCGGCGGTGGGCGAGTTCCTGCGCTGGAGCGATCGTGATCCGCGGGAGGTCGTCGGCGTCCTGCCCCCGCGACAGGGCGAGGCCACGGTCGACCGCATCGCGGCGAACGCCGTCATGGCGGGCTGCCGCCCGGAGTATCTCCCGGTCATCCTCGCCGCCATCGAGGCCCTCGCAGATCCGCTGTTCAATCTCGACTCGATCCAGGCGACGACGCACCCCGTCGCGCCGCTACTCATCGTCAACGGCCCCGTCGCGCGCGAGATCGGCCTGAACGCGGGCTGCAACGCCTTCGGGCAGGGCGTGAGAGCCAACCTGACCATCGGCCGGGCCTTGCGCCTCGTGCTGATGAACGTCGGCGGCGGTCTGCCGGGCGAAGGCGACCTGGCCACGCAGGGCAGCCCGGCCAAGATCGCTGCCTGCGTCGCCGAGAACGAGGCCGACAACCCGTGGGAGCCGCTCCACGTCGAGCACGGCCTTCCGCGCGACGTGAGCACCGTCACGGTGATGGGCTGCGAGGGCCCGCACAATATCCAGGACCACTACAGCAATACCGGCCTCGGGGTTCTCAGCACCATCGCCGGCGCCATGGGCCAGGCGGGCAGCAATAACCTTCTCGGTGCCGGCTGGCCACTGCTGTCGCTCGGGCCCGAGCACGCGGCCACCATCGCGCGCGACGGCTTCACGAAGCGCCAGGTGAAGGAGTTCCTCTTCGAGCACGCCCGGTTCCCGCTCGCGCGCCTGGGTCCGGAGTACCGCCGGTACCAGATCGAGCGCCGGGGCGCCGTCGACGCCCCGGGCACGATGCTGCCCATCGTGCGGTCGCCAGAGGACCTCAGCATCATCGTGGTCGGCGGAGCGGGAAAGCACTCCTGCTGGCAGCCGACCTTCGGCGACGGCACGCGCCCGGTGCGCAGGATCATCGCGCGGCGCGATGGCACCCCGCTCGCGAGCGTGCGGGACCTCAGCCCCCGGTGAGTGTCACAGGACGGGCGCGGGACGAGAGCGCCGGGCTACGCCCGCTGGCGCGCCGGATCGAGGCGTGCCGGCTCTGCCCGCGCCTGGTCCGCCATCGCGAGGCTGCCGCGGCCGCGCCTCCGAAACGGTATCGCGGCGAGCCCTACTGGGCGCGCCCGCTGGCCGGCTTCGGCGATCCCGCCGCGCGCGTCCTCGTCGTGGGGCTGGCGCCGGCCGCGCATGGCGGCAACCGGACGGGGCGCTTCTTCACCGGCGACAGGAGCGGCGACTGGCTCTTCCGCGCGCTCCACGAGGCGGGCTTCGCGAGCCAGCCGACCTCGCGCTCCCGCGACGACGGACTGCGGCTGCGTGGCGCCTACATCACCGCCGCCCTCCGCTGCGCGCCGCCCGCCAACAAGCCGACCCCGGGCGAACTGGAGCGCTGCCAGCCCTATCTCCTCGAGGAGCTGGCCCTGCTCCCGCGGGTGCGCGTGCTGGTCGCGCTGGGGAAGATCGCCTGGGACGCGTGCTTCCGCGCGCTCCGCGCCGCGGGGCGCCCCGTCGCGCGCCCGCTGCCCCGCTTCACCCATGGCGAGCGGGCCGCCATGCCCGACGGACTGATCCTCCTTGGCTCCTTCCACCCGAGCCAGCAGAACACCTTCACCGGCCGGCTTACACGCCCGATGCTCCGCAAGGTGTTCGTGGCGGCCGGCCAGCTGGCGCGTCGGCGTCGGGCTCAGCCGCGGCCGAGCTGAATCACCAGCCCGCCGGCCACGATGAGGGCTCCGCCGACCAGAAGGGAGGGCGATGGCCGGTCTCCGAGCGCCACGAAGGCCACGGCCTGGCTCACCACGAAGAAGACGGCGATGTAGAGCCCGAGCGCCCGCCCGAAGCCGAACGCCGGCTGATTGACGAGCCACCCGTAGCCCGCGAGCAGGCACACCCCCGCGGCATAGCCCCACACCCTTCCGCCGATGCCGATCCGCATGCCCAGATCCCCGAGCACCTCGGCCGCGGCGGCGGCGATCAGCACGATCATGTTCACGCGTGGCTTCTCCTTTTCCGCTGTCGTGTCCCGCGCATGGCGCCTGCGGGCCGTATCAGCCGCATACAGCGGCGTCGGGCTTGCCCGCCTGGAGGGCGTCCGCTATAGTTGGGGCCGCTCGCGCGAGAGGGGGCGGTCGAGATGGTCCTCCTGCACTCAGGCGTCCCGGGGCAGTATACGGTCGGAGCGGGGTATCGGCTCGCCCTGGCCGTTCGCGAGGCCGGGCGCCCGGGCGCGCCCAGGCCCCGCCTCCGGCTCGTCCTCTTCCACGGCAAGCGCCATCCAGCCGGCGCGGTCGCCGCCGGGGTCACGCGGGGCTTGCCACGCCCCCCGGAACGGCGGACCGGTCGCCATGCGCCGCCCGACCGGCCGGATGCTCGCGTAGCGGCGCGCAGGGCGGCCTCCGCGGGCACATGCGCCAAGATACGCCGCACGATCTCGCAGCCTATCGAGGCGTGGCCGCGTCTGTCTGATCGATCGCAAGTCGTGGAATGCATGGAGCCGGATCGGTTGAAGACACCGCGCTGGGCCGTCGCAATAGGCCGACCGGCCTTGCAGGGTTTGCCGGAATGCGCAGACCGGCCTATCCCGAGCCCGAATTGTAGTTCGGCCAGAAGGAGAGAAGGAGACGCGATGGTTAGAGGAGTGCGGTTTCTTGTCGATGACACTGGCCGCAGGACGGCCGTTCAGATCGACTTGAAGAAACAGGCGAGGTTGTGGGAAGACTTCTACGATCGGGCCCTGGCCGAGCAGCGGGCCTCCGAGCCCCGCGAGCCGTTGAAGACGGTCAAGAATCGCATCCTGGGTCGCCGGCGGCGGCGTGGCTGAGTACGCGGTTGTCTTCGCGCGCTCGGCTCGGCGCGAACTCGAACGCCTGGACGTCGGCGTGGCGCGACGGATCATCTCGCGTGTCGAGGCCCTGGCTGGCGACCCGAGGCCGCGCGGATGCGTCAAGCTGCAAGGAGCCGCCGACCTGTGGCGAATTCGCGTCGGGGACTATCGAGTCATCTACTCGGTTGACGACGACGCGCGCCTCGTGGACATCCGTGTCGTACGGCACCGGAGCGATGCTTACAGGTAACGGCACCCACGCGCCGGACCACGGCATCCAGCCGACGACCTTCGGCCGCGGCTGATACCGGCCGTTCGGCCGCAACGATGCGGGTTGTCGGGACGGAAGGAGGGGAAGATGGACGTACGCCAAGAGCGTCTTCTCCGGGTCGCGTTTCTCGCGGGACCGGTCACGGATGCCGCCGCGCTCGTGCCGATGCTGTTTCCGTTCCTCGCGGGTCTTGTCTGGGGTTTCCACGACGTCTCGGGGAGCTACCGCTTCGCGATGGGGTATTGCGCAGCCCTGATGCTGGGTTGGACCGCGCTGCTGATCTGGGCCTACCGGCGCCCGATGAAGAGCCGCGCCGTCGCAGCTCTGACCGCCCTCGTTCTCTACGGCCTCGTCCTGACGGAGATCCTTGCGGTCCTGTCCGGCGCGCTGGAAGCCTCGCGCATGGTTCCAACGTGGTGTCTGCAGGCGGCGTTGCTCGCGTTGTTCGCAAGCGCCTACCATTATCCCTCTCTCCGGCGGTGGGTTGCGGCGTAGCAGGGTGCTCCAGTTGACGCCGCCCAGCGTCGCCGGGCCATGGCGAGGTGCCGTCCGGCGTCCGCCGCTTCCCTCGAGATGGAGTCGTGAACCCGAAACGCACGAAAGGCCGGGCCGCCGGCACGCAGGCCGGCCCGCCGGGAAGACGAGGGCATGCCATGCCGAAGATCCTGCTGATCCAGGGGCCCAACATGAGCTATCTCGGCCGGCGGCAGCCGGAGCTGTATGGCAAGACGTCGGCCGCGGAGCTGGACGCCATGCTGCGCGAGCACGCGCAGGTGAACGGGTACGAGCTCACGATCTTCTACACGCATAGCGAGAGCGCGGCGATCGAGCGGCTCTATCGCGCCGTGGAGGAGGGGTTCGACGGCCTCGTGATGAATCCCGCCGCGTTTCTGTTCGCGGGGCATGCGCTCCGCGACTGTCTCCGCGCGGTGCCGCTGCCCTATATCGAGGTCCACATGACGAACATCGAGAAGCGCGGTCTGCGCTCGATCCTGGCGGAGACCGGTGTGGGACTCATCGCCGGGTTCGGTGTCCAGTCCTACCTCCTGGGGCTCGAGGCGATGCTGGAACACCTGAAGCATCGCGGCAGGGTGCGTGCCACGTCCGATCGACCAGGGCATCCTGCGGATGCTGGCCGAGGTGACGGGCGGCAGGCGAGCGGCGCAGCCGCCGCCAAGCGGACCATGGCGTCGGGGGTTGCTCGTAAGTCCCGACGTCTCGGAAGCGAGGCTGCCCGCCGAGAGGCCCCACGAGCCGGATAGAAAGCGTGACAGTTGAAGCTAAGTGAGGAGCGGAAGTTCACGCCGGCCGAGGTCCTTCGCGCGGCCAGGACCTGCCGCGTGGATCGGATCGTGCGCCCCTACCTGGAGGCGCTGCAGTGACCCGACCTCGCGCGAGCGGACCCGTTCAGTCCATCAGCTGGCCCGGGCACTCGCCTTCGATGGACCGACGCTTGTCGAATCGATCCAGCGCACGTTCGCCCGCCGAGCGACGCGCATTCCCGCGGAGCCGCTGGAGGGGCTGCGTGACGCGTTCGCGAGCGATCCGCTCCACGCGACTCGCTGGCGGGCCTTCCTGGCGAAGGGGCGGCTCCACGTGACCGAGGCCGCCCTCTTCGAGGTGGTCGCGAGCATCCAGCGCTTCGCCCAGCCCGCCCTGGACGCGGCACGCGAGGACCGCCCGTTTGACCACCACTGGCCCCCGGATGGGCCGTGGCGATCGAAGGGGGACGCCGACCATGGCTGACGCGCCGGCGACATCCCACGCCAGGACTCGTCAGCCGGCCGCGCCGACCGATAGCCGGGAGGTCTATCCAGGGGCGCTGCGCGCCTGCTCGCGCAGGACGAACTTCTGGATCTTCCCCGTGGAGGTCTTGGGCAAGGCGCCGAACACCACATGTTTCGGCACCTTGTAGCGGGCCAGCTTGTCGCGGCTCCACTGGATGAGGTCCTCGGCGCCGACGGGCGGGGCCCCGGGCTTGAGGGTGACGAAGGCGCAGGGGACTTCGCCCCACTTCTCGTCGGGCTTGGCGACAACGGCGGCCTCCATGACGGCCGGGTGGCTGTAGAGGACCTCCTCCACCTCGAGGGAGGAGATGTTCTCGCCGCCCGAGATGATGATGTCCTTCGAACGGTCCTTGATCTCCATGTAGTTGTCGGGATGCCAGACGGCGAGATCGCCCGTGTGAAACCAGCCGCGGCGCAGGGCCGCGCGCGTGGCCCGCGGGTTCTTGAGATACCCCTTCATCACGGTGTTCCCGCGCAGCATCACCTCGCCCACGGTGCGGCCATCCCGGGGCACGGGCGCCATGCTCCTTGGATCGGCGATGATCAGGTCCTCGATCGTGGGGTAGCGGACGCCCTGGCGCGCCATCTTCTCGGCCCGCGCCTTGAGAGGGAGCCCCTCCCAGTCCGCCTGCCAGGCGCAGAGCGTCGAGGGGCCATAGGTTTCCGTGAGCCCGTAGAGATGGGTGACGCGGAAGCCCATGGCCTCCATGGCCGCGATCACGGTGGAGGGGGGCGCGGCCCCGCCCGTCGCCATCTCCACGACGTGGTCGAACGTGACCTTCACCGCCTCGGGGGCATGGATCAGCGTGGTCATGACGATGGGGGCGCCGCACATGTGGGTTACCCGGTGGCGCTTGATGGCGGGAAAGATGAGCGCCGGCTCCACGCGGCGCAGGCACACATGCGTGCCGCCCGCGGCCGTCACCGCCCACGCGTATGTCCAGCCGCTGCAGTGGAACATGGGCAAGGTCCAGAGGTAGACGGAGGCCGGGGTGAGGCCGAAGGCCAGCGCATTGCCGAGGGCATTGAGGTAGGCGCCGCGGTGATGGTAGACGACGCCCTTGGGGTTCCCGGTGGTGCCCGAGGTGTACAGGAGGCAGATGGCCTGCCACTCGTCGGCGGGGCCTCGCCAGGCCCAGTCGGGATCGCCCTCGGCGAGGAAGGCCTCGTAGTCCTTCTCGCCGAGGAGCTGCCCCCCCGCGTGGAGCGGGTCGTCAATGTCGATGACGGTGATCTTCCGCCTGAGCATTCCCAGGGCCTGGCCGACGGTGTCGGAGAACTCGCGGTCGGTGATGAGCACCTTGGCCTCGCCGTGCTCCAGGATGAAAGCGATGGTGCGGGCGTCGAGCCGGTAGTTGAGCGCATTGAGCACCGCGCCCGCCATGGGGACGCCGTAATGGGCCTCGAGGAGGGCCGGGACATTGGGCGCCATCACCGCCACGGTGTCGCCGCGACGGATCCCGCGCCGCCGCAGCGCCGAGGCCAGCCGCCGGCAGCGCGCGTAGAAGTCCGCGTAGCTCCAGGTCCGGTCCCCGTGGATGACGGCGGGCTTGTCGGGGTAGACGGTCGCCGCCCGGGCCAGGAACGAGAGCGGCGTGAGCGGCGCGTAATTCGCTGGCCCCCGGTCCAGCGCCTGCTCGAAGGGATTCGTCCTGCGTGCTTTGGTCCTCGGGGTCTTCGTCCTGGGGGCCTTCGTCCCGGCAATCTTGCGGCGCTGCGCCACGGTCGCCTCCTCGGGTCAAGGATCCGTCTGCCCCGATGATAGGGCGACTCCGGGGCCCGGTAAAGGCCGGAGGGCCCCGCCCGGGATGTCCGCACAGCGCGCGTGGCGACAGCGGCCCTGCTGCGACCGGGGACGCGGGCTCGGAGCCGACCAGGCGCCATAACTCCGCTCTAAGGTCGGTTCCCACGAGGGAGAGCGACTCGCCTAGCGGGCGAATCATGCTACCTCGGGCGGGGAGCCCTTAGAGCGGAGTTATGGAGGCGCCGTCGCCCTTGCCCGCCTGGGGAGTGGCCGCTATAGTTGGAGCACTCGCACGAGAGGGGGCGGTCGAGATGGTCCTCCTGCGATGAGGCAGCTCGTCCCGGCGCTGCCCGGCCGACCGGGTGCTCGCGTCGTGACCTGCCGGGCGGTGTCCGCCGGCACCTGCGCCAAGATACGCTGCGCGCTCTCGCAGCCTATCCAGCCGCGGCCACGCCTGGGTGATCGATCGCAAGACGTGGAAAGCATGGAGCCGGATCCGGTTAAGACACCACGCCGGGCCGCCGGAATAGGCCGACCGGCCTCGCGGCATCTGCCGGAATACGCAGACCGGCCTATCCCGAGCCCGAGTTGTAGATGGCGCGGACGCTTCGCGCCGCCCATCATGCGGCTGGAGCGGAAGGGCGGCCCCGCGAGCAAGCTCGGTTCCTTCCGCCGCTCATCCGCCGCCCCCGTTATGCCGAGTACGGAGCAACGGGAGGAGTTTGCTGAGTGGCGTTTGACCGGATGCTCAGGCGGATGCGAGATCTCGTCAGGGCGAGCGAGTACGTTCTGACCGTGCATGGCGCGGATGAGATCGAAGCAGACGGGCTGAGTGTCTTCGACGTGGAGCACTGCATTCTTACGGGTAGGATCGTGAAGCGCCAAAGGGACCGGGTGACGGGTGAGTGGAAGTACCTGGTTGAGGGGCGAACCTTGAGGGGGACACGGGCAACGGTCGTTGCGAAGATCGGGCCGACGGGGAAGCTGGTGCTCATCACGGTGTACGCTCTGTAGCTTGGGAGGGGAAAGATGATCTGCGACATCTGCGGCAAGAAGGGCGCCCGGATCCGAAGGGTGACGAGAACCTACGGCCGTGGTCGGTCAGCCTTCCTGATCGAGGGAGTGCCAGTGATTAGCTGCCCACACTGCGGCGAGAGCTACCTCGCGGCCGAGACGCTCAAGGAAATCGAGCGCATTCGGATGCATTGGCGCCAGCTCTCGACGGACAGGAAGGTGCCGGTAGCGAGATTTCGCGGGGCGGCATAACAGGCGGCTCCACCTGCCCGTCCGCTTTGCGGCCGGCAGGTGAGCCGCAGCGTTCGGCCGAGGAGCGCTGATGAGCATCTACGCCACGATGTGGCGGCTGAAGTTCCCGAGCCACGGAGACGACTATACGGGCTGCGGGTGGATCGAGGTCATCGCGCAGGGCGTTCCGGCACACATCGGCGCTCCGACTCCCGGCTTCGCCAACGGGGGAGAGGACCCGTTCGCGAGCTTCCTGCCACCTGCCATCTTCGTCCCTGCGAATGACGATGGCCAAACCATGCGTGCGGTCGTGTTCGTGACCCAAGCGACGCGCAAAGGAACGGATCGCTCAGCCCAAGAGTACGTCAGCCCGTTGCTCGTCCTCTCTGGGCTGGAGTATTCCACCATCACGTTCGGGGACTTGCACGAGAGGATCTGCGATGCCTTGCGTGGCGATCGGCCACGCCTCGTGGCGGAGTCATTGGGACCAGATGGCCGTCTTCGGCTACTGTTCGAGGACGGCAGTGTCCAGGATATCGAGTCGGGTCAACCGAGCGGCCGGGCGCCCTCATGAGGGCCGGCCGAACCTCACGCTGCAGCGGACCGGGGCTCGCGATGCTCGCCCCGCCCGCTGAGCGTGCGCGATGGCGCGGACGCTTCGCGCCGCGCCATCGGGGGCGGCGGATTGGCATCCGCATGACGGGCGTCGCTTCGCGCCGCCCATCGTGCGGCTGGAGCGGACGGGCGGCCCCGCGAGCACGCTCGCGGTTCGGCCCGCCGCTCATCCGCCGCCCCCGTTGGGCAGCCCCGGTGACACTGCAGCCGGAACCTATGTTCATGGAGACCGACGTCAGTGAACCATAGCGAAATCGTGAGCTTCCTGTGGGGGGTTGCGGACCTGATCCGCGACACGTTCAAGCGGGGCAAGTACCAGGACGTGATCCTTCCGCTCACGGTGCTGCGGCGGCTCGATTGCGTGCTGGGGCCGACCAAGGAGAAGGTCCTGAGCAAGCAGGCCGAGCTGCGCGGCAAGAAGCTCGAGAACCTCGACCCCCAGCTCCGCAGGGCGTCGGGCTTCGCGTTCTACAACACGTCCCGCTACGACTTCGAGAAGCTCCTCGCCGACGCCCCGCACCTGGCGGCGAATCTGCGGAACTACATCGCCGGCTTCAGCCCGAACATGGGCGAGGTGCTGGAGAAGTTCGACTTCGACAACACCATCAGCAAGCTCGACGAGGCGGGCCTCCTCTTCCAGGTGCTCGAGCGCTTCAAGAACGTGGACCTGCACCCGGAGCGGATCGACAACCCGACCATGGGCACGATCTTCGAGGAGCTGCTGCGCAAGTTCAACGAGGCGCTGAACGAGAACCCCGGCGAGCACTTCACGCCCCGGGACGTCGTGCACCTGATGGTGGATCTGATGCTGGCGGGGGACGAGGCCCGCACCCGCGCGAGGGGCGTGGTCCGGACCGTGTACGACCCGTGCTGCGGCTCCGGCGGGATGCTCATGATCACGAAGGAGCACATCACGGTCGGCCTCCGGAGGAACGGAGAGGTCATCCGTCCGCCGATGAACACCGGGGCGGAGATCCACCTCTTCGGCCAGGAGGTGAACCCCGAGACGTGGGCGGTCTCGAAGTCGGATCTCTTCATGAAGGACCCGACGGGGCGTGACGCGGACAATATCGCCTACGGAACCACGCTGTCGAACGACCGCCACGCAGGCACGAGCTTCGACTACCTGATCGCGAACCCGCCTTATGGCAAGGACTGGAAGCGCGATGAGGCCGCCGTCCGCGCCGAGCACGAGCGCGGCGGGGTCGGCCGCTTCGCCCCGGGCCTCCCGCGCATCAGCGACGGCCAGCTCCTCTTCCTCCTTCACATGCTCGCGCATGCGAAGGACCCGAAGGAGGGAGGCTCCCGCATCGCGATCATCATGAACGGTTCGCCGCTCTTCACGGGCGACGCCGGGAGCGGGGAGAGCGAGATCCGCCGCGTCATCCTGGAGGACGACCTCCTCGAGGCGCTGATCGCCCTGCCCGAGCAGCTCTTCTACAACACGGGCATCGCGACGTACGTGTGGGTGGTCACCAACCGCAAGGCCCGCGAGCGCCGCGGCCAGGTACAGCTCATCGACGCCACGTCGTTCTGGGTGCCGATGCGCAAGAGCCTCGGCGACAAGCGCCGAGAGATTCCGCTCGACCGCGCGCAGGACGTCCTGAAGATTCTCGCCGACTTCAAGGACGGCGACACGCGCACGGTGGCAAAGGACGGCAAGGAGGAGGAGATAGTCGTCAGCAGGATTTTCCCGACGACCCACTTCGGCTTCCGCAAGATCACCGTCGAGCGCCCGCTGCGGCTCAACTTCCAGGCCGGCCCTGAGCGCCTCGCGCGCCTCGAACAGGAGCGGGGCTTCCAGGCCCTGGCGCAGTCGAAGAAGAAGGGCGCCGCGGGCGCGAAGGAGCAGGCCGAGGGACGCGCCCACCAGGAGGCGATCCGCAAGCTCGTCTGCACGCTCCCAGACACGCTGTTCAAGGACAGGGAGGAATTCGAGCGGGTGATTGAGGCCGCCGCCAGGACGGCGGGCGTGAAGCTTTCCGCCCCCGTCAGCAAGGCGATCCTCTCCGCGCTTTCCGAGCGTGACGAGACGGCGGCGATCTGCCGCGACAAACAGGGCAACCCCGAGCCCGACCCGGAGCTGCGGGACACGGAGAGCGTGCCGCTGGCCGAGAGCGTCGAGGGCTTCTTCGCGCGCGAGGTGACGCCGCATGTCCCGGACGCCTGGATCGATACTGGCAAGCGCGACCCGAAAGACGGCGAGGTCGGCCTCGTCGGCTACGAGATCAACTTCAACCGCTACTTCTACCGCTACACCCCGCCGCGCCCCCTGGAGGAGATCGAGGCCGAGATCCGCGGCATCGAGGCGGACATCCTGCGGATGCTGGCCGAGGGGACGGGCGGCAGGTGAGACCTCCCCCTGTGGCGAACTGTTGACAGATATGAATAACTGCCTACACTTCGTCACATGCCTGATCCCAGCGATCGCGAACGGCTCCTCCGGCTCGCCCGCCGACGGGGCGGCCTGACCACACGCGACGTCGTCGGCGCCGGTATCCATCGCCAGGTCCTGAGCCGCCTGGTGCGCGAGGGTGCGCTGGAACGCGTCGCCCGTGGGCAATATCGCCTTCCCGGCGCTCTGGTGACCGAGCACCACGGGCTGGCCGTTGCGGCGGCAGCCGCGCCGTCTGGGGTGGTCTGCCTGCTCTCGGCTCTCGGTTTCCACGGGATAGGCACCCAGCTTCCGGCCGAAGTCTGGATGGCGATCGATCGCCGCGCGCGCCGGCCCGCCCTCCCGCATCCTCCGCTGCGGGTTGTCCGCTTCAGCGGGCAGGCGCTGACGGAAGGGATCGAAACCCACCGCGTCGAGGGGCAGGCCGTGCGCATCTACGGCGTGGCCAAGACCGTTGTCGACTGCTTCAAGTACCGCAACAAGATCGGCCTCGACGTGGCGCTCGAGGCTCTGCGGGAGGCGTGGCACGCGCGCCGCTTCACGATGGACGAGCTGGACCGGTACGCCAGGACCTGCCGCGTGGAGCGTGTCATGCGACCGTACCTCGAGGCACTCGTGGCATGACCGACTCCTCGGTTGCTCTCGCGCAGTCGGTCCAGGCGCGTCTCGTGCGGCACGCCAAGACGCTCGGCGTGGACCCGAACCTCGTCCTCACCCGCTTCGCGATGGAGCGGTTCCTCTACCGCCTCTCGCGCTCGCCCTACGCCGAGCGGTTCGTGCTCAAGGGCGCGCTCCTGCTGCTGGTCTGGCTGGGCGAGATGATCCGGCCGACCCGCGATGCCGATCTGCTCGGCTTCGGCGACCTGTCGGACGAGGCGCTGGCGAGGATCTTCCGCGAGGTCTGCGCCGTCGAGGTCGAGCCCGATGCCATGACGTACCTCGGGGACTCCATTCGCATCGCGGCGATCCGTCAGGAGGATGCCCACGGCGGGAAGCGCGTCACCCTGCAATCGCGTCTCGGCCCGGCGCGCCTTCGCGTGCAGGTGGACGTGGGCATCGGCGATGCCGTGACCCCAAAGCCCGTGTGGTTCGACTACCCGAGCCTGCTCGAGCTTCCGCGCGCGCGTCTCCGCGCCTACCGGCCCGAGACGGCGATCGCCGAGAAGTTCCATGCCATGGTCACCCTTGGCTCGAAGAACAGCCGCATGCGGGATTTCTTCGACATCGATGCCCTCGCCGAGCGCACGTCGTTCGACGGACAGCGACTAGTCGAAGCGCTGCGCGCGACCTTCGAGCGCCGCGGCACGCCGACCCCGTCTGGCGTTCCGCTCGCGCTGACGCCTGCCTTCGCCGGATCGAGCGAGAAGCAGGCGCAATGGGCGGGATTCCTGAAGAAGAACCGTCCCTCCTCCGCGCCGCAGGTCCTGGGGCAGGTCGTCGAGCGGCTGGCGCGGTTCCTCGGACCGGTCATCGATGCCGCCCGTCGCGGATCCGACGTTGATCTCGTCTGGCGACCGGGTGGACCCTGGCAGCCGAGCGAGGAACCCCGCGCATGACGACCGCCCAACGCCCCTCCCGCGAGATCGACGGCAAGGGCCGCACCGTCCGCGAGTGCCTCGCCGGCCGCAGGTACTCGATCGACTCCTACCAGCGCCAGTCAATTCGGCAGGCGAAGCAGATGTGCGAATTCGGGGGAAACACTCCGGAGGAGGTGATGGAATGAACGAGTCCTTGACTCCCAACGCTTGGCTGACCCGCGCCGGCCGCCACGGGCACGCGGTCAGCCGCGTCATGTGCGCGCCGTGGAATGGGTGCGGACCGATGTCCCCCGCGCGGAGTTCCAGCAGGATCTTCTGTACTCGCTGGGCGCGTTCATGACCGTATGCCGGATCCAGCGCAACGGAGCGGCAGGGCGGCTGCTTCAGATTCTCGAGGGCAAGAAGGACCCCGGACCGCCGCCCGAATCAGGCGTGAAGGAGAAGGACCCGGCACCGGTCGCCCATACCGAGGAGGCGGCCGTGGACGTCGCGCAACTTGCCCATGACCAGATCGTCGCCAGGATCGAGGGGCGCTTCCGCGGGCACGACCTGGCACGTCTGGTCGATGCCATCCTCACGGCCGAGGGCTACTACACCCAGGCCTCGCCCCCGGGGCGCGACGGCGGAGTCGACATCCTCGCCGGACGCGGCACCTTGGGCCTGGACAGCCCCCGCCTCTGCGTCCAGGTGAAATCGTCGAGCAGCCCGGCGGACGTGACCGTCCTTCGTGCGCTCCAAGGGAGCATGCAGACCTTCCAGGCGGAGCAGGGACTGCTCGTGAGCTGGGGCGGAGTGACGAGCGCCGTCACGAGCGAGGCGCGGCAGAGCTTCTTCACGGTACGCATCTGGGATGCCCAGGCTCTCGTCGAGGCGCTCTACCGCGTCTACGAACGACTCCCCGAGGAGATCCAGGCCGAACTGCCGCTCAAGAGGGCCTGGACGCTGGTGCTCGAGGAGGATGAGGAGTGAAGACTGTCGGTGAGACCGGGCGCTGTGCGAGGCCGCGGCAGGAGATCTACCGCCGGCTGGCCGGGCGCATCTGGGCACCGGAGCGGCTGGAGCAGGAGACGGTGTCGTGAGCGGGGCGGCGGCGAACGGCGGCTCAACCCTTAGACGCTCGCGAGACACGCCAGGGGTGTGCTTGTCAGAAGTGACCCACCCGATCGGGGAGCTGGAGGGCAGGCTGCCAGACGACG
>Ga0154441_1216_pt3 | contig 14616 bp, 16 predicted proteins | sample RifGroC2_FD_115945 | JGI IMG/M metagenome (GOLD analysis project Ga0154441, IMG submission 115945) | Candidatus Rokubacteria bacterium GWC2_70_16 | reverse complement strand
TTCGGCGGCAGCCTCCCCGCCGGGGAGACCGTCCGCATCATGACGGGAGCGCCCATGCCCGACGGCGCCAACACCGTGTACCCCCAGGAGGTGGCCGAGCGCGAGGGGGAGCGGATCCGCGTGGGTGCCATCGCCCGCGGCGCCAATGTCCGCTATCGCGGCGAGGACGTGCGGGCGGGCGGGGTCGTCCTCGAGGCCGGCACCGTGCTCCGTCCCCAGGAGCTGGGCGTGGCAGCCTCTCTCGGGCTGCCGCAGCTCAGCGTGCGCCAGCGCCCGCGCGTGGCCATCGTGTCCACGGGCGACGAGGTGGCCGAGCCGGGCGCACTGCGCAAGCCGGGACAGATCTACGACTCCAACCGCTTCGCGCTCCGCGGCCTCGTCGAGCAGGCCGGAGGCCGGGCCATCGACCACGGGGTCGTCCCCGACCTCTTCGACGAGCTTCAGACGAGGCTCCTGGAGGCCGCGCGCGGCGCCGACATCGTGCTCACCTCCGGGGGCGTCTCGGTGGGGGATTACGACCTCGTGAAGGCGGTGCTCCGGGAATCCGGGGGCATCGACTTCTGGCAGGTCGCCATGCAGCCCGGGCGGCCGCTGGCCGTGGGGCGCATCGGCCAGGCGCACTTCTTCGGGCTGCCGGGAAATCCCGTGGCCTCCATGCTGACGTTCTGCCTGTTCGTCCGCCCGGCGCTCTGGAAGCTGGCGGGCCGGCGCGACCTCTTCCCTCCCCGCTTCCATGCGGTGGCGGCGGAGCGCCTGCGGAAGAAGCCCGGGCGGCGCGAGTTCAAGCGCGGCGTCCTCGCCTACACCGGCGAGCGCTGGGAGGCGCGGACCACGGGGCCGCAGGGCTCCGGGATCCTCACGTCCATGGCCCAGGCCAACTGCTTCATCGTCATCGAGGAGGAGCGGGGGGACGTGGCGCCCGGGGAGCGCGTCGTCGTCGAGCCCTTCCCTCCCGTCTGATCGCCGACCCGGCCTGCCCCATGCCGCACAGGATCCGGACCGACCTGATGGAGCGGATCGCGCCCCTCGCGGAGGAGGCGGCGACGACCTTTGCCCGCAGCCTCGCCGACCTGGCCTACGCCGACGTCCGCATCGAGGTCAGCGAGGGCAAGTGGGCCTCGGCGGAGAACGGGTCGGCCAAGTCCTCGGGCGACGACTACGGCTTCGCGGTCGGGATGCGCGTGCTGGCGGGTGCCCGCGCCATCGCCCCGGGGTACTTCGGCCGCGCGCTGGGCTCGGCGGATCTCGACGGGCTCGCGGCGCTCCTGCGGGAGGGCTTGCGGGCCGCGCATCGCCGGGCGCTGGCGAACGCCGAGGCGAAGGCGGAGGCGCGGGGGAAGTTCGGCCCCCTCGGCGAGGCCCTGACGGACACGCGCCTCTCCCCGGTCCGCGTGACGCGCGACGTGGTGCCGGCGGTCTTCCAGCTGGACCCGCGCGGCGTGGACCTCGGCGAGATGGTCCGCTTCGCCACGGAGGTGTCGCGCCAGGTGGGAGGCGCGGACAGCCGTATCCGCTACAACTACATCTCCGCCATGACCCAGCTCGCCCGCGAGCTGTTCGCCTCCTCCGAGGGCGCCCTCATCGACCAGTCCTTCGCGCTCACGCAAGGGCTGTGCTACCTCGTGGCGGGCGACGACGGCCACGGCCAGGAGATCTACGACGTGGTCGGCCACCAGCGCGGCTGGGAGATCCTCACCGCGGGCGTGGACGATCCGCTCCTGTCCTCCCCCCCGTTCCCGCGCTTCGCGCTGGACATGGCGCGGGAGGGCGCGGAGCTGGCCGCGGCCCCGCCGCTGCCCACCCTCGATCGGGAGGTCACCGTGGTGACCGACCCGCACTACAACACCCTCGTCTCCCACGAGATCATCGGCCACCCGATGGAGCTCGACCGGGGCCTCAAGATGGAGACGGCCTATGCCGGGCGCTCGTGGCTCCTCCGGGACCTCGACCGCCACCAGCTCGGCCGGCAGATCGCCTCGCCGCTCGTGACCGCGTACTCCGACCCCGCGCTACCCGGCTACGGGCACTACAGGTACGACCACGAGGGCACGCCGGCCCGGCGCGTGGTGCACATCGAGGGGGGCGTGTTCAGGGGCTTCATGAACAGCCGGCAGACCGCCGCCATCTTCGGCGGCAGCCCCAACGGCCACTGGAAGGCCACGGAGGCCTCCCTCGTCCCCCTCATCCGCATGTCCAACACGGTGTTCGGCGCGGGCGACCGCGACCCGGCCGACATCATCAAGGAAGTCGACCGCGGCTACTACCTCGTGGGCCACAAGACCCCGTCCATCGCCGAGAGCCGGGAGAACTTCCGCATCTCCGCCCGCAAGGTCTACGAGATCCGCAACGGCCAGCTCGGGCGCCTGTACCGCGACGGCGGGATCATGGCCGACACGCGGGCGTACCTCATGAACGTGGACGCGGTGGGATCGGACTTCCGCCTCTACCCGATCCCGAACTGCGGCAAGGGGCAGCCCATGCAGACCAAGAAGCTCGGCAACGGCGGGCCGACCATGCGGAGCCGCGCCATCATCACCGGAGGTCGCTAATGGCTCTTGCGAAATTCGGTTACGCGAATTGGCCGGGGGCGGGCAGGCGGGGGCGCTGCCTGGACCCGTGCCGTAGCGGCGCTCGAAGCCGACGACCGCCCCTCTCAGTTGCACCACGTCCGCGGATCGGCCGTGACCAGGGTGCGAGGTCCAGGCAGCGCCCCCGCCTGCCCGCCCCCGGCGTACCGGTAATCCGCAAGAGGCATTAGCGTTGCCGACGGCCGCGGAGCTGGGGCGGGCGGTGGCCGGGGCGCTCGCCTTCGTCGCCGCCCAGCCCGGCGTGCGCGAGGCCGAGGTGTTCGCGGCCGCCAACCGGATGCTCCTGACGCGCCTCAACTACACCTCCCACATCCCCTGCAACGGCGTCGAGGAGCCCAAGAGCAGCGAGGCGTACGGGCTCGGGATCCAGGCGGTCTTCGAAGCCCCAGGCGGGATCGCCACGATCGGCTTCGGCGCCGAGCCGAGCGACCTCTCCCAGCGGGGCGTGGAGCGGGCGCTCGACAAGGCCCGACGGGGCGCGGTCCACGACCCCGAGTTCGTGTCGCTGCCGAGGCCGGGCCCCGAGACCCGCCGGCTCCGCGCCTACCACGACCCGCGGCTCCTCGAGGTCGGCGACGGGCAGCTGGTGGAGGTCGGCTGGAGGGGCCTCGGCGGGGCCCTCCGCGTCTTCCTCGCCTCGTCCCCGCTGGCCGAGCTCGCCGGAGGCGACGCGGGCCTCCGGCGTCTGGGGCTCATCGTGGGCGGGGATGTGACCGTGCTCCAGGAGCGGATGGCGATCGCGTCCAGCCACCTGCCAGAGCCGCAGACGGACGAGTCCACGCTCATGATGGGCTTCGTCACCGCCATGGTGGAGGCGCATGGAGCCAAGGGCTCGGGCTGGTCCACGGGCACAGGTCTCGAGCGCTTCACCGACGAGGCCGGCGTCGAGGCGGCGCAGAACGCCATCGCCGCCATCGGCGGCGAGCGGGTCCCCGCGGGCGACTACACGGTGGTCTTCGGCAAGCAGCCGGTGGCCGACATCCTCAACAATCTGGTGATCCCGGCCTGCCAGGCGGGCGCCTTCTACTCGTCCAGCACGCCCTTCCTCGGGCGGCTCGGCAAGCCCGTGGCCTCGCCGCTGCTCTCGGTGTACGACAGCGGCGCCGCGCCGGGCCTCATGGGCTCCAAGGGCATCACCTGCGAGGGGCTCCCCACGGGACGCACCGACCTGCTCCGGAACGGCCAGCTGGTCGGGCTCTTGACGAACTGGTACGACGCCCAGCGCTTGATTCGCGACCCGCTCATCCGCCACAAGCTCGGCGTGGATGCGGCCGCCGCCGCCCCGGCGCTGGTGGCGCGCAACGGCTTCCGCTACACCGGGAGCGGCGGGCGCGCCTTCGACGTCCAGCCGGGGGTCGCGGCCTCCAACGTGATCGTGGAGGGCGCCGAGCCCCTCCCCTTCGAGGAGCTGGTCCGCACGGTCAGGGACGGGCTCTACATCGGCCGCATCTGGTACACGTACCCGATCAACGGTCTCGGCGCGGGCGACTTCACTTGCACCGTGGTGGGCGACTCCTTTATCATCCGGGACGGCCGGATCGCCGCCCCGATCCGCGCCAACGTCATCCGGATCAACGACAACGTCACGCGGCTGCTCCAGAGCATCGTCGGCATCGCCAAGGACGCCAAGGGCACGCTCGTCTGGGCGGCCGACGAGGTCGTGTACGTTCCGGAGATCGCCGTGAGCGGCGTCCACGTGGACGAGATCTCGAGCCCCATGGAGGCGTCCGACTGATGGCCAGGCCCGACCTCGCGCGGCTCCAGCAGTTCGCCCGGGAGTGCCGCGTCCAGATCCTGCGCATGCTCGCCCACGCCGGCTCCGGCCACCCGGGCGGCTCGCTCTCCGTGGCCGACATCCTGGTGACGCTCTACTTCCACCGCATGCGCTACGACCCCGCGCACCCGACGTGGGAGGAGCGCGACCGGCTCGTGCTCTCCAAGGGACACTGCGTGCCGGCCCAGTACTGCTGCATGGCCAGGGCCGGCTTCTTCCCCGAGAGCCAGCTCATCACGCTCAGGAAGCTGGGGAGCCCGCTTCAGGGCCATCCGGACCGAGTCATGCTGCCAGGCGTCGAGGCGGCCACCGGCTCCCTCGGCCAGGGGCTCTCCATCGCCGTCGGCATGGCGCTGGGACTCAAGCTCGGCGGCAAGGGCGCGCGCGTCTACTGCGTCGTGGGCGACGGCGAGATCCAGGAGGGCCAGGTCTGGGAGGCCGCCATGTCCGCCCCCCGGCTCGGCCAGCCCGATCATGCGCTGGACAACCTCTGCGTCATCGTCGACTACAACAAGATCCAGCTCGACGACCACGTGAGGAAGATCCTGGACCTCGAGCCCCTGGTCGACAAGTGGAAGTCCTTCGGCTGGCCGGTCCTCGACATCGACGGCCACGACTTCGCCCAGATCGACAAGGCGCTGGACCAGGCCGAGGCCATCAAGGGCAAGCCCACCTTCGTGGTCGCCCACACCGTGAAGGGCAAGGGCGTCTCCTTCATGGAGGACGATCCCGAGTGGCATGGCAAGGCGCCCAAGCCTGCAGAGGCGATCCGGGGCATCAGGGAGATCCTCGGGGAGGCGCTGCCGGACTGGGCCCAGGCGGTCGTCGGCGAGCTCGAGCGCCTGGAGCCGAGGTGATGCCGGCCAAGGCCTCGCGCGCCGCCTTCGGGGAAGCTCTCCTGGAGCTGGGCGCCACGGACGAGCGCATCGTCACCCTCGACGCCGATCTCTCGAAGTCCACGATGACCGCGAAGTTCGCCAGGACCTACCCGTCGCGCGCCTTCAACGTCGGCATCGCCGAGTCCACCATGATCGGCATGGCGGCCGGGCTCGCGCTGACCGGCCGGGTGCCCTTCGCCTGCTCCTTCGCCTGCTTCCTCATCGGGCGCTTCGAGACGATCCGCGTGTCGGTGGCCTACACGCAGGCCCCCGTGAAGCTCGTGGGCACGCATGTGGGCGTCGCCATCGGGGAAGACGGCTATACGCAGATGGGGCTGGAGGACATCGCCTGCATCCGCGCGCTGCCCAATATCCCCATCGTCCAGCCCGCCGACGAGATCGAGACCAAACAGGCGGTGGCGTGGGCCGTGGAGCATCCGGGCCCCGTGTACCTGCGGCTCACCCGGCAGAACCTGGAGTCCGTCCACGGAGACGACTATCGCTTCCGCTTCGGCCTGGCCGAGGTCCTGCGCCCCGGGCAGGACGTCACCCTCCTCGCCTCGGGCGGCCCGCTCTGGAACTGCCTCGAGGCCGCCAAGCGGCTCGCCGCCCAGGGCCTCGGCGCGGAGGTGGTCAACGTGGCCACGATCAAGCCGCTCGACGAGGAGACCATCCTGGGCTCGGCGGGAAAGACGGGACGGGTGGTCACGGTGGAGGATCACGGCGTGCACGGCGGCCTCGGCGGCGCCGTGGCCGAGCTGCTGAGCGAGGTCATGCCCACCCCGCTCCGGCGCTTGGGCGTGACGGGCTTCGGCGAGTCAGGCGACCCGAAGGGGCTCTACGCCAAGCACGGCCTCGATCCCGACGGCATCGCGGAGAGCGTCCTCAAGTTCCTCCACCGCTGACGGGCAGAGGGCGCGCGCCCTCAGCGGAGCCCGAGGAGGGGCAGCGGCAGGCCGGCGTCCATCAGGGGCGGTAACCCTTGGCCTTGAGCGTGGCCTCCACGCGGGCTTGATGCTTCGTTTCCCAGGCCTCCAGCGACTCGGCCGCGTCCGCGGAGGCCTTGGCCTGGGCGCGGGCCAGGACCTCCGCCGCCCGCCCGCCGGGCACCACCACGATCCCCTCCTCGTCCGCCACGATGACGTCGCCCGGGCTCACGCGGATGCCGCCACAGGTGATGGGCGCGTTGATCTCGCCGGGCCCCTCCGCGCCCCTCGGCATCGGCGACACGCCCCGGGCGAAGACGGGGAAGGCGTTGGCGCGCGACTCGGCCACGTCGCGGATCACGCCGTCGATGACGAAACCCGCGACCCCTCGCCGCTGGGCCACGGCGCACACGTTGCCGCCGGCCACCGCCGTCTCCGCGTCCCCGGCCTCGACGACGATCACGTCCCCGGGCTCGGCGAGGTAGATGGCGGCGTGGAGCATGAGGTTGTCGCGCGGCGCCGTGCGCACGGTGAAGGCGGGCCCGGCGATGCGCGGCATCCCGGGCCACAGCGGCCCGATGCCGATCCGCATGACGCAGCCGAGGTCGAGCATGTCGCCGAGCGTGGTGGGCGAGAGGTCCCCGAAGGCCTGCACGACGCCGGCCGCCGGGCGGGGGATCTCGGTCCTGATCGCGGACGCATGCTGGGTCACGGGTCACTCCGAGAGTTTGAGGAGAAGGCCGGTGCGGCGCGCGCGCGTGATCGCGGCGGCCAGCGCCCAGTGCGCGAGCGCCACGTAGAGGAGGGCCAGGGCAAATCCCTTGGTCAGCGGGGCGCTGAACTGGGAGTCGAACCCATACCCTGCCCGGAACGCATCGAGGAAATACGTCAGCGGGATCGCGGCCGAGATGGCCGCCACCCAGCCGGGGAGCACCGAGATCGGGTAGTAGATGCCGGCCAGCATGACGATGAGGTTCACGGCGGCCCAGGCGGAGGTCTCGGCCCGGGTGCCGAAGAGCAGCACCAGCGTGCAGACCAGGAGGCCGATGACGAGAGCGCAGAGGAAGCAGCCGGCGAGGAAGGCGGCGAGGCTCCCCGCGCCGCCACCGAGGAAGTCGAAGCCGAAGGCCCGCGTCCCGATGAACGCCATGAGCCCGAAGACGATGAGGCCGCGCGCCACCCCCACGAGCCAGGAGCCCAGCGCCAGGTGGCGGATGCCGACGGGGGCCAGGAACTGGTGCTTCATGGACTTGGACCAGATGTCGAAGAGCACGGCATAGGCCACGTCGAGCTGGCAGACCTGCACGGCCGAGAGCGCCACGGTGCCGGAGAGGATGAAGGCCGTCATCTCGGGGGTCAGCGCGAGGAATTGCGTCAGGAGCCCGTGGGAGAGCATGGCCACCCCGGGCCAGAAGGTCAGCTCGAAGACGAAGAAGACGTTCCGGCGCGCCATGATCACGTTGCGACAGGCGAAGGCCCAGGTCCGCGTCCACTCCGCCCGGAGCCCATCGGCGCGCAGCGCAGGCTCGCTCACGCTCGCCATTCCCCCGTCTCCGCTCGCCTCGCCTTCGGCTGCGGCTCGCCCGTCAACGGTTGAGCTCAACGAAGACCTCCTCGAGGTCCGGCTCCCGTACCTCGCAGTGCCGCACCACCACGCCCTGCTCGTGGAGCCACCGCAGGATCTCCGGCAGCCGCTTGTCGGCCGCATCCACCGCACACTCGAGGTGCTCCTCCCGCAGCCGGCACTCGAGCACCCCCGGCAGTGAGGCCAGGCCGGCAGGCTCCAGCGGGTCCAGCCTCAGCGCGATCACCTCGCCCAGCCGGATCTGGCGCTTGAGCGCGTCGGGGGCGCCCTGGGCCAGGATGCGCCCGGCCTTGATGAAGGCGATGTCGTCGCAGAGCTCCTCGGCCTCCCGCATGTAGTGGGTGGTGAGGATGATGGTGGTCCCCCGCTCGCGCCTGAGCCTCGCGATCTGGGCGCGGATCCTGATGGACACGTCCGGGTCGAGCCCCAGCGTGGGCTCATCCAGGAAGAGCACCTCCGGCTCGTTGAGGAGCGCCTTGGCGAAGGCCAGCCGCTGCTTGAGCCCGGTGGACAGCTCGTTGTACTCCGTCTTGCGGTGTGAGGTGAGCTCGCATAGCTCCACCAGCTCCTCCACACGTCGTCTCAGCGCGCCCCCGGAGAGCCCGTAGAGCCTGCCGTAGAACATGAGCACCTCGGCGGGCCTGAGGCTCCACACGAAGGAGGCGTTGCCGCTGGCCATATTGAGCCGGCGGCGCACGGCCAGGCTCTCCCGCACGACGTCCAGGCCCAGCACCGTGGCCGAGCCCGCATCCGGTAGGAGCAACGTCGCCAGGATGGACAGCAGCGTGGTCTTCCCCGCCCCGTTGGGCCCCAGCAAGCCGAAGATCGCCCCGCGCGGGACCTCGAGGCTCACGCCCCGGAGCGCCTCGGTGCGCCGGCGATGGAGCCACCCCGTGCGGAAGGTCTTCGTGAGGCCGCGCGCCTCGACGGCCAGCATGACCGGGCCATCGTACCACGCGGGTCCGGCGCTCGGCCCCGGGGCGGGTGTGGTCGAGGCGCCCCGTGAAGCCGCCCCTGGCGTCCCTCCTGGTGTTCGCGCCCTTTACAAACTCACCCCTCCATTGCTGGACCTCCACCCCGTACCGGAGGGCGAGACTGATCACCGAGACCTATCTGTTCTGAGCATCTCGCATGGCTCGAGCCGACCACGCGCAAGAAGTGCGGTGCAGCGCGGGAAGTCGGACCCCCTCTCACGGCCGTGAGCGTCGCCAGCGTTTACACGGAATCGGGCCGTCGCTGTGACTCGAGCGAGCGGCGTCCTGCAAGGGGCTATCGGAAAGGACACATTCGTGGGCACGCGAGCTGGCTCGGCGATTGCACGCTCTCTTTGCAGCAGTGCCTTGGATACCGAATCGAGGAGGGTGGCCGATGCTCACAAGCTGCGCGAAATGGGTTCTCGTATGGGGTCTGTCGCTAACCCTGATCGGGCTCGCCGGTCAAGCCCAGGCGGTTCCCGCATTCAACCCCGCCACGGGGAACTGGTACGACGTCGTCGGCCCGGCGCCCTGGGCGGATGCCGAGGCGGCCGCCGTGGCTCTGGGCGGCCATCTCGTCACGATCAACGACGCCGCCGAGCAGGCCTGGCTCGTCGCCACGTTCGGGGGCAGTCCCGACCTCTGGATCGGGTTCAACGATATCGCCTCGGAGGGCAGCTGGGTCTGGGTGAGCGGCGAGCCGAGCGCCTACACCAACTGGGCGGTGGGCGAGCCGAACAACGCTGAGGGCGTCGAGGACGCGGCCCTGATGAATTGGGGGATCCCAGGCCTCTGGAATGACTACGGGAACAGCGCCCCTCGCCTGGCCATCGCGGAGTGGGCGCCAGCCACCGCCGGTGTCCCTGGGCCCGCGAGTCTCCTGCTGCTCGGGATGGGTCTCGCGGGGCTGGTGGGGCTGCGCCGGCTTCGCCGCTCGAGGGGGTAGCCGCCGCCGCGAGCTCCCGGAACCGGCCCGGACCTGCTGGCCCTCACGGGCGCCGGGTCCCCGGCGCCCGTGCTGCCGAGGGCTCGGCCGCCCTCGTTCGTCCCGGAGTTTGGACGCGCACCCCCTGATCTGGTAGAACCGGGGCGTGGATGTCCCGGACGAGCCCATCTCCTGGCGGTGTCAGGCGGCCGCCCTTGCCCCCGGGCAGACAGCCACCTTCCGCCTGGAGCGCAACGGCAAGGTGGTGGAAGGCTTCGTCGTGAACCATGCCGGCCGCCACCACGCCTGGGTCAACCGCTGTCCCCATGCGGGCACGCCGCTCGACCTCTGGCCCAACGAGTTCTGCACCGAGGACGGCCGGCACCTCGTCTGCGCCACCCACGGCGCCATCTTCGCCCCCGACACCGGGGTCTGCCTCGAGGGCCCCTGCCCCGGCGCCCGGCTCGAGCGCCTCCCCATCGAGCGCGATGGAGAGGCGCTGGTGATCTCATGCCCGACATGACCCCGGACGAGGAAGCGGCAATCCTGGACACCCCGCGGCTCCGGCTGCGCCCCTTCACCGCCGAGGATGCCGAGGCCCATGCGCGGCTGTACTCCGATCCCGAGGTGACGCGATATCTCGGCGGCGGGAGCGCCACCGTGCAGACTCCGGGCGAGCGCTCGGCCCGCACCCTCGAGGCGTTCGTGCGGCACTGGGAGGAGCATGGCTTCGGGGTCTGGGCGGTCCTGGAGCGTGGGAGCGGGCGCGTGATCGGCCAGTGCGGGCTCAAGTACCTGCCGGTGGCGTCCGCGGCAGCGCCCGACGTGGAAGTCCTCTACGCGCTCGAGCGCCGGTGGTGGGGCCGCGGGCTCGCCACCGAGGCAGCGGGCGCGGCGCTCGACCACGGCTTCGTGACGCTGCGGCTGCCGCGCATCGTCGCCGTGACGCGCCCGCAGCACCACGCCTCGCGGAGGGTGATGGGCAAGGTCGGCATGACCTGCGAGGGGGACGTGGAGGTCTACGGGATCCGGGCCGTGCTCTACGCGCTGTCTCGGGAGGCCTACCTCGCCCGCCGGGACGCCCGCCGACCGCGCGCCGCTACGTCGACAGCGTCAGGAGCAACCGGTCCACCGAGCGCTCGAGGCAGCGGCTGATCTCGTCGCGACAGGCGCGGAAGCTCTCCTCCCCCTGGGTGGCCGGATCGGCGATGTCGCCCTCCTCGCCGGCCAGTTCGCGGAGCGTGAGCACCGGCCGCCCCCGCGCCTCGACGAAGTCCTCCACCATCCGCTTCTGCTGCGCCGTCATCGTCACGATGAGCTGCGCCTCGGCGAGGAGGTGGCGGTGCCGCTTGAGATCCGTGGACGCCAGATCCTCCTCGCCCAGCTCGATGCCGGCCTCCCTGAGCACGAGGCGGGCGTCCAGCGAGGGCAGCATGCCGTCCCGCGCATAGGGGGCGATGCCTCCGGACCGGATGCGGATGCCCGCGAGGGCGTCGCGCTGGCCCAGCAGGCGCTCGAGGAGGGCCTGCGCCATCACGCTGCGCGCCGTGTTGGCGTGGCAGACGAGGAGGATGGTCCTCACCGCTCCTCCCAGGGGGATTGCCAGAAGCGCGAGTCCCCGCCCAGATCCTTCCACTCGGCGGGGGGCCGCTCGTGGAGCGTCCGCCCGAAGTCCGTGCCTGGCGGCAGCTTGAGATCGGTCCCAAGCGTGCCGGGGAAGAGGGTGGCCAACTCCTCGGGGGCCAGCCGGCGATCCGCCACCAGCCGCCTCACCGCCTGCGGCTGGGCGAGCAGCGTGTAGCCGTAGCCGAAGGAGTGGAAGACCTGGCCATTCACCCCCGCGGCGGCGTCGCTGGCCAGGTAGACCACCAGCGGCGCCACGTTGTCCGGATCGCGCTCCGTGCCGGCCGCCATCTCGCTCGGCCACTTGCCCGTCTCGGCGAACACCTTCTGGCCGCGCGGCGTCGAGTCGATCATCCGCGTGGCGCCGCTGGGCAGGATGGCATTGGCCGTCACGCCGTACTTGGCCATGGCGTTGGCCGTGGACCAGGTGAGCCCGATGATCCCGGCCTTGGCGGCGGCGTAGTTGGGCTGGCCCGGCGAGCCCAGCGCCGAGACCGAGGACATGCTGATGATGCGCCCGCCCTGCTGCTGCCGCATGGCGATGGCGGCGGCGCGGGTCGTGTTGAAGGTGCCCTTCAGGTGCACGGCGATCACGACGTCCCACTCGGCCTCGCTCATGTTGAAGATCATGCGGTCGCGCAGGATGCCGGCCACGTTGACCAGGATGTCGATGCGCCCCCAGGCCTCGATCACCTGCTGGACCATGGCGGGCCCCTGCTCGGAGTCGGCCACCGACCCGTAGTTGGGCAGCGCCGTGCCGCCCCGGGTCCTGATCTCCCCCACCACCTGGTCCGCCGGCCCCCGCTCCACGCCGTCGCCCGCGAGGCTCGCGCCGAGGTCGTTGACCACGACCCGGGCGCCGGCCGCAGCCAGGGCGATGGCGATCCCGCGGCCGATGCCGCGCCCGGCCCCCGTCACCAGCGCCGTCTTGCCGTCGAGCATGCCCATGTCCGTTCGCTCCTCAGGCCAGCGAGCCGAGGAAGTCCGCCAGCACCCGGTTGAAGGCCTCCGGCTGGTCCAGGTTGGACGAATGCCCGGCGCCGGCGATGACCTCGAGCCGTGCGCCAGGGATCTTCTTGGCCATGTACTCGCACGGGGCGAGGAAGGGCGTGTCCTCCCCGCCGACGATGACGAGCGTGGGCACGCCGATGCCCGGCAGGGAATCGATGATCCGGGAGTCCTGCTGGGCCAGCATGCCGCGCGCCGCATGCGCCAGCCCCTGGGCAGAGCGGTGGTAGCGCACGGCCTCCTCCATCTCGCGGCTCCGGCCCCCCAGCGCCTCGAGGCCGCGCGCCTCGAGATCCTGGGCCCGCTTCTGCGCCTGCTGGTTCCACTCCTCCCGCGCGGCGGCATTGCGGAAGCCGGGCCCCGAGTCGCAGATGACCAGCGCGCGGACCATCTCGGGGTGCGCCAGGTGGAAGGCCAGCGACATGGTGCCGCCGAGGGAGAGCCCACCCACCACGGCGCGCGGCTGCCCCAGGTGCTCGAGGAGCGCCCGCATGTCCGCCACGGTGAGGGGGTGCGAGTACTGCGTGGGGTCGGCGGGGCTGTCCGTCTGCCCGTGGCCGCGCATGTCCCAGGAGACGATCCGGTAGCGGTCCCCCAGGGCCTGCCGCTGCCCGTCCCACATGCGCCCGGTGGCCGAGTAGCCGTGGGTGAGCAACACCGCCGGCCCGCTGCCACCGTCCTGGTACTCGATCTGGATGCCGTTGATCGCCGCCTTCGCCATGGCTGCCTCTCTCAGTCGGGCAGCGGGCGGTAGTACGCCTTCCCCGCCCCCACCCACTCCTGGAGCATGGCGCGGAACCCTGGCCCCATGGGATCGATGCCGCGGATGGGCATGGTGCCACGCCGGATCGTGAAGTCGTGTGGCGCCAGCTCGCCGGCGCGCACGAAGTGCCGCTCTGCCGCCGCCGCACGCCCCCGCTCGGCGAGCCACCGGCCGAGACCGAACTCGGCCCGCGCCTGCTGGTCTTCCGGGCTCGGCATGGCTTGGAGCTGTCTTACCTCTCGCGCGCCCATGACGGGCGCCTCGCCGCGGACCCAGGCGCGGAGCAGGCCCAGGTGGCGGGCGGCCTCGATCCCCGTGATGTGGCGAAAGGTGTCGGTGCCGAAGGCCACGTCATTGGGCCGGACGATGCGCCCCTCCTCGTCGATCCAGACCGCCGTGGGGACATTCACCATGTTGTACAGGTCGGCGACGCGATGCTCCACGTCGATGAGCGACGGGTGCGTCGGCTTCGCCGCCTCGATCCAGGGCCGCGCATCCTCCGCGCTCCGGTCGAGCGCGACGGCGATCGCCACGAAGCCGTGCCCCCGGAGTTCCTCGTACAGCGCCTGCCAGACCGGCAGGTCGAGCCGGCACCCTCACCAGGAGGCATAGGCCACCAGCAAGACCTTCTTCCCGCGCTGCGCGGAGAGCGAGTGCAGGCGGCCGTGGAGGTCGGGCAGCGCGAAGTCGGGCGCTTCGAGGGACGCCAGGGCGCCGGCGCGGTCGGCCGCCGAGGCGCCGAGATAGGCCGCGCGCTCCTGGAGCTCCAGCGCCAGCGGGCGGTCGAGGAGGGCCGCAAGATGGTCGAGGGAGATGCCGTCGGGCGCGGCGCGCGAGGCTCCGGCGGGAAGCGGCACACAGAGCCCTTCCCGGCAGAGGCCCTCAGGCTCGAGCCGCCAGCCGAGGGCCTCGACAGCCCGTGGAGAGAGCCTGACGCCGTCCTCTCTGACGCCCGCCGACACCGCGACGGGTCTGCCGTCGTCGAGGAGCGTGAAGTCACGCTCAGGCTCGCTCACGCTCGCCGCCTCGCTCCGCTCGCGGGATTGCCAGGTCCGCTCGGCTCGCCGAGGCGCGCGGCGGCCGCGAGGTCGGCGCTCATGTCGCGCGCGAGGGTGGGGCTCATAACCATCTCCTCGATCACCGTGCGTTGCGGCAGCGTGACGCAGAGGAGGATGGCCTGGGCCACGTCCTCGGGCTGCATCATGGTGGCCCGCGCCCGGGCATCGGGGACGAGGGGACGGTTGTCGAGGATGGGCGTGTCCACCTCGGCGGGCATGATGGTCGTGGCGCGGATCCCTTTGTCTCGGAGCGTGGCGTGCACGTGCCCCATCAGGTTGCGCACGGCGGCCTTGGCCGCGCCGTAGGGCGCCCCGCCGATGAGCCCGGGCCTGAAGGCGGCGACCGACGCGACGGTGACGATGGTGCCGGCGCCGCGCTCGATCATGCCGGGGAGCACGGCCTGGGTCAGCGCGAAGACGCCCGTGAGGTTGACTCCGATCACCTGCTCCCACTCTTCGAGGCCCACCCAGCGGATGTGGCGCACCCGGCTCGAGTGCCCGGCGTTGTTGACGA
>Ga0154441_1056_pt3 | contig 14620 bp, 12 predicted proteins | sample RifGroC2_FD_115945 | JGI IMG/M metagenome (GOLD analysis project Ga0154441, IMG submission 115945) | Candidatus Rokubacteria bacterium GWC2_70_16 | reverse complement strand
GGGCGCGGCTGGGCCTCTTCGCGCCTCCGGCGATCGCTGGAGCTCGCCCGACCGCGAATGACGTTGGGGCGCGGCTGGGCCTCTTCGCGCCTCCGGCGCTCATCGGGGGGGCTGGGCTCTCATGGCCCTGAGGTCGTTGAGGAGCGCGCGGTGGACCTGGCGCACCTGGGCCTCGGTGTCGGCGCGGCTCCCGGAGTTGTCGATCACGTAGTGCGCGCGCTTGGCCTTCTCGGCCACGGGCATCTGGCTGCCGATCCGGGCGCGGGCATCGGCCTCGGGCATCCAGTCGCGCGCCCTGAGCCGCTCGAGCTGGGTCGCCTCGTCGGCGAAGACGACGACGACGCGGTCCATGCTGGCCGCCGCGCCGACCTCGAACAGCAGCGGCACGTCCCAGATCACCACGCCCTCGTACCGCTCCTCTTCCAGCGCGCGGAGGAGCCGCTCCTGACGGGCGCGCACGGCGGGGTGGACGAGCGTCTCGAGCCGCTTTCGCCGCTCCGGATCGGCGAACACGAGGGCGCCGATGCGCTTGCGGTCGAGGTAGCCGTCGGGCTGCACGACCTCGCGGCCGAACTCGGCCACGATGGCCGCATAGGCGGGCTGGCCGGGAGCCACCGCCTCGCGGGCGAGGACGTCGGCGTCGATCACCTTGCAGCCCAGCTGGGCGAACATAGCGCTCACCGTGCTCTTGCCCGTGCCGATGCTCCCCGTGAGCCCCGCCAGCAGGAAGCTCCTCATACCTGGGCCCAGTCGGTGCCCGCCTTGATGTCCACCCGGAGCGGCACGGACAGCGTCATGGCGGACTCCATCACCTCGGCGGCCAGCGCTTCCAGCGGCAGGACCTCGGCCTCCGGCGCCTCGAAGAGGAGCTCGTCATGCACCTGGAGCAGCATGCGGCTCTGGAGCCCACGGGCGCCCAGCTCGCGGTGGAGCCTGACCATCGCGATCTTGATCAGGTCGGCGGCCGTGCCCTGGATGGGGGCATTGGTCGCCATGCGCTCGGCGAAGCCGCGCAGGTTGGGGTTGCCGCTCCTGAGCTCGGGCAGCCAGCGGCGCCGGCCGGTGAGGGTGGCGACCCAGCCGCGCTCGCGCCCCTCGGCGACAGTCCGCTCGAGCCAGGCGCGGACCTTCGGGTGGCGGGCGAAGAACCGGTCGAGGAACTCCTGCGCCTCCTTCTGGGAGATGGCCAGGCCCCGCGACAGCCCGAAGGCCGTGACGCCGTAGATCACCGAGAAGTTCGTGGTCTTGGCCACATCCCGCTGCTCGGGGGTCACGGCCTCGAGCGCCACGCCGAAGACCTCGGAGGCCGTGCGCCGGTGGATGTCCTCGCCGCGTCGGAAGGCCTCGATGAGGCTCTCCTCGCCGGAGACATGCGCCAGGAGGCGCAGCTCGATCTGCGAGTAGTCGGCCGCCACGAAGCGCCAGCCCGGCTCGGGCACGAAGGCCGCGCGGATCCGCCGGCCGAGCTCCGTGCGGATGGGGATGTTCTGCAAATTGGGCGCCGACGACGAGAGTCTCCCCGTGGCCGCCACGAGCTGGTTGAACGAGGTGTGGATGCGCCCGGTGCGAGGATGGACCAGCGCCGGCAGCGCATCGGCGTACGTGGACTTGAGCTTGGCGAGCGTCCGGTGCTCGAGCAGCTTGGCGGGGAGCGGATGCGCGAGCGCCAGCTGCTCCAGCACATCGGCGTCGGTGGAGTAGCCGGTCTTCGTCTTCCTGACCGGGGAGAGCCCGAGCTTCTCGAACAGGACCACGGCCAGCTGCTTGGGCGAGGACAGGTTGAACTCCCCCCCGGCCAGCGTGTGGATCTCCCGCGTGAGCGCCTCCAGGCTCCGCTCGAGCTCCTTGGAGAACTCGGTGAGCCGCTCCGGGTCCACGCCGATTCCGTGGCGTTCCATGGCGGCGAGGACAGGCACCAGCGGCCGCTCGATCTCCTCGTACAGCGCCCGGAGGCCCGCCTCCTCGAGGGCCGTCCGCTCCCGCTCCCAGAGACGCCAAACCCATGGCGCGCGGGCGCCGGGCGCGGCGAGCCCCGGGCCCTCGCCGGTGATCTCGGCGCAGACCTCCTCCAGTCGGTAGTTGGTGCGCGCGGGGTTGAGGAGATAGGCGGCCACGGCCGTGTCCTCGATGGCCGGCGGCGCGGCCCCGCGGCCGAGCCACCACTCGACGACCGGCTTCAGGTCGTGGCCGACGAGGGCGCGCCCGCCCAGATCCGGCACCGCGTCGAGGACGAGACGCGCCCTTCCCGCTGCGGGATGAAAGAGCCCCAGCGCCGTCACCTCGGGATCAGGCGGGCCGCCCTGCCCGACCCAGTCCACCGCCAGCGGCTCCCGCGCGGGCACTCGCGCGAGGTAGCCCGCGAGGCCCTCCGCCGAGGCGAGCGCCGGCTCGTCGTCCGTGGCGGCCGCGGGCGCGGCCTCGGGCAACTGGCGCAGGAGGGTGTGGAACTCGAGCTCGCTCCAGAGTGCCCGGAGCCGATCCCAGTCAGGCTCCTGGCGCCGGAACGCGGAGAGATCCTCCGGCAGCGGCACCGCCGTGTGCACGGTGGCCAGCTCGCGCGAGAGCAGCGCCTGCTTGCGGCTCGCCGCCAGGGTCTCGCGCAGCTTGCCCGGCACCAGCGTCAGGTTGTCGTAGAGCCGTTGGAGGCTGCCGAACTGGCCGATGAGCCGGACGGCCGTCTTCTGCCCGACCCCCGGGACGCCGGGGATATTGTCAATGCTGTCGCCCATGAGGGCCAGGAGATCGGGGATCTGCGCCGGCGCCACGCCCCACTTCTCCTTGACTGCCGCCTCGTCGAGGACGATGCGCTCGCCGCGGGGCCCGGGCGAGAGCACCCGCACCCGCGGGCCCACCAGCTGGAGCATGTCCTTGTCGCTGGTGACGAGGACAACTTCCAGCGGCAGCTCCTGCGTGCGGGCCACCAGGCTGCCCAGGACGTCGTCGGCCTCGAAGCCCGCCACCTCCACGAGCGGCAGCCGGAGCGCCTCGAAGAGCGCCTTCACCTGCGGGATCTGGCTGCGGAGATCGTCGGGCATGGCGGGCCGCGTCTCCTTGTAGGCGGCGAAGCGCTCCTCCCGGAAGGTCGGCCCGGGCGGGTCCCACGCCACGAGGAAGTAGTCCGGGCCCTCCTCGCGCAGGAGCTTCCAGAGCATGGTGGACATGCCGAACACGGCGTGGGAGGGCTGGCCCTTCGAGGTGGAGAGGAAGGGCAGCGCGTGGTAGGCGCGGTAGAGAAAGCCGGGGCCGTCCAGCACGAAGAAGCGCTCTGTCACCGCATCACCGCCGCTGGCCGCGCCGCGGTCTCCGGCCCGACGCCAGAAGTCTGACCGGACGTTCTCTGAATCCTATGCCGCGCGCAGCGGGGCCAGATCGCCCCGTGTGAGTGGAGGCAGTCCCAGGCCGCGAAGGACCCTGTTCAGGGCCACCGTGGACACCCTCCCCGGAGCCGTGATCTCGATCCCGATCGGTTTGCCGCCTCGACCGAAGTCGATCGCCAGCCCCGGTGGGACGCGCGAGGTGCGGTACGACCGCTCGCCCGGTCGGCGCGGCAAGTACAGGTAGGCGGCCAACGGGCGCCCATGTCTGAATGTCACTTCCAGATACGCTTCCTTCATCTCATGCCTCCCGGACGGGGTACGCAGTCACAACCACGAGGAGCCGGGTGTCAAAGTCGGGCTCGACGATGACCTCCCACGGACGTCTTCGATAGCGGGTGACGATCACCCAGCGCCCCGCAACGACGTCGCGCCGATACGTGCGCGCCTGCTCAAGCATATGCCGAAGATCAACCTCCGTAAAGCGGCGATCGGGCCACTCACGCTTCGCCAGAGATCACACCCCGCGTTCGTGCATCGCAACCTGCTGCCCGACCGGCTGGCTTCTCGAGGCGCTCATCTGCGCCGCCGTCCGGCGAACACCACGAAGTTCCTGAGCGCCGTTCCGGCCACGACCACCCCCGAGACGACGAGCAGCGAGGCCAGCGTGGCCAGGACGGGCCACCAGGCGCGATCGACGCTCTGCCCCGTGGTCCGGTAGAAGTGAAAGGCCGTCCAGGCGCCCCCGGCCACGGCGACGAGGAGGACGCCGACATTGTAGGCGCGCACGGCCCTGGCCGAGCCGCTCCGCGGGGGGAACCGGACGAAAACCCAGACTGCCAGCCCGAGCAGCGGCAAGAGCACAGCCAGCGCGACAACCATCGTTCCCCCTCCCGCCCTCGATCAGGCCGGCACCACGCGGTCGTAGAGCGCGCGCACCCAGGCCGTGCGGCGCCTGTAGTCGTCCAGGAACTCTCTGCGCGAGGGGTAGTCGAGGCTCCGGGCGAGCCTGCCGGGGATGGTCCCCGCCAGCTCGAGGGCATCGGCAGGGCGCGCCCCGAAGAGCCGCAAGCCCCCCGAGACGCGGCGGAGGAAGCGGTACTGCTCCGCCAGGGTCGCCGCGTCCTCCCCCGACAGGAGCCCGAATTCGCCCATGGCGCGGATGGCCTGGAGCGTGTTCGGGCGGCGGATGGCCGGATGCCGGGCCCCGCTCGCGAGCTGGATGGCCTGGGTGATGAACTCCACGTCCACGAGTCCGCCCCGCCCGAACTTGACGTGGAACAGCCCGGGGGTCTCCTTGCCCAGCTCCTTCTCCATCCGCTCCCTGAGCAGCCGCATCTCCTTGAGGTCCGCCGGCGCCGCCAGCGCCCCGTAGAGGAGCGCCCGGATGAGCCGCCTCACGCGGCGGCCCACTCGCGCGTCGCCCGTGCAGAGTCGCGCCCGCGTCAGCGTCTGGCGCTCCCAGGGATCCGCCCACTCGCGGTAGTACTGCTCCATGGCCGGAAGGCTCGAGGCGAAGCCCGAGCCCTTGGAGCCCGGGCGCAGCCGCAGGTCCACGGGGAAGACGAGGCCGGATGCTGTGATGTCGCCGAGGAGACCGGAGAGGGCCTCCACCGCCCGATCGTAGAAGACGTGGGCCTCGACGCTGTCGGGGCCGTCGGTGTGGCCCGGCCCCTCGTAGACGACGAACAGATCCAGATCCGACCCCGTGGAGAGCTCGCGGCCGCCGAACTTCCCGAGCCCCACGATGACAGCGGGGATGAAGCGCCCGTCGGCGCCGCGCGGCACGCCATGCCGCTCGGCCACCTGCTCGAGCGCCATCAGCCACGCCGTGGAGAGCGCGGCCTCGGCCAGCGCCGTCATCTCGGCCGAGAAGCGCTCGGCGTCCGTCACCCGCAGGAGCATCCGCCACGTGATGCGCAGCTCCTCGGCCTGCTTCAGCCGTCGGAGCCGGTCCTTGCGCTCGCTCGGGGAGAGCCGCGGCGCCAGGGTGCTCGCCAGCCCCGCCCGGAAGGCGGCCTTGCCCCTGGGCGGAGCGAAGGTCGCTGGATCGGCAAGCCCGTTGAGGAGCCCGGGCTGGGACAGCAGCATCTGGGTGAGAAGCTCGCCGCGGGCGCAGAGCTTCACGAGGTTGGCCAGGAGATCGGGGCGCTCTGCCAGGAGATCGAGGTAGGCCGTGCGGGGCCCGGCGGCGGCCACGAAGCGCTCGAACTGGTTCAGCGCCTCGTCGGGATCCGGGCTCTGCCAGAGGGCATCGAGCAGCACCGGGAACATCCGCCAGAGGGCCGCCCGGGCGCGCACCGGATAGGGCAGGAGGGGGCGCCCCTCGAGGACGAGCCGGAGGTTCTGGCGGGCGCGATCCGGGTCGGCGAAGCCCGTGGCCTTGAGCGCGGTGAAGGTGGGCACGCGCGGCGGCTCCGCCCGGGTCCGGGCGGGACGGGTGTCGAAGAACTCCCGGAACGCCGCGTGCACGCCGCGCGTGACGCGCCGGTAGTCGGCGAGGAAGCGGCGCCGCGCGGCGTCCGGCCCGAGCGCCACGCCCATGCGGCGGGCCAGGAGCCCGAGCGCCAGCGGCTCCTCGGGCAGGGTGTGGGTCTGGAACTCGTGGAGGATCTGCAGCCGGTGCTCCACGGTGCGGAGGTAGACGAGGGCCTCTGCCAGGAGCCGCCCGAGGGCGGGCGAGAGATAGCCCCGCTCCGTGAGCCGGAAGATGGCCCGCAGGCTGTTCCGCTCGCGCAGCCACGGATCGTCCCCCGCGTAGAGCAGCTGGAGCGCCTGGACCAGGAACTCGATCTCCCGGATGCCCCCGACGCCCAGCTTGACGTTGCGGCGCTCGCTGCCCCGGGCCCGCTGGGAGCGGTCGATCTCCTGCTTCATCCGCCGGATCTCGGCGACGATGCCCGGGTCGAGCCCGGGGCGGAAGACGAAGGGGCGCGTCAGCTCGAAGAAGCGGGCGGCCATCGCCTCGTCGCCTGCGCAGAGGCGCGCCTTGATGAGCGCCTGCCGCTCCCAGGTCTCGGCGCGCTCGGCGAAGTACGTCCGGTAGCCCTGGAGCGAGAGGATCAGGGCGCCAGAGCGCCCCTCGGGGCGGAGCCTCAGGTCCACGCGGAAGGCATGTCCCTCGTCGGTCACCGACTCGATGGCGGCGACGATGGCGCGCGTCGCCTCCGTGAAGTACCGGTGGTTGGGCACGGAGCCCGCCGAGCCGCCCGTGGTCTCGCCGTCCTCGCCGTAGACGAAGATGAGGTCGATGTCGGAGGAATAGTTCAGCTCGTCCCCGCCGAGCTTGCCCATGCCGATGACGGCCAGCCCCGTGCGCGCGCCGTCCGGCCCCACGGGCGCGCCGTAGAGGGGGCCGAGCTCGCCTTCGGCCCAGCGCCGGGCGGTCTCGAGGCAGACGTCCGCGAGCCGGGAGAGCTCCTCCGTGGTGACGGTGAGATCGGCATCGCCCAGGATGTCGCGACAGCCGATGCGCAGGAGCTGGCGGTACTTGAAGCGGCGCAGCGCGTTCCAGCGCGCCTCGGGGCGAGAGAAGGCGGCGGTGCTCTGCCGGAGCTCCTCCTCCAGCTCGTCCCGGAGCCACTGGCGCATGGTCCACGGCTCCAGCAGCCAGGAGAAGAGGTGGGGATACCGGCGGAGCGTGTCGGCGAGGAACTGGCTGGTGCCCCCGAGGCGGGCGAGGAGGTGGATGGCCCCGGGGTGGGCGTCGAGGAGCCGGAAGAGGGCGGCACGCTCGCTGTGGGCGGCCAGGCGCTCCAGGTTGTTGAGCGCCATGTCGGGATCCGGCGCCGCCGCCAGCGCGCCCAAGAGCCGCGGCAGGAACGGCCTCAGGGTCTCGCCCTCGAAGGGCGTCGGCGCCAGCGCGTGGAGGTTGGCGAGCGCCGCGGCCGGATCGGCGAAGCCCAGCCGCCGGAGCTGCCGTAGCGCCCCGCGATCGCCCGGCACCGCCGCCAGCAGCCCGCTCATCCCGGTCGCGCCCGCACGGGGGGACGCTGGGGTTGCCGCGGCGGGCGGGCTCAGATGGCGGATTGCCCGGTCTCGCCGGTGCGGATGCGTATCGCCTCGCCCAGGGGGAGCACGAACACCTTGCCGTCGCCGATGGAGCCGGTCTTGGCCGCCGCGCAGATAACCGACACGATCTTGTCCACGAGATCGTCGGGCACCACCACCTCGACCTTGACCTTGGGCAGGAAGTCGATGGTGTACTCCGAGCCGCGGTAGAGCTCGGTGTGCCCCTTCTGCCGGCCGAACCCCCGCACCTCGGTGACCGTCATCCCGAGCACGCCCAGCTCGGTCAGGGCCTCCTTGACGTCGTCCAGCTTGAACGGCTTGATGATGGCCTCGATCTTCTTCATGGAGCCTCCCTGCGCGAGGTCAGGCCCGGGGCGGGCGGGCCCGGAGCGCCTTGCGGTACAGCATCACGTAGTCGCGGGCCGAGGCATCCCAGGAGAAATCCTCGGCCATGGCGTGTCGCACGAGCCCGCTCCAGAGGCCCTGGTCTCGGTGGACCGCCACCGCTCGCCTCACGGCATCGACCAGGTCCTCCGCCGAGAAGCCGTCGAACAGGAAGCCCGTCCCCGCGCGGCGGGCCGTATCGAAGGCCCGCACCGTGTCGGCCAGCCCGCCGGTGCGCCGGACGATGGGCACGGCGCCGTAGCGCAGGGCGATGAGCTGGCCGAGCCCGCAGGGCTCGTAGCGGGACGGCATCAGGAAGCAGTCCACGCCGGCATAGATCCGCCGCGCCAGGTCGTCGTCGTAGCCGATCCTGACCGCCACCCGTCCCGGGTGCTGGGCCGCGGCCTCGGTGAAGGCCTCCTCCAGATGCGGGGCGCCCGAGCCCAGGAGGACCAGCGAGGCGCCCGCGGCGAGCAGCTCCGGCAGCGCCTCCAGCGTGAGGTCGAGCCCCTTCTGCCCGGTGAGCCGCGTCACCATGCCGAGGAGGAGCTCCGGGGTGGCGTCCAGCCCGAGCTCCCGGCACAGCGCCGCGCGGCAGGCGGCCCTGCCCTCGAGGGCGGAGACCGAGTAGCGCCTGGCGAGGGCCGCGTCCGTCTCCGGGTTCCACACCCCGTAGTCGATGCCGTTGACCACGCCGCGGAGGTCCTGGCTGCGCTCCTCCAGCACGCCCTCGAGCCCGTCGCCGAGCTCAGCCGTGCGGATCTCGTGCGCGTAGGTCCGGCTCACGGTGGTGAGCAGGTCGGCGAAGACGAGCCCGCCCTTGAGGAAGTTGATCTTGCCGTAGAACTCGATGCCCGCGGGGGTGAAGAGGTCCCAGCCGAGCCCCGTCATGGGCATGTCGTAGTGCCAGAACACGCCCTGGTAGGCGAGGTTGTGGATGGTGAACAGCGTTGCCGCGCGCCCGAGCCCGGGATGGTCGTGGTAGAGCGTGCGCAGGTACACGGGGACCAGGCCCGTCTGCCAGTCGTTGGCGTGGATCAGCTGCGGCCGCCAGCCCTGCGCCGTGTCGCGCCCCAGAGTGCTCAGCGCCTCGAGCCCTCCGCGGCAGAAGAAGATGAAGCGCTCGCAGTTGTCCCAGTAGTCGCCGTCGTTGGTCCCGTACAGCCCGTCGCGGTCGTAGTAGTGGTCATGCGCGAGGAAGTAGATGGGCAGGCCCGAGGGCGCGCGCCCCTCCCACAGCGCGCCCTCCGCCATGCGATCGCCGAGGGGCACGCGCACCTGGGGGATCACGACGCGCAGCTCCCCGCAATGCGCCTCCACCCCGCGGTACTTGGGCATGAGCAGGCGGACATCGTGTCCCAGGGCGCGCAGCGCCCGCGGTAGGGCCGAGGCCACCTCGGCCAGCCCGCCGGTCTTGGCGAAGGGCGCCACCTCGGAGGCCATGAACAGAACCCGGAGACGCTGCTGAGGCATGATCCCCCCCTACACTTCCTCCAGGATCGGAAAGACCAGCGCGGTGATGTGCGACGAGATGCGCTTGAGGTTCGTGAGCACATCCAGGTGGATCTCGGAGGTCTCCAGCGACTCGGCCAGCCCGCGGCGCAGCCGCGTGAGGTGCGACTCCCGCATCTCCCGTTCCCGCTGGCGCACGATGGGCCGCTGGTCCAGCACCTCCTGGGCGAGGCTCCGGTCGTTGGCGGCGAAGGAGGCGATGGCGCGCTCGAGGTTCTTGGAGACGATGGCGTGGAACTCGATCAGCTCGGCCTCCCCGGCCTCCGAGAACTTGCGGCCCTGGTAGAGCTTCTTCCGCGCCAGCTCCATCAGGTTCTTGTCGATGATGTCGCCGATGTTCTCCAGGTTCCCGATGAAGGTGATCAGCGCGATCTCCTTCTGGGCCAGGTCGGAGCTCATGGTCTCGCGGCCGAGACGCGAGAGGAAGATCTTGATCTCCCGCTCCAGGTAGTCGAGCTGGTCGTCGCGCCGCTCGACGTCCTCGAGGAGCTCCTGGTTGTCGGTCCGCAGCACGGTCATGGCGTCGCGGAGCATGGCCTGGGCCACATCCCCCATCCGCAGGGCCTCGCGCATCGCCTGGCCGATGGCCAGGGCGGGCTGGTCGAGGTACCGGTCATCCAGGTAGCGCGTCTTGAACGGGTTGTCGGCGCGCTCCTCCTCCGGCACCAGCGCGATGATGGCACGCGCCGCCACGGCGGCGAAGGGCAGGAACAGCGCGCTGATGGCCACGTTGAAGAGCGTGTGGGCGTTGGCGATCTGGCGGGCCGGCTCCTGGGCGGTCTGGGCCACCAGCCCCGTCAGCGGCTGGATGAACGGGAAGACCAGCGCGACCCCGAGCACCTTGAAGGCGATGTGCGCGGCCGCCACGCGGCGCGCGTCGGACGAGGTGCGCAGGCTCGCCGCCAGCGCCGCGGCGCAGGTCCCGATATTGGCGCCCAGCACGACGGGGATGGCGCCGGCCAGCCCCAGCAGCCCCTGGGTCGCCAGGGACAGGGCGAGCCCGATGGTGGCGGCGGAGGAGGCCATGGTGGCGCTCAAGAAGGCGCCGGCCAGGATGCCGAGGACCGGGTTCGCGGCGAAGGCCAGGAGGACCTGGCGCGTGAGGTCGTGGCTGGCCAGCGGGGCGATGCCCTCGGTCATCACGCGCATGCCGAGGAAGAGGAAGCCGAATCCCAGGATGGCCTGCCCGATGTTCTTGGCCATGCCCCGGCGCGCGAAGAAGGACATGGCGAAGCCCACGCCCACCAGGAGAAGCGCCAGCCCCTGGATGTTGAAGGCGAGCAGCTGCACCGTGAAGGTCGTGCCGATGTCGGCGCCGAGGATCACCCCCAGCGACTGGCGGAAGGAGACGAGCCCCGCCGAGACGAAGCCGATGAGCATGAGGGTCGTGGCGGACGAGGACTGGATGAGGGCTGTCACCACGGCGCCCGAGCCCACCGCCGCCAGCCGCGTGCGCGTCATGCTGGTGAGCAGGTGGCGGAGGTGGCCGCCAGCGGCGCGCTGCAGCCCCTCCCCGGTGAGCTGCATGCCGTAGAGGAGGAGAGCCAGGCCGCCGAACAGCGCGAGCAGCGTCACGGCCGGCTCACGGGCTCAGCGCCGCGGCGCCCGGCGCGTCGAGGCCGTCGAGATGCGCCGTGTCGTTCACCGAGAGGACGCGCGGCGGCGCCACCTCGGTGAGCGAGCCGTTGGAGAGCGTGACCCGCCAGATGGCCGACAGCGACAGCCCCAGGCAATGGGCGAGGAAGGCGCTGATGACGCCGCCGTGGCAGACCACCAGCACCTCGGCGCCGTTGGGGTGCGCCGCGACGATGGCCTCGAGGGCGCCGACGACGCGCGCCTGGACATCCGGCAAGGGCTCGCCGCCCGGCGGCAGCCCCGCCACGGGGTCCCGCACCCATCGGGCATAGGGATCGCCCGGCAAGGCCTGGATCTCCTCCACGGTGCGGCCCTCCCACTCCCCGAGCGACAGCTCGCGCAGGGCCTCCACGCTCACCACCGCCACCCCGAGCCCGGCGGCGACGATCTCCGCCGTGCGCCGGGCACGCTGGAGCGGGCTCGTGTAGATGGCCGCCAGCCGGCGCCGCCCGAGCGCCGCGCCGAGGGCCTCGGCCTGGCGCACTCCGATCTCGGACAGCGGCACGTCCTGCACCCCCTGGAAGCGGCGCACCGCATTGGACACCGATTGCCCGTGCCGCGCCAGCAGCAAGCGGGTCAAGATCGCGCTCCGGCCGCGGCGAGGGCGGCCTTCAGGCGGGCGAGGGTCTCGGCCTTGCCGAGGAGGCTCACCACCTGGAAGATGGGCGGGCTCACCGTCGTGCCCGTGATGGCGATGCGAGTGAGCTGGGCGAGGTCCACGAGCTTGAGCCCAAGTTGCGCCGCCAGCTCCCGATACAGCGCCTCGACGGTCGCCGGGTCGAGGTCGGCCTGGGCCTCGAGCCGCTTGATCAGAAGCGCGTAGCGAGCATGCGCCGCGACTGTCCAGAACCTGGCCGTGGCCTGCGGATCGTAGGCCGCGGGCGGCCGCACGTAGAAGGTGGCCTTCTCGGCCATCTCCACCAGCGTGTGGGAGCGCTCCGTGAGCGTCTCCGTCACGCGCCCGAGCCAGGCCCGGTCCGGGGGCACCGGCAGGCCGGCTCTCGCGAGGAAGGGCGCGAGCTGCGCCGCCAGGCGCTCGGGCGGCGCCTGCTTGATCCAGTGCATGGAGAGCCACTCGAGCTTGGCCCGATCGAAGATGGCCGCAGCCTGCCCCACCTGCGCCAGGTCGAAGTGCCGGGCGATGTCCTCCCGCGAGAAGATCTCCTGATCGCCATGGGACCAGCCGAGCCGGGCCAGGTAGTTGAGCATGGCCTCGGGCACGATCCCGGCATCTCGGAAGGCCTGGACGGAGGTGGCGCCGTGGCGCTTGCTGAGACGGCTCCGGTCCGGGCCGAGGATCATCGGGATGTGGGCGAAGAGCGGCAGCGGGTAGCCCAGGGCCGCGTAGCACTGGATCTGCTTGGGCGTGTTCGACAGGTGGTCGTTGCCGCGGATGACATGGGTGATCTGCATCGTCACATCGTCCACCACGACGCAGAAGTTGTAGGTGGGCGTCCCGTCGCTGCGCACCAGGATCCAGTCGTCGAGCTGCGCGTGGTCGAAGGTGACTCGCCCGTGGATGGCGTCCTCCACGACCGTCTCCCCCTCGGCGGCGATGCGCAGCCGCAGCGCGCTCGGCTCCGAGGCCGGCACGGCGAGGTCGCGGCAGGTGCCGGGGTAGCGGAAAGTCTCCCCGCACTGCTGGGCCTCCCGGCGGAGGGCGTCGAGCGCCTCGGCCGTGCAGCGGCAGCGGTAGGCGCGGCCCTCGCCGAGCAGGCGGTCGGCCTGCGCCTTGTAGATCTCCAGCCGCTCCGTCTGGCGATAGCCGGCCGTGGGCGGCCCCTCGTCCCAGTCCAGGCCGAGCCAGGCAAGGGCCTCGAGGATGGACTCGATGTACTCCTCCGTGGAGCGGGAGCGGTCCGTGTCCTCGACCCTGAGGATGAAGACCCCCTGGTGGTGGCGCGCGAAGGCCCAGTTGAACAGGGCCGTGCGGGCCCCACCCACGTGCAGGTGCCCCGTGGGACTGGGGGCAAAGCGGACGCGCACCGGCTCCGGCATAGGCCTTTATTCTAACCGACTTGTGCCTGCGATTGGCTCGCCGCTGTCGCGCTCGCGAACGGCCTGCTTGAAGCCCACCTGCTCGCAGCGGGTCTTGAAGGCGAAGCCCTCGGGGGTGTGGCGGGTGATGCCGTCGAACACGGTGGCGAACATCTGGGTGGCGGCGAGCCCCATGTTCTCGTAGGCCTGGTTGACCATGAGCTTCTGCATCATGAGCTGGTTCCGCGGCACCCCCGCCATCCGGGCGGCCAGCCGCTCCACGGCAGGGTCGAGCTCCCGCGCCGGCACGGCCTCGGAGACGAGCCCGATGCGCGCCGCCTCCCGGCCCGTGATGAGGTCCCCCGTGAAGAGCAGGCGCTTCGCGCGCTCGGCCCCGACCCGGTACACCCACATGGCCGTCGTGGGGCAGCCCCAGACGCGCGCCGGCGGATAGCCGATCCGCGCCTCCTCGGCCATGACGACCACATCCGCGCAGAGGGCGATGTCGCTGCCCCCCGCGACGGCGTAGCCATGCACCTTGCAGATCACGGGCTTGAAGCTCCGCCAGAGGCTCATGAAGCAGGCGGTGTTCTCGCTCATCCCCCGGTAGTCGAGCATGGGGTCCCACGGCAGATTCTGGCTGTAGTCCTGTGGCCGCGGCCGTTCGGCGTAGCGCTCGAGGTCATAGCCGGCGCAGAAGGCCCGGCCCGCGCCCGACAGCACGATCACGTGGATGCTGTCGTCGCGGCCGGCCTCCTCCACGGCCGAGCGCAGCGCCCGCGGCATCTCGCCGTCGATGGCATTGAGCTTCTCGGGCCGGTTCAGCGTGATGCGGGCGATGCGTCCGTCTCGGGCATAGAGCACCGGGGCAGCAGCCATGGCGACCTCCGTGGGTCCGGGGTGGGTTGGCGCCGCGGCCTCAGAAGCGGATGCGGCGCATCGCGGCGTGGGGCAGCGAGCGGACCACGAGCATGATCCACCGCCACACGGGCGGCGCGTAGACCACGCGCCGGCCGGCATCGAGCGCCCTCAGTACCGTCCGGGCCACGGGCGCCGGCTCCCCGGCGAAGGGCGGCACCGGCAGTCCGTCAGTGAGGCCGGTCTTGACGAAGCCCGGCTTCACGCACAGCACGCTCACGCCGCGCTCGGCATAGGCGTGGCCCAGGCCCTCGAGGAAGGCCGACAGCCCGGCCTTGGAGGCGCCGTAGAGGTAGTTGCTCCGTCGCGGGCGGTCGCCAGCCACGCTGCTGAAGACGCAGAGCCTCCCGCCGCCGCGGGCGGCCAGCCGCTCGGCGGCCAGCTGGCACAGCAGCACGGTGCCCGTGAAGTTCACGTGGAGCATGCGCTCGAGCCGAGGCATGTCCCGCTGGAGCGCCTCGGTGGGATCCAGCAGCCCCCCCGTCACCACCAGCGTGTCGAAGCCGCCGAGGGCCTCCTCCGCGGCGGCGAGCGCGACCTCGAAGCCGGCGGGGCGAGCCAGGTCCAGGGGCGCCGTCCGCACGGGCCCCGGCGCTCCTCGGGCCTCGAGGTCCCGCGCCGAGGCAGCCAGCTCGGCCGCGTCGCGGCCGAGGAGGCAGAGGGCCTCCCCGCGCTCGGCCATGAGACGGCTGAGCGCCCGGCCCATCCCGCGGGTGGCACCGACGAAGGCGACTCTCATGGGGCTCGCTCACGCTCGCCCGTTCCCATATCCGCTCGCCTCGCCTCCGGCTGCGGCTCGCCCGGCTCGCTCACGCTCGCCCCTCTCCCATATCCGCTCGCCTCGCCTTCGGCTGCGGCTCGCCAGACAG
>Ga0154441_1007_pt1 | contig 14889 bp, 11 predicted proteins | sample RifGroC2_FD_115945 | JGI IMG/M metagenome (GOLD analysis project Ga0154441, IMG submission 115945) | Candidatus Rokubacteria bacterium GWC2_70_16 | reverse complement strand
AGTCACCCCACGACATTTCAGGGGGTTGCGCGGCGCGCGCGCCCGAAAAACAGCGTTGACGCGGCGCGGGGTGTGGAAGTTGGGTTAGGATGCCGCTCAGCCCGGCTGGCGCGTTCGGCGCGCGAGGAGGCCCGTCATGTCCGCTGTGCCTGTGCCATCGGCTGCCGGCGTTCGAGTCTGGCCCTTCTGTCAAGCTCTCGGGGCCCGAGGGGGCAAGGGGGGGGCGCCTGGCTTCGCATGGCCTTGATGTTGACTGCGCTCTCCGCCCGCAACCCCAGTCATCACCGGCGAGGGCCGGTGAAACCGCCGGTATGGCGGGAGGGTGACAGGATGTGGAGGGAGCGCAGAGTCCCCGGCCCCGGGACCCCATGAGCGGTGCCCAGCCCCTCGGCCTGATCCTCCGGGACGGCTCCCGGGTGGGCATCGTGGGCGGCGGGCCGGCCGGCTCATTGACCGCGTACTTCCTCCTGACCTTCGCCCAGCGGGTCGGGCTCGACCTCGGCGTCGACATCTACGAGCCGCGGGACTTCACCACCGCCGGTCCCGGCGGTTGCAACATGTGCGGCGGCATCGTGTCGGAGTCCCTGGTCCAGGCCATGGCCATGGAGGGCATCGACCTGCCGCCGACGGTGGTGCAGCGCGGCCTCGATTCATACGTGCTGCACACTGACCGGCGCCGCGTGAGGGTCGACACGCCCCTGGGAGAGAAGCGGATCGCGGCCGTCCACCGGGGCGGCGGGCCGCGGGACGTCCTGGCGGTGAAGTGGGGCGGCCTGGATGGTCATCTGCTGAACCTCGCCCAGGACCGAGGGGCGAAGGTGGCGGCGGCCCGCGTGGCCGAGGTGGGCTGGGACGGCGGACGGCCTCAGATCCGGCTCAAGACGACGGTGCGGACCTACGACCTGGTGGTCGGTGCGAGCGGCGTCAACTCCGCCGGCTGGCAACTCTTCGAGCAGCTCGGAGTCCGCGGGACGCGCCCCCGGACGACGAAGGCCTACATCACCGAGCTGCATCTGGGAGACGACGCGGTCAGCGGGCTGTTCGGAACGTCGATGCACATGTTCCTCCTCGACATCCCGCGTCTGGACTGCGCGGCCATCATCCCCAAAGGGGACTACCTCACCGTCTGTCTCCTGGGCCAGGACATCGACCGCGAGCTGGTGACGGCCTTCTTCGAGAGCCCGGTCGTCCGGCGCTGTTTCCCCGCCGGCTGGCAGGTGGAGGAGGGCGCGTGCCACTGCTCGCCGAAGATCAACGTCGGCGCGGCCTCCCGCCCCTTCGCCGACCGGGTGGTGCTCGTGGGCGACTGCGGCGTGACCCGCCTGTACAAGGACGGCATCGGAGCGGCCTATCGGACGGCCAAGGCCGCCGCCGGGACGGCCATCTTCCGGGGTGTGGCCGCCGGGGACTTCCGGCACCACTACTGGCCCACGTATCGGGCCATCGCCCGCGACAATGCCTTCGGCCGCCTGATCTTCGCCCTCGTCCACGGCGTCAAGGCCTTCCCCCCGCTCCTCCGCGGCACCCTGGCGATGGCCGCCGACGAGCATCTCGCTTCGGGACCGGCCCGGCGGATGAGCATCGTGCTGTGGGACACCTTCACGGGGAGTGCTCCCTATCGCGAGATCTTCTTCCGAACTCTCGATCCCCGCTTTGTCGGGCGCTTGCTCTGGCACAGCGCGCGGGCCTGGAACGGCGCCGCCGACACGACGGGGCGGTACGAGGGAGCGAAGGAGGCCGGCCATGGATAAAGGCGCGCTGGGGCGCGAGTACGCCTCCGGGGACGTCATCTGCCACCAGGGCGAGGCGGGCGACCGCATGTACGTGATCCAGGCCGGCGAGGTCGAGGTCCTGCGCGAAGTGGGCAAGGCCGAGGTCCTGGTGGGTCGGCTGGCGGCCGGCGACGTCTTCGGCGAGATGGCGATCATCGAGCGGCAGCCCCGCTCGGCGACGGTTCGTGCCAGGGGACCGGCCCGCGTCCTCACCCTGGACAAGCGCGCGTTCCTGACCCGTGTGCACGAGGACCCGTCCCTGGCCTACCGGATCCTGGAATCGATGTCGCAGCGGATCCGCCGCCTCGACGAGGAGGTCGCCCGGCTCCAGCTCGGGGAGGGCACGCCGGGCCCCGACACGGAGGAAGCCGGTTACCTGCTGGTCGTCGCGCGCAAGCCGGCCGACCTCTGCGACCGCCTGGCGCGGACACTGGGCACGCCGGAGGTGCGCGTGCTCCTGGACCGGCGGAACGGCGAGCGACGGCGGAGCGGCCAGGCCCCGGGTGCCCCTGAGCGCCGGCAAGGCGAGCGTCGCCGCCGCGTGGCCGACGAGGTCCTCCGCTCCCACGGGCTGGTGCTGATCCCGCGCGGAGCATCGGTGCCGAGGTCGAAGTGATGCGCGACCGCTCACGAGGTAAGGAGGTCACGATGGGATCGACCACCACCACCGCACCCATGTCTCGGGAGCGCCCATGGCCTCGTCGCCAGCTCCTGAAGGCCGGGCTGGCGGCTCCCGGGATGGCGGCGCTCCTGGGAGAAGAGGTCCGAGCCGCCGCGGCGGCGGCCCCGGCGACCGAGGTCGTTCCGCTTCCGCCCCCGCGCGACGACGACAACCCGCTGCTCCGGATGCAGCGCGAGGTCCAGCGGGCGCTCCGGAAGCCGATCCACGAGCGCCGGTGGGCGATGGCCATCGACCTCCAGAAGTGCATCGGCTGCTCCGCCTGCACCATCGCCTGCGTCGTCGAGAACAAGCTCCCTCCCGGTGTCGTCTACCGGCCGGTCATCGAGGAGGAGATCGGCGAGTACCCGCACGTCAGCCGCACCTTCGTCCCGCGCCCATGCATGCAGTGCGAGAACCCGCCGTGCGTCCCCGTCTGCCCGGTCCGGGCGACCTACCAGCGGCCGGATGGCGTCGTCGAGATCGACTACGAGGCGTGCATCGGCTGCCGCTACTGCATTGCCGCCTGCCCGTACGGGGCGCGCACCGCAGACTTCGGCGAGTTCTACACAGACGGGACGCCCGCGCGGCAGGCGTACGAGTCGCAGCCCTCCCACGAGTACGGGCGGAGCTGGTCGCGCGACGGCAAGCGCTCGCCAGCGGGCAACGCGCGGAAGTGCCACTTCTGCCTCCACCGGCTGGAGGCGGGGCTGCTCCCGGCCTGCGTCACGACCTGCATCGGCTACGCCACGTTCTTCGGCGACCTGAGCGACCCGGAGAGCTTGATCCACGAACTGGCGGGCAAGCGTAACGTGGTGCGTCTCAAGGAAGAGCTGGGGACCCGGCCCCGGGTCTTCTACCTCACGTAGGAGGCGGTCATGCTCAGGGCGTCGAAGCTCCTGATTCCTCTCCTGGTGGCGGCGGTCGCCGTGGGTGGGATCGGGGTCTGGCAGCGGCTCGTGTTGGGCGAGAGGTACCTTGCGCTGGGGAGCTATATCCCCTGGGGGCTCTGGGTGGGCCTCTACGTCTACCTGGTCGGCATCTCGGGCGGCGCGTTCCTCGTCGCCTTCCTTCATTACGCGCTCGGCGTCGGCTCGATGCGGAGGCCAGGCCGCTACGCGATCCCGTTCGCGCTGGCGAGCCTCGGGGGAGGGCTCGCACTGGTGCAGCTTGACCTCGGCCATATGGATCGCTTCTGGACGCTCTTCACGCGGACCAGCCCCGCGTCGCTGCTCGGCTGGATGGTCTGGGTGTACACGCTCTACGCGCTCGTGCTGGCCGCGATGCTGGGGGCGATGGCGCTGGAGAGCCGGCGCGCGCTCAGGTGGCTGGCGGTCGCGGGCTTCGTCCTGGTCGTGACATTCGGCGGCGGGGAGGGCGCGCTGTTCGGCGTCCTCGGCGCGAGGCCCTTCTGGAGCTCCGGCAGCCTCCCGATCCGCTTCCTGTCTTCCGCGTTCCTGTCGGGCATGGCGGCAGTGACGTTCGTGGTGGCGGCGTTCCGGCGGTGGCCGGCTGACGCGGAGCACCAGGCCGCCTCATGGTTCCTCCGGCGGGCGCTGCTCGGGCTCCTCGCGCTCAATATCGTCATCGAGGTCCTGGAGGTCTCGGTCACGCTCTACACCGGCCTCCCGCCGGTCGTCGAGACCTACCACCTCCTGATGTTCGGGCCCTACTGGTGGATGTTCTGGGTTCTCCAGCTCGCCGTGGGGTTGGCCATCCCCCTGGCGCTGCTGGCCTCGCCCGCGGGCGCCAGGCCTGCGTGGCTCGGCCTCGCGGGTTTTCTCGTCGCCGTCGGGTATGCGGGGACGAAGCAGAACCTGGTCGGGGTCGGTTTCCTCGTCCCCGAGTTCCGGAGGCTGCCGGAGGCCTTCGTCCACCCCCGGCTCAGCGTCACATATTTCCCGAGCGCGACGGAGTGGTTCGTGGCCGCCGGCGTGATCGGCGCGGCGGCGCTGGCCTTCGTGGTTGCCATCGAGGTGCTGCCGTTTCTCAAGAACCACGAGGAGTGGGGCGCCGCGAGGGGCGAGACCCGCCGCCTCGCCGCCTGAGAGGGAGACAGCCATGAGCGAGAGCGCCGAGAGCCGGAGGACGTTCCTCAAGAGCGCGGCGCTGCTGGGCGGCTCGGCGGCGGCGAGCCAGGGGCCCGGCCTCCTGGCGCGCCTCGGCTCGGCGGAGGCGGGCGGCTATCTGACGCCGACGGAGGTGTACCCGCTCGCCCGGCCGGAGAACGTCCTCTACTCCGTCTGCCAGCAGTGCAACACCCAGTGCGGGATCAAGGTCAAGATCGAGAACGGTGTCATCGCCAAGATCGACGGCAACCCCTACTCTCCCTGGAACCTGATGCCACATCTCCCGTACCGGACCCCCGTCACCCAGGCCGTCGGCGTCGACGCGCTCCTGTGCCCGAAGGGCCAGGCCGCCATCCAGACAGCCTATGACCCCTACCGCATCGTCAGGGTGATCAAGCGGGCCGGGAAACGGGGCGAGGGCAAGTGGATCTCCATCCCCTTCGACCAGGCCATCACTGAAATCGTCGAGGGCGGGGTCCTCTTCAAGGACGTCCCCGGTGAGGAAAACCGCCGCGCCGAGGGGCTTCGCGAGCTGAGGGCCGTGCGGGACGCCGGGGCGATCGAGGCCCTCGCCGCGGACGCCCGGCAGGTGGCCCGGAAGGCGATGACGCTGGCCGCCTTCAAGGCCAGGCACCGCCAGGCCCTGAAGGACCTCATCGACCCCGATCACCCAGACCTCGGGCCGAAGAACAACCAGTTCGTGTTCATGTGGGGCCGCCTCAAGGGGGGACGCGGCGAGCTGGTCCGTCGCTTCACCGAGGCCGGGTTCGGCTCGACCAACGCCCACGGCCACACCACCGTCTGCCAGGGCTCGCTCTACTTCACCGGCAAGGCCATGAGCGAGCAGTTCGTCTACGACGGCAAAGACAAGAAGATGAAGTGGACGAAGGGGGCGAAGTTCTACTGGCAGGCCGACCAGCAGTCGGCGGAGTTCATCCTCTTCGTCGGCGCCTCGCCGCTCGAAGCGAACTACGGCCCGACGAACCGCGCGAGCCGCATCGTGCAGCGCCTGGCCGACGGTGCCCTCAAGATCGCCGTGGTGGACCCACGCGCCTCCAAGACCGCCGCCAAGGCGTGGAAGTGGGTGCCCATCAAGCCGGGCGGGGAAGGAGCGATGGCGCTCGGGATGATCCGCTGGATCATCGACCACGAGCGCTACGACGCGCGTTATCTCGCGAACGCCAACAAGGGCGCCGCCAAGGCCGACGGCGAGCCCACGTGGTGCAACGCCACCTGGCTCGTGAAGCTCGAGACGGGGCAGCCGGGCGCGTTCCTGCGCGCGTCGGAGATCGGCCTGCCCAAGGAAAAGCGCGTCCACAAAGACCGGAAGACCGGTGAGGAAACGGCATACGAGTTCGACCCCTTCCTGGTCTGGAAGGACGGCCAGCCCGTGCCGTTCGATCCGTATTCCGAGAAGGCGCCCGCCGAGGGCGCCCTCCGCGTGAAGACCGAGATCAACGGCATTCCCGTCAAGTCCGCGTTCGAGATTCTGGTCGACACCGCCGGCGCCAAGACCGTCGCCGAGTGGGCGGCTCAGGCTGGTGTCAAGCCGGCCGACATCGTCGACCTGGCGCACGAGTTCACGAGCCACGGCAAGCGGGCCGTCGCGGACATCCACCGCGGTGTCAGCCAGCACACCAACGGCTTCTACCAGGTCTTCGCCTGGTACACGCTGAACCTCCTGATCGGCAACTACGACTGGAAGGGCGGCCTGGCCAAGGCCACGACCTACGACGCGGGCGGCGGCAAGACCGACACGGTCAAGCAGGCCGACGGCACCGAGGCCGAGTGGGCGCAGCCTTACCCCGTGGGCAAGATCGAGGGCAAGCTCGACCCGTTCGGGATCAGCGTCATCCGGCACGGGGACAAGTACGAGGAGACCACGCTATTCGCGGGCTACCCTGCCAGGCGCCCGTGGTTCCCGCTGGCCTCCGACATCTACCAGGAGATCATCCCGTCGATCGGCGATGCCTACCCGTACCCGGTGAAGGCGCTCTTCATCTATATGGGCTCGCCGGTCTATGCGCTGCCGGCGGGGCACACCAACATCGAGATCCTGGCCGACCCGAGCAAGATCCCGCTGGTGGTGGCGAGCGACATCGTCATCGGCGAGACGTCGATGTACGCCGACTACATCTTCCCGGATCTCTCCAACCTGGAGCGGTGGGAGTTCGCGGGCTCGCACCCCAACATGATCTGGAAGGTGCAGCCGGTCCGCCAGCCGGTCATCCCGCCGATCCCGGAGGCCGTGAAGGTCTACGGCCACGAGATCCCGGTCAGCCTGGAGGCGATGCTCCTCGCCATCGCCGAGAAGCTCGGCCTCCCCGGCTTCGGCCCCAACGGTTTCGGCCCCGGCAAGGCGTTCACGCACCCGGACCACCTGTATCTCCGGATGGCCGCCAACCTCGCCGTCGGTGACAAGCCCGGCCAGGCGCTGCCGGACGCCGCGGCCGAGGAGATGCGGATCTTCCTTGAGAGCCGCCGGCACCTGCCGAAGAGCGTGTTCGACCTCGAGCGGTGGAAGGCGGTGGTGGGGCCGGACCTCTGGCCGAAGGTCGTCTACCTGCTCAACCGCGGCGGGCGCTTCGACGACTTCGCCCGGGGCTACGACGGCGACCTGCTCCGCAACCGGTACGGAACGCTGGTCAACCTCTACCAGGAGAAGACTGCGCGGACGAAGAACTCGATGACGGGGAAGTCCTTCCCGGGAATCGCCGCCCACGTCCCGGCGCCGGCGGACGCCGTCGGCCGGACCATCGATGATGAGCGGGCCGGCTACGACCTCCGGCTCATCACGTACCGGGAGATTACGCATACCAAGTCGCGGACGGCGGCCAACTACTGGCTCCTCGCGCTCCGACCCGAGAACAGCGTGCTGATGAACCGGCGGGACGCCGAGCGCCGCGGCCTCAAGGACGGCGACCACGTCCGCCTGCACTCGGCCTCGAACCCGGACGGCGTCTGGGACTTCAAGAACGGCCGCTCGCGCCCGATCGTGGGCAGGCTGAAGGTCGTCCAGGGCCTCCGGCCGGGCGTCATCGCCTTCTCGCTCGGCCATGGCCACTGGGCCTACGGGGCCGGCGACGTGGTCATCGACGGCCAGGTGGTCAAGGGCGATCCGCGCCGCGGCCTCGGCGTCCACGCCAACGCGGTGCTGCGCGTGGATCCGGTGATCAAGAACAGCACGCTGAGCGACCTGACGGGCGGCAGCGCGGTGTTCTACGATACCTCTGTGAAGGTGACGAAGGCGTAGCGGCGGCGACCGCGCCTGCGGGTCAGGCCCGCCGGCCGCCAGCTAGGGCGAGCTCCCCAGGGCGAAGCCCGCGGCGGCGATCAGGACGGTGGCGAAGGCCGTCACGGTCGTCAGCGCCATGAGCGGACCGGCCCGCAGCAGCGAGCGGTGAGGCGCCACCGGCGGGCGCCAGGCCAGCAAGGCGGCCGAGAGTGTCGCGGCGATCGCTGCCGACAGGAGGCAATACACGCAGGCGGCGCCGAGCACCCGTACGGCCAGATACGCGAGGTACGTCGAGGTCGCCAGCCCGACGACGGAAAGCTGAAAGGCGGCCAGCCAGCGCCGGGCGGGAAGCCCCCCCAGCGCCAGGCCGCCGATGACGGCGTAGAGCCCGACCCCCCAGGCGGCCGTCGGTGCCCCGAGGAACATGGCGTACCGGCTGGCGTGGACCGCCCCACAATCGCTCCGGGCCACGCAGAACAGGGCTTCGCCCCCGGTCACCCGCGCCAGGAGCAGGTTGGCTCCGATGAGGACTCCGACGGCTGCGACCGCGGCGACGAGCCACGGGCGCGACGGCTGTTCCCGCGGCGCCGCGTCGGCCGAGCGCACGTCGGAGCCGGGGACGGTGTCGCTCACGTCGGACTTCCCGGAGCGTGGGGCGGGGGCAACGGCTGTCCGATCTCCACTGTCAGCCACTATCGCAGCGGTCGGGCGAAGCGGTCAAGCCAGAACCCCCTCCCGTTCCGGCGCCTTGTCCAGAGCACGCGTCGCGGCCGGCCGGCGCAGCGGACCGCGCGCGTGCGCAGGCCATTCCGCGGCGCGGCCCGTCCCCTTCCGGCGTCCACCTGGGCCGTCTCTTGGCAGGCGGCCGATCGATCTTCGCTGTGCCTGTGCCATCGGCTGCCGGCGTCCTGGTCTGGCCCCTTCCGTCAATCTCTCGGGGCCCGAGGGGGCCAGGGGGCGGGCCGCGTACCTTCGCATGGCCTTGGTGTTGACTACGCTCCCTCACCCCCGAGTCACGCACCGCGCGGTCCAACGATCGGGCCGAACCTGGCAGCACGCGTTCCAATGTCGTTCCTGCGGCTACCGAGGAGCGAGCAGCGTTGAGCGTGCGCACTACTCACGCGGCCGAAGCTGCTCCCGTTTTGCTCCCATACCATCCCGAAACAGCCCGAAACATGCCGCAAGACGCCAAACGACGAAGGAAGCTTCGACCGCCGATCCTGCTGGAAGTTCTTCGAAAGATCAGAGGGTTGCCGATATGGCCTCGCAAGCGCTCATAACCCAAAGGTCGCTGGTTCAAATCCAGCCCCCGCAACCATCGACAAGACGAGGGGTTAGCGGCAATCGCCGCTAGCCCCTTCGTCGTCTCTGCTACCATCTTGCTACCGCTGCGCCGCGTCAGCGAGCGGCTGGACCGCGCCGTCGTGGCCCGTCCCCAGCCTGCCCCCGATCTGGCGCGGCTCCTCGGGGCGATCGTCGCTCGCGGCGGGAGTCTGGGCTCCTCGTGCCCGAGCTGCCGGACCAGGGCGATGCCGGCGCTCTTCGGCGAGGTCGAGCGCGTCGCGCCCGTGGAGGTACCGGTTCTGCGGCGGCTGAGTCGGGGGCTGGCAAGGAGCGCGTGACGGACGCGATCGAGCGCCCGCGCGCGCGGCGGGAGCAGGCGCCGCCGCGATCGGCTTCCGGGCGGGCCGCGGGAGCTCGGGGGAGGCGGCCCGGAAGGCGCCGCTCGCGCGGGCGCGCGCAGGGCCCGGCGCGTACTGGCGTCTCGGGCGGGAGGGTCGGCCCGAGGCCGGCCGGTGGGGCGCGGGCCGTGCGCGCCGCGGATCCGGCTACGCTCGCGTGGCGCTCCAGCACGCCTGCAGCCATGCGGCCTCCTCTGGCGCAAGGATCAGTCCGTCGACCTGTCCGTCACGCACCGGGTGCGCGCTGGCCCAGCCGACGTCCCCGCCCTGGAGCCTCGCCTCGCACGTGGCGCGATCGAACGTGAAGATCCACTGCTCGCCGTGCCGGTTCTCGAAGTATCCGATGTAGAGGTCGGCGGCCTCGGTGCTGCAGGCCGGCGGGATCCCGCACGCCGCGGGATGGCGGTTGTGAATCGTCAGCATCGGCTCTGACACGGTGGCGCTCACCTCCCCTCGCTCCGGCGGGCGCCCGAGCGACGACTGCCTTGGCCGACGCGGACCCCGGATGGGGTTGGGTGGACGCGGGATCGCAGCCCACCCGCGGGGATCAGGCGCGGACACGCGGGGGTCACCGTCGCCGTCATCGCGGCGGCTTCACTGGCGCGGGCGTCCGGCCGCGAGATGCCGCGGTGGCCTCGGCGTGCGCGTATCGTATCGCGACACCCGGCCAGGCGCCAGGCGCCGAGCCCGCATCCACGGGTCGCGGATGTTCACGACCGAGCGGCGCGGAGGACGATCCATCGCCCGCCTGCGGGCCTCGGCACGATCGGGGGCGTCAGCGTGCCGGCGGGGGCCTGGGCGGGCGTATCCATCTCTGGGCATGGGCAGGGCGTGGCGGACGCGCTACCCAGAGGCATGGGATGTGTCGCGCCCGTGTATCGCCCGCGAGACGCCGAGCACACGGTGCTGCATCAGCTCGTCGCCGAGCACTTGGGGGCCTTCCTGGACGCGGTGGCGGCGGCCGGCGACGGAGCGGGCCCGTCATGTCCCCTGTGCCATCGCTCCTGGGGCGGCCGGCGTCCGAGTCTGGCCCCTTCTGTCACGCTCTCGTGGCCCGAGGGGGCCAGGGGGTGGGCCGCGTAGCTTCGCATGGCCTTGGTGTTGAGTACGCTCTGACCTCGTTCTCCTGCTCGTGATCGCTACCCCTCGCGCTCTCGTCCTGGTTCGTGGCTGTCGCGCGCCCGAAGGATCTCGGCTAGAATGCGGTCGTTCTCGTCTCGAACAGATGAGGCGGTCGAAGCGTCGCCCGCAAGCCAAGAACGGATCGGCGCGAACCCGGGCGGGTGAACGAGCTGGAGATCGTCGCGTCGGCCAGCATACGCTGGGGGAGAACAACAGGGCCATCTCCGGCATGGAGGCCGTCATGGCGAAGATGACGATCGAAGGATCGTTCGTGGCGCTGATCACGCCGTTCAACCACGACGGCTCCGTCGACTTCGCGGCCTTCCGCACGCTGCTCCGCTTCCAGGAGGACCACGGCACCAGCGCCGTACTCTTCATGGGTTCGACGGGCGAGCCGACGATGCTCTCCCCGGAGGAGCGGAGGCAGGTCGTCGTCGAGACGGCGAGGATGAAGACGGGGCGGATGCGCTTCTTCTACGGTTGCACCGGCCCCAGCACCGAGGCGACCATCGCCAACGTCCGCTTTGCCCGTGACCACGGCGCAGACGGCGCGATCATCGCGGCACCGCCGTACATCTGCGCGTCCGAGGACGACACCGAGCGTTTCTTCATCGACGTCGCCGACGCCACCGATCTGCCGCTCGGGATCTACAACAACCCGCCGCGTGTCCAGACCGACCTGCACTGGACGCGGCTCTTGCGCCTCTTCCGGCACCCCAACTACGTCGTCCACAAGGAGTCGACGGCCCGGGTGGCGCAGGTGGCCCAGGTGCTGGCGGCCCGGCCCGACGTGGCCGTGATGTGTTGTGACTCGCCGGCGCTCGGCCTCGTCGTCCCGACCATGGCGCTGGGCGGCCACGGCACGGCCAACATGACGGGCAACGTGGCGCCGGCGGAGATGGCGGTGCTGTCGAGGCCGTGGCGCGGTGCCGGGGACGCCGAGACCTTCCGGGAGGCCTACCTGCGGCTGCTCCCGCTCCTGCACTTCACCTACTCGGCGATCAACCCGGTGCCGGTGAAGTCGCTCATGAGGGCGCTGGGGCTCCCGGCCGGAGACCTGCGGCGCCCGCTGCGGGCCCTGGAGGGCGGCGCGCTGGCGAGCGGGCTCGATGTCGTGCGGTCACTCGGCCTCGACGGGACGTACGCCTACACGATCCCTTCAGGCATCCCAGCCGCAGCCGAGAGCCGGGTGCAGGAGAGCGGCGCGGCGACGCCCAGCGCCCCGCAGGGGTGCGTGCTCCCCGGCGCGTGACGCCGCCATCACCATTGCGGTACCGAGGCCGCATGTTGTGCGCCCTGTAGTCATGCGCCGATTCAGTCACGGCCTTTGAGTTCATGAGCCCGGTGAGCAGCGCGAACGCACCCGCCCCCCGGCGGCTGCTGTGCCATTGGGCTCCTGGGGCGGCCGGCGTCCGAGGCGGGGAGGTGACGTCACGGTGACGGGGGCCCACGGACGGGGCGGCCGCCGCCGGAGGGCGTTCATGTCGACGATCCCCTCGCGCCGCGCGATGCGCCGATTCATTCACCGCCTCTGAGTCCATGAGCCCGGTCAGCAGTGCGAACGCACACGCACCCGCTCCACGGCGGCTGCCAAAGAGAGGCGAACATGCGAGCCGTGAGCTTTTCCCGATTCGGTGGACCCGAGGTGCTGGAAGTGGCGGAACTGCCGGAGCCGCAGCCCGGCCCCGGCGAGGTGCGCATTCGCGTGGCGGCGGCGACGGTCAACCCGACCGACATCGGCTTCCGCGCCGGACGGCAGACAACCGCCCAACTGGCCGCGATGGGGGCGCGGCCGCCCTACATCCCCGGCATGGAGCTGGCCGGGGTGGTGGACGCCGTCGGCGCGGGCACGGACTGGCACCCCGGGGACCGCGTGATGGCGATCGTCAATCCGCGCCGTCCGGGCGGCGGTGCCCAGGCGGAGCTGGTGGTCGTTCCGGCCGCGTCGGTCGCCCGGGTGCCCGAGGGAGCCAGCCTGGAGGCCGCCGCCACCCTGCCGATGAACGGGCTGACGGTGCGCCTGGCGCTGGACCGGCTCGCGCTCCGGCCGGGGCAGAGCCTGGGCGTCACCGGCGCGGCCGGCGCGGTCGGCGGCTATGCGGTGGAGCTCGGCGTCCGCGACGGGCTGCGCGTGATCGCCGTGGCGGGGCCGCAGGACGAAGCGCTGGTGAAGCGATTCGGCGCGGAGAGGGTGGTGCCCCGCGGCGAGGCGGCGGTCCGTGGCCTCCGCGACGCGGCTCCCGGGGGCGTTGATGGGCTGCTGGACGCGGCCGTGCTCGACGCGGCGGTCCTGCCCGCCATCCGGGATGGCGGCAAGCTGGCCACGGTGCGCGGCTTCGCCGGCCCCTCTGAACGAGGCATCACGATCGAGCCCGTGTGGGTGATCTCGTACCTGCACAACCAGGAAGCGCTCGATCAGCTGGGTCACCTGGTCGCCCAAGGCAAGCTCACCCTGCGGGTGGCGGAGACCTTGCCGCCCGAGCGGGTGGCGGAGGCGCAGCGCAAGCTGCACGCGGGCGGGATCCGAGGGCGGCTGGTGATCGTCTTCTGATCGGCTGGGGCGGTCAACGGGATCGGTCGCAGATCGGTCGCGCCGCGCTGTCAGGCTTCAGGTCGAGCGCGCGCCCGGGTAGGAATGGTTGAGCACCCGCCCGATCATCGGCAACCCGTAACCGCTCGCGGCCAGCCGGTTGCCGAGGGGGTCGGCGCAGGGCATGGAGGCGAACGTCCTTCGCTCCTGCCCGCTCCCGGATGCCCTGCTGTGCCATCGGCTGAGCTGAGGTTTCGGCCATCGGGCGGTATCGCGGAGGGCGCCGTGTCCGCTATGCGGCGCCGGCGCCCATCCGGGTCGGGGAGCCGAGGGCAGGGCGAGGGGGGCAGGGGGAGGCGATTCGCTCGAGGCGCGGGCGCGGCTGGGCCAGCGGTGGTGCCGGCCCGGCCCCCGCGCCCAGCCTCGCCGGTCTGCTCCAGGACCCCAGTCATGCCGGTGACGCTCGGAATCCGGCAGCACGTGTTCCGATGCTGCTTGAAATTCCTCGAAGGATCAGAGGGTTGCCGACATGGCCTCACAAGCGCTCATAACGCAAAGGTCTCTGGTTCACATCCGGCCCCCGCAACCACGGAAGACAAGGGGCTGGCCGCTGCCGGCTAGCCCCTTCGTGCTGTCGGACGGGTCTTGACCGCGTCCCGGTGGCTCCGGACTTCTTCGGAGCGGTTGCCTGCCCTCCCTTTCTTCGCGCCCTGGCCATCCCCGGCCCCCCCCGGACATTCCGCTTGACACGATATATATTCGATATATTCTATATAAGAAGTATAAAACATATGCCAAGGTGAGCGTCGGCATCGAGCCGAACGGGCGCTGGCCGGCGAGATACGGAGGCGTGATGTTCGCGGATAAGACCAAGGTCCTCCTCATTCTCTCCCAAGCTGACCTGGATCGGGCCCGAGTCGTCGCGGGGAAGGCGACGACCGCACTCAAGCTCCCGGTGAGCCTTCAGATCGTCCTCCGGGCCCTCATCGAGGAGGGGCTGAAGCACGTTGACAACCCGGCGCTCCTCGACAACATCGAGGGGCAGGCCCACGCGGTTCGCCAGATCCGGAGCGTGGCGCGTCAAGGGTGGGGAGGGAGAGCTGGGCAGGACCGGGGGAATCGAGGGCCTGCCACCCGGCCAGGGCCCGACGGGCGCGAGCGGCAGAGGCGCCGGACGTGAGGAGGAGGCAGGAGTGGTCCAGTGCCGAGGCCAGTCGCGGGGCAAATGGGTCCTGCGCGAAATAGCCAGTATGACGACAAGCGCTGCGTTCCAGCGTCCTTACAGGGAGACGACGATGTCGAGATGGATCGGGTTGACGATCTTGGGTGGGGCGATGGCCGTGATAACCGCCGGCTGCTCGCAGGGGCCGTCAGGGACGGCAGCGGTGATTGAGGACAAGACCTACACGGTGACGCCGGCGTCGGTGAAGGTGCAGGCCGGGATCGTGACGGGCGAGGTCACGGAGATGAAGGTCACGGAGCGGGTCGAGAAGGGCTCCGCCCGGGTCGTCGCGCCGGCGAAGCTCACCGGGACGCTCAAGCTGAAGAACACCTCGGCCAATCAGACCGTCCGCCTCGTCGCAGGGAAGATCCAGTACATCGATGCGCAGGGACAGCCCATCAAGCTCGAGGGGACGCGGACCGAGCCGACGCTCAAGTTCGCCACCTACGGCAGCGAGCGGCTCGACCCCGGGCAGGATGCGACCCAGTCCCTGGACGTCGAGTTCCCCGCCGAAGCCTTGAAGGCGAAGAAGCTGAAGGAGATCCGCCTGGAGCTCGCGTATATCCCGTCACCGTACCGGGAAGAGACGGTCAACTTCA
>Ga0154441_1107_pt2 | contig 14927 bp, 13 predicted proteins | sample RifGroC2_FD_115945 | JGI IMG/M metagenome (GOLD analysis project Ga0154441, IMG submission 115945) | Candidatus Rokubacteria bacterium GWC2_70_16 | reverse complement strand
TCCGCGCGAGCGCCTGTTCCACCCGCTTCCGCTCGGCGAATTGCCCGATGTGCTGGCCGAGGTCGGCGACCACCTCGAGGAGGAGCGGGTCCGCCGGGCGGACATCGCGGCTCAGGAACAGCATCACGCCCGTCACCTCGCCCGATGCGCGGATCGGGAAGCTGAAGGCCGCATGGAACCCCTGCGCCGCCGCCAGCCGCGCACGGACAAACTCTGGATCGGCCGCGACGTCGGGGACCCACAGCGGCGCGTTGCGGGCCCAGGTTCGCCCCGGCAAGCCCATGCCCATGGGGAACGCCATCCCGGCGCTGGCCTGGCCGAAGGCGTCGCTGTCCACGGCCGTGGCGCTCCACATGTCCTCCCAGCGCATGAGCCCGGCCTCCCCGTCGAGGAGCCACATCTCGCCGAGGTCCCAGCCGAGCAGGGTGCAGACGGCCCGGAGCACCTCCTGGATGGCGCCGCGAAGCGCGGGCGCCTCGGCGAGGATGCGGGTCACCGTGGCCTGGAGGCGCTGGCGCTGCTCGGCCTTCTCCTCCCCGGTGATGTCGACGACGAGCCCGCGGAGCTGGCGGACGCGCCCCTCCGCGTCCTTGGCCACGCGAACCCGGTGGAGCACGTGGTGCACGTGCCCGTCGGCTCCGAGCACGCGGTGCTCGGTGACACCATTCGTTCCCTCGGCCGCGGCGATCTCGAGGAAGGCCAGGACGCGCTGCCTGTCCTCGGGATGGGCGAGGCGCTCCCACAGCTCGCGCAGCGTCGAGGCCTGCTCGACATCGGGTCCGGCGATGCCATCGGCGCCCCGGCTGATGAAGGTGAGGCGCCCGGTGGCGTCGGCCTCCCAGACGAGGGCATCGATGCCTTCCATGAGCCCGCGGAAGCGCTCCTCCGACTCCTCGCGCCGGTCGAAGGCCGTCCGCAGCGCGGCGTACCGCTCGCTGTTCCCCAGCGCGATCTCCGCCTGGTAGGCGAAGGCCTGAGCCAGCGCCAGATCCTCCTCCCCGAGCGGGCTGTCGCCGGGCCTGCTCGCTGACAGGACGCCGATCACCCGGTCCTCGACCACGAGCGGCACGGCCAGCACCGAGCGGTAGCCGGCCCGCTCGGTCCACCGGCGCAGCTCGGGGGTGAGCGTCACCCGGGGATCGCTGAGCGCGTCGGCGGTGACGACGGGACGGCGCTCCATGACGGCGAGGCCGACGAGGCCCACACCGGCGGGGAGCCGCGCCGGGTGCTCTGCGGGCAGCCCGGTGCGGCCCGAGTACGCCAGGGACACCGCCTCGCCCGTCTCCGGATCGATGCGGCGGACGGCGGCATGGGTCGCGCCGAGCAGGAGGATCAGGCTCTCGACGATGCGCCGGGCGACCGTCTCCGGGTCCAGCGACAGCGAGACGATGCGCCCCACCTCCACCAGCGCCTCGGCGGCCTGCTGCCGGCGGTGGGTCTCCTCTTCCGCCTGTGCCCGGCGGAGCGCGATGGCGGCGTGGTCGGCGAGCAGCTCCAGCGCCTCCCTGTCCTCGCGGTCGAGCCGCCGGCCCTCGCCGAAGACGACGGAGAGCACGCCCACGGCCGCGCCCTGCACCACGAGGGGCAGGCCCGCATAGGCGCGGAACCCGGCCCGCGCGGCGAACGACCGGAGAACCCCGCGGGTATCCGCCTGCAGATCCTCCACGTACTCCGGCCTCCGCGACTCGAAGACCCGCCCGGTGAGTCCCTGGCCGTATTCGACCACGACCGGCCGCGGGGCCTCGCGCTCGATCTCCGCATCGATGCCGGAGGTCGCGCGGACCCTCAGCCCCCGAGCCTCGCGATCGGGGAGAAACACGGCAGCTGCCCTGGCCCCCACGGTCTCCACCGCCGCCCTCGCCACCGCCCGGAGCAGCTCCCGGGTCTCCATGGTCAAGTTCAGCGAGCGGACGAGGGCGTGAAGGGTAGCGAGCCGCTCGGCGCGCTTCTCGGCTTGCCGGTGCAGCGTGGCGTTGTGGGAGGCCAGCGCGGCCTGGTCGGCAAAGGCCGACAGGAGCCCCATCTCGTCCCCGGCGAACTGGCGCCCCAGCACGTCGTGTAGCACGATGGCGCCCAGCATCTCCCCGTGGGCGACGAGGGGGGCCGCGGCCGCAGCCGGACACCCCTCCTCGCTCAGGCGCGCCCGGAGCCACCCGGGAAGAGCGAAGGACGGGTCGCCCGTGAGGTCGGGGCTCTGCAGCGTCCGCCCCTCCGCCACGGCGCGCCCGCCGGCGCCTGCCCCGGGGGGCAGCTTCTCGCCGATCCACGCGGTGGGATGGGTGGCCCCCGCGGTCGCCACGCAGACGAGGCCGCCGGACCCGGGATCGGCATGGTAGAGGATGGCTCGCCTGACGCGGAAGAGCCACAGCAGCGACGACACGACCCGGTCCGGGATCTTCTCGGGATCGAGGGTCTCCACCAGGTGGCGCTGGACCTCCATCAGGGCCCGCGCGCCTTCCTCGGCGCGCCGGGTCGCCGTGATGTCCCGGCAGAGGAGGACGAGGCCGATGGTGGCCGCAGCCCCGGCGCTGTTGATGCCCAGGACCGCGAACCTCCGCCACGAGCGATCCTTGTGGCGAACGCGGAACTCGAGGGCGGCGGCGAAGCCCGGGATGACCGCGCCACGCTCGAGGACCCGGCGCGCCGCGGCCACGTCTTTGGGATTGATGAGATCGAAGACGCTGGTGCCGATCAGCTCCTCCGGGCGGTACCCCAGCGCCTGGCCCACCGTGGGGCTTGGCTGGCGGATGATCCCGTCGGGGCCCAGGAGGGCCACGCAGTCCGGGGTGGTCGCGACGAGATCGCGAAACGCCTCAGGCGGCCAATCGTAGTCGTCGGGCATCTGTCGGGGTTTTCCCTAGTGACGAAGCACTCTAGCCGGATTCCGCGAGAACACAAGGAAATCTTCTCGGGCTGTCCGGCAGCCGGACCGATGCCGGTCAGGCGCCGACGAGCGCCTCGCGGATGACCTCGGCGGGGTGCCTGGCGCGGCGGCCGGTGAGGTGCTCGATCTGCTGGCGGCAGGAGATGCCGGGCGCCACCACCTCGGTGTCGGCATCGAGGCCGCGGACAGCGGGAGCCAGCCGGCGGTTGCCCAGCGCCACCGAGAGGTCGTAATGCTCCTTCTCGAAGCCGAAGGCCCCGGCCATGCCGCAGCAGCCCGAGTCCACCTCCGTCACCTCGTAGCCCGCCCAGGCGAGCGCCGCCACCGTGGGGGCCGTGCCAACGATGGCCTTCTGGTGGCAGTGGCCGTGGAGCAGCGCCCGCCGGCGGCCCTCGCGGAAGCGCAGGGTGAGCCCGCGCCCGCGCTCGCGCAGGAGAAACTCCTCCAGCAGGAAGGCCGAGCGGGCCACCAGGCGGGCCTCCTCGCTCCGCAGCAGATCCACGTACTCGTCGCGCAGGGTGAGGAGACAGGAGGGCTCGAGCCCCACCACCGCGATGCCGCGGGCGGCGAAGGGGGAGAGCCGCGCCACGTTGAAGGCCGCGCTGGCGCGGGCCTCGTCGAGCAGGCCCTTGGAGATGAGCGGGCGGCCGCAACATTTCCGGTTCACCAGCTCCACGCGATAGCCTGCGGCCTCGAGCACCTCCACGGCGGCCCGTCCCACTTCGGGGACATTGTAGGTCGCGAAGGTGTCGTGGAAGAGAATCACCGGGCCGCGGGGCGCCTCCGCGGGCGGCCTGCGCCGGTCGAACCAGTCGGTGAAGCTCTCGCGGGCGAAGGACGGGAGCGGCCGGCGGCGGTCGATGCCGAGCAGGCGCTCCATGAGCCAGCGGGACGGCGGCGCGGCGGCGAGCCAGTTGGAGACGGGCGCCAGCCGCGAGCCCCACCAGGAGAGGACCCCGATGCGCCCGAAGAGGCGCGCCCGCAGCGGGATCCCGTTGGCCGCGTTGTAGTGGTGGAGGAACTCGTACTTCATCTTCGCCATGTCCACGTTGGCCGGGCACTCGGCCTTGCACCCCTTGCACTCGAGGCAGAGGTCCATGACCTCGTGGAGCCTGCGGCCGGTGAAATCTCCCTGCGGCACCTTCCCCGACAGCACGGCGCGGAGCGCGTTCGCGCGCCCGCGCGTGGAGTGCTCCTCGTCGCGGGTGGCCATGTAGGAGGGGCACATGGTCCCCTCGAGGCTCTTCCGGCAGACCCCCACGCCGTTGCACATCTCGACGGCCGCCGCGAAGCCCCCCTGCTCCGAGAAGTCAAGCCGCGTCGCGGGCTCCCAGGTCTTGTACGCCGGACCGTAGCGGAGGTGGCGAGTGAGGCCGGGGCTGTCCACGAGGTTCCCGGGGTTCATGAGGTTCTTCGGGTCGAAGGCCCGCTTGAACTCGCGGAAGGCCTGGAACACCGCGGGGCCGAACACGCGCTCGAGGAAGGGGCTCCGGGCGCGCCCGTCGCCGTGCTCGCTGGAGATGGCGCCGCCGAACTCGAGCACCATGTCGACAATCTCGCTGGCGATGGCCTCCACCTGCTCGAGCCCGCGCTGGGTCTTGAGATTGATGAGCGGTCGGATGTGGATGCACCCCACCGAGCAGTGGCCGTAGTAGGCGCCCTCGGCGCCGTGCCGGGCCATGATGTCCCGGAAGCGCGGGATGAACTCCGCCAGGCGCTCCGGGGCCACCGCCGTGTCCTCGATGAAGGCGATGGGCTTGCTGTCCCCGCGGGTGCCGAGGAGGAGGCCGAGCCCCGCCTTGCGGAGCTTCCAGATGGACTGCTGCTCGGCCGCATCGTGGGCGATGTGCGAGGCGTAGCCGAAGCGCCCCCGGGCCCGGCGGGCCTCCAGCGCCTCCACCTTGCCCTTGACCTCCGCCTCGCTCTCCCCCGCGTACTCCACGATCAGGATCGCCGCGGGATCGCCCTGGACGAAGCCCATGCGCGTGGACTGCTCGATGTTGCCCCGGGCCAGGTCGAGGATCATCTTGTCCGTCAGCTCGACGGCGTAGGGCCCCGTCTCGAGGATGGCCTGGGAGGACTCGAGCGCCTCCTGGATGTCGCGGTAGTGGATCACGTCGAGCGCGGTGTGCCCGGGCCGGCGCACGAGGCCGAGCTTCGCCTCGACGAGCGTCAGCAGCGTGCCCTCCGACCCCACCACGAGGCGGGCCATGTTCAGCGGCCTGTCCTTGGTGAGCTCGTCCAGGCTGTAGCCGCACACCCGACGCCAGTGGCGCGGGTAGCGCCGCCGGATCTCCTCGGCGTACTGCTCCCGGATCCGCGCCACCTCGCGGTAGATCTGCCCCTCGGGGCCCGGCAGCCGCATCTTCGCCTCGAAGGCCGCGGGGCTCACCTCGCCCAGCACGACCCGGCTGCCGTCGGCCAGGAACCCCGTCACCTCGATCACGTGCTCGATGGTGAGGCCGTAGGCGATGGAGTGGGCGCCCCCGGAGTTGTTGCCGAGCATGCCGCCGAGGGTGGCGCGGCTGGAGGTGGAGGTGTCGGGGCCGAAGAGCAGCCCCAGCGGGCGCACGTGATGGTTGAGCTCGTCCTGGACGAGACCGGGCTCCACGCGCGCCCACCCCTCCTCCTCGTTCACCTCGAGCACGCGGTTCATGTGGGGCGAGAAGTCCAGCACCACGGCGTGGTTCACGGTCTGGCCGGTGAGCGAGGTGCCGCCGCCTCGCGGGAGCAGCGCGGCGCCGTGCCGGTGCGCGGTCTCGATCGCCGCCTGCACATCCCCGGCGTGTCGCGGGATCACGACGCCGATAGGTTCCACCTGGTACATGGAGGCATCCGTGGAGTAGAGCAGGCGCGAGTAGGGATCGAAGCGGACATCGCCCGCGATGGCGCGGCGCAATTCGCGTTCGAGGTCGTTCATGGCGCGGATTATACTATGCGCGTGTTCCGCCTCTCGGCGCTCCTGGCCCTGCTCTTCCTCGCGACGCCCGCGGCGGCCGCCCCCGCGGCGCCCGCCTTCTCGCTCACGACGCTGGACGGCAAGCGGATCGACTCGCGCGCGCTCATCGGCAAGAACGTCCTGGTGATCCGCTTCCAGGCCTCGTGGTGCAAGCTCTGCGCCGCCGAGGCGCCGGGGATCGAGCGGCTGTACCAGAAGTACCGATCGCGCGGCGTCGAGATCGTGGCCGTCCACGTCCAGGACACGGAAGTCGACGCCCGCGCCTTCCTCAAGGCCCACGGCGCGAGCTACCCGACGGGCCTCGATCCCCGGCTCCGCATCGCCAACCGCTTCGGCTTCAAGGGCACGCCCTATACCGTGGTCATCGACAGGAAGGGCGAGATGGCGGCGCGAATCCACGGCTCGGCCGACGAGACGCGCCTCGCCAGGGTGCTCGACCCGCTCCTGCGCACCCCGCCCCGGCGCAAGCCCCCCGCCCGCCTGCGGTGAGCACAGCCGGCCCGTAGACCGACCCGGACCGCCCCCGGTACAATGGCGCCAGGACAGGGGGTGAAACCGATGAAGTGGATAGAGGCTGATCCCGAGCATCTGGGCGGCAAGCCCCGGGTCACAGGGACCCGTATCTCGATCGCGTTCCTCCTGGAGTCGCTCGGCGCCGGCATGACGATCCCCGAGATCGTCGGGGCGTATGCCACCCTCACGGAGGAAGCGGTTCGCGGGGCGCTTGAGGAGCTCGCCCACTCGAAGGAACTGGCCGCTTCGGGATGAGGATCAGGTACGATCCCGAGGTCGACGCCATGTGCGTCTACATCCAGGGCACGCCTGGTGAAGAGGTGGATCACACCCAGGAACTGGAAGATACGTCGTGAAACCGATCGTGTTCACCCGCCACTCGCGCGATCGGCTGGCGAGACGGGGCGCAACGGAAGAAGACGTCATCCGCGCCATCCGGGGCGGGTACCGGGAGCCTGCCCAGCGCGGGCTCTTTCTCTATAGGCTGACCCAGGAATACCGCAGGGAGTGGGACGGGCGCTATTATGCTGTCCAGCAGGTGACGCCCGTCGTGGACGACCTGCCCGACCGGTTCGTGGTGGTGACTATCTACACATTCTACTTCCAGGAGGGGGAGGTGCCATGAGAATCACGTACGACCCCGAGGCGGACGCTCTCTACATCTACCTTCTGGAAGGCCACCGTCAGTGCCGCGCCGTTCGCCTCACGGAGGACATCGCGCTGGACTTCACGGAAGGCGAGAAGCTCGCCGGGATCGAGGTCCTGGGAGCCAGCCATCTCGGGATCACGCGCGACAAGCCGGAGGTGGTCCTGGAGCGCCTCAAGGGCATCCTTGCGGCCGGCGTCTGACCGGGATCCAGGCCACGGATTGGTCGGCGTACCCCCATCGCAAGCGACTGGCCCAGCCAGGCGTGAGCCAAGTCCAGGAGGTGCCCGGGCGCCTGCGGTAGCGGCAGGCCCCTCGGCCGGCGCGGTCCCCGAAGGGGCGGCTTGACTTCGCGGGGGCCCGCGGCCTAGATTTGCGACGACTCCCCTCGCCCCCGGGAGGGGTGGCAAAGGAGAACGCGATGCCCATGCTGCGCTGCGCCTCGGTGGCCCTTCTGGTGATGTGGATGCTCTGGCCGGTCTCCTCACATGCTCAGGCCGTCAAGGCCGGAGTGGTCAGCACCGTGTCCGGCAAGGTCACCGCCATCCGGGCCGGCGTCCCGCAGCCCCTGCCGCTCAAGTTCAAGGACGACGTGTTCCTGCAGGACAAGATCGCCACGGGGGAGCAGTCGCTGGCGCGGGTCCTCCTCGGCGGCAGGGCGCTGGTCACCGTCCGGGAGCTGTCGGTGCTCACCATCACCGAGATCCCGGGGCAGGCCACCATCAATCTGGAGTCCGGCAAGGTCAGCTTGGCCGTGGCCCGGGACCGGATGCGCCCCGGCGAGTCCATCGAGGTGCGCACGCCGAACGCGGTGGCGGCGGTGCGCGGCACCGTCCTCATCACCGAGACGGATCGGATCGCGGGGCAGGTTCCGCGGACGGCGATGTATCTCACGAGCGATCCCACCGCGCGCGGTGTGCCCGTGACTCATCTCAATCCCGCCACCGGCCTGGCCGTCGGCCCGGCCGCCACGCTGAACCTGAACATGGCCTTCTTCGCCACCGGGATCGATCCTCTGAGCACGCGGCAGATGACCGAGGCAGACCACGCGCGGGCCCGAGCAGGGCTCCAGGACTACGTGCCACCGCATCTCCAGGCCGCAAACCAGCAGCAAGTGACCCAGGCCCAGTTGAGGGAAGCGACGCAGCTGGCCAATACCTTGAACGAGCAGCCGCCCCCGACGGCAACGGTGGCCGGCGCGCAGTCCGCCCAGCAGGCCGTCGTGGAAGCCCAGGAGGAGCAGAACTCGACGTCGGACATCAGCGTCGCCACGACGACCACCACCACCACGGTCACGACCCTTCCGGCACCTCCTCCGCCTGCCTCGGCAACGTTCACGGCCGGTCCGCCGGCGGCCCCTACCACGCCAGAGCTCCTCACCAATGGAGGCTTCGACTCCGGACTGACGGGCTGGACAAGCACGGGGGCCGCGAGCGCGCTGGCCTCGCTGGGACCGTTCGGCCCCAACGGGTCGTCCATGGCCATCATCCACACGGGCACCGGCGCCGTGGGGGGCACCACGAGCACGCTGAGCCAGGTCTTCCCCATCGCCAGCCCGACGCTCACGAAGGTCAAGTTCTGGTACACGTTCCTCACCAACGAGTACCCGACGTTCTCCGTCAACGACTTCTTCAACGCCAAGCTCATCTCCCCGGCCGGGGCGCCCACGGTCCTGGCGACCGCGAGTCGGCTCGGCTCCCCGCTGACTGCAAACCCGTCGGCCTTCAGCGGCGGCGGCTTCACGCTGGGCACGGGCAACGGCATTCTCACCAGCGCCTTCACGTTCTCCTCAACCTCGATGCTCTTGACCCCGGGGTCCTGGACGCTCTTCTTCGAGGTGGTGGACGTCTCCGACACGATCGTGGACTCGGCGGCCCTGATCGACGTGGCCCAGGTGGTCACTGACCCGCCGCTCTACATCGTGTGGGACGGCTCGACCCTGGACCGCGCGGACCGTGACCCGCTGCTCAGGCTCACCTCGACCTCGCGGACCTTCGACTCGCTGCTGGCCGTCTGCTGCGGCAGCACGGTGCGCCTGGCCGGGCCGCTGCTCCACGCGGCGGACACCGACCTCGAGGTGCCCTTCAGCTTGGTGACGCTCACCTCGGGTGGGACGCTCGCGACCTCGACGACCGAGCCTCTCGTCCTCCTCGAGGGGGGGCGCCAGTCGCTGGGCGCGGCCGACGGCGTGTTCGAGATCTGGGGGGTCAATACCGCCCTCGATCCCGAGACCGGCCTGGTGCTGGGCACCGACCGGCCCCTCCAGCATGCTGGCGTGCTGCTGGAGACCTCCGGGGCCACGGTGACGACGGAGAGGATCGTGAGGCTCGACAGCGCGCTGCTGGAGGCCTCGCAGCCCATCCTGAACCTCACCAACAGGAGCCATCTCACCACGGCCGGGAGCGCCGTGGACCTCTCCTACAGGGCCAGGGTGACGAGTCTCGGAACGCTGATGCGCCTGGACGGAAGTGCCCTCACGGTCGCCCAGGGGGCGCTGGTGAGCCTGGCCGGAGGCAGCGTGCTCAGCGTCGGGGGCGACCTGATCACCCTCGTCAATGGCAGCACGCTGAGCCTGCTGAACGGGCCGCTGCTGAGCCTCTCGGGCGGGTCGCTGGCGAGCATCGCGGGAGGGCTGGTGGCCTTCGGCGGCAGCGGCGGCAATGCCCTCAAGGTGGCGAACAGCCTCTGCAGCCCCTGCTCCCTCATCGGCGGGATCCCCGTGGCGCTGACCAACGGGGCAGTGGCCTCCAACGTGAACATCGCCGGCTCGCCGATCAAGAACCAAGGCCTGGGGTCGGTGACGCTCTCGAACCCCACGCTCGGCAACGGGGGCACGGCGCTCGCGGTGGTGAGCGGCGCCACCAGCAAGCTGACAGTGGCTGGGAAATAGGCCGCCGAGAAGGGCCCAGATGCAAGGCGGCGCCCGACGGCCGCGCGCGAGGCGTACTCTGCTGGGCGAGCCGAGCCGGAGGCGAAGCGAGCGGAGATGGAGATCCCGGCGAGCGTGAGCGAGCCGCGTTTGAGCGCGCGGCCGAGGGCGCCAACGCCGCAGATGGGCCCTTATCGGCGGCCTAGTAGACCCAGGTCACGAACATCGAGAAGACGTTCCGCTGGTAGTCGAAGGGCGCCAGCCGAGAGATGTTCCGGATGTTCTGGTACTCGCCGGCCAGCGTCAGGTTCGCCGGCAGCGGCCATTCCACCCGGACGATGTTGGTGATCTCCTCGTCCCTCCGCTTCACGGTGTCCGGGCGCGGCGTCGGCAGGATGCTGTTGCGCTCGTCGTAGCGGCGGAGGTGCACGTCGAGGTCGTACTTCAGCCGGATCCCCTGCCAGGGCAGCGTGTACTGGGCGCCCGCCAGCAGCCGGTGCCCCCAGTAGGTGAGGTTGGCCCCTTCCGCCTCCTCGCGGTCGATCTGGTACCCGCCTTTCAGGAAGTGGCGGTCCTGCTCGAAGCGGAGGATGTGGGTCAGGCCGAGCATGAAGTTGTCGGCGTCGAGGTCCTCGCGGTTCGGCGGCTTCGGGAAGATCCTTTGCCTGAAGTTCTTGTGCTGGAAGCGCCCGAACCCCTGGGTGAGGTGGCTGTCGCTCTCGACCACGGTGCCGAAGAGCGTCAGCGTGGTCCGCTGCAGGAACTCGCTGTCGTCCAGGTACAGGGTGTCCCAGGCGACCTGCGCGCCCACCTGCGCGGGCATGGTGTCGAGGAAGGCCAGCGAGCGGGTGGCGCTCAGGCTGAAGAGATGGTCGTGGATGTTGAAGGACGGCAGCGAGTTGTTGTAGGTGCCGAAGAAGGAGTAGCCGATGGCCGAGGTCCACTCCGCGTCGCGGTACCAGGCGTACTCCGTGTGCACCGCCAGGACCTCGCCCACGGACTCGTGCTTCGGCCGGCGCAGCGAGCCGATCACGGGCTCGGTGGGGTCCTTGAGGGGGATGACGGCCACGTTGTCGTCGTAGAGGAGGCCGGCCCTGACGCTGGCCGAGAAGCGGCGCTCGCGCTGCCTGACCACGGCGAGGGTGTCGCGGAGGCGCTCGGCGGGCGTGACCAGCGGGGAGCTGGGCGCCAGGCGCAGGGCCTCTTCCACCTGGGCGGCGGCCTGGGCCGGCAGGCCGAGGGCGGCCAGCGCCAGCCCGGCATAGAAGCGCGTGAGCTGCTGGATTTCCGGATCGGTGGCTCGCCCCGCCCGGAAGGCGCCCAGCGCTCCCTGATAGTTCTTGGCCCTGTAGCGGAGGAAGCCCACGTAGTAGCCGAGCCCGTCCTGGCCGGGGTCCTGGCGGAAGACCTCCTCGAGGAGGAGCTGGGAGCGGTCATAGAGCTGCTGGGCGAAGTAGACCAGCCCGAGCTGGAAGGCCACGGGCAGGCTCCCAGGGGCCTTGGCCCTGGCCCGCTCGAGGAACAGCCTGGCCTCGGCCGGCCTATCCTGGGCCATGCTGACAACCCCCGAATAATACAGGGCGTCGATGTTGTCGGGCTCGAGCTCGAGGGCGCGGCGGAGATTGCCAAGAGCGGCCGCGTACTGCTTGTCCTCGAAGTCCAGGATGGCCTGGGCGACATAGACATCGGCCTCCGTCTGCTGGGCCCGAGCCGGGGCCGCCGCGAGGAGGATCGCCAGCGCTGCCACCACAGCCGCGAATCGATGGGGTCGCACTAATCGAGACTCATAACAGAGAGTGGCCCGAAAAGGCAAGTATCCGTTTTGCCTGCCCCCCTCAGGGCTTGAGCATCACCTTGATGGCGCGGTCTTCCTTCCGGTCGAAGATGGCATAGCCCCTGGGGGCCTCGTCGAGCGGCATCGTGTGGGTGATGATCCGGGTGGGTGTGAGCTTGCCTGCCTGGATGAGCGGCATCAGCGGCACGATGCTGTACCAGAAGTACCGATCGCGCGGCGTCGAGATCGTGGCCGTCCACGTCCAGGACACGGAAGTCGACGCCCGCGCCTTCCTCAAGGCCCACGGCGCGACCTACCCGGCGGGCCTCGATCCCCGGCTCCGCATCGCCAACCGCTTCGGCTTCAAGGGCACGCCCTATACCGTGGTCATCGACAGGAAGGGCGAGATGGCGGCGCGCATCCACGGCTCGGCCGACGAGACGCGCCTCGCCAGGGGGCTCGACCCGCTCCTCCCCGCCCCGCCCCGCCGCAAGCCCCCCGCCCGCCTGCGGTGACGATTCTCCCTCCGCCGAACTGCACAGGGCCCGCGCCGTGAAGCCCGTCGTGTTCAGTCGGCATGCGCGGTGGCAGATGGCCGAGCGCGTCGTGGCCGAGCAGGAAGTGGTCGAGACCATCCAGCACGCCCCCTGGGAGCCCGCCCGGCAGGGTCGCCTGCGGGCCACTCGGTGGTATCCTTTCGGCCAGGAGCACCGAGGGGTCATCTACAAGGGGAAGGACGTGAGGCCGGTCTTTGTCGAGGAGCCCGACCGCATCGTTGTCGTCACGGTCTACGTGTACTTGAACCAGCGGGAGGAGTCGCGATGAGGATACGGTACGATCCCGAGGTGGATGCGATGTACGTCTACATCCAGGGCACCCCGGGCGAGAAGGTGCATCACACCCAGGAGCTGGAGGACGGCTTCGCCGTGGATTTCCGCGCCGACGGATCCGTGTTCGGGATCGAGATCCTCGACGCCAGCCGAAGGCTCGGCTTCCCGCGGGGGTGCCCGGAAGTGTCCCTCGAGCAGATCGCCTTCAGGGAAGTGCCCACCCGATAGAGCTCCGACGCCCCTGCGGCTCGGACGCCTGCTCGACCCGCTCCTCCCCGCCCCGCCGCAAGCCCCCCGCCCGCCTGCGGTGACACCCGTCACCCAAGGCGGCTCGCCGTCTGGCTTTTCTTGCTTTTGTCGAGGCGAGGCATGTTGTGATATAAGTCGCATCGTGAAGAGGCGGGGCTGGGGCATTGCCCGGGTTGTCGCTATGGGGCTCCTGGCAGTTCTCGGCCCCGTGGCGGGAGCCTGGGCGCAGCAATCCGGGGCCGACTTCTACGTCGCCCAGGCGATCCTCCACTTCGAGGACAAGCAGTTCGACGAGGCCCTCGACAACCTGCGCCGCGCCCTGCAGCTCGAGCCCGATCACTTCGAGGCGCTCTACTACTCGGGGCTCACCCATCTGGCGCGCCGGCAGCCCGCCGAGGCGCGGCCCTTCCTCGAGCGCGCCAGGGCCCGGGCCCCCCAGGATCCGGTCGTCGCCTTCCAGCTCGGCCTGGCGCTGTTCTCCCTCGAGGAGTACGACCGGGCCGGGCCGCTCATGGAAGAGGCCTTCCGCGCCCAGCCGACACTGGACGGCCTCGGCTACTACGTGGGGTTCCTGCGCTACCGGGGCAAGAACTACCAGGGCGCGCTGGCGGCATTCCGCGCCGGCCGCGCCAGCGATCCCGAGATCCAGCAGGTCACTCGCTTCTACACGGGGCTGGCGCTGGGCGTGCTCGGGCTGCCCGCCCAGGCCGCGGCCCAGGTCGAGGAAGCCCTCAGAGCCGCTCCGGGTTCCGCGCTGACGGGCCCCGCCGAGCGACTCCGCGACACCATCGTGGCGGCGCGGGACCGGCAGCGGCGCTTCTCCGCCGAGCTGCGCCTCGGCGGCTTCTACGATGACAACGTCTCGGTCATGCCCAGCCCCAACACCGAGGAGCCCCTGGTCGGGGTGATTCGCCGGCACAACCAGCACGAGTCCACGGGCGAGCTTGCGGGGGCGCGCTTCAACTACGTCTGGTATCGCGACCAGGCGCTGGAGTCCTCCATCGGCTACTCGTTCTTCGGCACCTACAACAACGAGCTACCCTCCTTCAACGTCACCAACCACCTGGTGACCCTCGGCCTCACTCACGGCACCGCGCTCGGCTCGCTGCCGGCCCAGATGAGTGCCCAGTACAGCTGGGACATCCTCTACCTGAACGAGGAGGAGTTCGTCCGCCGCCACACCTTCACGCTCTCCGGGACACTGGCGGAGAGCGACCAGCACCTCACCCAGGTCTTCACCCGCTACCAGAACAAGGATTTCGCCGAGGGCCGGCCGGCCCCGCCGAGCCGCGAGATCCGCGATGCGGACAACGTCACGGTGGGCGTGCTCCACGTGCTGCGCTTCGAGCAGGATCGCCACTTCGTCAAGGGCGGCTACCAGTACGACCGGGAGGCCGCCGATGGCGCCAACTACGCCTATGACGGCCACCGCCTCCTGGCCGGGGCGCAGTACACCCTGCCCTGGTGGAGCGTGCGCCTCCACTACGACGTCGACGTGCACCTCCGGGCCTACGACGGGCGGAACAGCATCCTGCCGACGACGAAGCCGGAGAGGGTGCAGCGGCAGGACCGGGAGCTGACGAACGTCGTGCGGGCGGAGTTGCCGCTGCCCTACAGCCTCACGCTGTCGGGCGAGTACCAGTCCACGCTGAACCTCTCGAACGTGGCGGTCTTCGACTACCGGCGGAACGTCTTCTCGATGATCCTGTCCTGGTCGTACTAAGGCCGCCGTCCCGCCGAAGAAGTCGCGATCCTGCCGAAGTAGCCGAGATCAGGGCGCGAGCCCCGGCCGGGAGAGGCCGGGCGCTCCCGCTCCCGGCCTCTCCCGCGCCGCGCCCGTGCCGGAGGGGCTTACGGGGCGGTGATCGTCAGCTTGCTCAGCGGCCCGCTCACGACGATGGCGGCGGCGCCGGGACCCGAGAGCGCGAGCGATCCCAGCGTGGGATTGACGATGGGGTTCGGCCCGATGCTCACGTTGGACGCGATGGCGCCGCCCGTCAGGGCCACGGGGATCCCGCTGAAGCTCGTGCAGGGCGCGCAGAGCGCGTTCGCGACCATGACCAAGTTCCCCCCCACGCCGTTGAACGCCAGCAGAGCGCCGGAGATGTTGACGACCGAGTTGCCGGCGACGTTCAGGATCGGACCCGAGAGCAGGTTGAGCGTGCTGCCGTTGCTGAGCTGGATCAGGTCTCCGGTCACCCTC